>Ga0163144_10026983_pt1 | contig 11141 bp, 9 predicted proteins | sample OliLak19BULKMAT1_FD_123175 | JGI IMG/M metagenome (GOLD analysis project Ga0163144, IMG submission 123175) | Freshwater microbial mat bacterial communities from Lake Vanda, McMurdo Dry Valleys, Antarctica - Oligotrophic Lake LV.19.BULKMAT1 | ecosystem: Environmental > Aquatic > Freshwater > Lake... | reverse complement strand
GAAGTCACTGACGCCGCCGATGAACTGCTCGGCAAGAAACTGGTCACCCACCAGTCCGGTCCCGCAGGCAAAATCGTTTACCGCCTCTACGTCGAGGGTGGCGTAGCCATCGCCCGTGAACTCTACCTGGGCTTCGTCCTTGATCGCAAATCTGAGCGCGTCATGGTCGTCGCCTCCGCCGCAGGTGGCATGGAAATTGAGGACATCGCCAAAGAAAAGCCAGAGTCCATCGTGCGCATCAGTGTGGAGCCCGCCGTTGGCATGCAGGCATTCCAAGCCCGCGAACTCGCGTTCGCTCTCGGTCTCGCTCCTGCGCAAATCCAGCAAGCCGTCTCAACCATCCTCGGCTGCTACCGCGCCTTTGAAGAACTAGATGCCACCATGGTGGAAATCAACCCTCTCATTGTGACGGAAGATGGCTCCGTCATGGCGCTGGATGCCAAGATGACCTTCGATGACAATGCCCTCTTCCGCCATCCCGCGATCGCCGAACTGCGCGATAAATCCCAGGAGGATGCCCGCGAAACCCGTGCCAATGATCGTGGCCTCTCCTATGTAGGCCTCAGCGGCAACATCGGCTGCATCGTGAATGGCGCAGGCCTTGCCATGGCCACCATGGACATGATCAAGCTCGCCGGCGGCGAACCCGCTAACTTTCTCGATATCGGTGGCGGCGCCACACCGGAGCGTGTGGCCAAGGCCTTCAAGCTGGTGACGTCCGATGTCAATGTCGAAGCCATCCTCGTCAACATTTTCGCTGGCATTAACCGCTGCGACTGGGTAGCCGAAGGGGTTGTCCAGGCGCTTGAAAAAAATCCGGTGAAAGTACCGGTCATTGTCCGCCTCGCCGGAACCCATGTCGAAGAGGGCCGCAGGATTCTCGCCCGTTCCGGCCTTCCAATCATCCGTGCCAACACACTGGCAGAAGCCGCCCAACGCGCCGTTGCCGCCTGGAAAAACGACAAGTCCGCAAGCCTGAAAGTGGTGAACGCATGACCGTCCTCCTTCATCGAAAAACCACCGTTCTGGTCCAAGGCATCACCGGCAAGATCGGCTCCTTCCACGCCAAGGAAATGATGGATTACGGAACCAACGTCGTGGGTGGCGTTACCCCCGGCAAGGGCGGCACGTCCGAGCATGGGGTTCCTGTCTTCGACACCATGAAGGAAGCTGTCGAGAAGACCGGCGCAACCGCGAGCATCGTTTTCGTGCCCCCGCCATTCGCCGCTGATTCAATCATGGAAGCAGCGGATGCAGGCATCCGCACCTGTGTGGCAATTACCGATGGCATTCCCGCCCAGGACATGATCAGGGTCAAACGCTACATGCGCCGTTACCGCGCTGAAAACCGCATGTGCCTCATTGGCCCAAACTGCGCCGGCATCATTTCACCGAGCAAAGCACTCCTCGGCATCATGCCCGGCAACATCTATCTCTCTGGCCACGTCGGCATCGTTGGCCGTTCAGGCACGCTTGGCTACGAGGCTGCGGCGCAAATGAAAGAACTCGGCATTGGCGTATCCACCAGCGTCGGTATCGGTGGTGACCCAATCAATGGTTCATCCTTCAAGGACATCCTCGAACTCTTCGAAACCGATCCCGAAACCCATGCGGTCGTCATGATCGGTGAAATCGGTGGACCGCAGGAGGCGGAAGCCGCCGAGTATATAAGGGACCACATGAAGAAGCCGGTGATCGCCTACGTGGCGGGCCTGTCAGCCCCCAAAGGCCGCAAAATGGGCCACGCCGGCGCCATCATCTCAGCCTTCGGCGAAAGTGCCTCCGAGAAGGTGGAAATCCTCCGCGAAGTGGGCGTTGCAATCGCGCCGACGCCAGCCGAAATCGGCATCACCGCGCAGCGGGTCTTGAAGGCAGCCTAAAGAAACGCTTGCGACCAGCCCCATCACCCAGAATTGCCGGCAGCTTTTCGAGCCAGAAGCTCTTCACTTTACCTTGTCACTGTTTCTGGGCTAATCTGAATTTTGGACCACATGGTCAAACATACATTTCTTTACATGGACCCCGGTTGCTTGCAACCCGGAAGCCAAAAGCCAACGACAAGAAAAATAAAGGGAGACGACACTATGAAGACTTTGAAACATACGCTTTTCACCCTGCTCGCCGTGTCCGCCATGGGCGGAATCGCTGTCGCGCAGGAAATGAAAAAAGAACTTGGAAAAGGCGAGGGCCAGGTCAATATCGTGGCCTGGGCCGGCTACATCGAGAGCGGCGCCACCGACAAGGCCTTTGACTGGGTCACGGAGTTTGAGAAAGCGACCAGCTGCAAGGTCAACGTGAAAACCGCTGGCACCTCGGACGAAATGGTGGCCCTCATGAATGAAGGCGGCTTTGATCTTGTCACCGCCTCAGGCGACGCTTCACTCCGCCTGATCGCGGGCAAGCGCCTGCAACCCGTCAATACGGATCTTATCCCCTCGTGGAAGACTGTCGATGAGCGCCTGCAAAACGCGCCATGGCACACGGTTGATGGCGTTCACTACGGCACGCCGTATCAGTGGGGCGCCAACGTTCTGGCCTACAACACCAATGTTTTCAAGGAAGCGCCAAAGAGCTGGGCTGTCGTATTTGAAGAACAGAACCTGCCCGATGGAAAGTCCAACAAGGGCCGGGTGCAGGCTTTTGACGGCCCCATCTATATTGCCGATGCCGCTCTTTATCTCATGGCCAAGAAGCCCGAACTCGGCATCAAGGATCCCTATGAACTGAACGAAGAGCAATACAAGGCGTCCCTTGATCTGCTCCGCGCCCAGCGCGCCCTTGTGGGCCGTTACTGGCATGATGCTTTCATGCAGATTGATGACTTCAAGAACGAGGGCGTTGTCGCATCTTCGTCTTGGCCATTCCAGGTGAACCTCCTGCAGGCCGACAAGGACGCCATGGCGAAAACTCCGGTAGCGTCTGTCATTCCTGATGAAGGGGCAACAGGCTGGGCCGATACCACCATGATGCATGCGGAAGCCGCAAATCCAAATTGCGCTTATATGTGGATGGAGCATTCCATCTCACCAAAGGTGCAGGGCGATCTTGCCGCCTGGTTTGGATCGGTTCCATCGGTTCCTGCCGCGTGCAAGGGCAACACCCTGCTCACTGATGCGGGCTGCGATACGAACGGCATGCAGAACTTCGAGAAGGTGCATTTCTGGCGCACCCCCGTGGCCAAATGCGCCACCCAGTCCGCTGGTTGCGTGCCCTACTATCGTTGGGCAACCGATATGATTGCAGTTCTCGGTGGCCGCTAATTCTTGATCATTTGAAAGATTCCCGCCAAGGTGACTTGGCGGGAATTTCTATGTCATGACAACAGCCGTCAGTTTCCAGAATATCAGCCGCTATTTCGGCCCCGTGCGTGCCGTGGATGATGTCACGCTTGATATCGCCGAGGGCGAATTCTTCGCCATGCTTGGTCCTTCTGGGTCCGGCAAAACCACCTGCCTCAGGCTTATTGCGGGCTTCGAGCAGCCAACTTCGGGCCACATGGAAATCTTCGGCGTCACCTCGGAAGGGGTTCCGCCCTACCAACGCAATGTGAATACCGTTTTCCAGGACTACGCGCTTTTCCCCCACATGACCGTGCTGGATAACGTGGCCTATGGCCTGATGGTCAAGGGCATCGACAAGCCAACCCGTCACCGCAAGGCCCAGGAAGCGCTGACTCTCGTGGCGCTAGGAAGTTTTGGCAGTCGCCGCCCCTCGCAATTGTCCGGCGGCCAAAGACAGCGCGTGGCTCTCGCCCGGGCCCTTGTCAATGAACCCAAGGTTCTGCTGTTGGACGAGCCCCTCGGCGCTCTCGACCTGAAGCTCCGCGAGCAAATGCAGGTTGAATTGAAAGCGCTCCAGCGTAACCTCGGCATCACCTTTGTTTTCGTCACCCATGATCAGGGCGAGGCCCTGTCCATGGCGGACCGTGTTGCCATCTTCAATGACGGAAAAATCATCCAGGTCGGCTCCCCCGAAGATATCTATGAGCGGCCCAACACCAAATTCGTTGCTGATTTTGTCGGGTCATCAAATGTCCTGAGCCCCGCTTTCTCCAAATCAGCCGGTGGCCCGGAAAAATGGGCAAGCCTCCGCCCGGAAAAAATCAACATCCTGCCCGCCACGGTGAAGGCATCGCCCGGACAGCAAAGCGCCAGCGCAAAGATCGTTGCAGTCCATTATCAGGGTTCCGTCACCCGCCTCAACACCCGCACCGCAGGCGGCGAGATAATCAATGTCACCGTCCCCTCCTCGCTCGGCAAGTTTGCCGAAGGCGACGAAGTCATGCTGCATTGGCCGCAGGAGGCCCTGCATATCATGACAGGTGAAGCGTGAGCCTCACGCGCTCAATCTCGAATTCACTTTTCAAGCACCCCAGCGGGTTCTTGGCCCTTCTCCTCACCCCCCCACTCTTGTGGCTTGGCATTGCCTTTCTCGGCTCGCTGTCCGTATTCCTGTTTCACGCCTTCTTTTCGATCGACGAGTTCTCCGGCTTCATCAAATATGAACTAACCTTCTCAACTTTTGCCGAATTGTTCCGCCTCTCGAATTTTGACGTTATCGTCCGCAGCCTCGTCATGGCAACGGCAGTCACCTTGGCATCCGTCGTCATCGCCTTTCCCTTCGCCTATTTCGCCGCCCGCTTTGCCCGGGGAAAATGGAAAGCCCTGTTCTATATTCTGGTGATGCTGCCCCTGTGGTCCAGTTATCTCGTCAAGGTCTATGCCTGGAAACTGATCCTTGCCAAGGAAGGCATCATCTCCTGGCTGGCGGGCGAATTGCACCTCACCTGGGCGCTGGATGCCCTGCTCGCAATTCCGGTGATCGGCGGCCCGTCGCTCTCCATCAGCTTCCTCGGAACCTTTCTGGTCTTCGTCTATGTCTGGCTGCCCTTCATGATCTTGCCCACGCAGGCCGCCCTGGAGCGCGTTCCCGTAAATCTCATCGACGCCTCATCCGATCTCGGCGGAACTCCAGCGCAAACCTTCCGGAATGTAATATTTCCCTTGGCCCTGCCCGGCATTATCGCCGGTTCGATCTTCACCTTTTCCCTCACCCTTGGTGACTACATCATCCCGCAAATCATTGGAAACTCGAGCTATTTCCTTGGCCAAACGGTCTACACCCTGCAGGGAACCGCAGGCAACATTCCCCTCGCCGCCGCCTTCACGGTGGTGCCAATTGTGATCATGGGCATTTATCTTGCGATAGCCAAACGGATGGGAGCCTTTGATGCGCTCTGAGGGCTCCCCGTTACTTTTGAAAATAGCAGCCTTGGCATGCGTGGCCTTTCTGCATGTGCCGCTGCTGCTGATTTTCCTCTATGCCTTCACCACAGAAGAAAAGAGCTTCCAGTTTCCACCACCCGGCTATACCACCAAATGGTTTGGCGTGGTCTGGGAACGGCAGGATATTTGGGATGCCATCGGCCTCTCCGTAAAAGTGGCAAGCATAGCAACCTTCTTGGCACTCGTTCTCGGCACCTGTGCCGCCGCCGCCGTATCGCGCGCCAAATTTTTTGGCCGCGATCATATCTCACTGCTCTTCATCCTGCCTATCGCACTCCCCGGCATCGTCACCGGTATTGCGCTGCGCTCGGCCTTCGGCATCATGGACATTCCCTTTTCAACCTGGACCATCGTTCTGGGCCACACCACCTTCTGCATGGTCGTGGTCTATAACAATGTGCTGGCCCGCTTCCGCCGCACCTCAGGCAACATGATCGAAGCCTCCATGGATTTGGGTGCCGATGGCTTTCAGACTTTTCGTTACGTCGTCCTTCCGCAAATCGCCTCGGCCCTCTTGGCCGGCGGAATGCTGGCCTTTGCTTTGTCCTTCGACGAAGTCATTGTCACAACCTTCACCGCCGGCCAGCAATCGACACTCCCCATCTGGATGCTGAACGAACTCATCCGCCCCCGGCAAAGGCCCATTACCAATGTCGTGGCCATCTTCGTCATCGCCGTCACCTTCATCCCCATTCTCGCCGCCTACTACCTGACGCGCGAAGGTGAGCACACGGGCGGCGCCGGCAAGTAATCAGGCTGTTGAAATTTTCCCTGCGGCCTCGGACTTCCGCTTGCGGTATTCGGCAAATTGCTGGTCGGCGAGAACGCCAATGAGGATCACCGATCCCATCACTGCAAAATTGAGCGAGCTCGGAATACCGAGAAGATTTACAAGATTCTGCAGAACTTGAAGCAGAACGGTCCCTAGTACCACGCCAACGATAGAGCCCTCGCCGCCGCGCAGCGAACAGCCGCCAAGCACTGCCGCCGCAATGGCATAGAGCTCGTAGAAGCTGCCATGCGATGACGGCGAAATCGACCGCGTGTACATGGCAAAGAAAATCGCAGAAATGGCGGTAAGGATCGCCGAGATCACATAGGCCGCAATGATCACCCGGTTAGTGCGGATGCCGGAATAGCGCGCCGCTTCCTCATTCTTGCCAACCGCATAGAGATAGCGCCCAAATACCGAGCGGTGCAGCACCACCCACATCAGGCAGGCGATCACAAGCAGGGCCATGAATGAATGAGGCACGCCGAAAGTACGCCCGGTTGTCAACCATTCCAGTTGCGGAAAACTCACACCAAAGCCAAAGCCCGCCGTGCCATCCTGCGTGTAGAACCGCGCCGCACCTCGATAGATGAGCAAGCCGCAGAGCGTAACGATAAAGGGCTGCATATGCATCCGGGTAATCAGCAGGCCATGGATCAACCCGATCACGATGCCGAGCGCCAGCATAAGCACAAGCGCCAGGGGCCAGGCCATCTCATGGCCAACAATCAGGTCCACAAACAAGACGCCAAGCAACGCAATGATTGAGCCTACCGATAACTCGATGCCGCCGGTTATGATCACAAAAGCTTGGCCTATGGCAAAGATGCCAAATAGCCCTACCAGATTGGCCGTATTGCCCAGATTGATTGTCGAAAGGAAGAGCGGATTGATCACCGCCACCACGGTGCCGACCACGAGGATCAGAATCAGAAGGCCTATGTCTTTCTTGAACAAGATGCTCGTCCCCTCAATGAATGCTTTCGCCAACCGCAAGCCGCAGCACGTTATGCTCGCTGAATTCCGCCCGCTCCAGAAATCCATTGATCTTGCCTTCATGCATGACAGCTATCCGGTCACTCACGCCAATCACCTCTTCCATGTCGCTGGAAATCATCAGGATGGCCACCCCCGCATCCGCCAGGCTCCGCAGCATCTCATACAGTTCGCTCTTGGCGCCAACATCAACGCCGCGCGTCGGCTCATCGCAGATCAACACGCGGGGGTTCATGGCCAGCCATTTGGCGAGCACAACCTTCTGCTGGTTGCCGCCGGAAAGTGAACTCCCATCCTGATCAACGCTGGCAGTCCGGATATGCAGGCGCTCCCTTTGCTGCTCCGCGTTGGCGGCAACGATCCCATCATTCACCAGGCCACCTGAGGCACAGGCCTTCATGTTGGGAAGCGCAATATTTTCAGCAATGGAAACATCTAGAAGCAAGCCGCAGCGCTTGCGGTCCTCAGGCACCAGGAAGATGCCATGTGAAATAGCCTGGCGCGGATTATCTATGCGAATTGCTTGGCCGCTGAGGGAAACGGATCCGGCGAGCAAAGGGTCAATGCCAAATATGGCGCGCGCCAGTTCGGTGCGCCCCGCTCCCACCAATCCGGCAAGTCCCAGTATTTCGCCCTGCCTCACGCTAAGACTTACCGACTGCGCGGGATAAGCCGCTGTTCGCACGTCCGAAATATTGAGTACAGCCTCACCGGGTTTGACCGCAGGCGGCACATAGAGGGCTTTCAGGTCGCGTCCGATCATCAGGCGGATCATCGCGCTGTGTGTGATTTCGCCTTTGCCAAGCTCTCCCACCACACGCCCGTCACGCAGGACAACAACGCGGTCCGCACATTTCGTCAGCTCATTGAGCCGGTGTGAGATGAAGATAACACTGACACCCGAAACCTTGAGCCCGGCCACCACGCCTAAAAGGCGGTCCGTTTCAACAAGCGTCAGGCTCGACGTCGGCTCATCCATGATCACCAGACGCGCATTCAAGGACAACGCTTTCACGATCTCAAGAAGCTGGCGTTGGGCAATCGACATTTCCGAAACCATCATTTCCGGAGTGAAATCAACCCCCAGCCGGTCAAGCAACGGCTGAACATCGGCATTGAGTTTCTTGCGGTTCACCAGCCTGAATGGCCCGCCATATAGCGGCTCGCGGCCAATATACACGTTCGATGCCACATCGAGATTTTCAAACAGGTTGAGTTCCTGATGCACAAAGGCAATCCCAGAGCCCATGGATTGCAAAACAGAGAGCGACTTCCGCTGGACGCCATCAATCTCAAGAATGCCGGAGGAAGGTTCAATCACGCCGCCAATAATTTTCATAAGCGTCGATTTTCCCGCCCCATTTTCACCGACCAGGCCAATGATTTCGCCGGGAGACACGGCGAAGTTCACCCCCTGCACGGCTTGCACCCCCGCATAGGACTTCGCGATATCAATCAGTCGAAAGAAATCACCGGCCATCTTCAGAGTTGAACCCCACCCAGCAAGCGACGAGGGTTCCATTCTGCACAGGCATTCCCCGGTGACGCAAGCGAAAGCCAGCACAGCTTCCCGCGCTGGCTTGTTTGATCTTACTTGCCGATTGCTGCCTTGAGGTCAGCCTCGAACTGATCGACATTGCCCTTGTTGATGATTTTGGTGGGAACAATGATCAGCTTGTTTTCCGGAACGCCCGACTTGTCGCCTTCCATATAAGCGGCCATCAGCTTCATGCCCTGATAGCCCCATTCAAATGGTTGCTGCACAACGGTGCCGGCAAAGCTGCCGTCCTTGACGGCACCCAAGGTGATTGGATCTTCGTCAAAGGCGATAACGGTGATGGCGCCCAGCTTGCCGGCGGCTTGCAGGGCCTCGTAGATCTTTGGCGGGTTATAGGAGTAGAACCCAACCATGCAGGTGATTTCCGGATTGGCCGCCAAAACGTCGTCGACGTTGCTGCGGGCCCGGGCGAAGTCCACATCGTCGCCACGGGTGTCAACCAGTTCAATGCCCTTGCCTTCGATTGCCTTCTTGAATCCGGCAATGCGCTCCTTGGCATTGTCAGCCCCAAGGAATCCGACAAAGCCCATGCACTTGCCGCCGCTGGGCAGTGCGCCCACGGCGATTTCACCGGCCTGCACGCCGGCGTCCGTGTTGGATGAACCGAGATAAGCAATGCGGTTGCTGTCAGGGGCATCACTGTCCGTCGTGAACAGCGGAACCTGTGCGGCGATGCGGTTAAAAGCATCAACCGAGGTTTTGGGATCAACAGAAGAAATCATGATGGCATCGGTGCCGGCAGCGACGAGATCATCCATCAGCGCATTCTGCAATGCCGCGGTGCCTTGCGCAGGATATTTGAATTGCAATTCGTAATTTGGCAGCTCTCCCTGCGCTTTCTTTACGCCAGCTTCCGCCAGTTTCCAGAAATCCGAAGCAGCATTCACCACAAATGCCAATTGCTTCTTGTCTTGGGCCTGAACTCCCGTTGCCAAAGCCAGGGCAATGGCCGTTGAAAATCCTAAAGCGAGTAGTTTCTTCATCACAATCCTCCCATTAACATTATATCGAGCTTTGCGCTCTTTTTGGCCGATGCCAGCGGGTTTGCGAACATCGCTTCCCAGAATGATACAGGGCTGCTAATGTAAGTCAACAATGAAAAGAAATATCAAATTAAAATATGTAATTACAATAAGATAATTTTGATAATATGCGCATGTATAGAAATTATGAAAGGCGTCCGTCAAAACCGCTGCAGGCAATGGCGAAAGCGTGGAAATTACTGTGAGCACTGAAGATCAAACACTCTCTCCAGGAAGCGTGGCGCGCACCTCCGGCCCCACTATGACCGAGGTTGCCGCAGCCGCTGGTGTTTCGCAGACCACGGTGTCCCTCGTGTTGAATGATGCTTTGGGTGCCCGCCTGTCGGCAAAAACCAGGCAACGGGTTCTTGAGGCCGCCAAAGGCTTGAACTACCGGCTGGTCAAGCGCGGGGCAACACGACCGCTTTTCACGGGTGCCAGCGTGATCGGTTTCATTGTCGACGAACTGTCAACCGACCCCTGGTGCGCCATCGCCATGGATGGAGCCCGCGAAAAAGCCTGGGAACATGGCCTCACTATCAGTGCGGCCATCACCCGCGGAGATGCGGAAATGGAACAGGCCGTTCATGCGCAAATGGAAGGCCAGCCCTTGATCGGCTTGATCTATGGCACCATCCAGACCCGGCGCATCACGCCCTCGCCCGCCCTCTATCGAATTCCCACGGTATTGCTGAATTGCTACGTTGCCGATCGGTCGTTGCCCTCCGTCATGCCCGGCGAAATTCTCGGCGGTCAAACCGCCACAACCCGCTTGATCCGCGCTGGCCATCGGCGCGTCGGACTCATCGAGGGTGAAGTCTGGATGGATGCGTCGCGTGACCGCCTGAAGGGCTATCGCCAAGCGCTTGCCAATGCCGAGATTTTGTACGACCCCGATCTGGTCAGGCCCGGAAACTGGGAACCGTCCGCCGGCTACGAGCAAACCCATGCCCTGATGAAACTCAAGAATCCGCCCACCGCAATTTTTTGCGCAAACGATCTCATGGCCCTGGGCTGCTACGAGGCTCTGAAGGAGCTTGGCAAGCGCATTCCGGATGACGTGGCAGTGATTGGCTACGATGACCGTGAAATTTCCCAGTTCACCCGTCCGCCACTGACCACGGTTCTTCTCCCACATTTTGAAATGGGCACCCGGGCGGCAGAACATCTCATCAATAGCGCCGTGCAGCTCAAAGGCCGGCAAGCGCAAATCAAGGTGGAATGCCCGCTGGTCGAACGCAACTCTGTCGGGCCTGCTCAATTGGAATAGGGAGAATGCCATGCTGCTTTTGGTAACAGGCGCCACCGGCAAGGTTGGCACAAATCTGATTTCCCACATCCTCGCCGAGCCACGTTGGAGCGGCACGAATATTAGGGCCCTGTGTCACAACCGGCTGTTTCCTGAAACTGACCGGGTTGAGGTTATCAAAGGTGATATCTCTGATCGCGAAAGCGTCGAGCGCGCCATGGCAGGCGTCACCCACATCGTGCATCTCGCAACTTGCAAG
>Ga0163144_10026981_pt1 | contig 11141 bp, 6 predicted proteins | sample OliLak19BULKMAT1_FD_123175 | JGI IMG/M metagenome (GOLD analysis project Ga0163144, IMG submission 123175) | Freshwater microbial mat bacterial communities from Lake Vanda, McMurdo Dry Valleys, Antarctica - Oligotrophic Lake LV.19.BULKMAT1 | ecosystem: Environmental > Aquatic > Freshwater > Lake... | reverse complement strand
CTATGGCTATGGTTTGAAGGGTATCGATAGTGCACCTCGAGACAGCCGACTGCACTTCGGGCTAACTTGGATTCCAGGCAAACGGCCCTCATTTTTTTGAGCGAAGACTTTCAATCAGAATCCCGGCATTTTTGATTTCTGGGCTAGGAAATAGCGTAGGATGGGGCCAGTGTCCCGTCTGTTGATTCGTTCGAGACAATGGTCCTAAACTACGGATCGAGCCACGATGGTATCGCCAACGATTTTGCCCGTACGCTTCTTAACATGAATATTCACGAAGCCATGATCCTCACCTTCTAGGATAACGAAACTGCCCGCCTTGAAGCGTTCAAGTTATTTGAAAACGTTTGGAAATAGGCGTCCGGTTGCGCCTGATGCAATTGGTTCGAGAGTAGAGCGATTGTCCTCAATCGCTTTTCGGGCACTTCAGGGCCGTTTTGATGAAACGGCCCTGAAACGATTTGAGATTTGATCTACTTGGATTGCGGGTTTCCAGTACGGGAACGATTGAGGACAATCGTTCTACTCTGTCAAGATTCTCGATTGGGATTGGCGAATCTATCGATCGAGTTGGATTTTTTATCACCCCTGCTTTTTGCCACTCGTCGCCGTGGCTTGGGGAAGGTTCAGGTTGACCGTTCGATTCTTAAGTTGCCTTTGCGACAGGTGGCTACGATTGCGCCCGGCAGTTCGAGCCGTTTTGGATGGGTGGTTTGCGATGCGAGCTCGATGAGTTTCTGCATCTTGCGCCAGTGCTTATGATTCATCTCCCGCAGAGGCCAGTCCATTCGGTGCCAGATCATGACCAGCGCTTCTCGAATGATTGGCCACGGTTCATTTCTGCACATCGGAATCGGAACCGAAAAGTGGTTGGATTGACAAGCGTTAGCCGCCTCTTCCAAAGCGTATCCAACTTTTGCGAGCCATCGATCCGCCAGTTCTCGAAACACATCGTGCTCCTCGGCGATCAGTTCGCGGGCCTGAAGCAATCGGTTGTCGAGTGACTCCGATTTGGCGAATGTCCTGAGCTGTGGCAACAGTTCATTGCGTATCCGATTTCGAGTGTAATCAAGCGATGCATTCGAACGGTCTACTCGAAAGACTTGGTTGCGTTCGGCTAAGAAACCCAGGATTTCTGATCGATACACGCGCAACATGGGCCTAACAATATCCAGCAACGAGTCCAATCGCCGGAACGTTTGAATTCCGGATAGCCCGCTGGGGCCGCTTCCGCGGAGTAAGTGGTGAAGGAATGTTTCCACTTGATCGTCCGCTTGGTGAGCCATTGCGATCCACCGCGCATTGTGGCGAGTCGCAACCTCTTTCAAGAACTGATGCCGCAGTTTTCGAAGTTGGTTCTCGGAGGGGTTTGTGATTTCCAGCGGCGTTGCTTTGGTGACGACGCATTGCGCGCCATGACGGGCGGCATGCGATTCCACGAACGCTTGGTCAGCATCACTTTCGTCGCCCCGCAGCGCATGGTTGTAATGTGCGATAATCGTCCGCGTTGGATCGGGCCTTATTTGAAAGAGAGCTTCGAGGAGGGCAGTGCTATCCGCACCGCCACTTGCGGCAATAACGATGGTTGATTCCTGCCAGTGCGATATAGGCCAGACGTCCAAAATTGCCTGTTCGATTCTTGCTTGAAATTTCATCGTGCTCTCCGTTCGAAAATCGCCTGCTGCGCCTCATCACATCCTTACGCTTTGTTAACCCGTGTGGTCATGCGTGCCCATGCGTCTTTGAGTGATACGATTCGGTTGAAGACAGGCTTACCCGGCTTAGAGTCTATGGAGTCAGCACAGTAGTAGCCATTGCGTTCAAATTGAACCGCCGCACCAGGCGGTTGCTTTGCCACCTCGGGCTCAACCATCGCTCGGACAACTCGGATACTATCTGGATTGATGTTGTCCAGGAACGTCTTTCCTGGCGGTGCATCCTCGGGATTTTCACTCAAAAAGAGACGGTCGTACAACCGAACTTCTACCTCAGCGGATTCGGTTGCCGAAACCCAATGGATGGTTCCCTTGACTTTCCTTTCGATTGCACTTGGCGAACCGCTCTTGGTCGTTGGATCGAACGTGCATCGTAATTCTAAGATGCTTCCGTCGGCGTCCTTTACGACTTCGTTGCATTGGATGACGTACCCATAGCGCAATCGAACTTCGCCCGCAGGTTTGAGACGGAAGAACTTGGAGGGAGGGTTCTCCATAAAATCCTCGCGTTCAATGTAAAGTTTGCGAGTGAACGGAATCTGGCGTGTCCCGCCATTTGGGTCTTCGGGATTATTGACTGCGTCCATCCACTCCGTTTGATCCTCAGGGTAGTTTGTCAGGACGACTTTGATGGGATCGAGCACCGCCATGAATCGAGGTGCGACGGTGTTCAAGTGTTCGCGAACGCTGCCCTCGAGAACTACCACATCAATGGTGCTACTGAATCGTGCCACGCCAATACGGTCGCAGAAAATGCGGAGGCTTTCGGGCGTATAACCGCGTCGTCGCAAGCCGCTGATAGTCGGCATCCGAGGATCGTCCCAGCCCGAAACATGCTTGTCCTGGACGAGTTGCAATAGTTTGCGTTTGCTCATGACCGTGTACGTCAAGTTCATTCTCGCGAACTCCATCTGCCGAGGATGATAAATGCGCAGCGTCTTGCAGAACCAATCGTAAAGTGGTCGATGATCCTCGAACTCCAGCGTGCAGATCGAGTGTGTGATTCCTTCGATTGAATCGCTCTGGCCATGCGCCCAATCGTACATCGGATACATGCACCATGCGTCCCCTGTTCGGTGGTGGTGGGCGTGCATGATGCGATAAAGGACCGGATCTCGCAAATTCAGATTTGGAGATGTCATATCGATTTTGGCACGAAGCGTTTTCGCTCCATCTGGAAACTCGCCACTCTTCATTCTGGCAAACAGGTCCAAGTTTTCCTCGATGGTTCGTTCGCGAAAGGGACTGTTTTTTCCAGGTTCCGTTAGGGTCCCTCGGTACTCTCGCATTTGTTCCGCGTTGAGATCACATACAAATGCGGTCCCCTCCTTGATCAGCTGGCACGCCCAGTCGTGCAATTGGCCAAAATAGTCCGAGGCGAAATGAAGCTCGTCCCATTGAAAGCCAAGCCAGTTCACATCCTCCTTAATCGAGTTGACATACTCCTCGCTTTCCTTCGTCGGATTGGTGTCATCAAATCTGAGGTTGCACTGGCCGCCGTACGTTTTTGCTAGGCCGAAATTGAGGCAGATACTCTTGGCGTGCCCGATATGAAGGTATCCGTTGGGCTCTGGCGGGAATCGGGTGGTCACTGTCCTGGCAGCTAACTCTTGCTTATTGGCGAAGTCCTTTTCAATTTCGATTTCGATAAAATTTTTGTGTGAATGTCCGCTGCCTGATTCATTGGTTTCGTTCACGATGTCGCTCTTCCTTGGTTCATTGGCTGGGAAACAGAGTTCCCATTGCAGACGAAATTAGCCCGTTGGTAATAAGCAACATTATCGTGAAATGATAAAAAAGCCAATAGGATCAGACCGGGATCAGACCGCGTGCAGGTCTCTGAATCCTCAATCTGATCCGGACAATTTCAAGTCACCGAGCTGAGCGGGGTTGACGAACACCTGGAGCGGAACCGTCATACCGTAGCGGCGATAAATCTTGTTGAGTCGGTCTGGGGTCAACGGGTTAGCTTCGATCTGGCGGATGCAGATGCGTGTGACTTGCGCCGGAAACTTCGACGCGAGTTTAGCGTAGATCTCCGGATCGCGTTCTCCACTATCCCCGACCAGAACAAAGGTTCTGCCGGGCAGACGCTTCATCAGGTTTTTGATCACACCTCCCTTGCTTTTGCGCCGAATGATTTGCCATCGCTTGAATATCTCGTCTCGCAAACGAAACCACTTTAAATGCATACTGCCCGGTGGGAATTTTTCGTCGACCAAAAATTTGTCGACTGCGCCATAGAGTTGCCAAGGGCTGCTGCTAACGTAATGGAACAGTGCACCCTGGTTCGCCCATTTTCGGTAGGCGGTTGCCATCCCATCGATCGGGTCAAAAGACTCGGCAAAAGTACGGAGCAACATGCGTCTTCGGTTATTGACCTCGGTGATTTTGATGGTGTCATCAATATCGGTGATCACGCTCGTTCCACGTCGTTCCGCGAGAAACACCATGCTGCTAACTTGCCCTAATCCCACATCCCATTTCTGAAAGCAGTCAGGATTGGTTTGATCGGCAGGTTGTGAAAGCGAGCCGTAAGTTCGGAAGTTTTGCAGCTGTTTTGCGGGAATATCCAGCCGACCGCTGAATAGGCCACTAGCCCTGGACTTTCGTCTCAAGACATAATGTTGGCCAGCCACTTCGACTTGAACGCGGGAGCCTGCAACCGGCGCCGAAATAAACCCCCGCACTCTTTCGCGGAACAACTCGCCCTCGGATACTTGCGTGGAAAGATTGAGGGCTCGGATCAGTCCTTTCAGCATCAACCGCTTCCCGAAAGTAGCCGGTGCGGTCTGCGAAATTCGACCTTGGATTTGAACACGCCAAACCGATCCGTTGGCAATGGAATATCCGATTGCCGGATACAGTTGCACCTCCGGGTCCGCTTCATTGCGGATCGAAATCTCGGGGCTCATCCGAATCGCTTCAAGGGTCTTTCGCGTCGATCCATCAAACGCATCGTTGGATTCGCGACTGGGCATTACGCAACAACTTTGACCGAAGCGCGAGTCTCGATCGACTTGTAAATGGCTTCCACGGCGAGCAAGTCCCTGAGTCCTTCTTCGCCAGAAACCTTCGAAGGTTTGTTTTCAAGAATGCATTTCGCAAACGCGTCCATTTCGGTTGCAAACTGATCAGGCGCGTCGAGCTCAACTTTGCCCTTGGATGTTTCCATTCGGTTGCCTGTGTAACTGAATGCTGGATCCATTCGCATGAATCCGTTTTCGGTGAAGGCATTGAACCGATTCAACCCGTTGAAGTTATAGCTGGTGCTGCAGTATGCCAAAGTTCCTGATGGGAATTGCATCAGCCAAGTAATCGATTCATCCACCTGTGCAAATTTGGTTGCATCCGTCTTGGTCTCTTGAGCCGTAATGGTCGACGGCTCTTCACCTGTCAAATAACGGCACGCTTGTAGCGCATAAACACCGACATCCATCAGCGCACCACCGCCAGCCAATTGTTTGTTGAGACGCCACTGCTTCGGATCACCTATTTTGAATCCAAATCCAGCTTCAATCATCTTGATTGCTCCCAGCTCTTTGCTCCTTGCCATCTCAACACACTTAACATGGTGAGGTTCGTATTGACATCGATATCCGATAGCGAGCTTTCTGTTGGCTGCCTGGCATGCGGAAATCATATCACGACAGTCGGCTGCGGAATTCGCCATCGGTTTTTCGCATAGAACGTGCTTCCCTGCTTTGGCAGCGCGAATGGTGTACTCGGCGTGCATGCTATTTGGCAGGACGATATATACGACATCGACGGAATCGTCGGATGCAAGTTTGTCAAAGCTGTTGTAGTTGTAGATGTGGCCAGGGCCGATACCATATTTTTCGGACCAGATTTTTTCTTTTTCGGGTGTCCCGGTCACGATCGCCGCCAGCCTACAGTTTTCAGACTTTAGAAACGCAGGAGCGATTTGGTTGGTGCTGAGGCTACCCAGTCCGACCAACGCGACGCCCAGTTTTCGGTTCTCACTGGCGTGTGTGGGTGCCGAAAAAAATCCGCCTTGCGCGAGACCCGCAGCGACTCCTGCCGAAACCGAGGTACTCAAAAAATCGCGACGATTGGAATTTGGATTTCTCATATTTGTTTTTGTGGTTGGCGAGATGGACAGCAGGATTGGTAATCGAACGCAGCGGTTTTAGTCCGGTGCAATCGTCTTATTCTAGCCGACAACTAGGGTTCATTGCCATACAAAGGAGCAACAGCAATCGACACAACACTACCTTGGATAGCCTAACAACGACGAAACTCATCAAAAAACCTTGAATGGGCACTGATTCCGACTAGCCTGGAACACCTGGGGGACCATTTCACACGAGGTAAATCTATGTTTTCGAAGTGCATTTTGACGTTGGCAGCCCTTGTCGCATTAGGGTGTTTCAGCCAAACAACTCAAGCGCAGGATGCGTTCGCGTTCCAATTTGGTTACACACAGGGCTACCAAAACAGCTTCCGCAATCGGCTTCCTACCCCTCCGTATTTTGCAATCTACCCGCCCGTTTACTACGGAAAGCGGTTCGAACGCCCGTACGGCGATAGCCCGTATGCCGCGTTTCCACAATTGCAATCGGCCCCAAACTATCATCCTGTACCCAAGGAAACACCGATCCGGAGTACGACCGTAATGAACCATCACGTCGACCATTTACCGAATGTCAAAGTAAATAGCGGCTACGCCATTGAACCGGTTGCTGTCGTTCCACCACGCGTCGGTCGAACTGTCGAGATCATTAACCCGTACGCGGCAGAGCAAGTTGCGATACAGGGAAAGTAATCGAAAGATAATTGCAAGTTAACTAAATGCTGGCTCAAGTCCCATGTCGCTGCGCCAGAGCCTTTCGTCCATTGTCGATTTATAGATCCGTTGGACGGAAGGATCGTGTTTCAGGCTTGGGCCGACGATCGTGCGGGGCGAGTTGCTGAGGTCCATCGCCTTTGAATTAGCTTTCAAAGGCTGCACGATTGGTTCCAACGGCTTTCCAAGATTACTTCGTACTACCATGGCCACAGATTCATCATCGAGTTCCACAATCGAACCGATGGGGTAAATCGACATCCCCTTGATGAAACCGCGTATGACCTGCGTATCGAATCGTCCGGCTGTCGCGTTGTGGCACAGGTATGCCAGCGCGTCCGCTGGTAAGAGTCGATTGTTGTGGAAAAACGGTTGAACGAGATTCAAATAAGCGTCCGCTGCGTTCAAGATTCTAGCAGAGTTGGAGATGGCGCTTGCAGCCAGTTGTTTAGGATACCCCGAGCCATCGAATTGTTCATGAACTTGCGATATGATTTCCAGCACCTGTTCATTTAACCCTTCGACTTCTTTCAGTAATTCCGCGCTTTCGATCGGGTGATTTCGGAATTCCGACAATAGCTTTGTATTGCCATTTAGATTGCTGGCATCGCCAAACCATTCAGGGTGCATCAACAAGGAACAGTCGTGCAACAATCCTGCCATACCGACGTCGATACAATTCGCATCGGATCGTGACATCACGACACTCGTCGCGACTCCGATCAGAGCCATCAGCGTAGATCGGGCCGTAAGCTTTTCAACGATTTCCGGACTGATCGATTTAGCGCGACTTGCCAAGACTGCAAAAGCAACCGATGAATCCAATTTGGTCTGAGCAATAAACAGGTTGACATTGGCAGTTAGTTCGGTGACGTCACCGGCCTCACCTTGGCGAAGACTCGCGGCGAACTTAGAAATTGCCATTTCGCTTGCCGTGACGATCTGTTTTGTTTTTTCTATCGCAAAGGAATCGAAAAGCGAGAATAGAATCGAATCTTGATCGATCGCTTCGGCAACCCGCCCCTTTACCGTGACCGAATGAATATTCTTCTTTTGAAGACGTTCAATCAATCGATCCGAGATTGGAATTCCAGCTTTATGCAGAACTACCCCTGAAGCATCGTTCAAGTCAAAACTTAATGTCGACCCAACGATAAGTTCAGCCGTCTGCAGGACCCATGTTTCTTCGGAACTCATTTCCTACCCCAATCAAAATGGACTTGCCTTCATCCCTTGGGGCTAGGAATGAAACTTTACCGCATTTCCGTAAAGGAACGAAAATGCTTCTGGAAAACTCCTAGGAAGTATGCGTTGCGTTTCTAAACAGGGCGAATAAAAGGCTGCATAATCCACAAAATATCTACTTTTTCGTCCGTTAGAAGCGAAAGTAACGACTGGTAACCCAACGCGAAAGCGAGGGATTTTGTACCGGTGAGTCGATTACGCGTCGGATCGTGAATAATCTGGGCTCGCCGATTTCGGCATGACTTTTGCCTTGCGGGCCTCTATAGTAGTCCAGAGTGAGTACTTCCCGAGTGAGTACTTAAGGGGCGCGGATTCGCTCCAGGAAACAGTGCTGCCCGGCCGCTGTCCCTCCCACCAAACCGTAAACGTTCGCCGAAGGTGTGAGCGGCAAGGCGCCAGCCGCCGATTTTTCGCACGATACTGGCGGCTAGCGCCTTGCCGCTCACATCGCCGCCATACCTTCGGCGAATGTTTACACCAAACCTACCCTAAATGCTTTACCAGAAAGCATTTGCGATTTCGAATTGCTCCAGTGACTGTTTTCTTGTCTGATTCAAGCCGATTTCTACGGTTCTGAAGGAACGGCAGCGAACCAACCTCGAGCGTACTAACACAAAGTTTTGGAGTAACTTTTCATGGCAACTGGAACTTTTAGAAGCGGTGTCGCAACGACGACGACCGCACCAATCGATATTGCAAGGATCGCATGGCTGGTTGTCCGCGCGATGGGGTCGCTGAAGATTACAGTCGCCATGTTTGCACTCGGAACCCTGATCCTATTCGTTGGAACCCTCGCGCAAGACGAAGAAACAATCGTCGACGTCAAAAAGCAATACTTCAATAGTTGGGTCGCGTCTGTTCCATTCGACGTCTTTAGGCCACAAACGATTTGGCCCCATACGGTGCCCCTGCCTTACGCATTTGCTATCCCTGGCGGAGCATCCGTTGGCTTGATTCTGCTGATCAATTTGATTGCAGCCAAGATGACACGCTTTTCAATGAACGCAAAAGGGGGGCGATTTGTCGCTGGAGTTTTCTTTACCGCAATCGGATTCGTATTGGTTGGGTTGATTGTCGTCAGCGCCCACTTGGGCGATGGTCTGCAGGGCGAACCACCCTTTAGCTACGATTGGCTATGGAGCGGGGTGAAAGCGAGTGTGTGGGGACTTACCGCTGGCGCCTTGGTTTGGTGCATCGGTTGGAATCCGAAAACGAAGGTGGTTCGATGGACCATTTGGACCCTGACCGCCATTTTACTCGGCGTTAGCTACTTCATAATTGCGACCAATGATGCGTTTCGCATTCCCGACCCGGGCCTTCGTATCGTTTGGCAGCTGACTAAGAGCCTTATCGTGAGTGTGGTTCTGTTGACCGGACTTCTGCTCCTTTTCGGCAATCGTGGAGGCAATGTATTGATTCACCTGGGGGTGGGCTTATTGATGTTGGGCCAATTCATTTTCGGAGACGGACAGCACGAGGAACGCATGGCGATCTTCGAGGGCCAGCGAACCCAAATTGCCTATGAGCTCGACACGGTGGAACTGGTGTTCATCGACAAATCCGATTCGGATGTGAACCATGTGGTCGCGTTCGAGCACCCGATGTTGCAGAAATCGTTTGCAAACAAGAAATTCCTGTCGTCCGAGAAGATACCGTTCGAAATTCGCGTCGATCGCTGGATGACGAACTCCACGCGCGAAGACCGCAAACGCGCTCCGCAATCCTCGGATGATGACTACCAGCTAACAGGCGCGGGCATTCGAGAATACGAATTCAAGGAACTTCCGAAATCGGGTGGTGCCAAGAGTCAATCCAACTACGCAACCGCATACGTCACGCTTCGCAACAAGGAAGACAAAAAGGAAATTGGCTCATTTGCCGTTAGCCAACTCTTTAATGACGACGCCATCATGTACAAGTCGGTCTACGAACAGGCGGAAGCGGCCGGAAAGTCATGGGACTTCGGCCTTCGATTCCGTCGCAATTATAAACCTTACTCGGTCGTATTGGACGACGTTGTGATGGAGGAGTACACGGGGACATCGAAACCAAAGGACTATTCCTCATTCGTAAAGATCAACGATGCGCAAGGAGACACGCTGCAGCAAGGTCGTATATGGATGAACAATCCAATGCGTTTCCGCGGCGAGACGTTTTATCAATCGGGTTATATGAACGGCAGCATGAACCCATATGGCGTTGAGCAAACCACTTTGCAAGTGGTAACGAACGCAGGCTGGTTGATTCCTTATGTGGCTTGTGTTTTGTGTGGGCTCGGCATGCTGGTTCACTTCGGCGGCACTTTTGCACGTTTCGCTTCGCGGTACGACCGACTGAGATTGGCGACCGGAAAAGCGTCGGCGGCAATGCTGAACGCGGGCGAACGCTCATCAAGTCAATTCGGAAGTATCCTCGGAGTTGCGATACCGGTCATCCTCTGCGGTTCGGTTGCACTGTGGATTGTTAGGAGCGCAATGACACCCAAGGCTGCTCCAAACACGATCAACTGGTACGCGATAGGAGAAATACCCGTCCAATATGGCGGCAGAATCAAGCCGCTTGCATCAGCTGCGGGCGAAGTGCTTGAAACGATCTCGAACAAGAGGTTTGCCCTGAGTAAAGAGGGGCATGTGTATGAACCGGAGCACAAAAACGGCAAATCGATCGAAGCCAGCAAATGGATTATGTCCGTTTTTGCACGCGAAGAATGGGTTCTCGATAGCCCGCTGATTCGAATTGACGCGGCTGAAACGACTGGAGCCCTTGGACTCAAACGCCATAAATCGAATCGCTATTCGTACAACCAAATTCGCGAGGGACTGTCCAAGATACCTGGCCAAGTGGAAAGTCTATTCAAGACCAAGCGTGATGATTGGAGTTTCGAACAATCGAAATTGGCGGAAGCGATCGACAAACTTTCTACGCTTGACAATCTGTTCGATGCCTACACGCCATTGGCGCCACGCGTCTCGCAGGATCCATCCCAAATGGTGTCCGCTATTCGAAGCCTGCAGCCTGAGGTGGATCGCATTCGAGCGAGAAGCCCCATCGCAATCATCCCGCCTTTGACGAGCCCAATTTCCAAAAGTGGCGAGAAAGCACCGCCAGCAAAATGGGATGCCTTTGGGCCAGCACTCTTTGAGACCGTGAAGAACAAGACTACGGGTGTGGAGTCAAAAACCGAATCCGTCTTGAATTTCATGGCCTTAGTCGAAAGCTTTTCCTCCGAGAACAAAGACGCATCGAAAATCAATGAACAAGTTCGGGAATTCAAGGAAGGTGAGATCCGAGAATTTGGTTCCACCATTCGAGTTGGCAAAGTGCCGTTTGAAGCGTGGTACGAGCATTTTTCGCCAGTTTATATAGCGAATTGT
>Ga0163144_10026980_pt1 | contig 11141 bp, 12 predicted proteins | sample OliLak19BULKMAT1_FD_123175 | JGI IMG/M metagenome (GOLD analysis project Ga0163144, IMG submission 123175) | Freshwater microbial mat bacterial communities from Lake Vanda, McMurdo Dry Valleys, Antarctica - Oligotrophic Lake LV.19.BULKMAT1 | ecosystem: Environmental > Aquatic > Freshwater >... | reverse complement strand
TGCTAGTCGGCCAGAGCAATACTGCGGCAATGGCCCCTATGACCAAGGTGCAGATCAGTAATGCTCTGCGACGATTCATGTTTGCAGTATGACCATTCGGGCAATCGTGTTCAAGTGACGATCGCAGCACCAGTCAGCACGCGCTCTGCAATCTCAAGTTTCTCCTCCCAACGAAAATCCCGTTCCAGCCTTTCACGACCCGCATTTCCCCAACTCGTTCGAAGATCCGGATCATTCGCCAGGCGTCGAACTGCTTCCGCCAGCTTGCTTAAATCCCCGCAAGGCACCAGCAGCCCATCTTGTTCGTGTCGAATGACATCAGCCACGCCGCCGGCTCGATAGCCAATGACGGGTACTCCATTCGCCCAGGCTTCGAGGAACACCAACCCGAACGAATCGGAGATTGAGGGTAACACAAATACATCGATGCCGGCGAAAAAGTCGCGCCGCTGTTGATCGTTCAACGGTCCAGTTAGCACGATGCCATCCATCGGCAGGAAGTGTTTCCAAACTCTTGTGAAGGATGGCATCGCTGATCCTGCAAGCACCACCCGAATTGGCGGGCCGGTTATTTGCAGTTCCTGAGTCGCTGCGATCAGGTCGATACTCCCCTTCTCCATGCTGAGGTTGGCCATATGACCGACGACAGTTTCGTTCGGCCGAACGCCCCAGGCCCTTCGGGCCGCCTCGCGGTCCCCTACTGTACACTCGGCCGGATCGACACCGAGGCCTTGCAACACGATGCGTTCTTGCGGTATGCCGATTTGGCGAACGGCTTCCTCTTCCGTGGGGGTTTGCACAATCACGCGATCGGCCTGGCGTAACAGCCAGCAAAGGTGTGGAGACGTGTAAGCGCGCCGAATCCAGTTGTTTGGCTGGCTAAGATCGCCCAGATGCAGAAAAGGCGTAATAACGAACGGCACATTTTGCTCGCGTGCCAAACGCAGAGCACACATCGCCAGCGAGGAGTAAGGAAACGCTAACGCGTGAACCACATCGACGGGGCAAGCCGCGCTGCTGGCGTCTTGCCACATTCGAAGCGAGAGGGGAGTCCACGGCACCGTCATCGCTTGCCACGGACGCACGGGAAACTGTGATAGAGCTTTGAAGAAAAGCTTGCGACCTGGAAATCGAAAGGCCGGGCGATAACGGCGGATGGTTACGCCATCTTCAACTTTGATGCCGGCAGTTGATTCCTCTTTGCCTCGCTTCGTGAAGGCGGTGAGATCGAGGGCAGTCGTTGTCCAGACTGTGACGTTGTGGCCGTTTGTCGTCAGGTGCTTACTCAGCCGGGCCGTCCAGGCCTCGGCACCGCCCAGTGCCGGCGGATAACGATGAACGAATTGGGCCACGTGCATGGGCAATTGCGATTCTGGTGGGTTTCGCAAAGCCTTCACCCACGCTACAACATACGATAGAGACTCGTTCTACCACCATTCGGAGTGATTGGGAGCATGATCCGCATCTCGTCTTTGGCCTCGTCTGTTTTGCCATCCGCCACTCTCGCCGCCGGAGCCAAGGCCCGTCAGATGAAGGCGACCGGCATCAAAGTCTTCGACTTCAGTCTGGGCGAACCGGACTTCCCCACGCCAGCACACATTTGCCAGGCGGCGGAAAAAGCCGTGGCAGCCGGGCACACCCACTACACACCGGTGAACGGCATTCCCGAACTCAAGTCGGCGATTTGCCGCTGGTACAAGCGATACCACAACTTCGATTGCACGCCGGACATGGTCATCGTCTCGAATGGGGCAAAACACTCCATCCACAACGCTCTGGCTGCCTCTCTGAATCCGGGCGACGAGGTGATCATTCCGGCCCCGTACTGGGTCAGTTACAGCGACCTCGTGCAAATGACCGGCGCAAAAGCGGTGATCGTCCCGACGACGGCGGCGAGCGGTTTCAAATTGTCGCCGGCTCAACTCCACTCGGCTATCACGCCGAAGACGCGACTGTTGATGATCAACTCGCCGAGCAACCCGACCGGCAGCGTCTACACTCGCGAAGAACTTGCAGCCATCGCTGACGTGATGCTGGGAACCGACGCGACAATTCTGAGTGACGAAATCTACGAACAACTCACTTACGGCGACGCCAAGCCGACTTGCATCGCGACCCTGCGGCCAGAGTTGCGCGAGCGCACGATCACAATCAGCGGAGCAAGCAAAAGCTACGCCATGACCGGCTGGCGGATGGGCTGGACCGTGGCCCCGAAGCCGCTCATCGACGCGATGGGCAATATCCAAAGCCAAGAGACGAGTTGCCCATCTAGCGTGAGCCAGTATGCCCTACTCGCCGCCCTCGACGGGCCACAGGAGTGTGTGGCCGAGATGAGAAAGGAATTCTTGGCCCGCCGCGATCTGGTTTGCGAACGGCTCCGCAAGATTCCGGGCATCACGTTCCCCACTCCGGATGGGGCCTTCTACGCGTTCTTCGACATTTCAGCATATTTCGGCAAAACCATAGGCGGCGTCGCGATCAAGGACTCGCTGGAATTCTGCAAAGCCTGTCTGGAAACACCCCACGTGAACTTGGTCCCCGGCTCGGCCTTTGGAGCCGAGGGTTACGCACGTATGTCGTACGCCAACAGCCGGGAAGAACTTGAAGGCGGGATCGCCGCGTTGGCGAATTGGCTGGGGGCTTCGTGATTCGATGCGAATCGAGGGTGGCTCTGCTGGCCCCCTCAGATTCGTCGGGAAACTTCCTTTGGTCAAGAAACACCCACCCCTTCTCAAAACAGCCGCATTCTTTAATAAAAGCGAACGTCTGATCGACAGCCACCTGATGCCTTTGAATGCGATGTCGTGTTCTTGCATTCTCTTCGAACTGCGGCGATGGAAAGAGGCAGCGGTCGGGATCGACGGAATGGCGATTGCTGTCCTTTGCGGACGTCTTTTCCCCGGTGGCTCGAAAGCAACTTGTCTTGATGGCGAAAATCAGTGCGATCCTGGCCGGGCGAGGCCTGCTCGGCCGGTATTGAGCGCGCCGATGGGCCTGGGTCGAACTCACCTGGCCAGCCGGCCGGCCAGCCCGACGAAAACAGTGGCGATCATCCTGACGCCAGCTTGGTAAAATAGCCTCCATGTGCGTCCTTTGTACTACGATCCGTTTTACTTCTTCGTTTGCCGCGATGATTTAGGATGGTCTGAAAAGACAATGGAACACGGATGACGCGGATCGAGCGGATTCACACGGATTAGATCCATTGAATCATCTGCCTTTGATCCGCGCAAATCCGTGTCATCCGAATCATCCGTGTTCCATTGTCTTTGAGTCTGGGCTAAATTGCGGCTATGCCGCGCTATGCCTTTGTGGTGTAAAATTGGCTTCTCTCGACAAAATCGCCGTTGTTATCGTGAATTACCGCACCGCGGGGTTGGTGGCTGACTGCTTGCTGTCGCTGGCGAGTGAGCCTGGGTTACACGTTATCGTTGTCGATAACGCATCCGGCGACGATTCGATTCATGTCCTCTCGGAGGCAATTCAAACAAACGGCTGGCACTGGGTCACGCTCAAGCCGCTCGAATACAATCGCGGTTTCTCGGCCGGTAACAACGCGGCCATTCGCGACTTACTCGCATCTGCCAACCCGCCGCGATACATCTGGTTGCTAAACCCGGACACCGTTGTACTTCCCGGAGCCGCGAAGGAGTTGATCGAGTTTCTGGATGACCATCCACAAGTCGGCATCGCTGGCAGTCGGCTCCAATTTCCGGATGGCAAGTCGCAAACGGCCGCGTTTCGGTTTCCGTCGCTCTTGGGAGAACTGGAGGACACGATTCGGATTGGCCCTGTGTGTCGAGCATTGGCAAGGTTTCGCGTTCCGATGACGGCACACAACGCGAACCATCCGTGCGACTGGGTGAACGGCGCGAGCATGATGATTCGACGGGAGGTGTTTGAAACGGTCGGCCTGATGGACGAAGGCTATTTTCTCTACTTCGAAGAAACAGATTTTTGTCGCCGAGTGAAGCAAGCAGGCTGGTCGATATGGCATGTGCCCGAGAGCCGGGTGATTCACCTGGAAGGACAAAGCACGGGTGTGACAGGTGCAAACCAGGCGTTGAAGCCGCGACCGAAGTATTGGTTTGACTCGCGAACCAGATACTATCGCAAGCACCACCCCGGAATGTACGCGTTCCTGGCAGATTTGATTTGGATTGCGGCATTCGGCGCGTGGCGGGTGCAGTTTCGGTTTCGAGGGATTGACGACCCAGATCCGCCGGGCTTTTGGGGGGATTTTGTGCGGTATGCCTGGAGGAGATGGATGTGAAGGCTCGCAACGTGGCGACATGATTCCGATCTTGTCGAGTTCAAGCATCCACAAGATCGGAATCTCATGCCCACGTACCGAAAGTGAGGGTTAACCTTCACAAGCCTTCGCAATCGCCTCCTGATGTGCCAGCGTTGCTCCATCCGCGTTGCCCCATACCACGACGCGAATTTGTTTGGCATCAAGTCGAACGGTGATCATCCCAGCCCCGAGGCTGACTCGCAGTTCACGCCAGCCTGATTCAGGTTCTTCATCGGGGAACGCGGGCATGTTGTCGATCATGCGCATCTGGACGGCATGACCCGCGGCCGCCAACTTCGCAACGATTGACGGCCAACTCGGCGCTTCATCGGAGAACGTTATGGTTCGTTCCATGCCCATGAACTTTGCCTCTTTCGTAGGGTGGGTGGAGGCTTTACGCAACCCACCAAGCCACTCGCCGCGCCTGGTGGGTTGCGCAAAGCCTTCACCCACCCTACAGAATAACTTCCGGCAGCTTTTCTTTGCCGGCCTTGGCGGAAGCGTCCATGATGACCGTCGCGAGTTCGAGATACAACTTGGCAATCGGCGAATCGGAAAACTTGCTGACGATCGGCTCGCCGGCGTCGCCGCACTCTACTACGCGAGGATCGATGGGCAGGTTGCCCAGGAAGCGCACGCCCGATTCGGCAGCGAGTTTCAGACCGCCGCCGTGCCGGAAGATCTCGTAACGCTTGCCGTCGTCACCGACAAAGTAGCTCATATTTTCGATGACGCCGAGGATGGGGGTCTTGAGTTGGCGGAACATGTTGAGAGCTTTGACGGCATCGATCAAGCTGACGTCTTGCGGTGTGGTGACGATGATCGCACCCGTGAGCGGTGCCGTTTGACAGAGCGTGAGTTGCGCGTCGCCAGTACCAGGAGGAAGGTCGATGATGAGATAGTCGAGTTCGCCCCAGTTGATCTGAGTCAAAAACGTGGCCACCCACTTGGCGACCATGGGGCCGCGAAGCAGCACGCCCTTGCCGGCATCGGGCAGGAAGCCGAGCGACATGATCTTGAGGCCATACTTCTCGATGGGAAAGCTGGCGATTTGCGGATCGACGGGACCGAGGCCCATCATCATCGGCATGCTCGGGCCGTAAATGTCCGCATCCATCAGGCCGACCCGTTGGCCGTGCATGTGCAATGCGAGCGCGAGATTGGCGGAGACGGTCGATTTGCCGACGCCGCCTTTTCCGCTGCCCACCGCGATGATGTGGCGAACGCCTTCAAGAGTTGGGATGTTTCCAGGTCCAGGTTGCATGGGTTGTCTCAATCAGCTCGTGGGCTGTCCAAGTTTGCGAAGGAGTTCAAGAGTGAAAATACCGGTATCGTGCCCGTCGTTCCAGGTGATCTGATACGCGTAAAGTCCCCGGGCGGCCATCTGTGCGGGTTGCGGCGAGCCAGCAGAAACCTCAACATCACTGAGCAGCTTGAACGGGTCGGCCGGCTTTTGGCGTTCTTCGTTACAGGAAGCACACGGGCAACTTTTGCGGATCGTTCGCCAGGTGGCAAAGGTTCGTACGCCATCGTTCCAGTCAATGGCAAGGCCATCGCCTTCACGGCGGAGAGCAAGCGGTTTCAGATCAGAGGCCATGGAGTTATGTTAGTACGGCGAGGCGATCAGGTCACGAGTGATGTGCTTAACGGTTGGAGTTCCGCAAAGGGCCATCACGTTATCGAGTTCATCGCGAAGGAGGTTCAACACTCGCGTTACCCCGGCTTCACCATCGACGGCGAGGCCCCAGATGACCGGACGGCCGACTTGAACAGCGGTGGCACCGAGGGCGAGTGCCTTGATGACGTCGATCCCTCGACGAATGCCGCCATCGTGAATGACGATGCCACGGCCCGCGACGGCATCCACCACTTCGGGAAGAGCCCGGATCGTGGGAAGGGCGGTGTCGAGCTGACGGCCACCATGATTGGAGACGACGATGCCAGCAGCACCGTGATCGATGGCCCGACTGGCATCATCGCCTCGCAGGATGCCCTTCAGCAGAACTGGGAGCTTCGTGATCGAGCAAAGCCAAGTGATTTCCTTCCAGCTGAGGTCCGCGTCGAACAAGTATTTTGTGTACAGTGCCGGACCGCTTTCCACGCCATCGGAGTTCATGCAGCCGTGGCCCGCGGATTCGAGATTCTTGGCCGAGTATCCTTCAGGCAGCGAGAAGCAATTGCGAACGTCGGCCTCGCGGCGACCCATGACGGGCACATCGACCGTGACCTGAATGGCCTCGTAGCCGGCCGCTTCCGCTCGTTCGACAAGCGAACGAGTGACTCCGCGATCTTTGAAAACGTAGAGTTGAAACCACTTCGGGCCCGGGGCTGCGGCCGCGATCTCTTCTATAGAACAAGTCGCGACAGTGCTGGCAACGAAGGTAGCCACCGCTTGAGTGCATGCGCGAGCAGTCGCACATTCGCCATCCGGATGAGCGAGCTTTTGAAAAGCCATCGGGGCGATGACGAAAGGAGTCGGTTGCTTGCGGCCAAAGAGAGTTATGGACTGTTCTCGTTCGCCAACTGGAACCAGAACGTGCGGTCGAAGGCGAATGGCGTCGAATGCAGAACAGTTTTCGCGAACGGTGATCTCGGCCCCGGAACCGGCCGCGAAATATTCGAACCATGCTTGCGGCAAGAGCTGCCTGGCCTGAGCCTCGTAATCGAGAAGATTAATGAGTTGATTCATGACTGGGAAACGGAAAAGGGCCGCCGACGGATCAGGGCGGCCCTCAGTGAATCTGAAAATCCGAATTTACTTTGGCTTGTGCTTGCTATGACAGCCCTGGCATGAAGCGCCGAACATGCCTAGGGCTTTGCTGACGGCCGGGGCGTCCTTTTTGGTGACGGCGTCATCCACGGCCTTCACGTTCGTGACATATTTGGCGGTCAGTTCCTTCCACGTATCTTTATTGCCAACGGGCGGATCGTTCTTGCCCAGATCCTCGGCCGCAGCCAACCATATTTTGGACTTCTTGCTCGCATCCTCCCAGTTGGGCTCGCCTTTCTTTGGCAAGATCGCTCCGCGAATCATGTTTTGCGACTTCATGACGCCTTTGCAATCTAATTTCTTCTCGTCGTCGGCGAAAGCACCGCCAAAGAAACTGACGCCGACCGTGAAGGCAGCCATCAACCGAAATTTCCCACTGAGATGCATTGTCCTGCTCCATAGATAAAGGAAACGTTACAAACCATTTCGACGAGAACACTCTCGGCGAACTCATGTGCATATGGAAACCACCTGCCTGCCAGAGGCGGACATGACAACTCGCAGGAATTCGGCAAACTGGGAGGGAACGACATTTGGGATAATCATCCTCAAGCGAGCCTTGTCCGGAGGGATGTTACCCCCTCGCAGGTGTCAAGTCAACAATCGGCTTTCATTTTCGCTGAACGATCCCTCTTGACCCGGTTGCCAGAAGTTGGCATGTTCCGCCATCGACACGGAAGGAACCGTACCTATGGCCATTCAGCGCATTTCCCTCATTATGCCGGCGTTCAACGAATCCGCTGGAATCAGCGAGGCGATAGCCGAAGCCCACGAGAGCCTGGCCGGGCTGGGTTATGAGTTCGAGATCCTGGTCGTGGATGACGGCAGTTCGGATGCTACGGCCGCGATCGTCGCCGATCTCAGTGCAACCTGGACCCGCGTTCGATTGTTGGCACACTCGCGAAATCTGGGCTATGGGGCGGCCTTGCGAACTGGATTCCTAGCAGCACGTTATGATTTAGTCGCGTTCACCGATGCCGATCGTCAGTTCTTCCTGGACGATTTGGAAGAACTTGTCAACCTGACCGAAGATTCGGAGGTCGTTGTGGGGCGACGCCTGGACCGCAAGGATCCGTGGCGCAGGCGATTTCTCTCGAAGGGCTATAACCTGTTGGCAAGGACTTTCCTGGGAACGGGCATTCAGGACGTCGATTGTGCGATGAAGGTCTTCCGGAAAGAGGCCCTGGAATACCTCTTGCCCGAGACAAACGGATTCTTCGTGAACACGGAAATGATCAGCCGTGCGAGACGATTCGGTTGGAATGTAGCTGAAGTTGGTGTTCGCCATCGTCCCCGCACGAGCGGCACGAGCACTGTGTCCATGCTGGACGTGCCGCGAACTTTCTCGACTTTGCTTCGTTATTGGTGGAAAAACGTGCTGTGGGCAGAACCGATTTCAGTGCCGGTATTTGGAGAGCCTGTCATCTTGCCATTCCCAGCTCGACAAACTGCGGCCGCGTTTCGCCGGGCCGCGTAATACACGCCGAGAAATACTGGGGAGAGCGTCCCGTGTTTCATAGATATAAGCTTACGCCTTTCTCCGCTCCAGCAGGTTCTGGAATATGCGATTCAAGTGCTCCCATTGCGGCCATGTGATGATTGGCACGGGAGACGACGTGCCGATCGAGTGCGTCGAGTGCCACACTCGCCTACGCACGCCGACGGATTTGAGGCCAATACAGAGCCCGCCTCAGCCGATCGTGGTGCAGTTCAACCAACCTGCCGAGCCGTTCGAGTTTTACGAAGAGAAGGTGGCCGACCTGCGCGAACGCCGAGACGAACGCAAGGAATCCCGACAGTATCGCCAGGAAGACCGACTAACCAACCCCACCGCGGTTGCCGGGTTCGCCATCAACGCGACGACATTTCTGTTGCTGCTCAGTTCGTGGATGTTTGCAAAGTCGCTTCCCGCCTACCTCTATATAGCCGCATCTCTCGCGATTGTTGGCTCGCTCACGGGATCGGTACTAAGCGTCGTGGGAGCTTTGCTCCTGGGGCGTCCGAAGATGATTGCGATTTGCGGAATCGCCATCGGTGCCCCGCTCTTGCTCTTCATGGTTCCGATCTCGTTCATGTTGCGTGACTGGCTGACGCATTGATCCGGCACGGCTGCCCCTCTACATTTTCCTTTGTCCCACCAACCGGAGTTTCACCATGTCGGCCGTTGCGCTTTCCACGGGTACTTATCGCCAACTCTATATCGATGGCCAATGGGTCGATGCGGTCGGGGGCAAACGACTGGCAGTCACGAACCCCGCCAATGAGGAAACTATCGGCGAAGTTGCGTTCGGAGGCCGCGAGGATTGCAGGCGAGCGGTCGCGGCCGCCAAGGTTGCAATGGTCGGTTGGGCCAAGCTCACGAGCTGGGACCGAGCGAAGATTCTCAAGAAGACGGCCGACCTCATGCGCGAGCGAGCCGACGGTATCGCCCGCACTTTGACGATGGAGCAAGGCAAGCCGCTCGCCGAGGCCAAGGGCGAGGTCATGCATTCCGCCGACACCTTCGAGTGGTTCGCGGAAGAGGGCAAACGGGCCTACGGCCAGTTGATCCCGAACAGCGTGGCTGGCAAACGGCACCTGACTCTGAAACATCCCGTCGGGGTGGTCGGTGCAATCGGGCCATGGAACTTCCCCATTACACTTCAAGCACGCAAGATCGCCCCGGCCCTTGCCGCGGGCTGCACGATCGTCTGCAAGCCGGCCAGCCAGACGCCGCTGTCGCTGGTCAATGTCTTCGACTGCATGATCGACGCCGGCTTGCCCAAAGGCGTGGCAAATTTGGTTATGGGATCGGCAAAGGAAATCTCAGATGAATTCCTGGAGAACCGCGACGTTCGCAAGATCAGTTTCACCGGCTCGACGGAAGTCGGCAAGCAACTGATGCGGGCCGCGGCCGGGCAGATGAAACGGCTTAGCCTGGAACTTGGCGGCCACGCGCCGTTCATTGTCTTCCCCGATGCGGATCCCGAGGCGGTCGCGAAGGCGGCCGTCATCGGCAAGTTCCGCAACAACGGGCAGGTTTGTATCTCGCCTTCGCGATTCTTTGTCCACAAGGACATCGAGAAGAAGTTCACGGAAGTCGCAGTCGAGACGGCCAAGGCTCTCAAGATTGGCAACGGACTCGACGCGGGCATCGAAGTCGGGCCGATGTTCGAGAAGAAGGCAATGGACGGGACCCTCGCACTCGTCCAAGATGCGACCGGGAAGGGGGCCAAAATTCTAACGGGCGGCAAGCAAGATACCCGCTTCGGCAAGGGCTATTTCTTTCAGCCAACGATTCTGACCGGACTAACGGCCGACTGCAAAATGATGACCGACGAACCATTCGCCCCCGTGATGCCGGTTCTCGACTTCACGAAACTCGACGAGGTGATCGAGGCCGCGAACAACACGGTCTACGGTCTCGCAGCCTACGTGTTCACGAACGACATTACAGTAATGTGGAAGATGGCCGAAGGCCTGGAAGCCGGCATTATCGGAATGAATGACCCCGTGCCAGCCACGCCCCAATGCCCCTTCGGCGGCATGAAAGAAAGCGGCCTCGGCCGCGAACTCGGCCACGAGGGGCTGGAAGCTTATTTGGAGACGAAGTATCTGAGCATCAAGCTTAGAGATTGAGCTTTAGATTTCGTCCACGACTTCGATCTCGATAATATCCGGGTCGAGGTCGATCGGTGTCAGCTCGTCGTTCGGGTGCAATGGCTCCAACAGGATCGGCTCGTAATTGCTTGGCAGTTCTCCAGCGAGTTCGGAGAACTGAGTGCGAATTTGCTCGTGGAGTCGCAGCAGTTCCATGACTCCGTGGTCGTGCAGCCAGCGGGATTTTGCCAGTAATTCTTCCCAGGCTTGTAGCAAGCGTTGTCGATTCGTGCGAGAGGCAACTCGCTTTCGCGATGGCAACTCGCCATGTGCATACAGAAACTCATCCAGGGGCACACCACCGACAAGTTCCACTAGAAACCGGTCGTCGATCTCGGCGATCTCACCCAACAGGATCTCGAAATCTCTTCGTGAGGCTTTGAACTCTTTTTTTGCCTCGCGAATCAACCCACCCGGTGCGAGTCCGTCGTCCTCCTC
>Ga0163144_10026979_pt1 | contig 11141 bp, 11 predicted proteins | sample OliLak19BULKMAT1_FD_123175 | JGI IMG/M metagenome (GOLD analysis project Ga0163144, IMG submission 123175) | Freshwater microbial mat bacterial communities from Lake Vanda, McMurdo Dry Valleys, Antarctica - Oligotrophic Lake LV.19.BULKMAT1 | ecosystem: Environmental > Aquatic > Freshwater >... | reverse complement strand
CTGCTGTCGAACCACCACAAGCGGCCAGAATGGCAGATCCACCAGCGAGAGCAAGGGTGCGTAAAAACGCACGGCGATCAACGATCTTCCGACGCACCCCATCGTACTCGGCATCCATAGGTACCTCCTTCTGTGATCCAAGCGATTCCTTGTGTTACAACAGCATGCCCTTACATCATCAGACTGGCAGCCCCAATTAATCCTGCGTCTGGGCCAAGCGCCGCCATGAGTACTGGCAGATTACGGCAAGCAGCAGCCCAGATATGCTCACGAAGTGAATCAACCATTGCTTGCCAATACAATCCGCCAGCAGTGCCCAGGCCACCACCAACGATCACCGCTTCTGGATCCATAACATTCACTAACCAGCCAATACTGACACCAAGTGCAGCACCAGCGCTGCGAACAATCTCGCAGGCTATTTGATCACCTGCTTGGGCAGCCGTCAGAACATCCTCACCACGTGCATTGGCAATACCAGTTGCTCGTTGATAGCGTTCACCAAGGGCAAGGCCAGAGGCAAACTCCTCTAAGATGGGCTGCTGGAGCGCGCCACATGCAGCACATGTAAACGTTAGCGGGCTGCTGGCCAGAATGAGTGCATTGCCATGTGCCCCAGCAAATGGATGCCCATCCTGCACCAGACACGAACTAATGCCCGTCCCAATCGTCACAAAGATACATAATCTGAAGTTTCGCCCAGCGCCATAGCGAGTTTCTGCCAGCGCATGCGCACGAACATCCGCATCGACTATCGCCGGCCCATGCTCACCCAAACGCTCACGAATAGGCATACCAATCCAGGCAATCGTCTGATCACTCGTGATCTGCCCCTGTGGATCCACTAACTCACAGACCCCCAGCCCTGTACCAAGAATAGGCAGATCCAGACGCTGTGCCTCGGCGCGGAGGGATGCGTCAAGCGCAAGCACATCGTCTAATACCGCCTGCCCACCGCGTTCCGCAGCTGTTGGCAACACCTTTCGTGTCAGAATCAGCCCCGTATCGAGATCAACAATCCCACCGGCGATCTTTGTCCCGCCAACATCAATCCCAATTGCATATGATCTCATTGCTCGTTGCTAGGCAAGTATTGTGGTGCTATGCCAAATAGGAGCCGCGCTGGGGCTATACCAGGGTTATAGTATTGATGAGCTACTCCTTGCGGAATAAAGAAACCATCATTTGGCGTAAGCTCGAACCAACTACGATAGCGCTGGTCCGTCAGGCGTAGATGGATGGTGCCCTCAGCCACATACAATCCCTCATCACCGCCATGCCGATGCGGTTCACTTTGCTGCCCTGGTAACAGGCGTATTGTACCAACCGTCAGATGTTCTGTCGAACAGAGTAGGCCAACTGGAATTGGCCGCTCCCGCCCTTCCAGCCGCCATAATGCATCAGTTTCACGGATCACACGTATGCTGAAACTTTGCTGAGCCTCCTCACGCGCCATCGGCCAGCGCGTCAGCCATTCATCCTGCATATACAATGAACTGGAGAGGTATGGCTGCGTTCGCGCATACGCACCAGATGTGCCCTGTGATGGTGGCGGCGCGAAATATTCCAACACCCGCACTGGCTGATCGCCAGCACTCAGCGCATGGTGCCATGTATCGCGCCGAAAGAAGGCTGCTTCGCCAGGTAGCACCCGATGGACTTCCCCTGTCTCTGGGTTAGAAATCATCAGAACGCCGCTCAGCACATAATAGATCTCATCGGCGGCGAAAATCGTTCGATGCGCCTCAGAATGGCGAAACATCTCGCCAGGCTTCAATTCAAACATAATCTGGTGAATCTTCTCGCCCGAGACATAGATCCAATCAATCACTACACCAGCAATTTCATCGCCCCACAAATGGCGGCTGACATCGCTGTAGGGGATGTGGGTTGGGCCATCGAAACTTGGCCGTGGCGATGGTGTATAGGTCATCAAGCGCCTCGCTACTCAGGCAAGCACAACACGAATCTGGTTCGCTTCTGAATCAGATACCAGCGTGTTGCGCTCACTCGTAAACGTAAACTTAAACCGATCACCACGATAGATTGCCTTGAAATATTCGACTGGGCGCTCCCGATCATCAAACGCAAGCCCCTCAAGCAACACCATTGCCATGCCTGGTGCGATCCCAAATAGCTCGGCCTCATACTCGTTGGCAATCGTTGCTTCTAGCGATTGGCGTGCTGAATGTAAGCGTATGCCATAACGCTGCTCAAGCAGACTATAGAGCGATTGTGTTGCAAGATCCTCATGCACCAAATCTGGAAAGAGTGTCGTCGGCAGATAGCTGGTTTCCAACAAGAGCGGGATCTGATCAACAAAGCGCAGTCGCATAATCTTGGTAACATCTGTTTCCGTTGGCAACTGAAGGGCCGCAGCAACTCGCACACTTGGCACCACCTGGCGATGTTCGATGACCTGTGAAACAGCGATACCGCCCTGCTGCAGCATCTCCTGGCTGAATCCAAGCAGATGCGATACCTCATGTGTCAGCTTCGGCTCAGCAACGAATGTGCCAAGCCCATGATGCACAACCAGCGTGCCATCCCGAACAAGAAACGCAATCGCCTGGCGGACTGTCATGCGGCTGATTGTGTATTGCTCTGCAAGAACCCGCTCCGATGGTACCTGATTGCCAGCATGCAACTCACCAAGCCGGATCTGCTCACGAATGATCTCGGCTAGTTGATAGTAGATCGGGATTGGGCTGGTTTTATTGAGTAGCATGAACATGCTGATCCAGAAGGTTTGAATGGCCTCAAGAAAACAGTTATAGTGGTCTATACCAGTGCGATTGTGGCATTGTAAAACGAGGGCGGCGATTTGTCAAGCGTGCTATCGTTAACGATAGCGCTGTCAAAATCACTTTCAGGCTTCAACCTCGGCCACGATGGCACCCTTGGCAACCAACTCACCCAAGCTGGCATACAGATGCCGCACGATTCCGGCATAGGGTGCCGCAATAATATGCTCCATTTTCATCGCCTCCAGAACGACAAGGGGCTGGTGTGCTTCGACGGGCTGGCCTTCCTGCACCAGTATGCGGACGACAATTCCAGGCATTGGAGCTTCCAGGCTGGCATTCCGGCCAACATCCCGACCATGAGCCGTATGTGTATCAACGGATAATCCCGAGGCGCGCTCGATCTTGTAACTCCAACCATGCAATCCGATCTGTAACACGCCATTAGATTGTACAAATCGCAGCCGTACCCGTTCTGAAGCAACCTCCAATACCAGTTCATCTATATGTTGTTCGATGATCATCAGTTCGTGCATTTCTGTACCAATTGTCGCACGATAACCATTTGTTGTTCGATCAAGCAGCACATTATGTTCCTGCCCTGCGATTCGATACCAATGCCGAACTCTGCCGCCAAGCAATCGCCATGCACCAAGCGCCCATGGATCAAGATCGCCTGGTGCATGCTTCGCCACTTGCTGGGAATCCAAAATCGCTGCACACGCCAGAACCAGCGCCGGGATGCTCGGTTCGACCTGGGCAACATGCTGGCGTTCAATGAAATCGGTGTGCGTGTCGCCAGCCAGAAATGCCGGATGCGCCGCAATCGCCTGCAAAACTGGTAGGTTTGTCGTCACACCAAGGATGTCGTAGCCAGCGAGTGCCTGTTGCAAGCGCAGCACCGCCGCTGGCCGATCTCGGCCATGAACAATCAGTTTGGCTAAGAGCGAATCATACTGAATCGATACTTCATCGCCAGCATCGACGCCAACATCATTGCGGATTCCAGCACCCTGCGGAGGTGCAAACAATGCAATCGTTCCGGTAGCAGGCAGGAATGTTGCCGGGTGCTCGGCACAGATCCGCGCCTCAATCGCATGCCCATGCTGGCGAATATCGCCCTGGGTGAATGGCAATACCTGCCCTGCTGCAATCGCAATCTGCAACTGCACAAGATCCAGCTCGGTCACACATTCAGTAACGGGATGCTCAACCTGCAGGCGCGTGTTCATCTCCAGAAAGAAGAAGCTTGCCGTTTGATCAAGCAGGAATTCGATGGTTCCGGCATTGGTATAGCCCGCCGCTTGGGCCAGGCGTACAGCCGATGCTCCGATTGTAGCGCGTTGTTCTGGCGTGAGCACACAACTGGGCGATTCCTCGATAATCTTCTGGTGGCGGCGCTGTATTGAGCATTCGCGCTCAAACAGATGCACCATATTCCCGTGCTGATCCGCCAGGATCTGGATCTCGATATGGCGCGGGCGATCAATCAGGCGCTCAAGCAATACGGTTGGATCACCAAACGCCGCCTGCGCTTCCCGCTGTGCACCTGCCAAGGCTGATTGAAACGCATCAAGCGCATATACTTCGCGCATCCCTTTGCCACCACCACCGGCTGCGGCCTTGATCAGCAGCGGAAACCCGATCCGCTGTGCTTCGGCAGACAACCGCTCTGGCATCTGATCATCGCCATGGTAGCCAGGAATGGTCGGAATCCCAATCTGTTCGGCCAATTGCTTGGCTGCGATCTTGCCACCCATCAGTTGCATGGCTGCGGGGGGCGGCCCAATAAAAACAACCCCAGCCGCCTGGCATGCCAGGGCAAAATGCGCCTGTTCGGAAAGAAACCCATAGCCAGGGTGGATCGCATCGGCACCGGTGCGGCGCGCTGCAGCCAATATCCGATCAATATGCAAATAGCTCTCGGATGCCGCAGACGATCCAATCAATACAGCCTGATCAGCCAACCGCACATGCAGTGCATGCTGATCGGCCTCACTATAGACGGCAACGGTCGCGATGCCGAGTTCGCGGCAGGCACGAATGATCCGCACCGCAATTTCGCCACGATTGGCAATCAGGATTTTCCTAAACATTGCGGAAGTACTCAACAGTCTGCCGTAATCCTTCATTGAAATCGACCACCGGTTCCCAGCCAAGCGCTGCGCCAATCGCCTCAATCGATGCCTGTGAATGCCGCACATCACCAGTACGCGCCTCGGCATGAATCGGAACAATCTCACTGCCAATCAGCCGATTGATCTGTGCGACAAGATCCAGCAGCGAATAGCGCTGGCCAGCGGCAACATTAAACGCGCCACTGATATTTGGTGAGGCCGCTGCCGCCGTCAGATTGGCCGAAACAACATTTTCGATGAAGGTGAAATCGCGCGATTGTAAGCCATCGCCATAGATCGTTGGGCGTTTACCCGCCAGCATTGCCGTCGCGAAGCGAGGAATGACAGCAGCATAATCGGAGGCTGGGTCCTGGCGCGGCCCAAAGACATTAAAATAGCGCAGGGCAATTGCTGGTACGTTATAGATGGCACTCCACACCAGGCAATAGCGTTCGCCAGCCAGTTTCGAAACGGCATATGGCGAGAGCGGTGCCGTTGGCATGGTCTCGATCTTTGGCAGGGTTGGCGTATCGCCATACACCGATGATGATGATGCAAACACAACGCGGCGCACATTGTGTTCGCGAGCGGCCTGCAGCACATTCAGGGTGCCAGTGACATTGACCTCATTACAGGCGAGGGGATCCTGAACAGAGCGCAGAACAGATGGCAAGGCTCCCTGGTGCAGAATGACATCGGCACCGTGGGCGGCCATCCGTACCGCATCCAGATCGCGAATATCGGCCTGGTGGAACGCAATATCGGCCATAAACGGATCAAGGTTGCCAATACGCCCAGTTGTGAGATTATCCAGAACACGAACATGCTCGCCGCGTTTGAGCAATGCCTCAACCAGATGTGAACCAATAAAGCCAGCGCCACCAGTCACCAGATATGTGTTCATGCACATGTGCTCCTATTCATACATCTCCGCTATGATAGCAGGTAGCGGCGAACACGAGGTTCGCCCGCCTGGGGCATCAGCGTGCTATCCGCCGCATCATGCCGCAGATTCCCCTCACCCCAACCCTCTCCCACACGGGGAGAGGGCGCAAACGGTGCTCAACGCTTCCATTGCTCCCCTTCTCCCTGGTAATGGGAGAAGGGGTTGGGGGATGAGGGTCACATTCTTGACCAGTACGGAACGGTATGCTAAAGTAGAACGCAGTAGTATGGATAGAGCGCATTCTAGCGCGCCATGACGCTCCTCATTGGTATTGTAGTTGTTATTGTAAAGGTGCATGTGTGGCAAGCCTCATCCTCCAACCCGGTAAGGAACGGCCACTGCGCCAACGCCACCCGTGGGTCTTCTCTGGTGCGGTTGGCCGTGTTCAGGGCTATATTGCCAATGGTGGCGTGATCGATATCTGTGATTCGGCTGGCGAATGGCTGGCACGCGGCACATGGAGCGCTGGTTCACAGATCCGTGCGCGCGTTTTCACATGGCAACCAGATGAACTGATCGATAGTGACATGATCCGCAGCCGATTGGCGCGGGCAATCGATGCACGTCGCCTGCTGGGGTTGCTCGAACCAGGCAGCGCCTGCCGCTTGGTCTATTCCGAATCGGATGGCCTACCTGGCCTGATCGTTGATCGGTATGATGAGTATCTGTCTGTCCAGATTTTGACTCAGGGCATGGCGACTCGTCAAGCCACAATTCTTGAAGCACTGGTTGATCTATTGGCACCACGCGGGATCATCGAGCGCAGCGATCCCGAAATGCGTGAGAAAGAGGGTTTGCCGCCTGGTGAAGGGCTATTGTGGGGCAGCGAGCCACCAGCACAGCTCGAAATTCGCCAGCCCGGCGGGCTGATCAACCTGGTCGATCTGCAATCCGGGCAGAAGACCGGAGCCTATCTTGATCAGGCTGGGAATCGGCTGCGGGTTGCCAGCTATTGCAATGGCCGCGAGGTATTGGATTGTTTCTGCTATTCGGGCGGATTTAGTATTGCTGCTGCCAAAGCCGGTGCAACACAGATCACCGCAGTCGATAGTAGCGAGAGTGCGCTTGAACTGTTGCATAGCAATCTGGGCGCGAACGGCCTGCATGATCAGGCAGTCGAAACTGTTGCGAGTGATGTGTTTCGGCTGTTGCGCCAGTATCGCCATGAGGAACGCCAGTTCGATGTCATCATCCTCGATCCACCAAAATTCGCCCATTCCCACGGCCAGATTGAGCGGGCCACCCGTGGCTATAAGGATATTAATCTGATCGCGCTGCAATTATTGCGGCCCGGTGGTGTCCTGGCAACCTTCTCCTGTTCGGGGTTAATCTCGGCGGATCTGTTTCAGAAGGTTGTGTTCGGTGCGGCATTAGATGCCCATCGCGATGTTCAGGTCATTGAGCGCTTATCCCAATCGCCGGATCATCCATTACTGCTGACGTTTCCTGAGGGCGATTATCTCAAAGGGTTGATTTGTCGGGTCTGGTGAACAGGGCCATGGGAAAATGATGCGATCTGTACGGCAAGAACAGCCATACAGCATTGCTCATTCGCCCATTGGAATGGACTATGAGCTATAACATCATTGACGATGGCCATATATCGAGCCCAGCTGGCTTTCGGGCAACCGGCGTTTCCGCTGGGTTAAAAGAAGTCCGCGCTCGCGATCTCGCGCTGATTTATTCGCAAAACCCCTGCCGTACGGCAGTCATCTTCACGACGAATGCAATCCCGGCGGCACCGATCTATTTTAACCAAGCTATTCTCGCACGCAACCGCGAGGGTATTCGGGCTATCCTGGTGAATTCAGGCCATGCCAATGCTGGCACCGGGCAACCAGGGCTTGCCAATGCGGTTGAGTGTGCAAAACAGGCTGCCGATGAGCTTGAGGTACCACGCGATAGTGTGCTGCTAATGTCAGTTGGTCAGGTTGGCACACATCTGCCAATGGATAGGCTGCGTGATGGCATTCGGCGTGCGGCTTCCGAACTAGATAGCGGTGCAGGCCGAAGGGCGGCAATGGCTATTCTCACCACCGATGCTCGCCCAAAAGATCGTGCGCTGCGTGTGACATTGCGTGAAGGGCGCACCGTTCACCTGGCTGGCATGGCCAAGGGCAGTCGTCTGGCCCATCCACGTCAGGCATCAATACTGGCCATTCTCACAACCGATGCGCTGATTGAGCAGCGCTTGCTCGCGCGTTCACTTGAGCAGAGTATTGCCCGTTCACTGGGGCGGTTATCGCTCGATAGCGATATTAGCCCCAACGATGGCGTGCTGCTGCTGGCAAATGGCGCTGCTGGCGGGCCACCGATTGTCGACATCAACTCATGGGAATATGGAGCCTGGCAGGAAGCACTCGATGCAATCTGTAGCGATCTGGCCCAGCAGATTGTTCGTGATACCGCCGTGAATGCCAAGCTTATCCAGATCCAGGTACGCGGTGGAGCAAGTGATGAGCAGGCACGCCAGGTTGCAATAGCGGTTGCCCGTTCCTCGGCGGTGCGTTGGGCCTGTACCCGCAGTAACCCAAATTGGGGCAGCATCATGGTGGCAGTTGGCGGGAGCGGTGCCGAGATCCGCGCCGATGCGCTGGAAATTCGGGTTGGTTCGATCATTACAATGATCGACAGCACCGCAACACGCTACGATAGCGCAGCAGTCGTGCAGGCACTCTCTGGCCCCGAGGTCGATCTGGTGATCGATCTGCACATGGGCAGCAGCACCGCAATGGTCTGGACCTGCACACCAATGGGAGAGATGCCATGACCCAGAATCTACCGCTCTTTCCGCTGCATACTGTTCTCTATCCCGGAACGCCAATTGCCCTGCATATCTTTGAAGAGCGCTATCGCCAGATGATTGGCTGGTGCCTCGATCAGAGCGCGCCATTTGGCGTTGTCCTCATCCGTAATGGCAGCGAAGTCGATCCCAATGATGCCTCTGTTCGCCAATTGCGTGAGCGCAGCGGAATTACGCCGCCTGGTAATACCGAAACGACCTCGGTGGCTATTGGCAGCAGCGCCCGGATTGTGGATTGCCATCGCTTCGATGATGGTCGTTATTATCTCAACGCTATCGGCCTCCAGCGCTTTCGGGTGCAGACGATCACCCAGCAGCGGCCATACCTGATTGCAACTGTGCAGATTCTTGCCGATCAGGCTGAACCAGCGCTGCGATCACTTGCCTCCGATCTGCATGATCTCTATCGGCGCTTCTGGAAGGTGGCTGAAGTCGCCACTGGCCAGCGTCAGGTGATCGAAGCATTGCCAGAAGAACCAACCGAGCTTTCGTATACGCTCGCACATCTGCTGAATGTTGATCCACGTCTGAAGCAACGCTGGCTGGAAGCCGATACCCGCACACGGCTGCGTGAACTCACCGAGGCCATTCGATCCGAATTGGCTCTATTACCAGGGCAGCGCTCCGATGGCAGCAGCCCTTGGTCACTCAACTAATATGATCATTGGTGCTTGCACAATTACCCTGCAACTGCATGGTGTACACTCGCTCAAAGAGAAGCGTAGTATCATCAAATCGCTGTTGGCGCGCATGCGCAATAGCTTTAATGTCGCGGCTGCCGAAGTTGAGGCCCAGGATTCGCACACAAGCGCGGTGATCGGTGTGGCCTGCGTCTCCGCATCATCCGATTATGCCCGTGGCCAACTAGAGGCGGTGATCCGCTGGATCGAAGAAGAACGCCCTGATGTGCCAGTTGTTGATTATGAGATCGAGCTGCTTTGAGCCATCATGACCGATGACATCATTCCATATCCGTTTCTTGCGATCGTCGGCCAGGAGGAACTGAAGACGGCGCTGATTTTGGCGTTGGTTAACCCCCAGGTCGGCGGTGTGCTGCTGATCGGGCCATATGGCGTCGGCAAGACGACAGCAGTGCGTGGGTTGCTTGATCTGATGCCACAAACCGAGCGCGATGATCTCGATGAGCAGGGCCAGCCAATCACACGCCAGGAACGCATGCGCATCGTCGAACTGCCACTCAATGCCCGTATGGAAGATGTTGTCGGCGGCGTCAACGAGCGAGTCGCACTTGAGCAGCGGCGCTTTATCATGGAAGAAGGCGTGCTGGCGCGGGCGCATCGTAATCTGCTGTATATCGATGAAGTCAACCTGCTCGATCCGCATATCATTGATGTCATCCTGGATGCTGCCGCACAGGGCCGCACACTCGTCCGCCGTGGGCCGGTCACACGCCTGTTCCCCTCACAGTTCATTTTGGTCGGTTCGATGAACCCGGAAGAAGGCGCGCTGCGCCCACAGATCCTGGATCGCTTCGGGCTGCGCGTGTGGGTCGCACCATTGGCCGATTCGGATCTACGCCTGGAATTGTATCGCCGGGTGCGCGATTTTCGCAGCGATGCCGATCTGTTCCGCAAGCGCTATGCTGCCGATACCGAAAAAGTTCGTGAGGAGATCGCCGCAGCACGCGAAGTGTTGCCATTCGTTACGGTTGCACCAGAAGCAGAACGCTATGCACTGCGCTGTATTGAACTGATGCACGTGCCATCCCATCGCGCCGAGATCGCCCTGCTGGAAGCCGCCCGCACCCGCGCCGCCGCCGATTATCGCGCAATGGCAACGATCGAGGATGTGCGGCGTTGTGCCCCAATGGCGCTGCGCCAACGCCGTAGCCTGCCGATTGAACAATATGCCATCGGCGTCGCCGCCGAGGAAGCTGCCCTGGCCGAGGTATTAGCCCGCGCAGGCAACCCCGATTCCCCGCCTGAACCACCGACACCAACGCCAACGCGCCGCCGCTCCCGAAAGCCCAAATAAAGGCCGTTATGTCAATTACGCTCCATTCACCACTCGATATGCATCTGCATTTCCGCGATGGGGCCATGCTCACAACTATTGCGCCATTGAGTGCTGGGCCATTTGCTGGTGGCGTGATCATGCCCAACCTTGTTCCACCAGTTGATTCACTGTCGCGCCTGTTGGCCTATCGGGCCGAAATTATGCATGCCACAGCTGGCAGCGGCTTCGAGCCATACATGACATTATTCTTCCGCGAGTATAGCGAAGCAGAACTGATTGCCGCTCGCCCGCATCTGCTTGGCATTAAACTCTACCCTGCTGGTATCACCACCAATAGCGCAGGCGGTGTTCAGCATATCGATGATGCAGAACCAACATTGGCGTTGATGGAGCAACTCGGCATGCCATTACTCGTTCATGGCGAGAGCCATGGCTTTGTGCTGGATCGCGAGCTGGAATTTCTGGATGTGTATGATCATCTGGCGCGGCGCTTCCCCAAACTCACGATTGTGATGGAGCATATCACAACCCGCCAGGCCGTCGCATTTCTCGAT
>Ga0163144_10026978_pt1 | contig 11142 bp, 10 predicted proteins | sample OliLak19BULKMAT1_FD_123175 | JGI IMG/M metagenome (GOLD analysis project Ga0163144, IMG submission 123175) | Freshwater microbial mat bacterial communities from Lake Vanda, McMurdo Dry Valleys, Antarctica - Oligotrophic Lake LV.19.BULKMAT1 | ecosystem: Environmental > Aquatic > Freshwater >... | reverse complement strand
TTATCCTGACTATGCGCAAAAGATTCTGGCGATTACTGGCGTTGTCAGTATTTTTCAAGTGAATGATTTTATGTCGATCCAACGGCATCCTAACGCTGATTGGGAGAACATTTTAGCCCGTGTTTGACGCTGGCGATTTATCAAATGGACATCATCGGACATTGGACGAAAAAAAGTTTCAATTGCATCAATTCAAGGTATTGACGAGGATTGCTGATGTTTGGTTATGATTGCGGATATTCTTATTTTAAGCGGACATAATCGATGTACGGAAGATCAAAACGGACATGATCGGACATGAAGCGTGTCGTATTAAAAAGCGGAGGTTCAAATGAGTCTTAATAAATTAATCACGGTTAAAGAATTGGCCAAACGGTTGAATGTGCCGGTGAGCGGGATTTACCGCCGCACCCGCCTCGGCCAAGAAGCCATCCCGCATGTCAAGATGGGGAAGTATGTGCGTTTTGATTGGGAGGAAGTGATGAGGTTCTTAAGAAAATAAGTAAAGAATTATGCTGACTGATGATCGGAAATTTTGGCTGAGTATTAATAAAGAGGTTATATGATATGGCTTAAAATGTAATAGGAGAATTAATAATGAAAGATCTTCTTAAGGTATTTACATCAGAGGAAATAGCGGAATATTTACGCTTGCATCCTTATACAATCCGTCGTCTTTGTCGCGAAGGAAAGATTCCAGCTTTCCGTGTTGGCGGGCAGTGGCGGTTTAGGAAAGATGATATTGACAAATGGTCGAGGGCATATCCGTTTGTTACCAAGAAACATCGTTCGTGACAATAACATGAAAAATAATTTTTATACCATTGGGTTCTTATATTTAAAGTTTAACAGAAAAGACTTTTTATTCTAGTTATGAGAAAAAATAATAAATTCTTTTCAACAGAGACTCCTATTAATTATGAGAATTTTTCTGTGAGAACTGCAAATTGTTTGCTTAAAGCAGGGTTTCTGAAAGTCGGGAATTTCCTTTTATGGCAAGATGAAGATTTTTTAAGATTAAAAGGATTTGGGCAGGAAACTTTAAATGAAATACATGAAATCAAGGATAAAGTTATGGGAGGAGGCTTTAAGAATACTTTAGGAGATAATATAAAAATTTTAAATCCAGCAACGTTAAAAATAGCAATCGATCCAATAAATTTTTCGGTTAGGATATTTAATAGTCTTACTGATGCAAATATTAAAACCGTTGCTCAAGCGCTTAAATATCAGGAAGAAGAACTGCTTGGCCTGAGAAATTTTGGAAGGAAATCTTTAGATAATTTTAAGAAAATAATAAGATTATTAGATTCTGGATCACAGCAAAAATGTCCTGATGGAAGTAACGATAAAATCCTTTTTTATCATATATTGGGTGAAATTATAAGAACGTTTCGTTTTGTTTGGAACGAAAACGAAATGGAAAAAGATTTTTTCAGCGCATTAAGCGAACAAGAGAAGAGACAAGTTTTCGATTTCTTGACAATTGGACGGTTTAGTTTAACGGACTTAAACGCAAATCAGATAGAGATAATAAGGGATGTGTTTAATAGATGTGGCTCTCGGAATTGGAAAATATTTAGAGCTCGTTTAGCGATAGGTTTTCTTCCAAAGACCTTGGAAGAAGTTGGTCAAGAAGTGGGACTTACAAGAGAACGAGTACGACAAATATGCTCGGCTGTTGAGAAGAAGCTTCAGAAGAAAGGAATAAAAGAAGGATTAAATACTTATTTAGAAGATATCTCTAAATTAATTAAAGATAACGGAGGAATTCAGGATTTCGAGAGTGTTTATGTATGGCTTAAAAGAACTGATCATTTTGTTAAACCAGATGAATTAAGACTCATTATAGAATTAGGTTCTTCTCTTGGAAAAACACAAATAGGAAGATTTTCATTCAGTGATAGTGAATATCTTGCTAATTTTAAAAAAGATACTTTTGAAAAGGCTTATGGGGATTTAATAGATGAAAGCGAAAGTTTATTAGGGATGGATCGTGTTGGAATCGGAGAAGTCTTAAGGTTAGAGAAAAAGTATGGTCAGCAATTGGAAGATTTCTGTATTGATATTTTTTTAAAGAATGATGGTATTTTTGAGAATCAGACTTTGGTTGGAATCAAAGGTAAGACCCTCCTTAATCTGGAATATATTTTAAAGGAATATCCGAAAGGTTTACATTTTTCTGAGATTATAAATTTATATTGTAAAAGATTCTTTGGAGGCGAGTACAGAGACTCAGTTAGGGGGTTTATAGATCGATCAGAAAATATTATCCTATGGGATAGGGGAACGTACATTCACAGCGAATATGTGTATACTTATTTACCTCAAAAAGAAAAGATCTATGACCTCATTGACCAAAGATTAAATAATTTGAATAAAAAGACATCGGTTATATCTCTTTACAAAGATAATCATCTATTTTTTCAGCATTTAAATGTACCGTCCAGCTATGCGCTTTATAGCCTATTAAGATTTCAAGATGACGAGAAATACGTTTTGCGTAAATTCCCTGATATTGAGCATGTCGATAATGTTACAGGTTCGAGAAAGAAATTGTTTGACGAGGTAGAAGAATATTTTCTGGCAGTTGGGAAAGATTTATTCTGGAATGATCTTGAAGATTATTTTATTCAAAAGCGAGGACTTGTAGCCTATCAATTAATCAATGTTGTAGCCAGATTGAGGAGCATATACCGGCTGGGGACTAACCATTGGATTCATAGAACCCATCTTGGAATACGTCAGGAAGATATTAAAAAGATCGTATCAGATACAACGATTTTATTGAAGGACAAGAAATATTTGTTGTTGAGTGACTTAATTAATCAATTAGAGCTTCCATTAATTCAAGAGTATTACTGGAATCGAACTTTGCTTGCCTGTGTGTATAAAAAAGAGAGCGACTTCAAGGCTCTTTATAACATTGCGATTTTACCGTCAGATAGCAAAGAAATACATTGTGTTGAGGATGTGATCGTGGATATTGTGAGAAATGCTACCGTCCCATTTACACGACCTTCTCTCGAAATATTTCTAAAGAGAAAAAAGTTGGTCTCCAATATTTATAATGTTGGCTCATTCTTTGATAAACATGGCTACCTTCTGGAAAAATAATGGGTTTTAAAGATATTAAACATATTCCAAAAATATTAGATTCTTCGAGCAATAATTTAGTTGAAGAATTCTTCAATCCGGTACTCTCGCAGTCTTTGAAGTATGATCGAGGTGTAGGCTACTTTACTTCTGGTTGGCTTACCAGTGTTGCAAAAGGGGTGATCCCATTAGTAGAGGAAGGAGGTAGAATTCGATTGATCACAAGTCCTAATTTGCAACAGAGAGACTACGATGCAATTGTTTTAGGAGATAAGGCCCGTCAAGATAAGACGATTTTTAATGCCCTTAGTCGTGATGTTTCTAGATTGTCAAAAGATTTGGAAGATAATGTAAGAGTGGCATTATCCTGGATGATTGCGGATAAGATCTTAGATATTAAGATTGCAGTTCCAAGAAATAAACTTTCCGGAGGTGATTTTCATGTTAAATTTGGAATTTTTACGGACTTGAGTGAAGACAAGATTTTATTCATGGGTTCATACAATGACACGGAACATGCTAATTTGAATTATGAGGAAATTGCAGTTTTCAAATCTTACGAGATGGATGGTTTAGATTTAGTGAATCAAAAAGAATTATTGTTTAATCGACTATGGGCAGACGAGGATCCTAATATAAGAGTTTTTGATATTCCTGACATTTATTTAAGGCATCTTTTGGATATGAAAGGCATATCTCCTCGTCCCTATCGCCTGCCTTTGAAACAATCGAACATAGTCCATGAGACAAAATTGACCTTTCAACCTAGACCCTATCAAAAAGAAGCAATAACCAATTGGTTTAATGCTGGATGTAAAGGTATTTTGGAAATGGCCACAGGGACAGGGAAGACGAAAACATCTTTATGTGCCTCTTTACGTTTACGTGAGCAACATTCTCAATTACTATTGGTAGTGGCTCTCCCGACTGCTACTCTTGCTGAACAGTGGCTTAAAGAAGTTCAAAATTTTGGCTACAACACTCTTTTATGTTCTTCAAGCAATCCAAATTGGAAGAACGAAATGGTTAATGCTTTAGTAAAATTAAATTTTGATTCAAAAAGAAATTTTGCGTTTATTTGCACCCATAATTCTTTAAAAAGTGAAGAGTTTAATCAGAAGTTAGCCAGGATAGATAAAACGCAAAGGAAGGTATTGCTTTTAGCTGATGAGTGCCATCACCTTGGATCAGAAGGAGCGCAAAAATCGGATTTCTTTGATTATGATTTTACTTTAGGTTTGAGTGCAACGCCGGAAAGATTTTTTGATGATGAAGGGTCCAGCTTTGTTAAGGCATTCTTAGGGAAAGTGGTATTCAAATATACCTTACGAGATGCTATCGAAGCGGGATATCTCTGTCCATATGAATATCATATTCATGAAGTATTCTTAAGCGAAGAAGAAATGACAAGTTATATTGAAATAAGCAAAAAGATCTCAAGAATGGTGGCTCGTGGCGGGTACGATAAAGATGGAGGAAAATTTACTAAGGATGTTGGAATTACTCAATTGTTAAATAAAAGAGCGAACATTCTTAAGACAGCTAAAGATAAAATTAGAATATTAAGAGATTTATTAGTTTCAAATAAGAAGATTGACCACGCAGTTATTTTTTGTGCTCCTAATACGAATGAACTCGATCTGGTATCCACTATGCTACATGACATCAATTTAATATCACATCGTTTCACGGGTGAAGAGAATGATACAAAAATACTAGAAGATTTTGATAAGGGCGTTTACCAGATCCTTACCGCAATGAATATATTTAATGAGGGGGTTGATATTCCTTCAGCTAAGGAAGCATATATTTTATCCAGCAGCTCAAACCCAACAGAATTTATTCAACGGAGAGGACGAGTATTAAGAGAGAATCCTAATTTCTTAAAGGAAAGAGCAATTATTCATGATTTTGTAGTATTACCGGCAATCGTTAAATTTGATATTGCGGCTTTTGAGAAGAAGATTATTCAGAGAGAAATTGAAAGATGCTATTTGTTTGCCGAAGATGCGTTAAATAATTTTACCGTTATGGAAAGGCTTAATATTTTAATGACAAAATATGTTTCCTTGCCTACATACCGAGAGGTGCAAAAATGAACTTAAATGAAATACAGGAAATCCTGAGAAAAAAATTACACTGTCCGGAACAGCAGGTTAAAACTATTACGAATATTTTAAGAATAGTTAGACATAATGATTCTAGGGCAAAGAGCGAAATAATCGAAATTATAGAAAGAGATTCTAAAAATGCGACTCCTCTCAATTAAGCTCAAGAATTATAGATCATACTATGGTGATCACGAATTAACGATTGCTCATTCAGGCAAGAAGAATGTAACGTTAATACATGGTGCAATGGGTGCAGGGAAAACGAAATTATTTAGCTCGATTCAATGGTGCTTTTATGGAGAAGAAGAATATGACGAAAGGGGCTCTGTAAATAAAGATATTATTAATGCTGTGGCACTGAAGGATTCTTTAAAGAATAAAGAATCGATTGTCGAAGTTACAGTTATTTTTGAGCATGAGAACAAGAAATATCATGCAATAAGAAAATTTAGCGCTTTTAACGGTAGCGCAGAGACTCGAACTAACTTTTCTTTATTGTGTGCACTTCCTACAGGAGACTTTAATTCTTTGACAGATCCAGATCTTGAAATGAATTCAATACTTTCTAAAGATTTAAGAAAATATTTCATGTTTGACGGAGAAAATATTCAAAATTATTCAAAATACGGACATGAGACTGATATTCAAAGGGCAATCAAAGGACTGCTTGGTTTCGATGATATTGAGAGGACAATGGATGCGCTTTCAAGAATTGATACTCAGTATAATTCAGACATTAGAAAAATTACAAACAGTCAGGAGTTGCAAGCTGTTATTGATGATATCGAAAGAATTCGTACTCGAATAGCTAATGCCGAAAAGCAAAATTTAGAACGAGACGTGGAAATCAAGAAGGGGGAGGCATTAATTCAGAAATTAGAAAAAGAGCAAGCTGCTATTGGACAAGTCAAAGAGTATGTTTTAAGACAAGATAAATTAAAAGATCGTTTGGCGGTTTTGCAGAATAGTAGAGTTGAACACAGAGAAACAGTCGGCGAGTGTACGGATAAAATTTATTTAACTATATTGGATGGAGTTTCTAAAAAGGTTATAGATATTTATCACTCTTTGGAACTACAAGGAGAAATACCATCGCCTATTAAAGCTGAATTTATTCGGAAGATTATTGATCAGGGTGAGTGTATTTGTGGACGAGGTCTAGAAAAGGGTAAGGATAATGATCAGATCGATTCTCTTTTACATTTGCTTCAGAAACAGAATAGTGATTTAGATAATTTAGTTACTGGCCTTCCTCTTGAAGCGGCAACAATAAAGAATGAAGCAGACGTTATTAAGATAAATTTAATTCAGAAATTAAAGGAGATTGATAATGTTGATCAAGAAGTATCTAACGTTGAATCTCAATTAAAAGAAATTAGCGAATATTTAAAAGGATCAGATGTAACGGACGTGGCAATGAAAGAAAGAGAAAAGGAACAGGCTACCCGCTTGCTCAGTGATCAAAAAGCAACAAAGGTAAGATTGCAGGTAGAAGTTGAAACCTTAAGAGCCGAACTAAAAGATATTGAAAAGAGAAAACTAAAACTTTTAGAAAATGAATCTGAGGCGAATGACTTAAAACGATATCAAGAATATACCAAAACTATTATTGAAATGTTGCGCGACCTGTACAAGATTTATGAGGAAGAGACAAAAAATAAGGTAAGAGTTAATACGCTGGAAGTTTTTTCACGTTTTATGTGGAAAAAGGATTTTTATACCGAAGTAGTCATTCATGATAATTATGTTATTGATATTTTAGATAAAAATAAGCGTCATGCTCGCGAAGGATTGTCGGCGGGTGAACGGCAATGCTTCAGTTTAGCCTTTGTTATTGCATTAGCAAATGTGACGGGCAAAGATGCCCCGTTTATAGTAGACACACCATTAGGTAGAATTTCCAAAGATCCTGGTGAAGTTGTTGACCCAAGAGTACAAATATTAAAGGCCCTGCCAGAGCTATTGCCTCAAGTGATTCTTTTTGTGACTTATGAAGAGGTTCGCCCTGGAGATGAATCTGAAAAGGTCATTGCTCAGGCTGTAGGAGCAGAATATAGCCTTGAATATGACTCTAGCAACGGCTCTACTCGAATAGTGAAGATAAAATGAGGGGGATTTTATGGCAACTGGATTAATAATTGATGAGAATAATGATCAAAAATATAAGGATTTAGTGGGGTCTAAAAGACAGAAGGCTTTTAATCGTTTAACTGGCGTTCATTTAACTGCCGCTACTTTGGCTTACAATTTGTCTTTGGAGCCAAAAGAAGTCAAAAACGGGAGAGAAATATTACGTCTTTCGGTTTTATCAGAATTGGATCTTAAAGTCTTACGTCAAATCGCTTTAGCCTATGTCCAAGATCCTAATATTTTATCTAATAATGAGAAAATGTTAGATGTAGTTAATAATTTGGCTAATGCTGGGATATCGGAGTTACATAAGATTTGTACTGAAGGTGGAGATCAAGGATTAGTTTTAACAGATTTCGTTCGAAAGCAATGTTGGGAAAAGAGTGCGTGATGAATGAGATTCTTGTTCAGAAACCAAAACCTTTTTTAAAATGGGCAGGCGGTAAATCTCTTATATTACCAGCCATTTTAGAACATATACCTACCACTTTCGATAGATATTTTGAACCGTTTTTGGGAGGTGGGGCTCTTTTCTTTAATTTGCGTCCTCAAAAAGCTAGGTTATCTGATTTAAGTGAAGACCTTGTTAATACTTATTCACAAGTGCGGAATTACCCCGAAGAAGTCATTTCTTTATTAAATGAGATGAAATATGAGAAGAGCGTTTATTACGAAATTAGAGGAAAGAAAATTGAAGATAAATTTCATCGTGCGGCAAGATTCATTTATCTGAACAAAACGTGTTGGAATGGTCTTTATAGAGTTAATTCCCGAGGAGAATTTAATGTTCCTTTTGGTAGATATACTAATCCATTGATATGCGACGAGCAGAATTTAAGAAATGTTAGTAGTGTTCTTCAAAAAAGTAAGGTTGTGATTGCTGATTTCGAAGAAGCCTTAGAGGATGCGAAGCAAGGAGATTTAGTTTATTTAGATCCACCATATACTACATCGCATAATAATAATGGTTTCATTGAGTATAATTCTAAAATTTTTTCATTGGAAGATCAGATTAGACTCCGCAGTGTTTTTGAGCGTTTATGTCAGAAAGGGTGTAATGTAATTTTAAGCAATTCCGATCACGAATTTATAAGAGAATTGTATAAGGGTTTTAGAAGGACAGTTGTACCAAGAAGAAATTCGATATCATCTGATATCACTAAACGTGTTCAAGTCACAGAATTAATAATTACTAACGAATAACTCTTTGATGAGAAGGTAAGTAAATGGTTTTTCAGATTCAAAGAATATCTGATGTTGGAACAAGCAATCCAATTGTTGCTAGGATGACTATTGGGATAATGGAGATTATTGATTTTTCGACGTTGGATAAAGATCGCAAGGAGAACCTCAAGGTTAATTGTTTTAAAATCATGAATCTTCTAACTTTAGCTGAGAAGACAGCTAAACCCATACTTGAGGAAATAGCACAAATAAAGGAAGAAATCAAAGCGAAGGGTATAAAGACTCAATCTTTTGGTAGATGTGTTGATGTGCCATCATCTATTCGCATAGAAGACTCGAGAGCTTTTATAAAATACGCGAAGCAAGTTTTGCACGAAATCGCTGAGAATATTAACATCATTTATAACAAGAAATTTGATGGATCGCATTTTCATAAAATTCGTAATTATTTTGTTTTGGAATTTGGCGAAAAATCTGCGTTAGCGAAGCTGTTGAGCGAGGATCAAGGTTGGATCAAGCAGATTATTGATTTAAGGAATGAGGATGAGCATCCTAAAACAGGGAAACCATTTGTTAATAATATTAATGTTGAGCCTAATGGCAATGGAGAATTTACCATTTTCTTGCCGACTTTCTTTAACGGAATGCAAATAGGTTCAGCATTAGAGGTGTTTTCGCATAACTTATTGACATTTGCGGAAGAAATAATAATTTCCTCTTTAGCGGAGAAATTCTTTCCAGCGATAGCTACGATATACGAAATACCCGAAGCTGATCGTGATCCAGCTTCTTCCATCAGATTTCGTGTAGGGCTTAAAGAGGGGACAAAGTTATAAATATGAAGAGTAAGAATTCGTCAGCACTGATTGAGGGAAGGTCATATATCATCATCGAGACGATGGTTCCTTCGAAGTGGGGTGCGGGCTTGCGGGTCGGGCGAGGCGCAGGCGGTCAGTGATATAAAATTCAGAAAGTGAATGTCGTGGTCATAATAATTGAGGTGAGCGTTGAGTAAGAAATTATCATTTATAGGTTCCAGTGAATCCACAACCATTGAATGGAAGCAGTCGCTGGCTGAGATGAAGGAAATTATCGAAACTGTCGTAGCATTCGCTAACACAGAAGGCGGGAAGATTTTTATAGGTGTTTCCAATAATGGCGAACCCGTGGGAGTTGCGATTGGAAAAGGCACGCTTGAGAATCTGGCCAACCAAATTGCTTTACATACTGAACCAAAGATTCAGCCGCATATCACGATTAAGAAGATTGAGGGTAAAAATATTATTATCGTTGAAGTTAAACCTTCCACTGACCGATTGGTTTTGGCTGATGGGCGTCCGTATAAAAGAGTCGGTAAATCTTCCCCTAAAATGAGCAAGGATGAATATGAGCGGATCGTTTTAGAAAAGCATAAAGGTAAACAGTACTTTGATGAACAGATTTGTAAAGACGCAAAGATTTCTGATATTAGCAGGGAGAAACTCTTGGCATTTGTCAAAGAAGCCAAAAAGGAAAGAGGATTAAGCATCGATGCGGATTTATCCGTGACGGAGATTTTGCGAAAATTGAAACTGGTTAAAGACGGAAAATTGACCAATGCGGCCATTTTATTGTTCGGCAAGGATACGCAGGATTTCTTTTTGCAGTCTGAACTCAAAGCGATTCGATTTAAGGGGTTGGATGAAACCAAACCCATGCTGGATTTCAAGACAATCGGAGGGGATGCGATCACGCTTTTAAAGAAAGCAGAGAGTTTTATTTATGATCATATTCCTATGAGCGCTTGGATTGAGAATGGGAAATTGCAACGTCAGGAGAAATGGCTTTTTCCGCCCAAAGCCATTCGAGAAGCGTTGGCCAATGCTTTGGCGCATCGGGATTACAGCAGTCCGGGTAAGGTTCAGGTACGGATTTTTGATGATCGTTTGGAGGTTTGGAACCCGGGGTTTTTGACGCCGCCATTGACATTGGAGAAGTTAAAAGGCAAACACGATTCAGTGCCGCGCAATCCGCTGATTGCCAAGATGTTTTTCTGGATCAAATATGCGGAAGATGTCGGGTCTGGTACGAATAAGATTATTCAGTGGTGTAAGGAATGGGGATTGCCGGAGCCGACTTATGAAGAAGCAGGGGCGAGTTTTGTGACGGTGTTTCATAATTCTAAATCTGAAGAAAGTGGTCAGAAGGGTTCGGTGAAAAGTTCGGTGAAAAGTTCGGTGAAAATTATCGAGCTTATAGGAGAGGACAAAAGCATTACCATCCCCATTATGGCAGAGAAGTTGGGATTAAGCACTAGGGCTGTTGAAAAGCAAATGGTTAAATTACAGCAGTCCGGTCTTATCCGTCGTGTCGGTCCAGACAAAGGCGGGCATTGGGAAGTTATAAAATAGAAACAATAGCGTCAAACAGCGTCTAGAACGGCATTTCTAGCGTCAAGAAAAGCGTTCTTGTTTCCGTCCAGTTTCGGACCCCAGTATTTTATGGTTCGTTTAGTTAAAGATTAAGGGTGGAGAAATAAATATTTCGACGAAGAACTAGAAAGCCCCGTTCGATTGATCATGAACGGGGCTTTTTGACCTGCATGTTGTTATTTCAGTGCTGCGTTTAATTTAGCTTCGTC
>Ga0163144_10026977_pt1 | contig 11142 bp, 9 predicted proteins | sample OliLak19BULKMAT1_FD_123175 | JGI IMG/M metagenome (GOLD analysis project Ga0163144, IMG submission 123175) | Freshwater microbial mat bacterial communities from Lake Vanda, McMurdo Dry Valleys, Antarctica - Oligotrophic Lake LV.19.BULKMAT1 | ecosystem: Environmental > Aquatic > Freshwater > Lake... | reverse complement strand
AGGTACCCGCCTGACTTCGCGTAGTTGTAATACCAGTCGCTAGAGGGGCCGGTGTAGTCGAGGTCGGCTGTTGCATGGCGTTGAGCTTTCACAAACAGGATGTCGCCGAGGATGCCGTCGTGGATCTGGGCTACGGCGGTCTTGAGCTGTACCATCGATCGCAATTGTTGACCGGATACAAACACTTTCTTTGAGGCGCGCGCCGCCTCGAGTAAAGCTTTCAGATCGGTCGCGGTTGTTGCCACCGGTTTCTCGCAATAGACATGCTTGCCGGCTTTCAAAGCCGCAATCGCCATTTCAGCATGCAGGTAGGGTGGGGTGGCGATGAATACCGCATCGATGTCCTTGCGGTCGAGAATCCTGCGCCAGTCTGAGGTGGTTGCGGGATTGTACTTACCGGCAAATGTGGCTGCTTTGTCCAACCGGTCCGCTTTGAGGTCGCAGATCATGGCAATGCGCGCGTTGGGCTGGTTCACAATGCTGCTGAGGAGGAACGAGCCCCGGTTACCGACGCCAATGATCGCGGTTGGCACCGCATCCCCGCTCTGCGCCAATAGCGCTGTTGAGCTCGCCAAAAATGTTCTGCGTTTCATGCCTGTAATCCTCTTATCACCGTTTCAATATACTCTCGCGCCCGCAATGCCAGCCGGTCAATCGCGGCGGGATCGGTTGGCCGTTTTATGAGCGGCTCGAAGATGTTCTCAAATGTGAGCGGAATCTCGAGCCCTGTGTTCATGACCGCCTGGAACAAACGGTAATGATCGATCTCGCCAAAGCCGGGCCCGCAATCCTCGTCTTTGGGCCAGTCCCGGTGGTCCTTGATGTTAAAGGCCCGAATCAGTTGCCAGCATTTTGCGATGTCCGCGATCGGGTCCCGACTCTCGTAGTCGAGGACGTTGCCAGCGTCGTAGCAGAGCTTGACGGATGGATGGCCGACTTCTTCGATGATGTCCTTGCACATCGCCCCGGTGCCGGTGTTGCCCCCATGCTGCTTGATGAGAACCGTCACTCCTGTTGTGGCGGCGTGTGCGGAGAAGCCTTTGAGATTCGCAACGAACCGATCCCGCTCTCCGCCTGTTGTCTTCCCGAAGGTAAGTAGAAATGGAATCCCCGCCGCCGCTGCGTGGTCTATACGCCGCTTGTGGGCGTCGATGGCGTTTGCGGCCTCGAGATTGACGGTCGAAAACATCATGACTGGCTTCAGGCCGAGATCTGTACACCGGCTGGCCAACAGTTTTGCTTCGGCGGTTGGCGCCGCAAGGTCAAGCAATGGCTTGCCCATGTGGTTCACGCCCCAGGCTACCTCTGAGAAACCGGCGGTGCGCACGCCCTTGAGCGCTCTCTCGAACGAGAACCCCGACCAGGGGAGAGTCATTCCCGAGTAGGTGAATCGTGTGGGAGAGCTGGCTGCCGCGGCAACCAGCGGCATCCCCAACAAGGTGCGGCGGCTCAACATTCTCAACATTCCTATCATGTATACTGCACTGCGTGAAACCGCTGCTACTGCTTTTATTGCTGTCCCAGGATCAGGATTGGATTCGACTGTTCAATGGCAAAGATTTGAAAGGTTGGACTGCCAAGATCAACGGACATCCCATTGGGGAGAACTTCGCCAGGACGTTTCGGGTTGTCGATGGCTATCTCACGGTCAATTACGACGGATATGGGGCATTCGCCAACCAGTTCGGCCACTTGTTCTACAAAGATGAATTCAGCTATTACAGACTGGTTCTGGAATATCGGTTTATTGGGGAACAAGCCAAGGAGGGTCCCGGCTGGGCCACTCGCAACAGCGGCGCGATGCTTCATGGGCAGCCAGTGAAGACGATGGGCAAGGATCAGGATTTCCCGATTTCGATCGAAGCCCAATTGTTGGGGGGATTGGGTAAGGGGTCTCGTACCACCGCCAACCTATGCACTCCCGGCACGAACGTTGAACGTGACGGAAAGCTGTTCACCCCGCATTGCCTGACTTCTTCCTCGAAAACATACGACGGTGATCAGTGGGTTCGAGCCGAGTTTCTGGTAAAGGGAAGTGAGTCGATTGAGCACATCGTTGAGGGCCAAAGTGTACTGAAATATGAACACCCGCAGATAGGGGGAGGCAATGTTTCGAATTTCGATCCGGCGGTGAAAGTGGACGGCAAACTGCTCGAACATGGAACTATTTCTCTACAAAGCGAAAGCCACCCGGTTCAATTCCGCAAGGTGGAATTGCTGAAGCTGGTGGGTTGCATGGACAAGAAATCTAAGCGTTACCGGGAATACTTTTTGAAGCACGACCCGAAAGCCTGCCGCTAAAAATGAAAACTCGCGAGCCCGAAGGCTCGCGAGTTTTGAGTTTGGTTCTTGAAGCTAACTGCTTATGCCTTGCGGCGGCGCAGGTAGCCGAGACCGAGCAACGCGCCACCGATCATGGCGTAGGTGCTGGGCTCAGGAACTGTGTTGTCGGTAACACGACCTTGAATGGTCGTGACACCGGTCGGCAAGTCTTGTGCCGTCTGTCCGTTGTCAGCGGTGGTGATGTTCAACGGGTTGTTCGGAACGGTGTAGGTGATGCCTTGGATTGTAACAGAGGGGTTGGTCCAATTGATCGTTGCGAGGCCTTGAAACAACGACACGCTGCCAGTGATGGAACTTGAAGTGATCGTGCCAGTTCCGGCGATGGGTAGGGTCTGGTTAAAGACCAGGTACAGCGTCAAAGGAGACGGAAGAGGCGTTGTCGGGCTGCTCGGAAGGCATGATGTATCCAAGCAGGACAACACGAGGTTGCCAAAGGTGGGCGAAGAAACAGGGTTGACCATCAGATTGCCCGTGGTATTAGGCACATACGTAAGCTGCAAGTTTCCAAAAGTGACCGAATAGGTATTGCACTGTGAGTTACCGGTGCAAAGGCCAGAGCCGATCGTGTCGAACTGCACGGTGGCAGCTGTTGATGTATACATAGAGCCGCAAGCCAACACGGCCAGGCCCAAGAAAAGTGATTTCATGAAATTTTCCTCCTAAGAACTTTGGCTTTCGCCCGGCACCCTTTGGAGGAAGCTCTAAGCGATTCGCCTTATCTTTCGCTTTTAAGTGTAGGGATTTTGCCACAACACAAACAATGGAACTAGGCGGCTATTTGGAGGGCATTAGTCCTAGGCCAAGTCCTTTGCATTCAACAGATACAAAGCTAGTACTTTTTTCGCTGGGTCCTATCCAGCAGCACACTCCAAAGGTGCCCGGCTCTTGAAATAAAGGACTTAGACGGCCTAGACGCGATAGTACTTTTTGGCTAAAGTACTGAGAGATGAATTGACCCAATTCGCTTCGTTGGATCCAACCTGCTCCCCCTCGGCAAGAATTGTGAGACCTTCTTCATAAAAGACCGCCTATCATCCACTGAGGCTAAACCTCTTCATTGGCCTGTGCGCAGCGTCGCGACCATAGACTCACGAGTGTGCAATTTCGTTCCAGGGTGTGGCTCTGGCAGTGTTCCTATCGGCTGAATAAGTCGCTGACACGACGCCAGAACGGTTGACCACCGAATTAACGACAAGCACAGGGTCTTTGTTCAGTTTGCAATGACAGATGGCCTGATTGTCGGGGAAGAACGACGGAATCATAAGTACAGCGAGACCGCAAGCGGCTGTCGCTCAGTGTGTTGGGCGTCCGCTGCATGCGGTTTCACTTGCTGATTCGAGCTTGGCCAACTTCCAGCGCCATGCGTTGAATACCGCATCGATCAGCGCTACTCTTCCGACGGCCGGCGTGCGGCGCATTTTCTTCTCTCTATGTGGACCCTCTCGATCCGGTGCCAGCTTCCAGGCAGCCTGATTGGTGAGGTGGCGTATGTGGGCAATGCCGGCCGCAACCAATTCACGCGATCCTACGTGAACAGGCTAGACCCGGTGACTCGTCGCCGTCCATTGGCCGCAGTTGGTCAGATCGACGAGCAGCGCTTCGATGGCATCACCAATTGCAACCGTCTGCAATCGTGGCTCGCGCTCTCAACCGGCACCGGCACATCGCGCCATCTACAGCTCAGCTCATGCTGAGGAATTTCTGAGGTGGCTTAATAGACCGACTTGCTCTTTAAGGTGAACTCGGCCGGGGCGACGCCTGCTTTAGCGAAGATTTCCATAAAGGCCGCTTCGGTCACCGGAGAAGGCTTGAAGTTGCCGAAGCGATAGCCTTGGGCAATTGCCAGCGGTGTCCAGCCGGCTTTATTCATGCGATTCCAAACTTTGATATCAGCGCCACGATCCGCCAACAACTTCACGGCCTTAGGATAGTTCTTGTAAGCGGCGCCGTGCATGGCTGTCTCGCCTTTGTTGTCGACAGCGTTGATGTCATTGCCGAGGTCGAGGGCAATTTTAATAGCCTCCACCACCTCATCTTCGCTTCCTGCATCTTCGCCCGGAGATCGCGTTCCCAAGCCAGCGGCGACGATCAAAGCCGTTGCGCCATCTTCGTTGGGGATCAGGGGATCCGCACCCAGTCTGGCGAGTTCTTGCATGAGTTCAAAATCCGCGCTGCGAGCGGCCAGCAAGAACGGGGTTGCACCGATTGTGTTCAGGCTGGTCAAGCCAACGCTGACGCGCTTGGACATGCGGGCATTCAGATCCGCACCTTTTTCCTTCAGCTTGCGAACCAGCTCGAGGCTGGTGACCGAACCTGAGCCGTAAGGCGCGGGATCGTTATCGCCGCCGCCCGATTTACGGACTCCACTGATGGCGTGCAGGGCAGTCCAACCGTTTGCATCCGCATTGGGGTTGGCGCCGTGGTCGAGCAACCAGGCGGCCAATTCAAAATGCCCGTTGGTTACGGCAAGGTGCAGGGCACTTGTGCCCGGCCGCGGAGCACCGGTGACTCGAGCAGACTTTGGAGGGATCTCGGTTACTTCGTTTACATCAACGCCGGCTTGAACAAATACCTCAGCCACGGTCTTTTTGCCTTCGCGGGTCGCTAGCAGAAAGGGGCTGTAGCCGGAGCCCAGTCTGGTCTTGAAATCAGCACCACGGTCGATCAACAGTTTCACCACGGGAGCATGCCCTTCGGCAGCGGCCCAGAGTACTGCCGTCTGACTGCGCCTTGGCTCTTTGAAATTCACGTCAGCTCCGGCATCGATCAGCACACGGACTGCTTCCAGGCGGCCAGTGCGGGCGGCTGTCATCAAGGCTGTTTCGCCACCGGGTAATGCGGTGTTCGCATCGGCTCCAGCGTTCAATAGCAGCAAGATCATTGCTGCATTGCCATTGGTGGCGGCAATCGACAGAGGTGTCACGCCATAGCGGTCTACTGCCTTGACGTTGGCGCCTGCGGCAATCAGTTTCCGTGCACTTTCGAGCTCATCCTGTAGAGCCGCGGTAGGCAGGTCCGGGGCGGCGAATGAAAGCGCGGTGAGAAGAAATATCAGATTCATCCGAGTATCAATTCAGGGATCTTGCCTTTGCTATCGGCGAACGAATCCAGTCGTACACCAGCCCGATCGAGCAGTGTCAAATGCAGATTCGCCAGGGGCGTATTCTTTGCGGCGATGACGTGGCGTCCACCACCGACCTTGCCACCGGCCACGAGGATGGGAAGGTTGGTGTGGTCGTGGATGTCGGAATTGCTCATTCCACTGCCGTATAGAATCATCGAATGGTCGAGCAGGCTGCCGTCTCCATCTGGAGTGGCCTTCAGCTTTTCCAGGTAGTATGCGAATAGCGATACATGGAATGCATTGACTGTCGCGACCTTTGCCAGTTTCTCCGGGTTGCCGCCGTTGTGCGTCAAAGGATGGTGAGATTCCGACACCCCAACTTCCGGATAGCTTCGATTACTCGTCTCGCGCGCCAACTGGAAGGTCAGGACGCGGGTGACATCACCCTGCATGGCTAGCACCTGCAGATCGAACATCAGCTTGGCGTGATCGGCATAGGCGGCAGGTACGCCGACAGGGCGGTCGAGATCGCGCAGAGCTGAGCTTTCTACCGATGCCTCGGCCTTTTGAATCCTTCGTTCCACTTCTCGAACTGTGTCGAGATATTGACTCACCTTGGTACGGTCTCCAGGTCCGAGTTTGCGTTGCAGGCGGGCGATGTCGTCTTTCACCCAATCGAGCAGGCTGGCTTCCTTGCGCAATTCGGATTGCCTGTCGGCGACCGTTCCTCCGTCGCCAAATAGTCGCTCGAAGGCGACTCGTGGATGCGCCTCGGCGGGCAGCGGCGTTGTCGGCGAAGACCAGGAAAGGTTGTTTTGGTAGACGCACGCGTAGCCGTTATCACATTGCCCAACAACGGTTAGAAGGTCCATTGCCAATTCAATGGAAGGCAGCCGTGTCGCTTGCCCCATCTGCTGTGCGGCGACTTGGTCGATTGTCGTCCCCAGGTAATAATCGCTGCTCTCAGTCCATTTGGCAGTGGCTGCGCTCAGGAAGGCTGCATTCGAGGTTGCATGAGTACCGGGATAGGCATTTTTCAGTTCAAGGTTCTCGATGACGCAAAGCTGATCCCTTACCTTTTCGAGCGATCGCAACGTCGGTGAGAGTTCGGTCAGTCGTCCGCCTGCGCTCTTCGGAGTCCAAGCAGGAATGTGTGCGCCCATGGGCATGTAGACGAACCCGAGCCGTTTGATAGGAGGCGCCTGAGCGCTGAGGGCTGGCGCCATCGCATCGAGCAGAGGCAAGCTTAGCGTTGCACCCAAGCCCCGCAAAACGGACCGCCTGGGCAGCGATTTCTTTGAAATGATCATTGGCTTCTCCTCATTTGGAACGGGGCACTCGTTACAACTCCAAGAATAATCGATTTCAACTTGTACTGGTTAGCCCCAGCGTCTCTGACGATCTTGCGCACGGCAGGGGCATCGTAGGTTTCGACGCCACGTCCCAAGGAGTAGGCGAGCAGCTTTTCCGTGAGTGTAGTTACGAATAATTCGGGGCGCGCCAACAATGCCTTTTCGAGGCCTTCGACACCTTCAAACTTGCTGCCGTCGGGCATCCCGCCGGCGATGTCGTCGCTTACACGCCAGCGGCCCACGGCATCGTAATTCTCAAGTGAAAATCCGATCGGGTCCATCAACTGGTGGCATCCGAAGCAGGCCGGGCTCTTGCGGTGCTCGGCAAGCCGCTCACGCAGGGTCATTTGCTTGCCGACGGTAGCATTTTCCTTGAGTGCCGGTATATTCGCAGGTGGCGGGGGAGGCGGAATTCCGAGTATGTTGTCGAGCACCCACTTACCCCGGATCACGGGCGAGGTCCTGGTTGCGTAGGAGGTGACGGTCAACAGACTTCCCTGCCTCAGCAGTCCGCCGCGCATTTTTGCCGGGTCGAGAGTGACTCTCCTGTAGTGTCCGCCATAGATGTTGGGGATTCCGTAGTGGCGGGCCAGCCGCTCGTTCAAGAATGTGTAGTCGGCCTTCAACAGAGACAGTGCGCTGCGGTCTTCTCGCAACACGCTGTCGAAGAAAAGTTCCGTCTCGCGCCGCATGGCCTGGCGGAGGTTGTCGTCGAAATCAACGAAGCTGCGCATGTCGGGGGTGACTGTGTCGAGGTTTCTGAGATACAACCATTGCGCGGCAAAATTGTCGATAAGCGCTCTTGAGCGTGGATCGGCCAGCATGCGGGCGACCTGCTTTGACAGGACTGCTGGCTCATGCAGCCGGCCTGCCGCAGCCAAGTCCAGCAATTCGTCGTCGGGAATGCTGCTCCAGATGAAGAAGGACAGGCGCGTGGCGAGTTGTAGATCCGGCACCCGATAGTTTTTGCCTGGTCCAACTCCGTCGGGAGTTTGCTCTACCCGGAAGAGGAATTCCGGGCTTACCAAGACAGCACGGAGAGCCATCTCCATTGCGGTTTCATGCGGCTCAGTCTTCCGGGATTCGCGGTAGAAGCGGAGTGGTGCGGCAAGGTCTCCTTCCACCACGGGGCGCCTGTAGGCTCTTCGCAGCAATGCCGACAGATTCTGCTTCACGCAAGCAGGCTCTTCAGTCTTGCAACCAAATACCCGACGGCGGCTGGGGGTATCGCCCGCGCCAATCGTTCCATAAGGTCCGTTGATGGAAAGGGAATAGAGCGCAGGCGTAATCCGCGGATGGCGGTCCATATTGAAATGCGCGGGATACGGCTGCTTCTCGGTTTCGAGCAGCAGTGACGGCAGCTTCGGGAAGGTCACAGCGATGTGGTGCGGCCCGGCCTTCATGGGGATCTTGAAAGTCAAGTGCCGGTCTGCCGCTTGATGGTCGCCGGTGGGGGATGGCTCGACTGTGAAGAGCTTGACTCTTTCTCGATCGATCAGGACTTCCACGGAGTGCGTTCCCCGCAGGCCCTCGATATGTTCGTTGCGGTCTCGCGCCAGCCGGATTGTGAGTTCATATTCGGCATCAACCGGAAAGGTGTGCGTCAATTGCGCGCCGCCGCGAGTGCCGAAGGGGAGCCCATCGAAATGATCTTCTTGTGTGAGGTCAGGCCTCAAGACAACCATCTCTCCGCCGGGTGATTTTGGAGCGATTCCGATGGCGAGCCGACTGATTTTCCTGGCGGCTGAAAGATAGCGCTCCAGCAGTGTGGGCGAGAGTTCGCCTAGGGTCATGTTGTCAAAGCCGTGGCTGGCCTCGTCGAGGGGAAGCAGGGAGGTCACATCTACGTCGAGGGCCAGAAGGTCGCGTATGACGTTGTGGTACTCCGCCCGGGTCAGTCTTCTGAAGGTATCGGTGCGTCCGGCATTCAACTCGACCTTGTCGAGGCGGGTTTCGAGATCTCGAACCACCGCTTGGTATGAGGCTTCATCGGGGCGCGGAAGCGGTTGAGGTGGCATCTGGCGGGCTCGGAGCCGACGCACTACTTTTTCCCATTCACCAGGATGTGCTTCGATTCCGAGTTTCTCAAGCGAGAGCCCTGCGGTCTTGAGTTTCGAATTGTGGCACCCCAGGCAATATCGCCCAATGAGCGCTTCCTCCGGCCCAGCTTGAGCGTTGAGCAAGGCTGAGGCGGCGATCAGGAGACCGGCATAGAACTTCATGTTAGGACAATATCGCATCGTGTTGCTGGTGGGCAAATTATAGGACGTTTCCTTGACCCCCCATGGATACATTGCTAATCTATGAATGCGGGGTGGAGCAGCCTGGTAGCTCGTTGGGCTCATAACCCAAAGGTCGCATGTTCAAATCATGCCCCCGCAACCAACTGATTTTAATGGACTTACCGTTGATTTCCCTGCTTCCACAGTTGTAACCAATTTCGAAGCGCTTCCCCTAAGTGATTGATTCTAAAAGGGTAAAATTGGTTACAGTACGTTGGGGTGATTTGGGTGTGTCCCCTACGTTTATTCTGCTTGCGAATCAATGAGTTAGCGAGCTGACCCTGCCTAGGCGATGCAGACTGTAACCAAAATTGTAACCAATTTTGGACACAAAATGGCCTTCAGTCGATTTCGGTGTGTAGTCTAGTTCTGGAGCACGCGCAAATGCTCATCCCGCCTACTCCGGCATATCGCGCCGCGCCATCTGCTCGCGAACTCGGACGACTGCATCATGCAGTTTCGCGGTGAGGACCGATTTCGAAGGTAATGCCGTGAGGTACTCGGCCACGCGAATCTCCCCTTGGTTTAGCTGCAGCAGTTCAACCTGCTCTTTGTTTTTGCTGCTACACAGGATGAGGCCAATCGGTGCTTCTTCATGTTCGGTGCGCCGTTCGTTCTGGTCCAACCACCGCAAGTACAACTCCATCTGCCCTTTGTAGCCCGCCTCGAATCGGCCCAGTTTCAAATCGATGGCAACCAGTCGAGCAAGCCTACGGTGGTAGAAGAGCAAATCGAGATAGAAGTCCTCATCCCCGATCGTCATTCGTTTCTGCCGAGCAACAAAGGCGAAGTCGGAGCCGAGTTCGAGGAGAAACCGCTCCAGCTCCTGGAGTATGGCGGCCTCTAAATCTCGCTCGCTGTACGTGTCCTGCAGGCCCAAGAAGTCGAGCAGGTAAGGATCGCGGAAAACTAGTTCCGGCGTCATTTTGTCGGAGTCTCGAAGTTGCTCCAATTCCTGCTGAATTGCGGCCTCCGGAAGCCGGGAGATCGCCGTCCGCTCGAAAAGCATTCCTCGGACTCGTTCGCGCAATGTACGAACACTCCAGCGCTCCATTCTGCACATCTCGCAATAGAACTGCCTCGCAAGTGAATCAGGTAGGTAGAGGATTTCTTTGAAGTGGCTCCAGCCGAGATGCTGTGCAAGGGCATTGACCTGCACTTCATCCGGCCACGCTTCGACGAAACGGAGCATGTGGAAAAGATTCTGGCGGCTGAAGCCGGCACCATACTCGACCGTCAATTGTCTCGACAGTGTAGAGACAATCTGTTCTCCATATTCAGCTCTCGCCTCGGCGAGGATATCGCGGTGAATCCGGACACCAATCTTCCAATTCATCATCACCAGTTCGGCGTTGACGCTTTGCGCTACTCGAATGCGCGTTGACTCGATAATCTGGCGCACATCGCCAGCGAGCTTTCCCGCCACTTTCAGCGGGGCGGCGATGCGGGGTAGATCTGTCTTTTTCTGCCGACTCATTGCACTATCGACGCAACAATGCCACCGTTGTTCCGACCGGTATTGCCGGATAACAAATGATCTAACTGGCGCGACTCATTCACTCTTCTCATCCTAATCCGAACGAGAGCTTGCCGGAACCGCAATTGCCGTGCTGCGCCAAATAATGGAGACGCGAAATGCGGGTCTCCGCAGGGTGGCCGCAAGCCATTTTGGACGCAGAAGCGGCGTGTGCCGCCGATATCAAGTCAATCCTCGATCAAATCCTCACCACCCGTGTACACATCATCAAATCGGGATTGACCCAAGCGGCGAATTCGCTCACAATGGCGAAATGAGTCAAGCTAGCTTGTGCAATCTCATATGGAAACTGTCGGCTTCGACTGTAACCAAAAATGTAACCAATTTCGAGCTGAGGCGGCCCATTTTCAGTCAGTGTAACCAATCCTGTAACCAAACTGAGGGCACTCCAGGGCAACGTGGGGCAATAAGATCAACAACTTCGGGGCATAGAGGGCAATACAGGGTTGCGCGACCGGAGTGATGGTTGACACTTTAGACCGGAGAGTTGGGTGACACTTTCCGAATCTGCACGGCTGCCTGGAAACAAGCTATCGCACAAGGTTTTGGCTTTTGGATTTGGCT
>Ga0163144_10026976_pt1 | contig 11142 bp, 12 predicted proteins | sample OliLak19BULKMAT1_FD_123175 | JGI IMG/M metagenome (GOLD analysis project Ga0163144, IMG submission 123175) | Freshwater microbial mat bacterial communities from Lake Vanda, McMurdo Dry Valleys, Antarctica - Oligotrophic Lake LV.19.BULKMAT1 | ecosystem: Environmental > Aquatic > Freshwater >... | reverse complement strand
GGAGGCTCTATCTTTATTTTTAATAATAAACTGCAGCATAGAATCTGCTTTGGACTGGCTAAAAATATTAATAAACTGAAATTGCAATACAAATAGTAAGCTCCCTTTTACTACATATTTAAAGCTGTTCATTGGTTTTATATTTACTGCGTACAGGTGAATGATGCTCTTTTAAAATTGATTTTTCCACATCATACTCTCCACTGGTCTGTTATGTTGACCGCTATATTTTGCATTCTTTTTTTGATTGTATTTTACTTCAATTTCACCATCTACCGGAAAATAAATTAACTGGCCAATTGGCATGCCGGCATAAACTCTTACGGGTTGTTTAACGGAAATCTCCAAAGTCCAGTTGCCGCAAAACCCAACATCGCCTTTACCTGCTGTTGCATGTATATCAATACCAAGGCGGCCTGTAGATGATTTGCCCTCCAAAAAAGGTACATGGGCATGTGTTTCAGTATATTCATCTGTAGCACCAAGATAAAATACATGCGGAAGTAGCAAAATGCCCTCCTCCGATATTTCAAAATGTATTATTTCGTTGTGTTTTTTTGCGTCTAATTCATTGTTAACATACGTGGCCAGGTATTTACCCAGGTGTACATCATAACTGTTACTGCCAAGGCATTCCCTGTCGTAAGGGTTAATTTTAATAGTGCCTTTTTTTATTTCTTCTAAAATTCTGGTATCACTAAGTATCATATCGGCGTTTTAATTGATTGCTTTATTTTTGATAAAACAAATTTGTTGTACTAGTTTTTTTTAGTAAGTTGCTAATATGGGTTATTAATTTTACAATCTCAAATTATCAGTCTTATTATGCCAATGGTTTATCAACAAAATATTAACCTAATCAGCCGGTTGGGAGTTTGGCATATTGCAGAAGACGAAGAATTTTTTTTGAACGAACAAATTCCACTTGGCCGGGATATAACCCATCCTAAAAAAAGGCTGCAGCATTTGGCAGGCAGATACCTGCTCAAAATACTTTTTCCGGGTTTTCCTTACCAGTTAATAAAAATTGCAGCTACCCGGAAACCATATATTGAAAATGAGCTTTTCCACTTTAGTATTTCTCATTGCGGAGATTATGCAGCCGCCATGGTAAGTACCAATCAAAGGGTAGGGGTAGATGTAGAATTGTTTACTACCAAAGTATTAAAAGTAAGGCATAAATTTCTTGGTGAAGCAGAACAACAAATGATTGCTCAAATGGCGCCCGTTAACTCAGATAATTACATTCAGTTACTAACAACGGCCTGGAGTATAAAAGAAACTTTATTTAAATGGTATGGTGATGGTGAGCTTGATTTTATTGATCACCTTCAAATTGGTGCAATTAAAATTGCAGACAATAAAGGTACAGCACTATGTAAAATATTAAAAAATGATCGGGTAGATTTAACCGTTCATTTTATTTACTTTAATAACAATTGTATAGCTTGGGTACTCAGTTGAATGTATAAAAAAATACACCTGATTTATAGGAGTATTTTTTATAAACAATTTTTTAAATTAAAAATGATAACCAACTTTTAGTGTGATACTAAAATTGAAAGCTGTTTGGTTATAAGTAGCAAATCCTTCATTACTAATACTATTATTGGCATAGTTATAATAGGCAACATACTTAGATTCGCTTGCAGTACGAAGACCTATGCCTGAGGTATATTCCAGTGTAAGTTTGTCATAAATTGTCTGGTAGCCAAAATGTACCATAATGTCGTTTAATGTTTCATTTTCACTTTTGGAAGCTCCGGTATGCACCCCACCGTAATTGGCATTATTTACAAGGCCAGGGATGCTAAAATTATATTTATAGTAATTGTACGCCACCGCAATAAAACTACCATCCGGAGCCTCACTATCAAAGTAAAGCCGCGGTTGTACAGAGAACATATAACCCATGGTTGGTTTTCTGTAATCAAAGCTGTATAATCTTTCTGCATCGTCCGTTATCTGCCTGTTATCACCCCTGGGATATTTAAAATTTACCTCTTCATTCTCTTGCTGGATAATGCCTCTCAGGTAATTTTTTCCTGTTACTCCTGCACCAACCTGCACTGTAAAAAAATCATTTATTCTTCTTTCTAAATAAACAGGAAAAGTGCCGGTAATAAAGCCAGGAGGAGAAATTTTTACAATAGTATTCTCCCCGGTTTTTTTTGATTTTGATCGCTCTGTTTTATTCTCATTAAAGATAATTACTACTGTGCTATCTTTTCTGTTTTTTGAGGATTGAGCAGCTACAAATAGCTGTGTGTACATTAGTATAAGCAGTACGGAAAAACATTTCCTTAACATCACTTAAACTTTTATTGAGCGCAAATTTATCTACTTTCGTTTAAAAGCAATCATGAAGAAATTAATTATTAGTTTAGTAACCCTACTGATACTTCAAAATACCAAAGCACAAAAAGTTATTATCAATTGGGGTGAGGAAAGTAAAAAGGAATTATCATTCGGGTCCTTTGTAAATGGCAAGGGAACAGACATGGTTAAATTCTGTTTTGATGTAAAACGTAAAGGATTTATGGGGCGTAACAGTACTTCTACTCCCGTTCTTACCAGGTTTAATGATAAACTTTCAGAGCTGAATGAAAGGGCAATTGAAGCTGATGAAGAGGGTATTAAATTTAATGATATCCTTAGCATAAAAGGAAAAATATTTTTGTTTACCAATCAGTATGATAAAGAAACAAAAGCAACTACATTTTTTTGTCAGGGTATTAATATTACAACCATGGAACCGGAAGGTAAAGTGATAAACCTTGGCACTTTTGATGCGTTCAAAAAATCGTCGCAGGCTTCTGTTGGATATGAGTTATCAAAAGATTCCAGCAAAATATTGATGTTTGGAAATAATGCATACAAAAAAGATGAGAACGAGAAATATTACATCAGTGTTTTAGATAACAACATGAATAAATTATGGTCTAAAACAATAGAGCTTCCTTACAAAGATAAATTTGTATCTATAGAAGATCATTTAATAACAAACAATGGCAAAGTTGGCGTTTTAATTAAGCATTACGATCAGGAAGTATCGAGAGAATCAGTAAGAAAGGATGGCAGCAAAATCCCCTCCTACAAAACAAAAATGCTGGTGTATGATAAAGACAATGTTGCTCCGGTGGAGTATGTACTTGATCTAAATAATAAGTTTGTACATACACTTCAATTGGTTGATGATAAAGATGAAAAACTGGTATTATTTGGTTTGTATAAAGAGAAGCATAATGGATATATAAATGGCTTCTTTATTGCAAATTTTGATAGAACCACTAAAATAGTTACTACAAAAAATTTAAACCAGTTTCCTGAGGCATTGGTAGAGCAAATAAAGATTGATAAGCAGGGTACAGATAAAGAAAGCGATCCGGGATTATCTAATAGATTTAAATTGGCTGAAGTAGTTAATAGAGCCAATGGCTCAAAAGATTTTATACTGGAATACAGTAGTGAAATTTATATACCGCCTACCTCTTTTTACAATGGAACAATTTGGGTAACTTCCGGCGGATACTGGAAATATGATTACGGTAATATTATAGATATCAATCTGCAAAAAGATGGCAAATCAATTATAGCAAGAATTCCTAAAATGCAAAGCTCAAGAGATGTAAGAATTTTCAGCAATTTTAAAGCCTTGCCGTATAAAGATAAACTCCTTGTATTTTACAATGATGATGATGATAATATTGATCGGGAAATCACAAAAAAGCCCGACCCTTTGTATAAATTTAATAAGAGTGTATTTGTGATGGGGGTAATTGACAATACAGGTAATGTATCAAGAGAGATCTTATTTAGAAACAGAGATAATAAACTTACCACAGCAGTAAGAGAGTGCAAACGAATTGACAATAGCAGAATTGGATTGTATGCTCAAAAGTTTGGAGGGTTGTTTGCACCTGCAAAAGACAAAGTGGGTATTATTGAGATACAATAATACAAGCCAGATTTTTTTCGCCAGATCTTTAATGAACATAGTACGCTTTATGCTTTCTATCTTTTGAGAAAAAAAGTATGCTGTATTGATTTTTTTAATCAGTGTGCTAAGTACTTTATTTTACAAAATTTTAGATAGTAATCTTGCTGGAGCTGATAAGTTACGGTGGGATTTATGTTTACCTTATTTAACTCAATAAAGCATATCAACTTTACTGCCGTCATTTAATACAATTTAACCCAGCCTTTGCAGTTGAAAACCTCATTACGGTTTCAACTGAAAAAGCAGGTTAATGCGTGGTATTGTACAATTTGCATAAAATAAAAATAGAAAAATTACATTTTTATAACTTTTCTGTAGTAAACTCCACAAACAGATACTATTAAACGCCTTGAAATGCCATAAATGTCATATTTTCTGAAAAAAAACTTTATAACACTCCTGAAAATCTATATTTATTGGCTGAATTTAAAATTATACTGCTATCTTTGCAGCCCAAAAATATGGCTAAGCAAGCACTCATCAAACAAGACGGTACAATATTAGAAGCATTAAGCAACGCTATGTTCAAAGTGAAGCTTGAAAATGGTCATGAAATACTGGCCACCATCTCTGGAAAAATGAGAATGCATTACATAAGAATATTGCCAGGAGACAAGGTAGGAGTGGAAATGAGCCCTTATGACTTAACAAGAGGAAGAATTATATTTAGATATAAATAGTAAGGCCAATTGTTGCAATTGGTTATTGATAATAACTTGTAAAAATAAATAAAATGAAGGTTAAAGCTTCAATCAAAAAGAGAAGTGTTGATTGCAAAATTGTTAGACGCAAAGGTGTTTTGTTCGTAATTAACAAGAAAAATCCTCGTTTTAAGCAAAGACAAGGATAATTAATTGTTTATGAATAGGTTGCTGGTTTTTTAACTTAGCCTTCCTCTCAAATCTGACTTTAAAAATCACAAATCAAAAATAAATTATGGCTCGTATTGCTGGTATTGATTTACCAAAAACAAAAAGAGGTGAAATAGGTCTTACTTACATATATGGTATTGGACGATCTACCGCTCAGTATATTTTAACCAAAGCTGGTATCAGTTATGATAAAAGGGTAAATGAGTGGAACGATGATGAACAAACTGCCATTCGTACAGTTATAAACAACGAATTTAAAACTGAAGGTGCATTACGCAGCGAAGTTCAAATGAACATTAAGCGTTTGTTAGATATTGCTTGCTATCGTGGTTTACGTCATCGTAAAGGTTTGCCGCTTCGTGGTCAGCGTACCCGTACTAACAGTCGTACCCGTAAAGGCAAGCGTAAAACAGTTGCCGGTAAAAAGAAAGTAGCTAAAAAATAATTAATCAATTTGCAAAATAGCTTTATGCAGTTTTGCAAATTTTTAATACGGCACATTTTTTTGAACAACGCCAGATAGCCAGGAGCCAGCAGGAGGGTTGTGTCAGTCCAGGTTATTTGTTTAACCCGGAATTTTTATAAACGATTACCTACAAAATTATTTATGGCAAAAGCACAAGGCGGAAAAGCCGCAACCGGCAAAGCAGCCGCAAAAAAGAGAATTGTAAAAGTTGATAGTTTTGGAGATGCTCATATAGTAGCAAGTTTCAACAACATCATTATCAGTTTAACCAACAAAACCGGTCAGGTTATATCATGGTCGAGTGCTGGTAAAATGGGTTTTAAAGGAAGTAAGAAAAATACACCCTATGCAGCCCAAATGGCAGCTTCAGATGCAGCTAAGGTTGCATTAGATGCAGGTTTAAAGAGAGTAGATGTATTTGTGAAAGGTCCAGGTTCGGGTCGTGAAGGTGCTATAAGAGCATTATCACAATCAGGTATTGAAGTGAATATGATAAAAGACGTAACTCCATTACCACACAACGGTTGTCGTCCTCCAAAGAAAAGAAGAGTATAACGAGCTGATTACTTACAAGGGGTAATCTAAAGTTCAAATAATATTTCAAAAAGGATACAGTATTCATTTTTAAGATTTTTATAATGCTGTATCGTCACAAAAAAATCAGATAACAACAATGGCAAGGTACACAGGTCCTAAAACAAAGATCTCCAGAATATTTGGAGAGCCAATTACAGGTAATGGCAAATGGTTAACAAAAAATAGCAATCCACCGGGAATGCATGGTGCTAACCGTAAGCGTAAAACTTTAGGTGAATACGCTCTGCAACTTCGTGAGAAACAAAAAGCAAAATATACTTATGGTTTGCTAGAAAAGCAGTTTCGTAAAACTTTTGACGAAGCTGCAAGGCGCAAAGGAGTTACAGGCGAAAACCTGATTAAACTTTTAGAAGCTCGTTTGGATAATACAGTTTTTCGTATGGGAATTGCACCGAGCCGTCAAGCTGCCCGTCAGTTAGTAAGCCATAAACACATTACTGTAAATGGTGAAATTGTAAATATCCCTTCTTATTCTATGAAGCCGGGTGAAACCGTTGGATTAAAAAATAAAAGTGCTGTTAATACTTCTATCACTTCTTCTATGAGAGGTAAAAATGCCAAGTTTAATTGGGTAGATTTTAATGAAGCTGAACTAAAAGGTACTTTTATCGCTTATCCTGAAAGGGAAAGTGTTCCTGAAAATATTAAGGAGCAATTGATTGTGGAATTATATTCTAAATAAACATTTTGCTGATAGTTAATAGCTATCAGTTTTTGTTACCTTAAAATACACCACATCAAAAAAGTTGATAAGGCTTTATATAAACAAGTAAACAATTAAACAATTAAACAGTAAATATGGGCATTTTAAATTTTGTAAAACCTGATAAAATTGTTCTTCAGAAAGCAACTGATTTTGAAGCCCAGTTTGAATTTCGTCCACTTGAACCAGGTTACGGTGTTACTATTGGTAACGCTTTGCGTAGGGTATTGCTTAACTCATTAGAGGGATACGCAATTATTGGAATAAATATAGTTGGTGCCGACCACGAATTTGCTACTATTAAAGGTATAACAGAAGATGTAACGGAAATAATACTCAACTTAAAGCAAGTACGTTTTAAGAAAAAGGTAGATCACGAAGTAAGTGTAGAAAAGATAACATTATCATTAAAAAATAAAACAGAATTTACTGCTAAAATGATTGGTGAAGCATCACCTGTGTTTGAAGTAATGAATCCTGAATTATTGATTTGTGTTATGGATGTAAGCGCCAAGCTTGACATAGAAATTACCATTGGTAAAGGAAGAGGATATGTGCCTGCAGAAGATAATAAAGAAAAGAATGTACACTTTGGATACATTGCTACGGATGCTATTTATACTCCAATCAAAAACGTAAAGTACACTATTGAAAACACTCGTGTTGAACAACGTACAGATTTTGAAAAATTAATTATGGAGGTTGTTACAGATGGTACTATTCACCCGGAAGAAGCTGTTAAACAAGCTAGTCGTATTTTGATTCAGCATTTGATGATAATTACAGATGAAAACATAACCTTCGATACCAAAGAAGATAAAAAAGAAGACTTGGTAGATGAACAAACTCTACAGTTACGTAAAGTATTAAAAACACCTCTTGAAGATCTTGATCTTTCTGTACGTGCCTTTAATTGTTTAAAAGCAGCTAAAATTAATTCATTGAGTGAGCTTGTTCAATATGAGCAGGAAGATTTGATGAAGTTTAGAAATTTCGGTCAAAAATCTTTAAGCGAAATTGAGCAGGTATTAAACGAAAGAGGTTTAGGTTTTGGTATGGATCTTAGCAAGTTGAAATTGGATGACGAGTAATTAGTGAAATATAAAATAGCTATAGTAATCCATAGCTATTAAATCATAATAATTATCATACTAGTAAATAAGTAATTTTTTATAACAAGTAGTCTGTAATTCCTGACACGGTACAGACGAATTTAAACTTTAAAGTCATGCGTCACGGAGACAAAAACAATAATTTAAGCAGAACAGCCTCTCATAGAAAGGCATTGCTTATGAACCTTGGTTGCCAGTTAATTACTTACAAAAGGATCACTACTACTTTGGCTAAAGCTAAGGCACTGCGTACTTATATTGAGCCCCTTATCACCAAAACAAAAAATACTGCTACTAAAGAGAGCATCATGCACAATCATAGAGTAGTATTTAGCTATTTAAATGATAAACTTGCTGTAAAAGAATTATTTACAGTTGTTGCCCCAAAAGTTGTTGATCGTCCGGGTGGATATACAAGAATTATCAAGTTAGGTAAAAGAATAGGTGATAGTGCGGAAGTAGCTATGATAGAATTAGTAGATTTCAACGAAATTTATGGCAAAGGCAAGGGAGCTGCTACAGCAAGTGAGCCAGCTAAAAAAACAAGAAGAAGCGGGGGTAAAAAGAACGCTTCTGATGAAGTTGCCACTGATGAAGTTGTTACTAATGAATCTATTACTAGTGAAGTTGCTACAAAAGAAGTTGTTACTGGTGAAGTTGCTACAGAAGAGGTAGCCAATGACACAAAACCTGTTGATACTGCAGGTAAAGAAGATAAGTCTGAATCATAATTCATTAATACTGAATTCAAATCCAAATCATATTAAACTCCGATATACCAATCGGAGTTTTTTTTTACGATAAACATTTTTTATTTACTCAGATTTAGAAATAAAATTTTTCATTGCGTTTTTGAATCTATTTCTTTGCAAAAATCAATACAACACGATGATAAACAATACTCCAAAATTGCCTGCGGTTTTATTATTACAAGATGGCACAGTATTACATGGTTTTGCATTTGGAAAAATAGGAACTGCTACAGGCGAAATTTGCTTTAATACAGGAATGACGGGATACCAGGAAGTTTTTACAGACCCTAGTTATTATGGACAAATATTAATAATGAATAGTGTTCATATAGGTAATTACGGTGTTAAAAGTGCAGATGTAGAGAGTAATAGCGTTAAAGTAAAAGGTGTAATTGCCCGTAATTTAGAGGAGCAATTTTCCCGCTTTTTAGCCGATGGAAATTTGCAGGAATATTTTGAACAGCAACAGGTTGTAGCAATTAATGGGTTAGATACAAGGTCGCTTGTAGAGCATGTGCGTACAAAAGGTGCTATGAATTGTATCATTTCTTCAGAAGAGCTTACTATAGATAAATTAAAGGTTTTACTGGATAGTGTACCATCAATGGATGGGCTGGAACTTGCATCGGTTGTATCTACACAAGAGCCATATTATTTGGGAGATCCTGCCAGCAACATTCGGGTTTCTGTACTTGATGTTGGTGTAAAAAAAAATATATTAAACTGCCTTACAGATAGAGGTGTTTATGTAAAAGTACATAATGCCAGAACTTCTTTTAATGAATTAGATAGCTTTAATCCCAATGGATTTTTTATCAGTAACGGACCTGGCGATCCTGCCCCAATGGACTATGCAGTTAAAACCATTCAACAAATTTTGGCTGTTAATAAACCACTATTTGGTATTTGTTTAGGGCACCAATTGCTTGCACTTGCTAATAACATTCCTACATATAAAATGCACCATGGACATAGGGGCTTAAACCATCCTGTAAAAAACCTCCTAACGGGTAAAAGTGAAATTACCACACAGAACCATGGCTTTGGTGTAAATCCAGATGCAGTAAGGGCCTCAGCCGAAGTTGAAATTACGCATGTAAATTTAAACGACAATACCATTGAGGGTATCCGTTTAAGAAATAAGCCGGCATTTTCTGTGCAGTATCATCCTGAAGCTACACCTGGCCCACACGATAGCAGGTACTTATTTGATGATTTTGTTGCTATGATGCAGTAATAAGTTTAACAATATTCAACGTGTAACAATTGTACTAGTTTTCAATTTAGCGTGTTGATCAAATGGTATTGTATGCCGGGCACAGGTTTCCAATAACATTCATGGATAGGGTATTTAATTGGAGTATTTGCAGAAGACTGCTTAAATTTTGTAGGGAATAAACATACCCTGATCTTTTATAAAATAAGTACCACGTATTTACTCAAAAAGTTTTTTTTATGCAAATTGCTATAATAAACGGACCTAATCTTAACCTGCTTGGTAAGCGGGAGCCTGCTATTTATGGTAATCAATCTTTTGATGATTATTTAAAATTATTACAGCAGAAATTCCCTCAAATAGCATTTTATTATTTTCAATCCAATATTGAAGGTGAACTTATTGATGAGATTCAAAATGCAGGATTTACTTACGATGGAATAGTAATAAATCCCGGAGGCTATACGCATACTTCTGTAGCATTGGGAGATGCTATAGCTGCAATTACCACACCTGTGGTAGAGGTGCATATTTCCAATATTTTTGGCAGGGAAGATTTTAGAAAATTATCCCACGTAAGTGGAAAAAGCGTTGGTGTTATCAGCGGACTTGGTTTAAAAGGATATGAGCTTGCAGTAGAATATTTGATACAAAAAAAATAGAAAACTGAATTGGTTTTACGAAAATAAAGTAATAAAAATTAGCAGGAAATCAACAATATTTTAATAATATTTACACCCTGGCTTTGGCAATATTATTAATCATGCCGGTAAAAATAAAATAGTGAAATGGCAACATGGCACCCCAATATAATCTACCCCATAAACCCTTTGGTCTAAAAGTAGCAGTTTGTCTTAAAAATAATTGATTGTTTTTCTTCATTATTTTAAATTCCAGCCATGCCTCGCCGGGTAATTTCATTTCTGCAAATAATAGTAATCGCTTATTAATTTTGTCTGCCACAAGTACCCTCCAAAAATCGAGTGCATCTCCTGCAAATATTTGATTTGGGTTTGTTCTACCCCTCCTTAGACCTACTCCACCCACAAATCTATCCATCAGCCCACGAACTTTCCAAAGTGAACTGCCATAATACCAGCCTTTTTCGCCTCCAATGCTCCATACATTTGCCAATACTTTTTCAATATTTTCAACCTTGATTTCTTTCCATTTTACATCTTTAAAGCAACCAAAATGGGGTACTTCTATATAATTCATCACATCTTGCCTGGTGCCACTACTAATAAATGAATCTTTCCAACTGCTAAGCACCATGTTTTGTTCAATTTTTTCAAAAGCCATTTGTACAGCAGATTTGTAGGAAAACAGTTGAATATCCAGCAGTTCAGCAAGGTTATTCGGCCTGCAAATCACATTTACTTTCATACTATTTACCAGGTTTACTGCTAATGGGTACGATGTGG
>Ga0163144_10026970_pt1 | contig 11145 bp, 12 predicted proteins | sample OliLak19BULKMAT1_FD_123175 | JGI IMG/M metagenome (GOLD analysis project Ga0163144, IMG submission 123175) | Freshwater microbial mat bacterial communities from Lake Vanda, McMurdo Dry Valleys, Antarctica - Oligotrophic Lake LV.19.BULKMAT1 | ecosystem: Environmental > Aquatic > Freshwater >... | reverse complement strand
CTAAATTGGATTTAACTGAATGAAATATTGTGATAATTTTTTGAAAATAAGATTATTTTCGTAGAAAATTCTCTGCGCCATGGGGGATTTTAAGCGGGAGCTGCGCGCAGCGCTTCCCCTTGATTCCGAGCATCGGCTTTGCCGATGCGTAGGATCAAAACAGGAAGCAATGACCGCTTTCAGCGGTAATTGCTGATAGAAATATTTATTATTTGACTCTGTCGAATGCTCTCTTTATGCTCTCTCTATGAAAATTTTAGCTTTCGATACCGCCACCGATGCTTGTTCTGTCGCTTTACTGACAGAAGGAAGAATATTTCAGCATGCTGAGATTGCGCCACGGCGTCATGCAGAATTGATTTTGCCGATGATTCGAGACATGCTCCAGGGCGCTGGCCTGGGCCTTAATCAATTAGACGCTATTGCCGTGGGTCAAGGCCCAGGCAGCTTTATAGGCGTTCGCACAGCGGTCGGAGTCGCCCAAGGTTTAGCTATGGGGGCTGGTTTGCCTGTCATCCCAGTCTCTACTCTGCAGGCCATTGCTCAAGCGGCTTATGAACAATCTCAGTGGGTGAATATTATTTCGGGTTGGGATGCCCGGATGCAGGCTATTTATTGGGGGGCTTTTAGCTTGAATAGTGAAAATATAATGGCGCCAATCCAGTCTGAGGCGTTGAACGCGCCTGCCGAAATTAAGCTTCCTTTGGAGAAAAAATGGAGATTGGCCGGAAATGCCTGGGAAGTTTATCGGCAAGAACTCACTTCATTAGATTATTCTCAGGTTGCTGAAGTTCCTGATATTTATCCTCAGGCTGCTGCTATTATTCGGCTCGCTGAATTCTATTATCGACAAGGAAAATTTCTAGCCCCTGAACTTCTAGAGCCTGTTTATCTCAGAAATCAGGTTGCTTATGCCCCCTCCGTTTTTCCGCGATGAGGGAGCAGAATTAAGCGTTCTGCAGCCAGCTTTGCTTAGTTCCCGATTTGATGTCTGGTTTGAGCTGGAATAGGCAAGCGAGAAAATTCAAGATAGTCTTCCATGAGCGCTTCTTTTCGTGCTTGCAATTCAGCATAAGGCATACACCTCCAATTTTCATCTTTATGATGATAAATGAACCATTCATTAATAGTTTTATTTAAAATATCAGCAAGTCTTGAATTACCGTTTGCAAATAATTGACAAGAATGCTGTGTTGCGGCTTGTTTAGCTGCATAGACAAGGCAGCCTATCATGATCTTATCTTCTTTCGTTTCTTTGTTTATTGCCAGTTTCTTAAAAAAAGTATCTATCGTATCAATAGCGGCAGACCTGGCGGAGCCTTTGCTCTTTTTTCGATATGCCTCGATATTGTTCTCATATAATTCTCTTATTTTTTGTAACTTAGGAAAACTGTCACCCTTAGATTCTAGAACAGGAGACTTACGCTCTGACATTAATGAAATTAGTCCACGTTTTTTAATAGCAATACATTGTTCTAGGGGTATTCCTAATTGTTTGGTGAATTTATTATGTTGGCGTGAGTGAGAAATAATTTTTTTTACAAGCACTTTATTGCTGGACCAATTCATCTCCTTATGTTCTTTATCCCATGCTCCGCTGGAAAGCAGGATTAACTTTGCTAAATTTTCATCATTTCTTGATGGATTTTTTTCACTTAAATATTCATGTAATGCCGTAAAAAAAATACAGACCTGATCACTGGTGGGTCTATCTTTGTAAGAGGCTCTTAAAGGAGAGAAATGTTCAGATAACGTCATCCGATATAAAAATTGAAAAATAATCGATGCAAGATTTTGGGATTTTAATGAGCGCTTTTCACTATTGTTTAGATTACAGAATAATCCACTCAAACATAAAGAATATGCAATTTTTGATTCCATTACCGGATAACCTGTTAAGGCTTCGTTCTCTTTTTGCCCCCTGCTAATATTGGATGAAGGATCACCACCAATATACTGTAAGGGCCTTGCGCCTAAAATAGATAAAATAACCGCTGCGAAAGAATAAATATCGCTCTTTAAACCTAAAGAATGATCTGCACCTTCAGGAGCCAGGACAGTGCTTTCTATCAAATCGAAAGAAAGCAATTTATCTGGGTTTTCAATAGATGATAATCGTTTTGAAGATCCATAATCTAATAAATGGACTTCAATTTTATCATCCTGTATGGATACTCGAATATTGGATAATTTAATATCTACATGGATAATGCCTTGTTCGTGCAGCAATCTTATTTTATTCGCTATCTCTAAGATCACTTTTATTTTTATCGCTAGTGGCATTCTATTAACTATGGTAGGGAATTCTTGGAAAAAATATGAATCTCCCGAAGATATTAGTTGCGAATCCCGGCCTAAATCTTTACCTTCTCTATAATTGTAGATTAAACAAATTGTTTTATCTGAAATTTGAATAGGTGTTTCGCCTCCATGAAAATTTTTCAAACATTCAATTTCTAGCGGCGATACTGATCCGGTTATTATCTTAGCGACAAAAACTTTATTTTTATTGATTACGCTTTCGTTGCCATTGATTTCAATAGGATATGCTTTATATATTTTACCAAAACCTCCTTGAGCAAATGGTATTTTTTCAATAGCGTAACATTTACGGGGCTTGGCATCAGGAATACTGAGTATAGTGTATTTTAACTCGATTTTTGAAATTCTGTCTTGGTTCATGTCTAATTCCTCTCTTTAATGTTTTTATTATACATTAAGAATTGTTAAATGTAAATACTCTCAATAGAATTCTTAATAAATATTCTTTTTATTAAAAGTTTCATAATTTTGATTCCAAAAAACGGTTAATAGCTTTCTATAAAAAATCAGGATAAAATCATCCCCTTCATGATTCCATCTGCTGTTTACATGATTTATCATTGGTTTGAAGATGTATTTTAATTATGAAAAATAAATTTATAATCAAGCAGTTACAGCTTAGTAGTGTTGTCCCATTGACATTAGCGGATAGGCGATTGTTTAATTATTTATTATTACATGCCTTTGATCAGCTCTCATCACAAAAAAAATTTATTATTGATTTTGACCAGCTTCAAGGTGTGTATGGTAACGACTTACCTTCTCTTGAGCATTTAAAAAAATCCATTCGACGGTTAACGCACACTATTATTGAATTGGAAGTCAAGCCTAAAAAATGGATGATGACGAGTTTATTGGGTCAAACTGAATTAATTGAGGATGAGAATCAGATTTTCTATTCATTTTCATCGCTTTGTTGCCAGTTATTTACTGACCCTGTTACGCTAGAGAAATGTTTGATACAAGCACATTTTATCCATAAATATAGTAGTCTACTATATGATATCTTAGCGTCAGCTCATTATGCTCACCAATTGAGTTATGTTATTGATTTATCCGATTTACGTGATCGACTTCAACTATCGTTAGAAAAATTTAGAAATTTTGGTGATTTTAATCGATTTGTTTTAATGCCAGCTATTGATGAAATTAATTCTTATGCCAGTTTTGCTATTAAATTTCACACTATCCGCAAAGGAATGAAAGTATTGCAGATTGTTTTTAATATAACCAATAAACGCACGATTCCATTAAGTCAGGCAAAAAGTGTTATCCCTCCTAAGCGCCAACAATTATTTATTGAAGATCCAGAAACAGAGCGCAGTTACGCTTATTTATTAAATGCAAAAACGAATGAGCGTCGAAAATATTTTAATTTAGCACGTAAAAAAGCTGCTAAAAATCACCAAACTATACCCGAAGAATTATTTGATTGTCCTGATGAATGGTTTCAATGGGTAAAAAACCATATATTAAAGACGGCGCCCTCTTGAGTAGATTGGCTTTCATATAAATAAATTATCTAGCCCATAAATTAAATGATCTAAAGAGCGGACTTTTTGACAGGCTAAAATGATTCCGGGAATGCAGCATTGGCGATCAATGCCTTGATGACAAATCGTTAAAACTTCGCCCTGTCCTCCAAAAACAACCGTTTGATGGGAATAAAATCCGGGTAAGCGCACGGAATGAATTTGAATCTCATTGTGAGTTTCGCCGCGTGCTGGAGATAAATTAGCCGCTTGCGCTTTGCCGGCAGCTCGGTTTTCAGCCATCATTCGGGCGGTTTTAATCGCGGTGCCTGAAGGCGCATCCAATTTTTGTGGATGGTGCATTTCAATAATTTCAGCGTTAGGAAAATATTTTGCGGCGTCTGCGGCATATTTCATCATAAGCAAAGCGCCCAGGGAAAAATTAGGGGCGATAATGCCGCCTAATTTTTTTTCCGCACACATTTGCGTGAGTGAATGAATTTGTTCTTGAGTTAAACCAGTCGTGCCGATCACAGGTCTGGCGCCGGATTGAATAATGGTTTGAGCATTATCCCAAACCACCTGAGGTGTGGTGAAATCAATGACGATTTCCGGACGGTGCTGTTGGATGGTTTGATTTAAATTATCCTGGCGGCCGTTTTCGGCGACCAGCATTAAATCCGGCGCCGAATTAACGGCGCTGACGGCGATACGGCCCATTCTACCCTGAGCGCCATTAATGAGAACTCTGGTTTTCATAAGAGTCAGTCTAAATTTTTGGCGACAAAATCCCAATTAACGATCTGCCAGAAATTGTTGATATATTTACCTCTGTCATTACGGGTATCAATGTAATAAGCGTGTTCCCAGACATCACAAGTCAATAAAGGGGTTTTTTTGTCGGTCATTGGATTGCCGGCGTTGCCGGTTTTAACGACTTCTAATTGCCCATCATTGTTTTTAACTAACCAAGCCCATCCCGAGCCAAATTGAGTCATTCCGGCTTCGGTTAATTGCTGTTGAAATTTTTCAAAAGAACCAAAAGCCTGATCAATGCCTTCAGCTAATTTTCCGGAGGGCTTGCCGCCGCCTTTTGGTTTCATGCAATGCCAATAAAAAGTATGGTTCCAGACCTGGGCGGCATTATTGAAAATGGGACCCGCAGGTGCTTTTAGAATAATTTCTTCTAAACTTTTTCCGGTAAATTCACTGTTGGCAGTTAATTCATTGAGTTTATTAACATAAGCCTGGTGATGTTTTCCATAATGATATTCAAGGGTTTCTTTGGAAATATAGGGTTCTAAAGCATCTAATGAATAAGGTAGTTCAGGTAATTTGAAAGTCATAGAAAAGCTCCTTGTGTAATCCTTGTATAATTTGTCGCATCAATTTTCGCCTGGTGCGCATCAATATTATTTATCTAAATCATGTTGATTGCAAATATCTAGTAATTTCAGTATAATAGTACATTTTTTGCGCTAAACCAATGAGGAGATTTTTATGACAGTTTTAGTCGGTAGAGCCGCGCCGGATTTTACGGTTCCAGCTGTTTTAGGTAATGGGTCCATTATTTCCCATTTTAATTTGAAAGAAACTTTGCGTGATAAATATGGTTTGATATTTTTTTATCCCTTAGACTTTACTTTCGTTTGCCCTTCAGAATTAATCGCCTTGGATCACGCCATTGAGCAATTCAAAAGTCGAAATGTTGAAGTGATTGGTGTTTCTATTGATTCACAATTTGCCCATAATGCCTGGCGAAATATTCCTGTTGCTAAAGGCGGCATTGGCCCGGTTAAATACACTTTAGCCGCAGATGTAGCTCATACCATTTGCCGGAGCTATGGCGTTGAACATCCTGAGGCTGGCGTGGCTTTACGTGGCTCATTTATTATTGACCGTCAAGGTGTTGTACGCGCTCAGATCGTCAATGATTTACCGCTGGGCAGAAATATTGAAGAAATTATCCGTGTTATTGACGCCTTGCAATTCCATGAAGAGCACGGTGAAGTCTGTCCGGCCAATTGGAATAAAGGTGATATTGGCATGAAAGCTTCTCCCGAAGGCGTTGCTCATTATCTGGCTGAAAACGCGGATCAGCTCTAACCTGGGTGCTGCCTCTGGCTAATTAAGTAGGGGCAGTATTAAACGTTTGAGAATCTGGTTTTAGTTTCATTGAGAATTTTACAAAATAAGTCTGCGGTGCGTTGAGCATCGTAAATTGCAGAATGGGCTTCATTGTGATCGAAAGGAATTCTTGCCGCATTTAAAGCCTTGGCCAATACTGTTTTACCATAAATAAAACCGCCTAAAGTAGCGGTATCAAAACAAGAAAACGAATGAAAAGGGCTTTTTTTCTTTAGATCACAACGGCGAATAGCCGCCTGCAAAAATCCTAAATCAAAATGAGCATTCTGACCCGTCAGAATAGCGCGACGGCAACCGGTCGCTTTTAAGGCTTTGTGAACAAAACTAAATAACTCTAATAAAGCCTGAGATTCATCGATAGCGAATCGAAAAGGATGGCCGGGGTCAATACCATTGACAGCCATGGCTTTAGGATCTATGCGAGCTCCGGGAAAAGGTTCAATATGGCAAGCATACATTTCCCGCGTCTCTAATCGACCGTTTTCGTTATAATTAATTAATATGGCGGCTAATTCTAAAAGCCCATCAGTTTCCGATTGGCAGCCACTGGTTTCTAAGTCAATGACCACGGGCATAAAACCGTCAAAACGGTGTCTTATTTCAATCATAATTGAGTTCCTGAAGGATATATTTGCCATTCTAAAGTTTCTCCCGCCAGCATGGGGATAATAATGGTATCGCCAAAAGTTAATTGCTGAGGGATTTGCCAGGGGGATTTTACTAAAGTTATTTTTTCTGGATTTGTCGGCAAACCATAAAAGGCTGGGCCGTTTAAACTGGCAAATCGTTCTAGTTTTTCCAGGGCCTGGTGTTGATCAAATAATTGAGCATAAAGTTCAATGGCCGAATGAGCGGTGTAAATGCCTGCGCAACCGCAGGCCGATTCCTTGCGGAATTGAGGGTGGGGGGCGCTATCCGTCCCTAAGAAAAACTTTTCATTGCCGCTGGTCGCCGCTTTAATTAAGGCCTCTTGATGTTTTCTTCTTTTTAAAATCGGCATGCAAAAATAATGAGGACGCACGCCGCCTTGAAATAAATCATTGCGATTAGCCCATAAATGATGAGCCGTAATCGTCGCCGCCAGTTTCGAAGGCTGCTCGCGAACGAAGTCTACTGCTTCTTGAGTGGAAATGTGTTCCAGGACCACTCGTAAAGCCGGAAAATGTTTTAATAAAGGAATCAGCTCGTCCTCGATAAAGTGGGTTTCACGATCAAAAATATCAATTTGAGGATTGATAGATTCACCATGAATCAACAAAGGCAGATCTATTTCTTCTAAGCAGGCGAGTAAATGATAAATTTTTGTCAGATCAGTGATCCCGGCGGCAGAATGGGTGGTTGCGCCTGCAGGGTATAATTTGCAACCGGCAATCCAGGCGCAGGTCTTGGCCTTTTTTAATTCTTCAATTGTCGATTGTTCGGTCAGGTACAAAGTCATTAGTGGAGTAAAACTTCTACCCTGAGGGATCGTGTTTAAAATGCGCTGACGATATTCCCGCGCTTGAGAGACAGTGATGACCGGGGGAGAGAGATTAGGCATGACAATAGCTCTGCCAAACTGATGGGATATATCACCCACGGTTCGGGTCAAATAATCGCCGTCTCTTAAGTGGCAATGCCAGTCATCGGGACGTGTTAGAGTTATCTGTTTCATTTCAAAATATGACCACTATTGTTTAAAAAAAGTACTTGATTATAGCACCCTGGCATGATATAAGTAAAACTTATTTCTGAGGGGGTTTAAGTATAACAATTTAATTTCAAAGGTGGGTAATATTATGAAAAAAATAGCCTCTTGTTCTGCGGTAGCGGTAGCTTGTGCGCTGGCTAGTCCAGCAGTTTTTGCAGATGGTCCTTATACTGGCGCTGGCGTTATGAGTCAGAATCCTCAGTCTCCTTATACCTTAATGCCTTATATTACAGTTTCTACATCTCCTTATGTCGCCATGATGACAGCCTACGACGCTTCCGATATATGGTCACAGCAATCCTCCATGAATGAAGATTTATTTTTACTTCAATATAAACAACAACTCGAACATAGTTTAGAAAAAGCCCATGTTTCTTTGAGCGAGCGGCCGATTTTGGAAATCAGCGGCGCAATTGAGGGCATGATAATTCAGAATTTTAATAGCTTCACCAATGATACTGGCAATGGCGATATCAACTTAAACACGGCTGAATTGGATTTTAACGCCATGGCCAGCAAATGGGCTACCGCGTTTATGTCTCTTGAATATGACAGTTCCCCGCCGGAAACCGGTTCCCGGGTAACCAATTCGCGTTTATATTTAAGTCGAGGTTTTGCCACCATCGGTAATTTGGATGTGGCCCCTGTTTATTTTACGATTGGTCAAATGTATTTACCCTTTGGCCGTTATTCGAGCAATATGGTCACTGCACCTTTGACTTTATCCTTAGGCCGGGTCAATGACCGGGCGGCTTTATTGGGATATTACAATAAAGGTTTATATGCTTCTGCTTATATTTATCCGGGTATTGACGCCAACGCCACGGATACTGCGTTTCATGCTGGCGGGGTGAATGCCGGTTATAAATTCCAAGTCCCTTCCAATAAGGATCTCCATATCAATATTGGCGGCGGTTTAATTTCAGATATGACTGATTCTCAGGGGATTGGTTATACTGGCGCTAGCGCACCACGCTTTCCTGGTTTTGCGAATGTAGATAACATACCTGATGTCGCTACCGGTCAATATCCTTTTGGTCGTACTGTGCCTGGAGGGGATATCCATACGGAGATCGCTTACGGTCCCTGGAGTTTGGCTGCTGAATATTTGGGTGCTATGCGAAGCTTCGATTCTGAGGATTTGACCTTTAATGGTCATGGCGCCGAGCCGAAAGCGACTCATGTTGAATTATCCCGCAATTTTTTAATTTATAATCAAAATTATACGGCAGGACTTTCTTATGGCCGCACTTGGGAGTCTGTCGGTTTGAATTTACCTCAACAAAGTGTTACCGGTTACTTACGGACTTCATTCTGGAAAAACACTATTGCAGCGTTGGAATTCCGCCATGATCAAGATTACTCTAGCAGCGACACTTCAACTGCGGCGGTTAATTATGGTTATTTCAGCAATACAGGCACTGGCAAAGGTCGTGATATGTTGTTAGCCCAGTTAGGTGTATATTTCTAAGGGAATAATGCCGACGCTAAACACAAGCGGACATGAGCGTATACAGGGGGTTTGTATCAGTCTCATGTCGCGCCTGCGCATAGACTGAAACATCCCACGCTCAAGTTTATCTTTAAATTGAACTTTTCTCAGACATAAATTTCCCTTGAATAAAAAGATAGGTTTTATTCTGTTCGATAGGAAAAAAACGCCTGAGTGACGGTTTAAAAAAAGACGAAAATGATGTAAGCTGAATACAGCCATGATTAGACCTCTAGTTCTAACTTATGGTCAGTACCTTTCAGGTGGTTTCGACACCTGACTGGTACGCTTGATATTGTCCCCTAACTTCTTTCTAAAAGCAACATTTGCATGTTTCATTTAGAAAGCACTGCTTAACTTTTCAGGTTTTACTGGGTTTCATATAAGATATCATTCTTTAAACGCAGTATTTAGATTGACAAATGCTTAAAAAGCTTTATAATGCATTTTCAATTCATAATAAGGAGTTCATGTTATGGAAAATAATGTGAAGTTAACAATTAAAATCATACATACCGACCCAATTAATCTTTATGATTTAACCATCGGTTTAAATTCTTTAGCTAAAATATACTCTAGGTTCAACAATAATGATAAAGAAGCAAAATTGTTTGTGCGTGAGATTAGAAAATCTTCGATAGAATTGAATGGCAAAATAAATACTTTATTGTTGATGTAGAAACTCAATTTTCACAAGGAAAACCTAAACTATATAAAATCTTAAAAAACTATCCAGAAGAAAGTTTTCCTATAGAGGAAAATGCTATACTCGCTTATTCTTAATTTATTGAAAATTAATATCTTGGGTTTTATCTGGATATTCACATAAGTCATTTATTGGGCAGATTGGGCACTTGGGCTTTCTGGCGATGCAAATATAACGTCCGTGAAGGACTAGCCAGTGATGGGCGTCTTTTAAATATTCTTTGGGGATGATTTTTATTAAATCCTGCTCAACTTGATGGGGCGTTTTTCCATTAGATAAGCCAATTCGCCTGGCCACTCTAAAAATATGGGTATCTACGGCGATGGTGGATTCGCCAAACGCAGTATTTAAAATCACATTCGCAGTTTTTCGGCCTACACCGGGCAATAACTCCAAAGATTGACGGTCGTTTGGGATTTCGGAATTGAATTGAGTCATTAGAATCTGACAAGTTTTTATAATATTTTTAGCTTTAGTGTTGTAAAGACCAATAGTTTTGATATATTTTTTTAACTCTTCTTCACCCAGGTTTAATATTTTTTTCGGCGTATTTGCAAGGGCAAATAAAGTTCGTGTTGCTTTATTGACGCTCACGTCAGTCGCTTGGGCGGATAGAATCACGGCGATTAATAATTCAAATGGACTATTAAATTCCAGCTCAGTTCGTGGCTTGTCATTTCGCGTCTTCAATCGTTTGAAAATTTCTCGAACTTTCGGTCTCATTTCTTAAAACTCATTTCATAGTCAGTTAGTCAAAGCGGATGAGATTGGACTATACGCTATTTCCAAAGTATTTACCTTGAAAGTAATTTGGTATCGATGATTGCTAAAATTTCGGACTGACCAGGACTTCTTAACTCCGAGGGCCTGGTCTGCTGACTGCTACTTCACCTCTTTTTGCCGGTGCATTAAATAATGAACCAGCTTGCAACGCGCTTTTTTCTAATGCTAACGGTTTTTCGTCAAGAACCGATTTTTGAGAGGCTAAACGCGTCTGCTCTTTTTCCAGAATTTGCTGAAGTTGCGTAAAAGTCACTAAAACCTTTCGTAACTGAGCAGAATCTTTAGGAATCAAGTTGATTGTCTGCTTAATCGTTTTTATAATTTCTTGAAGGTTTTTCTTATAGTCATCCATTTTAATATCTTTATTATGATGCCTAGAGGTAACACAATATTGTATAGCGAGATTATTTAAATTGGTTAAACTCTCTAGCGATTCTATCAATTTTTTAATATCTTTATTAGATTTTAAAGGTAGGGCTGCATTAATTGCTGATGTAATATGCGAATCAAACTCTGCATGCAAAGAGAAGTT
>Ga0163144_10026967_pt1 | contig 11145 bp, 11 predicted proteins | sample OliLak19BULKMAT1_FD_123175 | JGI IMG/M metagenome (GOLD analysis project Ga0163144, IMG submission 123175) | Freshwater microbial mat bacterial communities from Lake Vanda, McMurdo Dry Valleys, Antarctica - Oligotrophic Lake LV.19.BULKMAT1 | ecosystem: Environmental > Aquatic > Freshwater >... | reverse complement strand
CGATCTCGAGGACGGCTCTCAATTCTCTGAAACATTCCAGGATACGACTATCAAGGCATCCCTTTCGCTCTCCAAAGGCATCATGTTCCAAATGAGCACGCGCATGCCACAGCAGCAGGGCTGGATTGAGGCCAAAGGCCGCTATCAGTTACTTAAAAAGAATTTCAAAGGGCAGTTAAAACTTAAGAATGTCCCGCTGGCCCGGTATATTAAAATCACCCGCCGGCAGTTTCCCTTTACTCTGCAGAACGTGTATATCAATGATGCCGCACTAACCATCACACATGGGCCTGAGCTAGAAGAAATTCAAGGAGTGGGCAACCTGAAAAATCTGGATCTTATTTTACCCAGCGGGAATGCGGTCAAAGCCGATACTCTGGTTTTGCAAAGGGGCGATTTTTCTTGGCAGGCCGGTCAAATCAAGGTCAGCGGAACCGCTTGGACGAAAAACGCCAAGGTCATCGCGGGCCCCGGCACTTACTTAATGGAGAATGCCCAAATTGAACTGGCCAGTCTTTCCAGCCAGGTCAACAATTTTGCTGCGTCAGGTCACGCAGTCTTTGAAAAGGCGTCTTTTGAAGCCCCGGGCGCACCGTCGTTTCACGGAAATCTCACGCTCAAGAATCTTCATGTTTCGCAAAAAGCTGATACCTGGACAACATCGGGGGACGTTCAATCGCAAGGGACAACACTGGTCTTTACTCCGCTCACCCGATTGTCCGGTGATTTGACCGGCACGACTTTAACAGTCACCGCCGCTGCGCAAACCGTCGACGTGAAAGGCCAATTAGCCGGACAGAATATTTTTCTGCAATGGCCGACCGGCAAAGAATTGCGCGGCAACATTGTCCTTGAAAACCTGGCGCTCCTTGGCGGCCCTCAATCACCATGGACGGGACAAGCCGATCTGACCGGGACCGGTATTGAGATCAAACTTCCTAATGAGCAGATCTTCTCAACGGATTTGACATCACGGGTGTCTGTCAAAATGCAGCTGGCCCCCACCCGTCAGGTGGATGTGCACAGCGATTTTCAATTGCAGAACAGCAGCTTTGCCATGAAAAACGGCGTGACCTTCCGCGGCCATCCGGCCGGAACACTGGACGTGCATTCCAGCGACAAACCCAACCTGCCCTCACCCTACGAGGGCTCGTTCAAACTTGAGAACGCTGTTCTCGAGGGAACCCGGATCGGCACCATCAGCGCCTTAAACGGCGACATCCATTTTAAAAATGATTATGCTTCAACTCCCCAGCTGACCTTTAACGCCTTGGGCATGGCCGCCGAGCTTAAAGGGAAACTGCGGCAATTCAGCCAGCCGGACGTGGATGTTAAAATTCACATCGATCAATTTGATCTGACCCAGGCTCCAAAATTTGTGCCCGCCTTTTTCAGCCAGAACCAGCTCTCGCTCGAAGGCACCGCCCAGAATGTGAATGTGTCCTACAAAGGACTCATCACCGACACGGCCAATGCCGACATCCGTTTCACCGGCAGTTTAAATGATGCCACGGCGGTGTGCGGAAGGCTCAACCAAAGAGCGTCGAAACTCTTCGGCCGTGTCGATTACAAAAGGGATTTCTTCGCCTGGAAGAACCTGAAGGCCTTTTACAACAACCGCAATTTTGTCCTCACCGGCCGGGTCACCGATTTCAAACATCCTTTTGTTGAGACAACGATTGATTCGCGCAATCTTAAAATGACAACGCGTTTCGATTACACACCCCAACTCATCACAGTCAAAAAAATGACCGGCGTCTACGAGAAAATGGTGTTCGATGTAACAGGCACCTCCCGTCCGTCCGGTGACGGCCGCCCGATGCTCGATCTCTCCGGCGATGTGGACCTTGATTTGAAACACCTCAATGCCGTTCTGCCGACATGGGACGAACGGCTCAAGCCCTATAATCTCAGCGGCAATCTTAAAATCAAAGGCGACTTTCACGGCGACCCCGTGCACTGGCAGGATTGGCGCTTGAATCTGACCGGCGTCAGTCCGCAATTCCTGATCTGGGGCCTAAAAATCCGCAATATGAAGTTTAATATCGTGCAGAAAGACAATCGCATTAAACCGTTTCATGTCTGGGGCACCTTTTACGGCGGGGAGTTCAATTCGATCGCCTCCGTCGATCTGGCCCAAAAAGACATGCCCTTCGATCTGGTCGTCAAACTCTCCGACAGCGATCTGCGCCAGCTGAAAATGGACACGCCTCTCAAGAAACAGGATATCGACGGTGATTTATCATCGACCGCACTTTTAGAGGGCACGCTCGCCGACTTAGGAAATTTTCGCGGCAAAGGCGGGATTCAAATTAAGGAAGGCCGTTTGTGGGAGGTCGATCTTTTAAAAGGTCTGGGCGGGATTCTTTTAATTCCGGAATATAAAGACATCACCTTCAATGAGGCCGGGATGAATTTCACGATTGACCACGGGACGATCGCGACCGACAACCTGCAGCTCTTAAGCAAATCCTTGACGTTGTACGGCCGCGGCCATCTGGATTTCAATCAGAATCTGAATCTGGTCTTAAGTCCTGATTTCAACAGCGACGTCATTGCTGATTCCGCTTCACTCAAGAAAAGCTCGACGGCCATCATCGTTCAGACTGAGAAGTTCATGACGGTCGATGTGACAGGCACCCTCAGCAAACCGCAATACAAAGTCAACAAGTCCCCCGGCCGCATCCTGCAAAAGACCGGCGGCGTCATTCTCGAGAACGTCTCGGGGTTTTTTAAATCCATATTTTAAGCTAGCGTTTCAAGCATGCGCGTCCAAATTAACAGGCGTTTATCGATGGACCAATGTGTTTGAGACATGAGTTTTGCGTCATTGTGAGGCCGTCAGGCCGAAGCAATCTCATCCGTCGACGTTGGGATTGCTTCGCGCCTGCGGTCGCTCGCAATGACGCTAATTTGGACAGCAATGATTTTAAACTAGCGTTTCAAGTGTTACGTACGGTTAAAAGCGATAAGGTTAAAGGAAAACCTGTGTCTTTATGTTTTCCTTTTAACTTTACACTTCACCTTACTTAACACTTAAAACTTGACACTTAACACTTAGCCCAAGGCGTCTTTGCTTAGATACTCTTTAAATTTAAGCTTAAACTTCCACAGCGCGCGGGCGCGGTGGCTGATCTTGGCTTTGATGGCGGGATTTAACTGTCCGAAGGTTTTGTTGTAACTGGGGACAATAAACAGTGAATCGTAACCGAATCCATTGTTGCCCTGTGGAATTAGAGCGATGAGGCCGGCGCATTTTCCGTCGACAACGCCGAGCACGCCTTGGGGATTCGCCAAAGCAATAAATGAACGGTATCGGGCCTGGCGCTTTAACCGCGGGACACTCTTGAGTTCTTCCAAAAGTTTCCGGTTGTTTTCCTCATCCGTCGCCTCTTCTCCGGAATAACGCGCCGAATAAATACCTGGGCGCCAGTTTAAGGCCTTGACCTCCAACCCTGAATCCTCCCCCATGACGATCCGGCCGGTGTGCTTGGCAATGATAAGCGCTTTTTTGGCAGCGTTCTCTTCAAAGGTCTTGCCGTCCTCAACGATCTCCGGCATGTCGGGGTAATCCCAAAGGGATGTGACTTTGATGCCGTACTCATCCAGAAGGCCCTGGATTTCGGTCACTTTGCCGACGTTGCGTGTGGCGACGAGAAGTTCTTTCACAATCAATACTCTCTCATTTGATCTTCAGCCAATGAACCAATTGTTCGTGTTCAAAGTGAATAGCCTTATCCGGGTAAATCCATTGTTCGCCCGCCTCGCTTTGGTTGACACGCTGAGGTTCTCCTAACATCAATTTGACCTCGTTCTTGCTCATCCCCATTCGCAAAGAAGTGTTTGCGCCATGAAGGGACTCACAAGAGATTTTTGATAACCAACTGAAATCCCCTCCCACATAAGAACAACGAAAAGATTCATTGGCACATTGGGCGAACCAATAATCGACTCCTGTTACTGAGAATTCCCCAGTAATTTTCAATTTCTTTTGGTCGCAAGGCATCGATTTTGCAATGGATTTAGAAAGATTGCCGTTATAAGCAGAACCGGAGCCAACAAATAATAGAATCACAGCTAACAAAATTTTCATCTCATGTGCCTTCATTATTTTATTTTCAGTCCAGGCAAAGATTTTTTTTGAATTTTGAAAAGTTCTTCGATGCCTTTGTGGGCGAGTTTAAACAACGTATCGGCCTGTGATTTGGAAAACGTCCCGCCTTCTCCTGTTCCCTGGACTTCAACGAACTCACCGGCGCCAACCATGACCACGTTCATGTCGACTTCAGCCTTGGAATCTTCTGCGTAATCTAAATCAAGGACCGGTTTGCCGTTAAAAACACCGACGCTGATCGCCGCGACGTAATCTTTTAGCGGAAGACCTTCGAACATGCTTTTCTTTTTCATCCATAAAATAGCATCGGCCAGCGCAATAAATCCGCCGGTGATTGACGCAGTGCGCGTCCCGCCGTCGCCCTGCAGAACGTCGCAGTCGATCTTGATGGTGCGCTCGCCCAGTTTTTGCATATCAACAATGCTTCGCAAAGAACGGCCGATCAATCGCTGGATTTCCTCGGTGCGGCCGGAGGACTTTTCACGCCGGATGCGCGTATTGCACGAACGCGGCAGCATGCCGTATTCGGCCGTGACCCACCCTTTGCCGCTGCCCTTCAAAAACGGCGGCACGCCTTCTTCCACCGAGGCAGAACAAATGACTTTCGTCTCACCGAACTCGATCAGACAGGATCCTTCAGCATGTTTGAGATAATTCTTCGTGACTTTAATTCTGCGCAATTGATCGGGCTTGCGTCCGTCGGGTCTTGTCATAATAATCCTCTCTGTGGTAGGCAGTAAGCACTAAGCAGTAGGCAGAAAACAAAAAATTAATTTATACAAAATTTATCCGCCTTATCAATCATTCCGTTTAGGATGCGATTCACTTCATCATATCCATTGATCAACCGATCAAAATCATTTGTTAAGAGATATCCCGAATCTTTAGAAAATCTTAACCAAACTTCCGTTTCTCCTGCCTCTCCGGCAGAATCAATGATCTTAGATATAAACATTTTCTGATATCGTCTTTTCTTCCACGCTTCGGCAATATTACCAGGAACACTTCGAGATGATCTACGAATTTGGTCTACAAGAGAATACTTTTCTTCTCTTGGAAAATTCTTTGTCAATTCAAATATATCCATTGCCAAACTATATGACAATTGAAACGCTTTTATATCTCTATAACCTAGAAAACTCATAATTCCCCCCGTTTGTTGAGTTAATAATTTAGTCGGGGGGAACTTTTTCTGCTTACTGCTTACTGCCTACTGCCTACTACTTACAGCCTACTGCTTACCCTTGCGCGAATACTCCGCGCTCACCGTCGTCGCGATACCGCCGCGGGGATTCATCACAACTTCCACTCTCATCCAGCGGGGTTTACAGGTCTTGATAAGATCATCGAGCAGTTTGTTGACCAGATGTTCATGGAAAATGCCAACCTGACGATAAAAAAGTAAATACATCTTAAAGGATTTAAGTTCGATACAAACCTTCGACGGCTTGTACTGTATATTGATTGTGGCAAAATCCGGTAAACCTGTCTTCGGACAAATGCACGTAAATTCATTCGTAGAAAGATCGACAATATAGTCGCGGTCGGCATATTGATTCTCCCAGACCTCGATGTCAGGAGTCTTGAGCGTACGGATAGTTTTCTGCAAGTTTTCGTATGAACTGATTTTCTGGGGCGTTGTCATGATGGTCCTTTATCGAACTTCTAGAAATTTATGAACTTGCTCCCTTTTGTCCGGGAGTCAAGTTTATCGCACCTTTAAGAACTTGTGAACTTGAGGGATGATTCTAACATCGTGAAGCTTTTGCCGACAATCTTTTTGAAAGCTGTTGCATTTAGCGACGATGCCGTTTTTCATGTCAAAAAAGTTGGGCTGCAGAATGAACAATGTCTCCGGGGCCACCCGCGCCACCAAGTCCGCAGCACGTTCGACCTCCTCACGTGTCGTTTTCTCGGAAATGACCACCTTGATAAAGACATCTTTGGTCTTGGCGATCTTGAGAAATGCTTCATGTTCCGCCCAATACGGCTTGCAATCCGTCGAGCTCGGAAGTTTAATATCCATGGCGATGACATCCACCCCGTCGATCACCTTGGCCAGTTCATCAGGAAGAATGCCGTTCGTCTCAAGATGAATCGCCATGCGTTCGGCACGCAGGCGGGGGATCAATTCTTTGATCACATCGGCCTGCACCAAAGGCTCGCCGCCGGTCAAACTGACAGAATGAGAGCCTCCCCAAAGACGTTGGATTTCGGCCAGCAGTTCATCGATTGAATATTCTTTATAATGACGCGTTGTATCACCGATGGAATTCGGCGTATCGCACCATGAACAATGAATATTGCACTCAAAGAAACGGACAAAAACCTGACCTACACCCAAGTATTTACCCTCGCCCTGCGTGGACTGGAATATTTCGTAGATTTTCGCGTTCATGCTCAATTCACGTGAGGATCAATCATCCCCGCCTCCTCAAAACCCTTGGCCCGCAGACGACAGCTGTCGCATTGACCGCACGGTTTACGTCCGCCGGTATAACATGACCACGTCAGTTCGTACGGAACCTTGAGCTCCATCCCTAAACGGATAATCTGCGCCTTGGTCTTATGAATGAGCGGCGTCTCGACGGAAATTCTGTGGCCTTCAACGCCGGTCTTAAGTCCCTTCTCTAAAACCTTGGCGTAAGCGTCAAAGAAATCCGGACGGCAATCGGGATAGCCAGAATAATCAATCGCGTTGGCCCCGATAAAAATCTTCTTCGCACCGACCGCCTCGGCATAAGAGGCGGCAAAACTTAAGAAGATAATATTGCGGGCCGGCACATACGTGACGGTAATATCTTTGGCATCAAGCTTGCGATGATGGGGCATCTTGATCTTGCTGTCTAACAGCGCGGACCCTTTCCACGGAAGCGCGATCTTGACAACATTGTAAACGCACTTGGCTTTTTTGGCCACGGCGACCGCACAACGTATTTCCTTTTTGTGCCGCTGGCCGTAATCGAAAATCAGCCCGTGCACCTTAAAACCCTGGTTGCAGGCGAAGTAAAGTGTGGTAACGGAATCAAGTCCGCCGGATAGAAGGACGATGGCTGATTTCATAGCGTTAACTTAGAGTCACAGGTCATATGGTCATATGGTCACAGAGTCACATGGTCACAGAGTCACATGGTCACAGAGTCACATGGTCACAGAGTCACATGGTCACAGAGTCACATGGTCACAGAGTCACATGGTCACAGACGATTAAAACTCTTATAAAAATTCCCTAACCTAGCACCTAACTGACTTCTTTCCTAATCTAGGCGCTCAAACTCTTGCTCTGAAATATATTTAAGACGATGACAGAAAATCAATAAATATTCTGTTTCAGCCAACGAACCAAGAGCGATGTTGGCAAACTATTTTGTTTCATTCTTATTCTGCCGCTCCGAGGTTTCAGCAATATTTGTTGAGACTGAAAGAGCCGCTCGCCTTAATTGGGATGTTATGCCAAATATCTCGCTCTTAGGAAATTTCTGCGTAACAAGATAAACTTGATAAGCCAATTCATCCGCTCTATGCCAAACGTCTAATTTCCTATATCCTTTTTGATTCTGCTTAGATTCCATCTTGCCTCCTTCTCTGTCGATATTCAAGAAAAGGGGGCTTTTTCTTAATTATTTTGTGACCCTGTGACCTGTGACTGTGTGACCCTAGCTACTCATAATAGATTGAACTCGCCGATTCCGACTCCCACACCTCAACCTGTTTGAGCTTGAGGGGGCGGACGGCTTTGGAGAACTCTCGATAAATATATTGGGCCAGATTTTCCGTCGTAGGATTGACGTCTTTGAAATAAGGAAGGTCGTTGAGATAGACGTGGTCGATAGGATCTAAAACTTCTTTGAGGAGCTTCTTCATCACTTTAAAATCGGCGATCATACCGATGGCATCGAGCTTGTCGCTCTGCAAGGTCACTTCGATCTTCCACGTATGACCGTGAAGATCCTTGCAGCGCCCCTCATATCCGCGCAGCTGATGGGCGGAGGCGATGTCACCTTTGACTTTTAGTTCGAACATTAAGATTCCTTACTTTGAAGATGAAAAATTGAAGACTGAAGAATGAAGATGGAAAATCGACAAATTGTCACAATAGATTAGCTGGAAGTTAGCCTTTAATCATTTCCAGCTTCTGTTTTCAATTTTCGATCTTCTATTTTCTCTCTTCCATCCTCCAGTCATCACAACGAACAACGTTTAACATTGGCCACACTGCGGCCTAAAAACTTGACGGCGCGGTATTTAAATATCTCCGGCTCGTCGCTGACTAGATACAAATTGTTCACCGGTTTTAAGGCCGTGCGCAGCAGGCCCTGCTCAATCAAAATACTTTTAACTTCTAAGGCGACCTCTTTGGCCGAATCAATCAGCGTCACCTTGGGGCCCATCACATAGCCGATGACTTTTTTGAGCAAAGGGTAATGGGTGCATCCTAAAATGAGCGTATCGACTTTGGCTGTTTTAAATTCCCGCAGATACTCTTGCGCGACCTTAATGGTAATGTCGTGTTCAAACCACCCCTCTTCCACCAAAGGAACAAACAACGGACACGGCTGGCTTAGAATGTTTAAACCTTTCTTAAAATCTTTCAGACGCTTGGCATACTTGCCGCTTTTCACCGTGCTGTTGGTCGCGATGATGCCGACCTTCTTATTCTTCGTTGATGCGGCCGCCTTACGCGCGCCCGGATCAATAACGCCGATGATCGGCAATTTGTATTCCGCCTTTAACACATCCAGCGCCAAGCTCGACGCGGTGTTGCAGGCCACAACAACCATCTTCACGCGATGTTTGAGCAGAACACCGACGATCTCTTTGGAGTAGCGGATGATCGTTTCGCGGGACTTTGTGCCGTACGGCACGCGGGCGGTATCGCCGAAATACACAATGCGTTCGTTCGGCAGTTCGTGCATCAATTCTTTGGCGACGGTCAGACCGCCCAAACCTGAATCAAATACACCGATCGGATCACCCGCTCTAAGATTCATTGCTGTATTCCACAATACTTTCGGCGATCGCGTCGGCGATCTTCTGCCGATACTCTTCGGTTCCTAAAAGTTTGGCTTCCGATGCATTGCTGATATAACCCACTTCAAACAAAATCGCCGGGATCAGCGTATTTTTCACCACAAAAAAACCGCTCGGCCGGCCGCCGCGGTTGGGTGCGTCGACCATCTTCGAGGTCCGCGCAATGATCTTTTGGGCGATGTTCACCGACTCAATCTGCTTGTTGGAGTACATCATGTCTTTAACGATCCTGCCGGTGACAGCTGAATGATCATTCAAACTTAACCGGCGTAGCAGCGTCCGTTCATTCGCCTGACGCTGCGACAGATCGGACTCCCGCTCAAGCCCGCGTGAATAATAAATCTCCAAGCCCTTGGTCTTGCGCGACGGCGCTGAGTTGGCGTGAATACTGATAAACAGATCCGCTTTGGAATTGGTCGCGATCTCCGTCCGGCGTTGCAGAGATATAAATTCATCGGAGTCGCGGGTCATGGTGACCTTATAACCCATCTTTTCCAAGCCGCCGCGTAGACGCTTGGAGATATCAAAAACAATATTTTTCTCAATCATACCAAACAATCCTAGCGCGCCCGGGTCTTTACCGCCGTGCCCAGCATCGATCAAAATCTCCCGACATTTGCCCAAAGAACTAAAAACTGTTCCGGTGCCCAATACCGGCTGCACCGGTTCTGAGGCCAGGACTTTATCAATAAAATCAGGCGGGACCATGATCATATTGTCCTTGCGCTCGGCAGTCGCGCTTAGAATGATCCTTTGGTCTCCGACAATCACCAGATTACTACCAGCCAAGACTTTGACCGCTTTGCCCCGAACGTTAAACGTAAAAACCTGCGAAATGCTGTCCCACTGCCACTCAATATTGCGCTTCTGGCATATGTCCTGAAGGGAATTCTCCGGCGTGATAACGACCCGATGGCGGTTCCCTCCGCATCCGGGAAGGGCTAATAATAACACAAGGCTCAAAAAAATAGAAATTTTAAATCGGGGCACTCGGTATCCTATTTTTTAACGGCGGACGCGGTTGCAATCGCGTCTCCCGTCGAAATCTTGGGAGTCAGAAAGATGACAATCTCGGTCTTTTTGACCGTCCGGCTGTGGCTGCGGAAGGCAACGCCCAAAAACGGGACGTCGCCCAGGATCGGCACTTTCTTGATGGTCTTCGTCTTCTCTTCTTTAATCAGCCCGCCAATAACCATGGTGACACCGTCTTTGGCATTCACAATCGTTTCCGCCTCAGACGTCTCAACAACGGGGATGCTGTTGTTGTTGCCGGTTGAGACCTGACCCGACACGGAACTCACCTCGGGACGGACCTTCATGGTGATAAATCCGTCGGAATGAACGGTGGGCGTGACAAACAACTTGACGCCGACATCGATAAAATTAACGCTCTCGGCCGTTGTGGCCGGGCCGGAGGACGGCGTCGTTGTGGTCGTCGTCACATACGGCTGTGTGGAGCCAACCAAAATGCGCGCTTCCTTATTATTAATGGCGGTGATGCTTGGATTGGACAACACATCGACACTGCCGACGGTGTCCAAGGCCTCGAGCAAAACCGTATAATCGTCTTTGGATAGCGTGCCGATGCTCAGCTTACCGCGCTTCTCCCCGGCCGGCAGATTGCTAAACGCACTGCCCAAAGTCAAACCGCGGTAATTGGAAACAATCGCCTCCCAATCCACACCCATGCGGTGCTCGTCGTTCAGCGTGATCTGGACAATCCTGGCATCAATCAAAACCTGGCGGTCGCGCTGGTCGATCGCATCCACCAGACGGCGGACCTCTTCGATCTTGGCGGACGTGTCGGTCACGATCAGTTTATTGGAACGGTCGTCGAACTTGACCTTGCCCATGTTCTTCGTCAGCATTTCCTGGACTTTTTCGCTTAAGTCGGCGGCCTTCGCGTAATTGAGTTCGAACACCATGGTGAAACGCTGCACGTCAAGCTCTTGAATGAACTCCTCCATCTGCGCGATCTTGGACGGATTGTCCATCAAGAT
>Ga0163144_10026964_pt1 | contig 11145 bp, 10 predicted proteins | sample OliLak19BULKMAT1_FD_123175 | JGI IMG/M metagenome (GOLD analysis project Ga0163144, IMG submission 123175) | Freshwater microbial mat bacterial communities from Lake Vanda, McMurdo Dry Valleys, Antarctica - Oligotrophic Lake LV.19.BULKMAT1 | ecosystem: Environmental > Aquatic > Freshwater >... | reverse complement strand
TTTCCGCTCTGGATCCCGCCAGGTCGGATGCAATCGAGCCTGGGCCAGACGCGGGGCCAGACGCTGCTGGAAATCGGCGATGAGTTTCCATCGCTTCAAGTCGTGCTGCTGGAGGACGGGTTCGACGTTCCGGGCCACAGCCAGAGGAAAACACAAATCAGCACAAAGTACAATAGGGGAATCCCCCTGTACACAGGGGCAGCTTCCATGCCGAACACTATTGGCGTGGCGGCGGACACGCAGAGGAGGAATCTATCCGAATTACTAAGCCAATTGCGGTGGCCTAAAAAAAATTCCAAGTTTCTTTCCGAAAAGGTGAAATTCGATGGTGAATTTCTACTGAAAGAAATGAATTTTCCTTTCATTTTCTTGATTCTCCTTTTCCGTCACACGCGCAAACGACCATCGCCGGGCCACAGGAAAAGACAATTGTCTCGGTCTGCACTTCGGGCCTGAACAATTGGTGTTGTCCAACTGACTTCCAACACGTCCAAGCGGAAAACTTTATCGCGATTTGCGTCTGGGTCAAATGCTGCCATTCACTTTCTGAAATCCACCCGGGATTTTCGGCACCAACCAAATATCGAATTGTTCCTGAATCGAATTCACTGTGTGCTGAATGTGATGATGCGCGGCTTTTTCCGACGCATCGGGATCGCGACTCTCCAAAGCACGGACGATTTCTAAATGCTCCAAGGCGGTCGTTGCTGGAGGCGAGCCGGATTTAAACTGGGTGTAATCCGAAAACATTCCCCCAATCAAGATGTGACAATCGTCATAAGCATGCAGCAGTTTTTTATGGTCCGCCGCTTGCACTATTGAGTAATGGAATTGGTATTCGGCCTCGTTCAGTTCATCCCATGCCTTTAACTTTCCACACTGCGCCATTTCTATGCAGAGCCGCTTCAAGTCGCCAACCAATTGCCGTTTTTGATTAAGCGCCGCCAATCGCGTGGCAAATGGCTCCAGCAAAAGACGCATGGAAAACATTTCTATCATATCCCTTTTGGAAAAATCCTGCACGTATGAGGCGCCCCGCGGAACGCTCGTGATGAGGTCTTCCCGCTCCAAACGAAGAAGGGATTCTCGCAACGGAACACGGCTCACGCCAATGGCCAAGGCGTGGCAATGGATCACGCAGAGGGGGTGAAATGGTATCGCAAGGCAGCTGATCAAAACCTCGTCAGGGCTCAATACAATCTGGGCTTCTGCTACGCCAATGGCCGAGGCGTGCCGAAAGATGAGGTGGAGGCGGCGAAGTGGTGGCGCAAAGCCGCAGAGCAAGATGACGCCGACGCTCAATACAATCTCGGCAATTGCTACAACAACGGCCAAGGCGTGCCGAAAGATCAGTCGGTGGCGGTGAAGTGGTATCGTAAAGCAGCCGAACAAGGTCACGAATTGGCGCAGGTTAACCTCGGCGCTTGTTACGCAAATGGCAGAGCCGCGATTGCTGTTGAAAGCGCGGGAGAAGTTTACAAGTGGGTAAAACTCGCGGAGGGGCACGGTTGCGAAGGAGCAGCGAAAACCGCCGCCGTGATCGAAGCATTGCTGTCCCCAGAGGAGTTTCGGGAAGCCGAACGCCGTTACCGCGAATTGATGGCTTCTTGCTGATGTTTTTGCGCAACATGAAAAACAGCTTTTGGATTCTCCTCGACCCAGAAACAACCGGCTTGTCCGCGCCGATCTTCGTCGTTGAGTTGGCTGCGCAACGAATGTGCGGTTGGCAACCAGACGGCGAACCGTTCCGCAAGTTGCTAAACCAAAACGAGGACATTCCTGCTGCTGCGGCTCGTATCCACGGTTACACGCGTGAAATTCTGGAGCGCGACGGCGAGCCGCCGCTGCAAGTTTATCGGGAGTTTGCCGAATACGCCGGCAGCCTGCCGCTCGTCTCGTTCAATCTGGAATATGATCTGGAAGAAGTGTTGAAACCGGAGTGGAAGCGGCTGCTCATCTCGCCCATTGGCGGCGCGGGTCTTTGCGCTCTGCGGCTGGCGCAACGGCTGCTTGATCCCGTGCCCGCCGGCAACTGCAAGCTGCAAACGTTGCGACAATATTATCGCCTGCCGGAACGCGGCGCGCACACGGCATTGGGCGACGTGCAAACAGTCGCGGATTTGTTTGCCAATATCCTTCGCCCCATCGCAGAGCATCGCGGCCTGGATACATGGGAAAAGCTGGTGGCCTACGCGGCGGAAGAATGGTTTCCGTCCCGCATCGCATTTGGAAAACACAAGGGGCGGTTGTTTCAAGAAGCGTGGCGGGATGCGGAGTTGTGTCGCTGGCTCGACTGGCTGGCCGGTTCTTCCAATGCCCGCAGCGCGAAGATGGGCCGCTGGTATTTGCGGCAACTGGAAATAAGAGCGGAAGCGCAAATTGATGATTCCATTTTTGCCGTGCCGGAAATGGAGACGCCAATCATGGATAAACTGGAACAGCAAGACCTGCCGCCGTTGGAAGTCGGGTTTGCCTCGATGGTCATTTACATCAATCCAGAATTGGAGTTATTGCGGAAGCTTGTGGCTGGCGCGCGGGCGCGCTTGACGCAATTGGAAGTTAATTATACGAAGGAGAAGTCGCGGGTGGATTCGACGCAGGCGATTCTTTTCCGTTTGTTGGGCGTCCATTATCAGAAGCGCGACCGGTTGCTTTTAATTGTTGATTACCGGAAAAAGTATTTGGATTTACTGATCTGCGGCGGCGAGGAGGAAGCGAAACAGGCTGAGGAGAATTATGAGAAAGCCAAAGCGCAATCGGACAAGGATTACGAGGAGACGGCGGCGACCGTGGCCCGACAGAAGGAGTTGACTGGCGAGGAGGAAGCAGAGTTGGCGCGGCTGTGGCGGAAACTGGTCAAACTGTATCATCCCGACCGTTTCGCCCACGAGCCTGACAAGATGGAAACGTACGCGAAGTTGACCGCCGCCATTAATCGCGCCAAGGACGCCGGCGACATCGCGACGTTGCGGGAAATCGCGGAAGACCCGCACGGCTTCATTCTTCGACAAGGCTGGGCGAGCCTCGACTTTAGCGATGCGGTGGAATTGAAGCAGTTGCGGCGGCTCTACGAAACATTGCAACTGGAAATCATTACGGTCATCGAGTCGCTGGGCAGTTTGAGAGAAAGTCCCGACTACGAACTTTGCCAGATCAGCGAGCAGAAGCCCGGCGTGTTGAATGAACTCGCGGCGGAGCGGGCGAAGTTGCTGGAAAAGGAAAGCGCGGAACTTGAAGCGCACGCCAGCCGACTGGCGGAGGAGATCAAGGAGCTGAACGGTGACGCGGCTACTCACATTCTTTGATGCCCGGAGAGAAAGCGCGGCGTCGTCCGGCGCGGGTGATGATTCCAGAGATTTTCAGATCAGCCTTTCGGCGCAGCCACGAAATTCTTTCGAAAGAATCAACCGCCAACTTTACCAAATATGCGAAATGGAAATAGAAAAGGACTCTCAGTTTTTCAATCCTTCGTTCGCGTGTATGGCATATTTCGCGGTTCCTCGGCTGTTTCCTTCTTAGCTTCCTCGAATCGGTGCCGGGAGCGCAGGGCCACGATAATCTTCTCACCCCAGGCGATCGCGGACCTGGAGGAAGCCGTCCGCTTCATCGCGCAGGAAAATCCCGGCGTTGCAGTGCGCATCGGCACACCATCAAAATAAAAAAACCGGGCTTCTCGCGAAGCCCGGTTCTCGAAAATACCAAAGATTAAGCCGCAAGCGATTCGCCCACCTGAAACCGGACGAAACTGCGGATGGTAATTTCATCTCCGAGTTGGTTCGCGACAGCGCCGACGTGTTCCTTGACGGAAATTTCGGAATTCTTTTTGACGAAGCCCTGGTCCAGCAGGCAATTGGTTTGGTAAAACTTCTCCAATTTGCCCTCGACGATTTTGGCGATGGCCTGGGGCGGTTTGTCTTTGACCTGTTCGTTGGCGATTTCCTTTTCCTTCGCCACCACGGCCGGGTCAATCTGCTCGCGCGAAACAGCCGAGGGATGAGCGGCGGCGATTTGCAGCGTGATGTCCCGGACAAGTTGTTTGAAATCCTCGCTGGCCACTGTGGCATCTTTTCCAGCGCCGACCTCAACCAGCACTCCAACTTTTGCTCCGGTGTGAATGTAAGCCGCCACCAAACCGTTGCCGCTGACTTCCATCCGATGAAAGCGCGGCAACTTGATGTTCTCGCCAATTTTTCCTACCTGCGCGGTGCGATCGGCTTCCAGATCGATCTTTGGATCGGCCGCAAGTTTCTTCGCCACGCCATCACAGAAAGCGCGGAACGTTTCGTTCCGGGCAACGAAATCGGTCTCACAATTGATTTCGACGAGCACGCCGACTTTTGCGCCGGGTTGAATGTGTTGAGCGATGACGCCTTCGTTGGCGTCGCGCGTCGCCTTCTTGGCGGCGGAGGCAGCTCCGCGCTTTCGCAGAAGGTCAACCGCGGCGTCCAAATCGCCTTGCGCTTCCGTTAGCGCTTTCTTGCAATCCATCAGGCCGGCGTTGGTCATCTCACGAAGTTTGCCAACGGCGGCAGCAGTAATTTCAGCCATATAATTTTTCCCTTTGTGTATTAAAGAAAAACGGAATGCGCGGAGTATTCCTGCATTCCGTTCAGAGTTGAGTTAAGCCGAGACAGGCGTTTCCGCAGCAGTCACGGTGATTGCTACAGGAGCGGGCGCAGGAGCTGTCGGCGCGACCTCTGCCGGCGCTGCCGCAGCAGCCGCCGCAGCTTCCTTGGCGGCCGCTTCTTCCGATTTGCGGCGGGCATGCTTCGAATCAAATTCAGCCTTGGCCAGCACGATGGTTTGAACCACCGTCGCCAGAATGACGCGCACCGAACGAATTGCGTCGTCGTTCGCGGGAATCGGATGATTGATCAGGTCCGGGTTGCAGTTTGTATCGACAATCGCGACGATCGGAATTTTCAGGCGGCGCGCTTCGGCGATCGCATTGTGTTCGCGTTTGATATCGACGACGAACATGGCGGCGGGGAATTTGTCCATCACGCGGATGCCGTCCAGGTTTTTGAACAGCCGGGAAGCCTCGCGGCGATAAACCGCTTGCTCCTGTTTGCCGTATTGATTGATGCTGCCGTCGGATTCCATCTTCTCGATCTGCTTCATCCGGGCGATGGACCGCTTGACGGTTTGAAAATTGGTCAACGTTCCGCCAAGCCAGCGTTCCGTGATGTAAAGTTGTCCGCAGGATTTGGCCGATTCCTTGATCGCCTCCTGGGCTTGCTTCTTGGTTCCAACGAACAGGATGTGGCCGCCCTTCATGATGGTCTGGTGCAGGAATTCGCAGGCTGCGTCGAGTTGCGTGAGCGTCTTGCTCAGGTCGATGATATGAATTCCGTTACGAGCATCGAAAATGAAAGGCTTCATCTTCGGGTTCCAACGCCGCGTCTGATGTCCAAAATGAACGCCAGCATCCAACAGTTCTTTTACTCCAATACCGATCACAAGTTTCCTTTTGTTAAAGACCCGGAAATTTTCTCGAGCCATCCCGCGGAAAACGGGATTAATTTAGATGTTATTGTGGCCGCCCACCTTCACACGAAGACAGATTTGAGGCCGTTTTCCCCTCGCAGAACCCAAAGTTCCGGCGAAAGGGCTTTGCAAAGTATCAAAAGTCGGCCATGTAGCAACTGAATTCTCCATGAAATCAAGACCCAAACCACGAGTGATTCCCAGCCTCAAACCCGCCCCCCGCCCGCGCCCTCGCAGCAATTCCCGGAAAACGACGCCGCCCGCTGAAGTTGAGATCTGCATTCTCGCCGGCGGACTGAGCACGCGGATGGGTCGGGACAAAGCCAAACTGCGGATCGGCGGACGCACTTTACTGGCGCACATTCGGATTACGGCCAAGACTTCGGGATTGCCGGTGCGCGTGATCCGGCGCGACCTGGTTCCACGATGCGGACCGCTGGGCGGCATTTACACGGCATTGAAAACCACCTCAGCCGCCGCCGTTCTATTTCTCGCCTGCGACATGCCATGCCTCAGCGAAACGCTGCTGCGAACGGTGCTGCGCAAAAAGAAAGTGCGAACCACCGCGGTTTTCACCCTCAACCAGCGGGGCGCGGGATTCCCGATGCTGCTGAAACGAAGCGCGCTACTTACGATTGAAGGACTTTTGGCCAAACAACAGTTTTCGCTGCAAAAACTTTCTCAAGCATTGGACGCAACGCTCTTTCGTCCGGGACTTCCGTTCGAAACGGATTTGCTGAACGTCAACACGCCGGACGACTGGAACAGGTTCGAAAGCGCCTGGCCTAAGAACCGTCGATGAAACTACGGATTACAGATAAGTCCAGAGTCAGCACCGGTTGCGCGAGGGGCCTCGTTGGCGGCGTGCCGCGAATCTCACGGCGCTTTGCCGCGGCGCAGCAAGAGAAATAAAATTGCGCCCGCAACAAGGACCGCCAGCAGCACCCACCAGTGATTCAAAATAGGCGCGTCAGTTACGGCAACTGCACCGCTGGTGGAATTTGTTTCGCTGGGCAGAACTGGGAAATTTGAATGGACAGACTTGGCTTTCTTCGCAGGCTGAATTTTCCTTTCGCGCGGCATTTCCCCTCGAAGAACCTCCGGGTGCTCACGCAAGAACTCGGCCTGAACCTCTTCCAAATTCCTGAGCATTTTGGCTTGAGCAGCCTCTTGCAAGGGATCGATGGCGGAGGGGGCGGGCGGGGGGGGCGGGATTTGCCGATCGGCTGCGGCAAACGCCTGTTGGATTTTGCTTTCCGGAATCGACCCGCTGAGAAGGTTGCTGCCCTGCCGGTACACTGCATAGCGATAAATGCCGCCCGGTTCGGAAACCGGAGAAGAGCTCATAAACAAAATGGATGCCTCTTCTCGTAATTGGATCGGCACACCGGGATTGAGAAACACATATTTTTCATAAATCGAATTGGTGAAACCTTTGAATGTCCCGAATTCCCGGAATTGTGTTTCAAATTCTCCAAAAGTGATGGGGAAAATAAATTCACGTAGTTTCTCCCATGCAGTTGGGGTCTGCCCGGGGAATGTTGCCTCGCACATTTGAAACCCCATTTTAATCCCGTTGATAAGTCGATTTTCAGTCTTCGTCTGGAGTTCGGAGATTGTTTTGGCGATTGCTGCATGCTGATCTATTACCAGCACACCAACGACTAGAAAGAAGACCGAGGCTTTCATTCTCCAGTCCATTTGTTGGTTTTACGAAAGCGCAAGATCGTCGAGGGAGAAAAGACGTTTTCATTGATTTGCGCACCTTCAGGTTTCATTAAGTTTCCCTCCTTGTGGTCAGTGGCCCCTAGATGCTTGCCCGGCGCGTGCCCTAATTCGTGAGCAACTGTTCCGAAAACCGCGTTCGTATAATTTGCGCGAATTACAGGAGCCGTGAGTGTTCCCGTGAAAGCTTCCGGATTATTGAGAAAGATGCTGAAAGTTCTCTCCCGATTTGCCTCCAAATAAATTACTGACCACCCCTTGGCACCGAGCCAATTAAAGAGAGACAGAGATTTTTCGGTAACCCCCTCAATGAACCCTTCCCTGTCGGGATCGCCGTCTTCGTGTTCAACGAATTGGTAGGCGAAAACAATGGAAAAAGCCCAGAAATCGGGTCGATCCTTGCCGATGAATTGAAGGTTGCCATTGTTCAACATGCTTTCGTTGTCAGAATCGACGTTCCTGCGGAATGGAATCCTGACGGTCGTGTTCCAGCCCAGCGCGTTGCCATTGACCGGCAGAATGTAAGCATCGCCGTAACGCTTGGCTATATTCGTCACCACCCCCGCAGCCATTCCGTCATAGGGCAGCGGAGCCGGCAAATTCAGCACAGATGGATAGAGGGAATCGCTTTGCAAATATTGGTCGTCATCATCGTATATTTTGGCGGTCGCGCCGATGGCATTCGTCCCAGGACGCCCATCGATCAACAGGGAATAAATGGAATCGGTGCTTCCCGGAATCGCCAGAGATGTATTCCCCAAAATCCGATAGCGGCCCACCCCTACGATGTCCACGATCCCACGCTGAAATTGGTGATAGGTCGTCAACGTGAATGGAGCGCGCGTAACCAACGTGGATTGGCCCGAAGGGCTTCCACTGTCCGAATATTGAAGGACAACACCGTTAAGGAAGTTGGCTTCGCTCCCGCTGTTGGTCACCGCTTCCATCGAATCGACTTCGATGTGCAACCTTCGCCACACCGTCAACATGGGCGAAACCGTCCCGACAAAGTTCTTCACCTGATCGTTGCTGTTGGTCACGTAATAAGGTGCATTCGCATTCGTCACCTGCAACAAATTCAAATGCGTTTGCGCGTTGTTTGTTTCAAACAATCCGGCCACTCGCAGATTGTCTCCCGGCTGCATTGGCAAAGTCAGTTGCGTTTCAGCGGTTCCGTTAGCGTCGAGGGTCAGCAACGTGGATGCCAGCGTTCCCGCCTGTGGCGTCCCGCGATTATCATTTCCTTTCACGACACTGACATCATTCGTGTCGATCAAAAATTCGCATCAAGACTGGCTGGTGTCGGATCATCCACGTCAAAGGATTTCAACCGCACCTGTTTGCCGGGCATCGCGGGAGTCGTCCTCACTCGCACCCTCACCACGTTTCGCGCCGTCATGTCCGTCGGAGAAAGTTGATCTGGAAACACCCGCATCCCGCCGTTCCAGTTTGAATTGGTATCCAACGCCGTGTTGCCCGTCACGTTCGTGAACGTGAGGTCGATTCTTGGAACCGTCAGCGTCCCGACCGGGTTTTGCGCCGGCGTCGGGAAACTCGTCAGCCAGACTTTGTTGGAGCCCAGCCGGCTCTGCGGATCGGCCACGAAAAACTGGGTCGGCTGGCTGGCGTTTGCCACCAGAAATTCCGCCGAATATCTCCCCGAGTTCGTCGGGTTGCCGCTGTTGCCGTTGGGGCGCGGAATATCGTGGACCAGTTCGTTGAGCGACACGGGATAGTTCGTGCCCTTGCGAAAGTAAAAAACCTTTTCTTCGGCCAGGCCGTGGTTCCGCGCAAAGAGCCGGTTGCCATTGACCCGCAACTCGGTCGTGTGGCAATCGGCGCAGCTCAACCCGTTGTTGACTTTGCCCGTGTCCAGCGTCCGCAATTTGATCGGCAAATAATCAGGACCGGGATCGCTGGCGAAGGGGTTGAGTCCCGACTGATATTCGTCCAGCAAACCCAGGCCGTTTCGGTCCGGGTCGGCGTTGGGATCGTTGGGCGAGAGCGGGTCGAGCCCGTGCGCCAGTTCCCAGAGGTCGCTCAAGCCGTCGTTGTCCGTGTCCGGCTCGGAGAGGCCCGCCGGGTCAACGGCATTGTCGCGGAGGAACGTCAAAGATTCTTGGGACAAAACTTTCTATTGCTTCCTTTGCCTTTGCCGCCAGGCCAATAAAAAAATCACACCAATACCCGCGATGATAAAAACCGGCCACCAGGATTTGGTTTTGGGCGCCGGCGAAACGGCGACGACTTCATTTGCAGGAGTGGTATTTTGTGGCGGTTTGAAATTTGAAGGACGCCGTTGATCTCCCGGCAATGGAGAATCGGGTGCCACGGTCGTGGATGGTTGCGCGGGCGGCGATTGAATTGCCGCATTGGTTGCGGGCGACCACGGCTCCGGTTTGGGCAATTCTTTCACGCCAGCTTTCGCCAGCATCTGTTGGACTTTTTCTTCGGAGTACCAGTTGAATAGCGAAACACCCATATAATCGGAAATAATGTAGCGGCCAATTTTACCGTCTCTGATGGAATTTGGCGACGGTTCGGCTCTGATCAAAATGACGTCGCCTTCTAGATTACCGAGCATGGGGATTTTATCCAAGACGAATACGTAATGCCGCTGCAAGGGATAGGCATCTGTTTTTTTAAGATATTCTTCGTTGATCCTATTTAAGTTAAAGGTTGGCCCGAATTCCGCCCAATTAGTCGGATAACGCTCATTTGCATTTTTAAATATCCTTAAAAAAAATTCCACACTATGAAGACTAATAGTCTCGGGAGTTGCTGTGGTCGTAGCAACGAGTTCAAAATCTCCGATCAAAATCAGAAAACATAAAAGACCAGTTGATCGTGATAATTTCATATTCAATTGCTCCAGCTCGTTGCCGATCGAAAACGTTTGATTGTTTTTGGGGTGAACAATAAAAGGGGCTGCCCATTTAAAAATCGAAGCTCCTGCCCTCCTTTGTTCATTAAACCATCTTCATCATGATCCGCTCCTTCGCTTTGATTTCCAGGGGCGTGGCCGATTTCATGGGCGAAAACCCCTGAAAGCCAATTGGTGTAGGTCTTGCGGTATTCAGGATAGAATTGAGATAAATTATTACCGGCGACAAGGCCATCAATGGCAACGTCTCTAATGGTTTCCACAAAAACGCCGCTGACTCCGCCTTCTAGAACGACCGATTTCTTCAAAGTGACTCCGAGCAAAGGCCCTTCTGTCTTCGGATCGAAATCATCCGTCGGGTCGGGTTGATAACCAAACGTGACGGTGTGCGCCCAGAAATTCTGACTGTCATGCAAGTCTTTGGCATCGTCATAGACACCCGCGCCCGTCCCGACTCCAAAAACGGACTCCATGTAGGCATTTCTTTTAAACGCTATTCTTTTAGTGGTATTGAACCCTTCGGCATTGGCATTTGTAACTTCGATATAAGCGGGTAGAAAAACGGGGCGAATGACTTGAATGATGTTGGTGCTTTCGTTGTCTTTGGGCAACGCGGGCGCTAGTCCAATCGTGGACAAAAACCGATCATCGTCATCGTAAATCTTAAAGCCGTTTCCGATCACATTGGTTCCGGGCGTTGCTGAGAGAATTACGTCGTCATTGTAAAAAGTGTCAACGCTCCTGAGCACATTGAAAGTTCCGACGTTCGTGATTTCCATTCGTCCATTCTCATAGGCGTTATCGTTCCCTCTCAAATCAATGCTCAGTCCGAGAGTGGACTGACCGGTCACGGGAGAGTTGCTAAAATATCGGCGGACGCTTCCCGTTTCAAAATTAACTTCTGATCCCGTTGTCGGAATCGGATCCATGGAATCGATTTCCAAATGCAACCTCCGCCATACCGTCAGCATCGGCGAAACCGTGCCGACAAAGATCTTCACCTGATCGTTGCTGTTGGTCACGTAATAAGGTGCATTCGCATTCGTCAC
>Ga0163144_10026963_pt1 | contig 11146 bp, 11 predicted proteins | sample OliLak19BULKMAT1_FD_123175 | JGI IMG/M metagenome (GOLD analysis project Ga0163144, IMG submission 123175) | Freshwater microbial mat bacterial communities from Lake Vanda, McMurdo Dry Valleys, Antarctica - Oligotrophic Lake LV.19.BULKMAT1 | ecosystem: Environmental > Aquatic > Freshwater >... | reverse complement strand
CGTTATTTTTACCGCAGCGGCTGATGAAACACTTACATTCGGTGGCGCTGCTGATTTATGGGGAAGGACATGGGCGGATACTGAGTTTTCAGATACTAACTTTAGAGCTAGGTTTATTCAAGGTGATGGAGGACGTTTGATTGATGTAGATGCTATTCAGATAAAAGTCTATTACGACAGTGGGGCTGCGCCTGCTCATAAGGTGTACGTCATTGCATGATTAAGGACTAGTTTTATCTAGTCGTTTTCTTGACACTCTTTTTTATCAGTAGTATTTTAAAGACATTATATGGGAGACTCGCAGAAGTCCACTAAACTCGAATCCTTCACAGCCGAGCTGAAAGAGTTGCTCGATAGATTTCAGTATATTTTGGTGCCTACGTTAGATGTAAAGCCAACCGGCATTGTTCCTGTTATCAAAGTGCATGATGTGCCACCAACACCAAAGAAGTCTAAAAAACCTAATAATAAATAATGCAAAATACTACACGTGAGCAGTACAATATTATAACTGTAAAGAACATTGATGATGAGACATTCTACTTTAAGGTTGATGGACAACCATACAGTATCAATGGAGGAGAAACCCGTAACTTTCCTAAATTTATGGCTAACTTAGCCGTAAAACACTTAATTGACAGGCTCTTAATTAAGAAGGATCAGGAAGGCCGTTTGCTATCTAATAAGAACGAAAGAGCCGCGTTAGCTGAGCAAATAGTAGTTGGAGAACAGGATTACGCAGTAGCGGTAGTACCTACTGACCAAGAAATTGTGGAAGAAATAAACGACTCAGACATTGATTCTGTTTTAGATCGTAAGAAAGAAGAGACATTTATACCTGCGCCTCAACCAGACTTTCAGGTTCAAGTGACCAATGATGCTGGTGCCACGACTATCACAGCCGATGCAACTATTACCGAAGAAAAACCTAAGAAGAAAAGTAAAAAAGAAGAGGTAAAAAAGAAAGATGAGTTTGTGGGGTTAAAGGTTCCACCTCGTGCTGAAATGATGAAACACGCCCAATATGTATTAAAAATGAACATTGATGACCCTAAAACCAAGTCTGGCTTAGCTAAACTAAGCGATGAAGAGCTTTATCTCGAATTAGGTATGCATAACTAATATGGAACAACAAGAGGAAGAATTACTAGACGAAGAAGAGGGCGTAATCGAAGAAGCAGCGACAGAGGAAGTAGTCGAAGAGCAGCAAGTTGAAGAACCACAGCCTTTTCGTACATTCAAGACCGAGGAAGAGTATCAGGCGTGGCGTAAACAAGAGCTAGAATCAATCCAGCTACCTAAGCCACCGGAGAATAAGGAAGAGGAAGCGGTACGCATCTTTGAAGATGACTACAAGCCTAAAAACTGGAATGAGTTTGCTTTAGCGTTGATTAATAACCCCGTTGCCCTTCAAAAATTCCAAGAGAGATTAGTGCCTGAGACAGCCCAAAAGATTCAAGAGATGTCAGTCGCCGAGCGTAAAGAGATGGAAGATATTAACCAGGGATTTGATAAGGAATACGAAGACCTAGCCAAGTCGGGCAAGCTCCCAGGATTAACTACCACCGAAGGACAGAAAATAAACCAAGAGATTAGCTTGATTGGTGCCGCTTATGGGCAGACCAGTATTAAGAAGGCATATGAGCTGTGGAGTAAGATACCTCCCGCTCATGGGGGTGGCTTAGAGTATGTACCACCAGCAAAACAAAAACTGAATGCACAAAAGCAAAAATCAGGCTTAGTGGGCAATTCTCGTGGTGATAATACTACGACCAAAAAGTCTCTCAAGTATTCTGACGTTCATAAGCGAACTCTTGATGATATAATTGACGATGATGAAGACTAGTCAAAAACTTAAAAATATGGACAAAGAAGAACAGGCAGACTTTGAGAACCGCCGTAAAATAATGCTCAATGAAATACAGCATCTCTCAGAGACGCATCATATTGACCTTGTAGCTGTGCTGAACTACCAAAATCAAGGGCTAATACCTAATATTGTGTTTGTGAACGTTAAGAAACAGTGGGAAGAGAGCAGAAAGGAAAAGCCAGAGGTAATACCTACTTTAGAGGTATAGAAAGTGCTACTATAACCATAGAAGTCCTAGAGGCTCATTAACCATAAGTGAGCTTTTGCTATGTTAAGCTATACAGGAATACAAACTCAAGCCCAGGATTTAACGCAGGACTATGACTCAGACTCCCTGACGTTTCTAAAGACGCAAATCAATATTGGGCAGCGTGTCCTAGAAACTAAACTAGGCTCTTTTTATACTGAGGAAACTGACACTGTATCGACCACGGCCAGTACTTTTAGCTACAAAACACCAGCCGAGTTCATTCGTCTTAAAGAGGCATACATTACGAATGGTACAACTCAATACCTTATGCGGCAGGTATTTGACGAGGAAGAGTGGCGCATTCTCATGTCTTCCAATAGCTCCAGCGATATTCTAACCAATATATTTGTTCGCCGTGATAGCTTTGAAGTCTATCCTACGCCTGCTACCTCAAGCCTTACTATGACGCTTATTTATGAAGCGGGTGGTAAGGAGTTACTGGCTGCGGATTACGCCACTGGTACTATTACGACTCTGGCGAACGCTTCTAAGGCAGTGACTGCATCTGGTTCCACATTTACTACAGCCATGGCCGGTAGATACCTTAAAATCACCAACGATGGCATTTGGTATAAGATAGCTACCTTTGGCTCTACTACTACTCTGACATTAGATAAATCGTATGAGGGCTTATCTATTGCTGCTGGCAGTGAAACATTCACGATTGGACAAATGCCCATTACGCCCGAGGCGACCCACCACATTCCAGCCTACTATGCAGCCTTTATGTACTACCTAGGCTTCAAGCAGGACGAGGCAAAGGCAAAAACCTTCCGTAGTCTCTATGAAATTGAGATGAAAGAGGCTATGCGCATCTATGGCAATCGTTACTCGACTAAATATATTGATGGACGGCGCCGCATGAGAGAGCCTCAGAATCCTAATTACCCGCCTAGTCGCATAATGGCATAGTATGCCTGTAAGTTTTTCCAGGATAATCAGTGGAATCTCTGACTACAACAAAGAAGAGCCACAGCCTGATGGGGTGGCGTTTATTCGTCATGTTGATTATCGACGTGATCCCCGAAGATGGGCGCTATTACCGGAGGCTCAGAAAGAATCAGGAAGTACAGTTACTGACCTACCTAAATGGGGAGAGAGGATTAGTGACACAGTGTATGTATACGGTGATTCGGGAAATATTTACACCCGTTCTTTAGCGGGAAGTGTGGCGTTAGGTCATTCTGTCCCAGGCTCACATGGTAACGGTTTAAAGTATTTCGGTGAGGATGGGTTTTTATACTACACCACTGATACCGTGATAGGGCGCTATGGTCGGATTGGCAGTAGTCCTATCTGGGTTGATGATTTTTTAGGTGCCCAGGGAGGAATCCCTACTAACACACGCTCACTTGATTTAGAGGCAGCTTCTTCGCAGTACGCCACCGCAGCTGATAGTGCCTCTTTGTCCATCACTGGAGACATTACACTAGAAACGTTGCGTAAACCGGAAAGTCTCCCTACTTCAGGAAACGAAATGGTCTTGATCTCAAAATGGAATGAGAATAGTAACCAACGAAGTTATAAATGGTCACTCTATAATGCCCCCTTAACTGCAAAGATTTTAGTCATTGGTGGTGGTGCGGGTGGTGGAGGAGCCAGTAATAACGGTGGAGCTGGAGGTGGTGGTGCGGGTGGGTTTATTTACAATGCTACCTATTCTCTTGCGCCAGGAACATATCCAATTACTGTTGGTGCTGGAGGTGGTGGAGGTACCGCTGGTGCTGGAGCTAATAACCCCTCTGGTGGTAATGGTGGCCAAGGAGGTAATTCTATATTTAATGATCAAACTGCTGTTGGTGCTGGGTTTGGTGGTAGTCAAAGTGCGGCGGGTGCAGCTGGAGGATCGGGTGGTGGTGGAGGTTCTTCGGGTAGTACTGGAGGCGGATTAGGGACTGCAGGACAAGGTAATAACGGAGCCGCTGGTGTTGATGCAACAAGAACTGGTGGTGGTGGTGGTGGAGCAGGCGGTGCAGCGTCTGGTAAAACAGGCGGTGTTGGTACAGCTAATTCTATTTCAGGGTCTTCAGTAACTTATGCCGTGGGAGGAAATGGAGGAGACGACGGTGGCACAGGTTCGGGATCTAGTATAGCTGGTTCAGGTGGCGGCGGTGCACGAGGTAATGGAGCCGCTGGTGTTGATGGTAAAAATGGTACAGTAGTTATTCGTTATACCACAGGTGAATTTTCTGCTACGGGAGGAACAATTACTACTGATGGCAATGATACTATCCACACCTTTACTTCAAGTGGCTCATTCGTAGTAGGTAGTTCCGCTACAGCGTATAAGTCTCGTTTAACCATCTCAAGTAATGGGACTAACACTGAAACTTATGACAAAGCTCTTTCGTCTATTCTGGTGGGTGCGTGGATACATTTAGCAGTTAGCCTTGATGTTTCAGCTAGCCTAGCAACCTTTTATGAAAGTGGAGCTAATAGCGGAACCGCTACGGGAGCTTTAACGGCTATATTTAATTCGACGGCCTTATTGGCTATTGGTGCTTCGTTTGATGCTGCGGCGGCTGCCGAGAAGTTTTACGATGGCTTGACTGATGAGAATAGAGTATGGGCAGCCGTGCGAGCTGACTCAGACATTATACTTAATAAAGATCGTGAACTAGCTGGGACTGATCCTAACTTAGTAGGATACTACCAGCATGATAATGCCTTGACTGATGATTCACCCCAGACAAATACCCTCACTCTAGTCAATACCCCCGTTTACTCTAGTGATGTGCCATTCGCCGGTGCGACTACCAGAACAGACAAAGATCAATCTGCTGCCGGTACTGGTAATACCTATGCGTTACTTACCGCGATTAGTGAGGCAGAGACTGATAAGCAAACCTTTGTGCCCGCTAAAGACCCACAGAAATCTATTTCAGTCTATGTGGCAGCAACGGGCACGGGTGATTGGACGCTTACTGTACACGATGCACAAAACCGTTTGATTACCTCTAAAACAATACTCAACGCTGCTCTACCAGCGGCTGGCGAGGTGGAATTTATCTTTGCGACACCTTGGACACCTATTATTGGAGCGACCTACCATTTCCATCTCACCTCAACCGTAGCCAATGCTACTATAGTTTCAGTTGCAAGTAATGATATAGAGACGGCTCAGTTTAATTCTTACTATCAGTTTTTAGTTACTGACTCAGCCTATCATCCGATAGGACACATCATTAACTTAATGACTATTGGTAATGGTAGATATGTAGCAACGTGGGATGGCGGTACCTACGACCCCCATACCTTAGTACTCCCCTCAGAGTGGAAAGTACGTTGTCTAGCAAAATGGCGGGAATATGAAGTATATGGGTGTGTCCGAGGTGATTCAATTGAGTCATATGACGAGGGCGTTATCTTCTTTTGGGATGGCACGTCTGATACCTATAACTTCTTTATTACTGTGCCTGAAGGTGGAATTAGCGCGATGTTTGGTTCACAAGGTACCCTAACGATTATTGCGGGCTATCAAGGTGAAATACTTGAATACACAGGTGGGGATAAAGCCTCTAAAGTTAAAACGCTTCCACAACTAGACTTAGGTAAGCAAATTGAAGTCCACCCAGGTGGTATTACTATGTGGCAGACATTAATTAGAATTGGAGCAGGTGTAACTGATAGTGCCACATTTGAGCAGGGGGTGTATACCTGGGGACGTAAAAATGACAACTATCCTATGAGTTTGTCGTATGATTATAAGATTTCAACCGGAGACAATCAGTCTTCTAGTATTGCAATTGGCATGCTACTACCTGTTGAAAAGAAACTATTAATTGGTTGGCAGAATGGTGTTAGTTACGGCTTAGACGTTATTGACCCTACTCATACTTCCTTCCAAGATGGTTCGATTGAATTCCTTATTAGAGACGAGGGTGGCATTTGGAAAGAGAAACTTACTAAATTACTCAGAGTAGAGTTTGAACCATTAATCTCTGGTCATACCGTAGGGTTACAGTACAAACTAGATCGTGAGTCGAGCTGGGTAACGGAAGAAACAGAAACAACTGTTGGCAAAGACTTTAAGCGTATGCAAGTTAAAGGAGGACGGCATAAAGAATATCAGGCACGAGTAAACTTCCGTAGTAGTACGACTAGTAGCCCCGCTGTCTTGGGAGTTACGGTAGATGAGGACATTCTATCCGGTGAAAAGAAGATATGAAGAAAGAGGACGAGAAGAAAGTACAAGAAATGATTGACGAGGCTATGCATAGTCTCGATGGGCGTATTTTGCACCCATCTGAATTTGTACTAGGGCTAGTAAAGCCCCGCTTTATTGACGGGGTTATTATTCAATTTGGGCTAGCGGCTGATCGCCCAGTAGATGGTAGTTCCACAAAAGCCTGGTTTGCGGAAGATTCTGGTGTCCTCTCACTGTGGAATGGTACTGCCTGGCTTACCGAAACATTTACATAAGTGATATACTACAACCATGGCTGACAAGCTCACATATTTTAATGACAAGACAGGCAAGGATGTTTATGCACCTGAAGGGTATGCATATGACGCTAGTAACCGATTAATTACACGAGACGGCGGTAATGGTAGCTATGACCAATTGGCGGCCAATACCCCCAGTACGACGGATTTCATTAATAAGAGTTCACAACCGGTTAATGAAGCACAAGCGTCCTATATTAAGGCCATGCAAATGCGGGCTAACCCCATGGATATATACAGTAAGTTTGAAGAAGCCATGGGTATACCCCAGCAACGTAAGGCAGCGGGATCATTACGAGAACAGGTATATGGACTAGAAGACGCTATTAAAGGTGTGAAAGGCCAAGTAGCTGGCACCACTCGTGAATCAATGGTGACGGAGGCACAACGCCAACGATTAGTGCAGAGAACACAAGAACCTCTCTTAGAAAACCTCGGTACTATTGGCACTAGCTTAGGACGTGTAGAAAGTGCTATTACGTCAGCCGAACAAACACTGGCAACTAAAGTCGGATTAGCCATGCAAGGCCAAGCTCAGGACTTAGAGCCATTCAAAGCTCAATTAGACTACTTGCAAAACCAGCAAGCGATGCAGATTACGGGCTTTACCTCTGATAAGCAGACAAACCTTGATATTGCTTTGTCGAAGATTCGTCGTGGAGAGCAGTTAAGCGATCAAGAGAGAGAGGAATCATTCCAATTACTGCGTGACGAGAGTAACTACACACGCGAGTTAAATAAAATGAAGAAGCAGTCTGATATAAACATGCAAGAGTGGTTGAAGCAATCTAAAACCACTTTATCTAATAGTAAAGAAATGGCTCAACTACAGTCAGGTTTGAATAAAGATGAAGCTAAATATCAGCAAGGTTTAGACATTGATAAGTCGTTTAAGCAGTATCGTGCCCCAAGCGGTGGTGGATCAAAGGGGTTTGATGTTACCCCTGGATTATTTGCTTCACGCAATACGCCAACAAATAGTGACTGGACAGTTAGCACACCACAATCAAAAGCAGGCTTAACTCCCCCACCCATGAGTGCGCCCCCTGGAGCGGATGTAGAAAATCCACCAGGATCAGGTTTAATTTGGACAATGGGTAGTGATGGTAAATGGAAATAATATGCCCTATAAAATTGATCCCAAAACAGGTAAACGCATCGAGATAGACCCTACCACTGGTCAGGAAGTTGGCATGGATGCCTCCGCGCCTGAGTTTCAGCAGCCAGAAAAGAAAAGTGTTGGTGGAGCTGCGGTTAATGTGGTGAAAAGCGGCGTTAAGGCAGCCGTTGATTTAGGCACAGCAGCTGTGAATGTATTTAATCCTAACCTCGAAAATAATACAGTAGCTAATTTAGCCCGCACCGGAGCTGGTGCAATACAATTAATGCAACCAGGTGAGCAGGGCAATGAACAATATGCGCGCGCGGTGGGCAAATTCTTTGATGATCGCTATGGAGTAACTGATTTCTTAAAAGGAGACTACAAAGGTGCCTACGCAAAGGTTGCAAAGACACTCTACGAAGACCCTGTGGGCGCAGCTTTTGATGCCTCAGTAGTATTGGGTGGAGGCGGAGCATTGCTCAAGGGCGCTGGCGTAGCCGCTAAGAGTTCTCCACTCGTACGGGCAGGGCAGACAGCCTCTAGGGCTGGTAAATTAGTTGATCCTCTTAATGCAGTGGGTAAAGTGTCTCGTACGGCCAAAATAGGTCAGAAAGTCAAATGGTTAGGGAAAATTCTCGAAACTGGTGGTAAGAAAATAGGGACTAAATCGTTAGGGGCTACAGGCTTAGAAATGCAAAAGTTTGAGGACGTGACCAAGGTACCCCTAGAAGAATTTATGGCTAAGGAAAACCTTTACGGTATAACCCGTACTGCGATACTCAAGAAAGTCCAAGCTAAAATTGCCCTCCTCCAAAAGCAATACGATAAACTAGTAAAAACGGAAAAGCCAGTTGATGTAACAGAATACAGTAATAGTTTGCGGAATGAAGCTAAGCGCATGAAAGACAGTAGCCTGCATGAAGCAGATTATGGGGTGGCCGAGGCTTTGATTGCTAAGGCTGATTTTATTGATGCCCAAGCTAAAGCTACTAAAGGCCTCGTGCCCTCTAAGATTATGGCCAACACTAAGCGTTCCGCCTTTGGTAAGGTCAATCCTTCAACCATGGCTGATGCGGCCGCGGTGAGCGCAAATAAAATAGCGGGTGGACTAGCGATAGAGTTTTTAAATAAAACCGCTCCAGGCTCAGCTGTAGTAGGGAAGCGATTAGAAGTCTTACGCGCCTTTGAAAAGGTAGTTAATAAACGTCGTTTAAGTGGTCGTGGTGGTAAGTTGGTTAGCCCAGCTATGGGAAGTATTGGCTTAGCCGCAACAGTCACTGGTTTTAATAGCCCCGCAGCGGTAGGTGCGATGAGTAAAGGTGTTCAAAAATTTGGTCAAGGCATTCAAGCTATTCCTGAATTAGCGTCACAAACAGGTGCATTTGCTGTGCCTGCTGTAAAAACTGCGGCTGTGGCAACTCCCGACAAACCAATTGCTCCCGAACCAGTGTCTGGCTTAACTTTTTCGAGTGGTGAGCCAGCCATGGCAGGCGAAGATCAAGTTGTTACTATTACTAACACAAAAACCGGTGAAACACGAGAGGTTAAAACCTCTGAACTAGGGCAGTATGGTCTAGGCGAAAGTAGCCAAGAGGGTAGCGGCTTACCCACCAGGCAAGAAATTGCCCAGCTTATGATTATGGACTTGAATCAAGGTGGCAAAAACATTCCTAAGTTAAAATCTATTTTAGAGGTGATTGATGCTGAGGGCGGTAAAGAAAATAAACCTCTCAGCGGTACCAATTCGGTGCTGCTTAATAAGGCAACAACGGCTCTCAATTCAGTCAATCGTATAGATGAAGCTATTACTAAAGAAGGTAAAGGAGTATTGGTAAGTAAAGCATTTAACTCAACAAGTCAAAAAGGGCGACGCATTGGAGCTGATATTTCTTCAGCGATTGACGTCCTCGGGTATTTCCGTACTGGTGCCGCTATCACGTCCGATCAACGTAAGGACTATATTTATATGTTTCCTGGTATCTACGATGACGAAGAAACAATCACGATAAAACTCCAAAATCTACGTGAAGAGTTTAAAGGTTATGCGGATGGTATTAGTAAATCAGGCGGTACCACTGACTTACAATTTACGGGAGGGCAACCAGCCTTTTAGTCGATTGAATCCATAAAAGCGTACCATATGAGCACCAGCATTATGAGTATAAATATTGTGAATATTCCCATAGCTAGGTGGTAGCATATCTTTAAATAATATACAATAGCATTATGGCTCAACTCCCCACGCCAACTACACAGCAAGCCGCTCCCGAAATACAGATGGAAGCTCTCCGTCGACGGGCTTCTTTAGGAGCGTCAACAACGGCCGCCGCCTCTAACTCACCCAACCCAGTCAATCCTCTCGCTCAGGAAGGCTTAGTGCCTCAAGGCGATGCAGGGGTAGAAGGAACCCCCTCTGATGGAACGATTGCTGGTATGAAACAGCAAAAAGGCGAAGCTGAAAAACTGACCCAGGCACTAGTCTGGCGCATGAAAAAGCTCACCGATCGTGGAGAGTGAATTAGAAACAAAGAAGAAAGCCTTTAACCGTGGCGAGGCAATTATCAAAGATGCCTTAGACCATGCGGCTAAAATACGCATGCAAGCGGTTAAGGATGGGGAGACAGTACGCGTCCTTAAAGAACAACTAGAAACGCAATTAGTTGAATCACGAGAATTTTATAATAAGGTCAAAGACGAGGCGGAAGAGAACGAAGATAAAGCCCATTCGTTAGAAGTGCGAGACCATGAGCTTTTGACCAATGAACATGCTGTGGATAATCTGAAAAACCAGCTTATTACAGCTAATAATAATGCTACTAATCTAGCCAATGAGTTAGGAGCAATACTAACGGTAGTTACTGAACGACTAGAAGCTCTAATTGACCCCTCGTCGGTCATTAATTTGCAAGAAATCATTAATAAATTGACCATCACCAAAAATATACTCGTGAATAAAGAAGGTTCATTAGGGCAACAGCAAAAGAAGATGGATGAGCAGTTTTTGCTGCTACGAGATCGCCGAAAACTCGCTAAGAGGTAGTTTTAATAGTAAAATAAAAGCATAACCTCTGAGGTACTAGAGACCCTGCGTTAATAGTATTAGCCATGGCAAACGAAATATTCTCACCTACAAGCAATCATGAAAAGGGCGCACCGCAGGGTGGCGTGTCTTCCTCCGAAGACGGCGCACAGTTGCTATTTCGTATAGACCCAATTAGTAAGCGGTTACTTGTCACCGTTGATATTGATGTGGTGTCTGATAACGCCGCTGTTGATTTGGACACAAATGGTATTTTAATCTTTGGGTCTGATGGTACTAACTACCAACCAGTTAAGGTAGATTCAGATGGTAACTTACAAGTTGATGTACTCACACTCCCTGCTATTCCTGCGGGAAACAACAATATTGGTGATGTGGATGTAGCATCTATTGCTGCGGGAAATAATAACATCGGTGATGTAGACATAGCCTCAATCG
>Ga0163144_10026962_pt1 | contig 11146 bp, 8 predicted proteins | sample OliLak19BULKMAT1_FD_123175 | JGI IMG/M metagenome (GOLD analysis project Ga0163144, IMG submission 123175) | Freshwater microbial mat bacterial communities from Lake Vanda, McMurdo Dry Valleys, Antarctica - Oligotrophic Lake LV.19.BULKMAT1 | ecosystem: Environmental > Aquatic > Freshwater > Lake... | reverse complement strand
TCTTACTTCTTAATGTATCGCTGTGGATTCTTGTAATCGGCGCACTCTGTGCATAGTCTCATGTTTTAGATCCGCCCAGATTGTTCCTGTTGGGTATTTTTTTCGTCAAAAAGTTCGGCATGTTACCGAAAAGAGCAACAGCAACGACCCACAAGACAACTGTATCAGAGTCAATGCTAGCCCTCTATGTGCAAACAACAGGGATGCCGAGGTTACAGTCATGTTGTTATCTTGTCTCTTGAGGTGTTACTTTCAAGCGTTTGGATGATGACGGAGCTCCTGGATTGCCATCACCAGTGAAGCCAGGCAGGCAGGCTTTGGAAGTATGCCAACTCAAAAGATACACTGCACTTGTGACAAGATGGATGCACACACAGGCAGCATGCAAAGTAGGAGCAGTGGTGCTTGGGGCCTGCTGGGGTTAGAATGATCTCCAGGCAGCTCTCCAGGCAATGTAGTAGCTAAACAGGGAAATGTATGCGAAGTAGTGTGCGTTCTCCTATTTTGAACCTGGAGGTATCTAACCAGATTGCCGCGGTTAAATAACTGAAAATAGCTACAACTTGTACGTATCTACGACGTACCGGCTGGATAACTGTAATCAGCCACAATAAAGAAACAGACAAACGGGTATAAAAAGATTTAAGGACCAAAACGAGCAAGGCGAGCCGTCGTACGTTCATTAATTATGCAATTTCGGCGACATTTGCTTTCATGTTCCACATAAACATGCCCATTTATCTTTAACAAACTTTACTCCAAAGTATCCCGTCAAACTTTTGTAGCACGCCCATAACTAACTTACTACTAGCACCATCTTGCTATACGAGTCGTGTCCAGCGATCTTTGATGCCACAGCGATAGGTCACATACAATTGGGGGGGGGAAGAGGCCAGAACACATCATCACACTCCACAAGGGAATCATTACACAAAACAACCAACCATGAAGAAGATCACTTACAGTTCCTGTCTACTAAGAAGTCCAAGATGGGTGGGCCTTTTTGTCTTGCTTCTACTTTCCATGACCTTCGCATCTGCAGATCCACAACAAAGACCTGGCTACGAACAACAACAACGCAAACTGCAACAAGAACAGGAACAAGCAGAGCCTATTATTTCTACAGAAGATCTCTTTGACATGCTCGAAGTCATCAACGGCGAAGTCAAAGAAGAGAAATTTCCACCTCTCCAACAAGTTGCCAACTACAAAGTTTCGTGGTCGGCATTTTTGAGCTTTTCCAGAAACAGTACAACTACCAGCAGTGGTGTTTCTGTAGAGGACTTGATGACAGACCAGAAGAGTCGCTACAAATTACAACTTCATTTGGCATGTCCTTATGCCTCCTACATGGTTGTTGGTCTTGTCGATATGCAGGGAAAGTGGCAGCAAAGCAACATCAACGAAAAGAATAAGGATTTTTTTACCTGTAATCATCCCAGTCGAAACAGTCTTGCATGTCATGGGATTGCTTCCAAAGATATTTTATCTCGTGTCAATGATATCTCCAACTCTTCGGGTAAGCACCAATACAATTACAATTTGGTATTTGAAACTGCCATGGAGGTGACTTGTCTAGCCTACCAAAACAACCAAACTGACATTGGGACTACGACCACCGTGACGAGTAAGAATGCTTCTCCGGACAACAACAACACTTCAACTTTGGGCAATCATTCGGATCTTGGTTTGGTCATTTCCACTCCCAAGCAACAGCTCAAATCACAATCTATCAGTATGATCTTGACCGAGTCCTTGCATGCTGCCCGTATTACCAACATGACGAATTACCTTCAACCACCACAACCACGATACTCATCATCATCCAATAATGAGGAGGAGGAGGAGGATGATCGCTTTGATTCGTCAAGCTTCTTGTGCTCGACGACGACTCCCAAAACAAGTAGTACGGAATGCTCCAGCACTCAAGATAATGCCAACACCAAACCTTCGACAAGAGTACCCGGCTTTTGTTCCCGGCACGTGACTTGTTACTATTCCGCTCCATCGAATGATGCCAGTTGCAGTGCCATGGTTCAACCCATGGTTCTTTCTTCCCTGGATCTTGATGACCGTAGTAGTAGCAACAACGACAGTCCTCCACCCACTCGTCGCAAGCTAAGAACGCGACGACAGTTATCTCCCATCTCAGCATCATCAACAACACCTGCAAGTAGAGTTTTGAAAGACAACCAGATATCGACAGGCAGTACTACTAGTAATTGGATCTATGAAGCCCGGTATCGAATTTTGTGGACCGTCACCAGTATGGCGTGCGAAAGTTATCCCATGCTGGTGGATATTACGTGCCCCAAGGCGGATACCACGGTCTTTCGTGGATCGTCTTCGTTCTCCGCTGCTGGAGGAAGTCATAACAACACTCCGACGGCAATCAATACTTACCGACATGCAGTGGCCAATGATATGGAATGTCATTCGTCACTCTTGGACGATAACCTACTCCATTGTCGTCGCAGTATTCCTGCCACAACAACAGCGCCACAATATTACCAAGAAGACATGGCACTGGATATAAGTTGTATCACACGAATTGATGACCCATCCGAAATGGTTTCCAATGAGGTTCGCCTGACTGTTTCGGAAACTTCCAACATTCCGTGTCAACACACCGCCACCAGCGATAACAATGGCGGAGGGGATGATAATGAGCAGTTGTCATTCACAGGATCAGCTTTTGTTGTGGTCCCCGTGTCCATCAAAGACAATCGAAGAAACTATTACAAACCATCCAGTACAGAAGAATCGGCAAATAAGGCCGAGCAGCAGTCCATGACGGACGACTTGTATATGGCATTTCCACCTCTCAACACTAGAGGAGGCCCCGTGTATGATCCTATTACGAGTCATACCTGTTCTTCCTTGTGTTCTGACAATAACCAGAAGACAACCATGGACTACTATGACCACTTTATCAACTATAACAATACGATTGGCAACAAAGTATCTCAGCACGTGAGAGGATGTCAAACCTTTGCTTCTTGTCAGACCACAAGCGGCAAGAAAGTGGTGGAGTACCAGCTGTCATCACCAAACATTGAAATATCAACCATAACTGGCGACGGTGGGTGCACCAACTCCTTGTCCTCCTTATTGTTGTCCTTTCAAGATAGTATGGATACAGAATATGCATCGCGTGTGTACTTGGCATCGTCTGCGTCTCCAGGGTGGAGTCGTCATACCACCATGTCCTCTATCGGGTGTGCAGTTATGATTTCAAGCTGGATGATCTGGACTCTGGTGGCAATCCTCTAACAGCTTTGTTCCCATGACACTACACCGGCAGATACTGTAGATGGATCAGAATCGAAACACAGAGTCGTGAGCTGTGGGCGAGAGCTCTCGACAAGAAGCGAGCAAAACAACAGGGGAGAGGGGAATGCTTGCAATGATTTACGAACTATTAGAACTGGAACTAATCCCGCAGGGTGGGACGTAGCGGGAACCCGCCAGTATAATTCACCAAAGAAAATACATAAAAAATACATTTTGACAATAAGAAATTTTTACAACCTAAGATGACATTGTGAATTCTCGAAACAACGTGGAGTAGGTACAAACGATCAGCTGCTACTCGGCATAACATAGGTACGTACGAGGTAGTACTGCGAAAGTCCCGCGAGCTACAACCGCACCACCGGTGTTGCTAAAAGCCATCGAGCGAACAAGCTCGTACAGTACAGTTTACCCGTACTTTACCGTAGTATCCAGCTAATAGTACGCTGCCGCTCGACATTACTTGTACCGCAATGCAGTCGAAACCCGCAACTGTACCATTAACAAACAAAGTCACCGGGGACATTTGATTTCCATGCTCAGCTAATCAGATGCATGACACCGGTCGCAGCTGCCACATCGGCCTGGAGAAAACTGAGATTGGGGCAGGGCTTCACGTGATTCATTCTTGGGCCAGGGCATGTCCGATTGGTTTGATATTGCGCACCAATCATGAAGAGGCACAACGCTGATCGACCGCCCGGATCCTGCTCATCTTCTACATAAGCATCGTCGTCCTCCTACTACCGGTGGCCGTAGAGTAGGAAGTAGAGTGCACATACTCTAGCTAGCTGCAGGAGGTTTTTGGGAGTTTGTGAATTGTAAATGCAAGAGCTTCGGCGAGTTGCTACTATATGGTATCACCTCACTCTCAGTGTTGGGGTATCCACAAGACGAAGTGAGCGAAGACGGTCAAACATGCTTGGTTCGAAGCGTGTTTTCAGTACTTAACTATCACCCGTTCCGTACAGTCGCTCGCTTGTACTACCGTACCTAATGCTATACTAATATTAGTAGCTTACTACTAGTAGCTAGCTAGTAGTCGACTGCTATTAGGTGTACAGTTCGGGAGCAACTCACGTTTTCTCGTCGTTAACCTTCGCTGGGTTTTTGGTCTACGTTTGCGTTCACTTCTCCCTCCATACTTAAAATCGAGCATGGCGCAACGGCACACTTTGGGGCAACTCACAAAATCGCTGACCGGGATCCGGGAAAATACGAACCATCCAGATCGATCACAACACAAACCCTAATTAAGGATACTCCGAGTGCTAGCTAGTCCCTGGCCATGTTCCAAAACTTTAATAATATAGTTCAACCCATACCTCTTAGGTACTATGAAACCTCCGATATGACCATGCTTGGCGCTGAATTCAAACCAACAGGTGCGCCTCGAAAGGAGCTTTTCGGAGGTGGTTGCATTGCCTATATCTTTCTCAAAAAGTATCCATTACATTAGGCTTTCCAGAAAGGGACGTCATTTCTGCTCGGGGGAAAGAAACGCTCAATCATGTTGGCAACCGCAACTTCAGGGCATTGGTGAAGTCCCACCTGCATGTGTTCTAATCTTGTGCGACAAAGATGCAGAAGACCAAGGATTGTTTCACATAAAATAGAAACTGCCCGAAAAGCAAGCCCAAGTGGAGGGTTCGTTTGAAGACGTTGGTGGGAGGTTGGTGATCAAAAAGCTAAAGAGAAGTCAGGTCAAACCACTAGAGATTTGCTGCATGCAAGATACGGTTCCAGCACGAAAGCCAAGGCTCGAGTCAGGCAGCAGCTGAGAGAAGACAGGGATCAGGGCATACATATCGTAAGAAGCACCCCTGAAACTGGCAATTGGTTCCTCCGGCAGGGGATCAAGGACTCGCTTCAAAACGTCGTTTTATTGGTACAAACGATCTTGAGAGAAAACATCGAGACGTGGACGCCACTCATGAAATCAATAGAGATCGCCAGCCCGGATGCTCTGACCTTCAGTTCCCTCTTCAAGAACAAAAATGTTCAGCGATTGACCTGGATCCTCTCCCACTAGAGAGAGCATTAGTGAGAATGAGCCTCACTGACTAAGCGGATACTGTGTCAGAAGAATCTTTCAGAGCAGCGACGACTCACTTGCTGATCTTTTGTTGGAAGATTGAGCGTCCTTCCACTATAGCACCGTCGCTCATTGTTTGAGCAAAAGTAGGTCCTTTGAGAACGCAAATGTTATCGCCCAAATGATACCAGAACCAGCAACCCGAAGCAACTCTGATATAGAGAACTCCATCCATGGCCTCACAGAGATGTGAACAAAGTCCTATTGACTTGCGTAGTAGTCACACACAGTGCGCACTCAGACGAAGAGAACGCAATTTCAAATGCGTTCTGTTTACAGTAGTATCTAGGATTTTAATGAAACAAAGTTAATGATTAACTTCTAGAGTAGTTCTAATTCACATGTGAGCAAGGCGGCCCCGTTTAAACACCTTGAAAATCTGCTGTCAAGCCACCGTTGGATCCATCCACATACAAGACCCTCGATGCTTATCAGTAGTTCTCTATCTTCTGTTGTATATAGTATTGGTTGTAGTTCTTCGACTGGTATTTGAAGATCTTCTGTGACTCGCCGCAGAAAGTTGTTTTCTTCTCGGTTTTCCGTTTCTTTATCGGGGTGTTCAGTCCAGTAACCACAGATCCAAGCACACCAGTGAGTGGGATCGCCACTCCCTGGGCATTCCTTGAACACTGGACAGTCTAGTATTTGTAGAGCACGATCATCTGGGTCCCTATCTGTGTGCCCCTCGTAGATTTCTTCTTCTTCTACATCGATGCTTCCTCCCCTAAAAGCTGAAAAGCCATATCTTCTTTCAGCGTCTTCTACCAGAGTTGTTGTTGTGATATCCATCATCTCTGCTGTCCCTGGCATTACCCCGTCGTCGAATGTTTCATCGAATTCGTCTACATTATTGCATGTCCCTCCCGCGATATCCAATCTTAAGTCAAGACTGCTAACTTGCCGTGCAAGAAGCATCGCAATTATTTGTAATAAGAGAGTTTGTCTCATGGTCGATTGTTGTTTTGCTAATGTACTTGCAGTACAATATGAAGGAATCAATGGAGGCTGCTTGCTTCGTGTATGTGTTGGGTCACTCTGGACGGAGAAACCGAGGATACAGACTAGTAGTGTGTATCTACTTCCAACAAATCAGGATGAATCCACGCACTGAGTAGTAGGCGGTGGCCATTCAAAGAAATCGGAATCTATTTTGTGACGAAAAATGTTGCAACGATCGTCTCAGGGAGCAAAGTGAGTGATCCATGAAAAATTATTGAGACGGGAAACAGTACTTGCTGGGTGTGACGTTTAGGCTCCTTTGCTTCAGAGGATGGGGTCACGTTTTGTCGATGTTTTGAAAACCATGACTGCATTCGCCACATCTACTACCACTCGAGGGATCCATTATCTATCGCAAGAATCAGATACAGGAGCCATGTTCTAAGTTGTTTGTAAAATGTGGGAAATATTAATTTTCTAACCTGAGCCGTTGAATGTGTCTCTCCTTCCTTTTCATTCAAAATCGATTTTATACAATTAACAAACATGGTAAGGGACTAACATACTTTGTCAGTCGTAGAAAAACAAGTAGAAAGGACGAAAATAATCCCTAAGTAATTATTAGGAGATGACTCGATTCTCTTTATCAGACTCACATTTTGCATCAATTTTCCAATCCAACGCCTCTTTAACATAGCTAATATCTTAAGATCTGAAAAGATACAAAACGCGTGCAGGTGCATACTCGTCACGCTTTTGGTTAATTCACGCGATTAATAGTTTAAAAAACGAATCAAGAAATATCATCAAAATAGAAATACGACATATCCCAGACACGGCGTTAATTAAATTGGGCCTTTTAAGTTCGTAAACGACTGGCCAAAATTTTGCTCACTTTTTTCCCAACTCCCAAAAAAGGGATTCATTGATTCGGTTCTGTTGCTACTACCAGGGAAGCCGCCGGCTTCAATCTTTCGCAAAGAAGCAGCGCTACTGTTCTACAATAGCCAAACGCCAGCATGCCCCTTAAAAAGACTCAAAAAATCAAAATTGTAGCAGTCGGATAAACTCCAAGGGTAAAAATAGTAACATAGTGTGACGAGAAAGAAAAAAAGACTCGGATCGTCGCTGATCAAGACCACTATCTTCCCCGTATTGGCAATCCAAAGTGCCAAAAGGCTGCATGTCTTTTCCTACTCCCACATGTATTAACCGAGCACCCTACCATCAACCACAAATAAAAAATTGCAAAAAAATCCGACGCAAAAGCCAATTGAAACAATCATCTAGCGTGACCACAGCCATCCACCACCGGAAGCAGACTGAGGTGGTAGACCAACAATATAGATAGCTCCATTCAATATACCAATAGCAAGATGGAGAGCTGTAGTAGCAATCATAACGGCAGCAACGAGCTTATGGAGGCACCCTGTGAGGTTCCCCACTCGCCCCATGCTCATGCCCAAATAACAGTGATAAATGGACAACAACACTTAGATCCAACAATGTTAAAGAATACAGAGCAAGCATCCAATGATCCATGCTCTACACCCAAGAAAATGCCTGCCAAGATTCTCTATCGCAAAGACTCATCTGGTAGCACTACTAGCGACATTAAGGAAGGCAGCAATCGATGCAGCGATGCCTCTTTCAAAGAGTTCTTGGCAACAATCAAATTAGCGCAACAGGACACCCGCTATTTGGAGCAGCAGAAACTGCAGCAACAGCAGTTTCTCGAGAAGAATGGTATGAAACAAGGCAGCGTAGCGCCGCAACAACGACGAAGTTCTGGAAATATGACAGAATATTCTAGTTACGAAGAGGCTAGGTACCAAAGAATAATCAGTCTTTCGAACTCTTTCAGTAATCTGAACCTCTCTCCACCTTCTCCTGGAGCAGAATGGGTTTCAGGTCGACCAAGTCCTCAAGTTCTTGGCGGTGGCATGGAACGGTCGTGGGACCAAGAAACATTGATTGCCCATCACGCGTTTCCTCCGTCCATTTTCTGTACCTCCAGGAGTGGTGAAGGCGGGATCCCACCTCCACCATCTCTTCAAGAACTAAACTACCCTCGTTCAAATAACGCCAACGCATCTGATCTGAGTGATACGTCGGTGATCCATCAGGAGCACGTTCGCCGACAGTCCTTTCAAGACAACAGCAGCAGTTCTGGCAGTTCTACTCCCAGTGCTGCAGCACTGAGCGGAGAAAGCTCATCAGAGTGGTCCGAAGAAGAACAAATGGGGGTAAGAAAATTTCTGAGATTAATAGAGCAGCGCAACGCTGCCTCTGGTGCGCAGCCCCAACATTATCATTGTCAGCCACCAAAGCCTGTGCAGCCACCACCAAGCGAAGTCACCATGGTGGAGATTTCTCCGGGAGTGAGCGAACCCTTAAGAAAAGCTGACGAGACGATCGTTGCTGTAAGGAACGACTTTTACGTCCCTGTATCGTGTTTTGGGTGTACGCAAGATATTTTCTGCATTGCCGACGCCAAGTATGTCATTTGTCCCACATGCCGGGTGGTAAGCCCAATTGAAGAAGGGGCGTTGGACGGACAAGTATTGACACAACACGGTCTTGGTTTGGGTTTCACTTGCGAGAGTCTTTTCCAAATACAATCAGAAATACTTTCTGAGCGGTAAAGAGAAGCCTAATAATAAATTAACCCCAATAGAGCGCATTACTTAAAATAAGTCCACTTGCTAGCGAAGTGAAAGTTTAAAACAGAAGGAATCAATGCTTGCACATGAAAGAATCGAATGGACTGGTATCCATCAGATATCAATGTGACTCTTCCCTCTTACAGTACGATGTGCCAAATGCAGAGGAGCGGGGTGAATGAAGGAAGGGATCCCCGGTGACGATCAACTGCCCTTCAAAACAACACGCTACAACATCGCTGCAGCGCTGTGACGTAGAAAATACAGATGGATTTGTTGCGGACTATTTGTCATCCATGCGCAGAGAGGCACTGCATGCTATTAGCTACTGTAGTAGAGGGGGTGCTAATAAGGTAAATCTAACTGTTTTTTTCTTCTACCTTTCATGTTGTTATGGCTATAGTACTGTACATTGATTCACAACTGGTGCATGTCACAAAACGTGTATATCCCCAGTTAACAGTGCAATGAAAGCTTAGGCCGAATTGACTACGACCAAGTCAGCCAGGGACCGACAACCTGTATCCGCGAAAAACAAGAAGCATCTTAGATTAGATTTGTCTCAATCTCCCACATCCAACAACCACCAGGGGGACTTCTTTGCAATGATCTCTTCTAGAAATGGGCATGTTTCTCCAACGAAATCGGAACAAGCAGCCCTGCCATGATATACCTCGGATGGGTCTGGGCCGAGCACGTAGCTCTCAGGGACGGCCACAATGAAAAAGATGAGGGTGCTTCCACTCCGAAGCAGCAAAAGCAGGCAAAAACCCACAAAGACCGGAATGGTCGGTGCCACTCCGGAAGCAGTCACACCCATCACTTTAGGACTCCATCCCTATTTGGGGTTTCTAAAAGAAACCAACCCAGACCCCTTCCTTGGTTGTGCCACCATGAGGCGACACGTAACCACAAGCACAGAGCTCATCTTCTCTGAAACAGCGCACGCCAAAGGAGTGTAACTGCCAAGGTTTGTTTCGTTGGAATCAATAAAGTGGAAGCGGAGGACATCCCGAATGGATCTCCTCCCAAACTTCCACCTGGATGTTTGGTTTTGGTTAGGGTTAAGGGCGCCCGCCTGGGATGTCAAGATTACGCCCAAGGGCCATATCCCACCCCGCTTGGGTTCTCGAGGGCAGCTTCTTCCAGTGGCGCAAAATGCTGTTTCAGAATCTGAGCTTGTTCGAAAAATAGCCCCGACATGATAGTCATTGTCATCATTGACCATTATTGCAGAGAAAGCTCTCACCCCTGGCGAAACAAAACTTTTTGCTTTGGTACTTGCCTGTTTGTAAAAATGACCCATTCTATTCCCACCGTAAACGAATCTGCTGCTGCTCAATACTACTCGTGTATTCAAAACGCCCCCCAACAGAATCCATTTCAATAATGATTCATTATTAGCTTCGAATCGCAGCCAATATTCTCCGTCCAAACCCTGAACCGGTCTGCCTTCGTCGTTGTTGTGGTGGTTCTACTTCCTCTGCAGTTTGCTGCTGCTGCCCCTGCCCCATGGGTGCTAGTTCAATATCTGGCTCTGGGTTGTCAATGTTTCCCTCTGCGCCCGACACCTCCTGAATGGCATTGTTGCCATTGCTGTTGTTGCTGTCAGTGTCACCTTCGTCCTCAGCATCAGCGTCCTCAGCATCACCACCGTCTTCCTCCACCAAGGTAATATTCGTAGTATATCGCGGTGTCGCAGCATGATCATTTTGACACAAGGGACACACATTTCGCCGGGGCAACCAATCTTTCAAACAGTCGACATGAAAGGTATGCTGACACGGCAATACTCCCACTCGATCCCCCGTTTCCAAGGAAGAAAAGCAAATGGTACATTGTTCCTCGTCATCATCGTCGTCGGCAAAGTCGTTGTTACTGTTGTTGTTGTCAGCGATCTTGTCTTGGCTGTCAAGCTTGACATTATTGCTTGTAGTAGGAAACATACCAGCAGGACTGACCTCCATATCTTCGACAATGGAACCATCGTGACCACCACCATCATCATCATCCATTTTTGCAACAGCACTCGAAGTAGTCATAGTTTCCCCAGGAATGTCTCCCGTTTCCACGTTGTCCTGGTGCTTTGGTCTTGGCTTGGAATGACTGTTCGATAATGATGGTTCGGAAGAAGAATTCGTGGTTGTTGTTTCGG
>Ga0163144_10026961_pt1 | contig 11146 bp, 9 predicted proteins | sample OliLak19BULKMAT1_FD_123175 | JGI IMG/M metagenome (GOLD analysis project Ga0163144, IMG submission 123175) | Freshwater microbial mat bacterial communities from Lake Vanda, McMurdo Dry Valleys, Antarctica - Oligotrophic Lake LV.19.BULKMAT1 | ecosystem: Environmental > Aquatic > Freshwater > Lake... | reverse complement strand
TCACGCCCACACCGGCTCCACCATACTCACCGCTCCATCACCCTTCACCACCGCCTCCAGCACCGCCGCCCGCGACACATGCGCTTCCAGCCGCGCATCCACGCTCACCACACCAATACTCGGTCTTCCCCGTCTTCCCTTATTCCCTGCCGGGCCTTCTGCGCGAGTCCGTGGCGAAATCCCTCGCTCCCCCACCCCCCGCTACCCTCCGCCATGCCTGCCAAGCCCAGCAAAGCGCGCCCCTCCATCGCCAAGAAATCACCCTCGCGATCGCTCGCCATCTGGCCCCACATGCACCTTCTCGGCCTGCAAGCACTCAGCGCGGGCGAAATGCGCCTCATTCTCTCCCACGCCTCCAAGTACGAACCCGCCGCGCGTGAAGCCGTCCAATCGGGAAGCCGCTCCCGCGATAAGCCCCTCACCGTCCTCACCGGCGCCACCATCGCCAACCTCTTCTTTGAAGACTCAACCCGCACCCGCATGAGCTTCTCGCTCGCCGCCCGTCGCCTCGGGGCCAACGTCGTCGATCTCACCAGCACCGATTCATCCGTCAGCAAGGGCGAAACCATCCGCGACACCGCCGCCAACGTCGCCGCCATGGGCGTTGACTGCCTCGTCGTCCGCCACAAGGCCAGCGGCGCAGCCGCGCTCGTCGCCAAGGCCGTCGGGGAAGAAGGTGGTTGGGGGTGCTGCGTAGTCAACGCCGGCGACGGCAAGCACGAACACCCCACCCAGGGCCTGCTCGATGCTTACACCATCAGCGAATCCTTCGGCCGCTTGAGCGACTTCAATCTCAAGGGCCTCAAGGTCGCCATCGTCGGCGACGTCGCCAGTTCACGCGTCGCCCGCAGCGACATCGCCGCACTCGTCGCCCTCGGCGCCGCCGTCATCGTCGTCGGCCCTCCGCACCTCGCGCCTCCATCGCTCAAAATCCTCGGCTGCGAAGTCACCCACGACCTTGACGAAGTCATCGATCAGGTCGACGCCATCAACGTCCTCCGCATCCAGTTCGAACGTGCCAGCAGCGGAGCACCCATGAACGCAGCGAGTGCCGCAGGCGGGGGCGAAAAAGTCGGCGGCGCGGTCCTCGGCGGATCAAGCGCCAGCAACGTCGTCAGCAGCATCCGCGAATACGCCGAGCTTTACGGCCTCTCACTCCGACGCGCTGAACGCATGAAGAAGAACGCCGTCGTCCTCCACCCCGGCCCCATCAACCGCGGCGTCGAAATGACCGCCGCTGTCGCCGATGGCGAACGCTCCGTCGTCCTCCGCCAGGTCGGCCACGGCGTCGCCGTCCGCATGGCCGTCCTCGAACTCTGCCTCGCCGCCCGCGGCTAACTCTGTCTCCCGCTCTTGCGCTTTGTCTCCTCTTCTATTACCTGTTACCTGTTACCTGTTGCCTGTTGCCTGTTGCCTGTTGCCTGTTGCCTTCCGCTAATGCCTCCTCCCATGACCGGCATCCTTCTCGTCATCTCGGGCCCCTCCGGCGTCGGCAAAACCACTATCACGCGCGCCGTGCAGAAAGCCTTCGCCGGCTCGGTCTATTCCGTCTCCGCCACCACCCGCCCCAAAACGGCCCAAGACCGCGAGGGCATCGACTACCACTTCGTCGCCGATGCCGAGTTTGAATCGATGGTCACCGCCGGCGAGTTCCTTGAGTGGGCCAATGTCTACGGCAAGAAGTACGGCACGCCCCGCCGCTGGGTGGCCGATCAGCTCGCGGCCGGCAAAATCGTGATCCTCGAGATCGACGTGCAGGGCGCCCAGAACGTCAAGAACCAGATGCCCGAAGCCTTCTGCATGTACGTCATGCCGCCCAGCGACAAGACGCTCCTTGACCGCCTCCGCGCCCGCAAGCGCGACAGCGAAGAGATCATCCAGCGCCGCTTCGTCGAAGCCGTTCGCGAGATGGACAAAGCCCGCACCTGCGGCGTCTACGACGTCTTCCTCGTCAACAGCGACCTCAACGAGACCATCGACCAGGCCATCGCCTCAGTCAACGCCGCCCGCGCCAGCCGCCGCCCCAAGTGATCGCCTTGGCTCCTTCGCTTGCCTCGTGCCAAATGCCTCTTGCCTCTTACGTTTCGCCTCATGCCTAATCGCGCGTGTGCCGCGGGAACAGGAACTTCATCGCCTCCGGGAACCGCTTGGCCCATGCCACTTCATTGTGCGTGGCCGCATCATCAACCGTCAGCATCACCTTCGCCTGGGGATTCTTCTTCTTGATCAGGGCTTCAAGCGCCTTCACGCCCGTCACCATCGCCGCGTTATAGTCCTTGTTCTTCGGGTCCGCGCCCATCTCCGCGCCGCCCATGCCCAAGTACACCTCGCCGGGGAACTTCGAATATATGTCAAAGAACGCCAGCGACATTGAGCCTCCCGCCGAACCGCCCGCTTGGCCGCCCAGCCCGCTCATCGACTCCGCCAGCACCTTGCCAAACAAGTCCGGCCTCTCGCATGCAGCATACATCGCCACCACCGCGCCCAGCGACGAGCCACCAATACCCGTGAACTCCGGCCCTTCCTTCACGCGAAAAGCCCGCTGCACCCGCGGCATCACTTCACCAGTCAGAAACGTCACAAACTGCTTGGCCCGCGGCTCCACACCGTCCACCATCGCAAACGGCAAATACTCACTCATCCGCCCGGCGCCCGCGTTGGGAACGCCCACCACGATGATCGGGTCGGCCAGCGCAAAGTCATCAAGCGACGTGAGAGCCTCGTCAATGCCCCACTCCGCAGGCAGGTTCGGCAGCGGCTCAAACAGGTTTTGCCCGTCCATCATGTACAGCACGCGATACGTCCGGCTGATGTTCTCCGGGGCGTCATACCCCTTGGGCAGCATCACCAGAAGATCACGCGAAGTCGCGACGGCAACCCCGCCGCCAGTCACCTGCAAGCGCCGAATCGTGGCCTTGCTGTTGATGTCGTGGTACGGGTCAAGGTCCGGCCGCGCTCCCGACGCGGGGCGCATGTCGCCCCACTTGGCCACTTCAAACTCAAACACCGGCTGCTCGCCCGGCTTGAGCTTGGACGCGTCCACCATCGGCAGCGAGCGGTTGTCCGGCACTGTCAGATCGGCCTTGAGTTCTTCACGGTCCCAGTTGCCGCGCGTGAACTTAAAGGCAATGCCCGCATCGGCCTTGGCCTTGGGCATGATGATCTGCCAGCGCAGATCGCTCCGTGACGTAAGCTTCTGCTTCACATCGCTCGGGTCCCACCCGTTGAAGCTCGAGGCCATAAAGATCGGCGATGCCGGCGATGCCATCCCCGCGAGGTCCTTCACGATAATGATGTACCCCTGCTCGAGCGACTCGGGCCGCACCATCTTCGCGCCCAGTTGCGCCGCAGAGGCCTGCCCCACCGGCACGCCGTTGACGAGCAGCATGGCCGGGAGCGCGAGCTGTTCGCTCCGCGCCGCTTCCTTGGCCAGCCTGCGCGCGTGCGCTTCACGCACCATGTAAATATAAAACGTCGAGAACAGCGCGATCGGCGCCACCAGCATAAACGTGAGAAAAAGCCTCTTTTTCGCCATCTTCATGACCGCTGCCTCCAAACAACTTCCGCGCCGATGCTTGCCGCTTTCCGCCTATCGCCTACCTGTCTATTTGCCTATTTGTCTACTGCCCGTGGCCGAGCCCTATCACTGCATGGCAGCTTTGAAGAGGCGCGCCACTTCGCCCCAGTTCACCACGTTCCAGAACGCCCCGACGTAGTCGGGCCGGCGATTCTGATAGTTCAGGTAATACGCGTGTTCCCACACGTCAAGCCCGAGGATCGGCGTGCCGCTGCACCCGGCGACACCCTCGCCCATGAGCGGGTTGTCCTGGTTGGCAGTCGAGCAAACTTTGAGCTTGCCGAAAGCGCCGATGACCAGCCAAGCCCACCCCGAGCCAAAGCGCGTCTGCGCGGCCTGCGTGAACTGCTCTTTGAACGCCTGGAACGAACCGAAGTTCGTGTTGATCGCCTCGGCGAGTTCGCCAGTCGGCTCGCCGCCGCCGCCTTGACCTGCCGGCGCCATGACCTTCCAGAACATCGAGTGGTTCACGTGCCCACCGGCGTTGTTGCGGATCGTGGCCCGCTTCTCATCGGGAAGCTCGGAGAGCTTGGCGATCGTGGTTTCTGGGGGCAGGTCAGCCCACTTGGTGCCTTCGAGCGCCTTGTTGGCGTTGGTCACATAAGCCGCGTGGTGCTTCTGACTGTGGATCTCCATCGTCTTAGCATCAATGTGCGGCTCGAGGGCGTTCAATGCGTACGGAAGCGAGGGAAGCGTGTATGCCATCGCAGAACCTTTCGGGTGAAGACAAACTGGGTCAAGTGGGGCCTGTCAACAACAGGGCTGGTCAACAACAGGGCTGGTCAATACAACGAACGTGCACCGCCGCGATCAGGGTTCGCCATCCCACCAACTTGAACCCGCACGGACGAGAGCTTTGGATCATAGTGCGCGCAATCGCGCGGTGTTTGGCTGATGAAAGGGCTTTCATGGCAACCCCTTCCCCGGTTTACAGGGTGAAATCCGCGTAAAGCCCGGCAATCTGCGTTCGGGAGGCCCGCTTCGTCGTGAGATTTCTCTGTACAAACGTCCCGATTGGGTTATTTCCTCGACAAACGGCGATTTTCCATCATAATGAAGCTGGAATGGCGGGTTGGTGTTTCGTACCCGGAACCAAACGTGGTTGATTTCCGTACAACACCAGAGCCGTCGTTGGCGTGGGCCACTCCAACCCACTGATCGACTCGATTATGCTTCAAGTACATGAACTAATACCGAACAAGCTTGCCGGGAACGACCATGCGTCGGGCCTTGGTCTGCGTTTCGGCCTCGATCGCAGGATGCGGTCGCAGGTACGAGACCAAGCGCGAAATCGCGCCGGGTTGGGTGAACCGATGGGCTCAGTGACGATAGCGTGACACGAGTCTGAAGCAGGTTCGCCTCAATCAAGTACAACTTACGTATGTGAAGGCAAGCGGACTGCCAAAGCCCGGCTTGCTGGTCGACTCCTTGATTTCGCTCGAAAAGACCGTTCAAAAACCAAACAGATTTCCCCCCGTCAGCATCAAGTTTTCCACGATCTTCAACGAATCCACTAACTCGGACCTCAATCGCTGGCACTGAGCCCGAAAATCGTGACAATCCATCCGGAGACTGCTCCGGCATTAGAAGCAAGGGACGCTTATCTCAACTGCCCTCGTTGGGCCCCCTTCCTCACCCTGTGAAGAAAGCCAAAGCCAACTCGAAAGAAGGAAACAAGTCCATGGTTAGGACAACGCCCTCCAATCTCAGCCCGCTTGAACAGGATCGCAAGCGCAACACCAAGGTCGACGTGGTCGCCGACAAAGCTGTCGCACAAAAGCCCGGTGTTGTCACTGTTACTCGGACGCTCTCGGCTTCCGACCAGAAGCTCCTGTCTGACCTGCTCGAAAGCGAGCAGGACTTCATCGACTCGCCCGCGTTCTACGAGGACGACGCCGTCACGAAGATTTACGACGAGCCGGCCGGAATCCCCAAGCCCGATACCTCGTGGTACCACCCGGTGATGGACGACCTCTCCGGTCGCACCCGCACCATCAAGACCGCCCAGCAGATCATTCTGACGGGCGCTCAGGAAAAGGTGCTCTTTCACCAGTTCAACTACGCCCGCTATCGCATCTGGAAGCTCCAGCAGGAAGTCTGGGCCACCACCTCGCGCAAGCCGACGCCGGTCCAGGCTGCGGAGATCCTCAAGTGGTACCGTCGGTCCGATGAAATCCGCCAGCAGATCGCCAACACGAACCTCGCGCTCGTGCTGGCGATGGCCAAGCGGACGCGCATGTCGGAAGTCGACTTCGCCGACCTGGTCTCCGAAGGCAACATGGCCCTCCTCCGCGCCGTCGATAAGTTCGACGCTGGTCGTGGCTACAAGTTCTCGACGTACGCCTGCCGCGCCATCCTCAAGGCGTTCTCACGCCAGGGCATGAAGCTCAGCAAGTACCGTCAACGCTTCCCGACCGACTTCGATCCCAAGCTTGAGCGCTCGAACTTCCTCGAGACCAAGCGCTCGACGTTCGAGAAGGACGCCGCCGAAGAGGTCAAGCGCATCGTGATCCAGAACCGCGCCGAGCTCACCGATGTCGAGCGGACCGTGATCGAACACCGCTTCGGTCTGGAATCCACTGATCCCGAGCGTCCTATGACGCTCGAGCAGGTGGGCCAGATCATCGGCGTCACGAAGGAACGCGTCCGGCAGATCCAGAACAAGGCCATGGAGAAGATCCGCCTGACACTGGAAGCCAACTTCCTTGGCAACAAGGAAGCCAAGGACGCTGCCGCCGCGGCTGCCGCCGTAAATATGCCCGCTAGGTCACGTGAAGAGATGATCGTGAGCAACTGACGGGTCTGTCTGGCCTCCGCCAGCCGACCGCGCAAGTCCGCCAATACAAAGACCCGGCATCATCTTGATGCCGGGTCTTTTCGTTTCCGGGTCTTGTCGTTTCCGCTTTGGGCACGCTACGGCACCCGCCAGCGCGCCTCAGAACGTCAGTCGGATCCCGGCCCCGATGGCCACATCGAGCTCGGCCCCGCACCGGCCTCAACCTCAGAACAGCAGCGCCGCCCGCGTTCGTCTCCGCACGACGATGTGCGCGCCATGGCGCACCCCTGACCTGCCGCCTTGAACCACGAAGCCACCGGGGCCACCGCAGCGGCGAGCGTGCGCAGCAAGATGACGAAGAGACGGCACATGCTCAAGATCAACTTGAGGACGGTCCTTCTACGCCTCAAGAGGCAAAAAGGGTTCGCAGGAACTGTACCTCATCATCGGTCATCGGGGCGTCGGTTGCGGCCCGAACATTGCACTTGGCCTGGGAAGCGTTGCGGAAGCCGGGGATGGCTGAACAAACGTTCGGGTGGGCCAGCACCCACCGCGAAGCCATCGACGAGAGATCGTCGATCGTGCTCCCGAAACGGGCTTTGGCCTTGGAGAGCTTGGCCCGCACGGCCCGGAGTGACTCTGGAGCAAAGTCCTTCCGGATGGCCCGATATTCACCCTCGCCGAACTTGGGCGGGTTGTCGGGGTCGAACTTGTCGAGCAGAATTCCTTGATCCAGCGGCCCGAATGCCACGAACGTGCAGCCGTGTTTTTCCATCAGTTTCTGGATTCTGCTGCCCGGCTGGATCGGTCCGTCAAACCTCAGGTTCGCCCTGCTCTGAAGCACATCGGGCTTCACAATCGGCACGGCCCGCTCGAAGTCGTCATCGGTATATGCCGACTGGCCGACGGCGCGAACCTTGCCCGCCTTCACCAGTCCGTGCATGACCGTAGCGGCCTCGGCGAGATAGTCGTGGGGCTTGCCGTCATACCCCGGGCCGACGAAGGTGCCGTGATGGAAGTAGTAGATGTCGATGGCGTCGATCTCGAGATTGCGCAGCGACTGCTCGCACTGAGTGACAATGTGCCTTGGCTCGTAGCCCCAGGGCGCGGTGCCGCAGAAATGCCCGATCTTGGTCGCGATGACCTGACCGTCGCGCTTCACACCCAGCTTGCGAAACGCCCCGGCGAGACGCCGCTCGGCCTTGCCGTTGCCGTAGATGTCGGCGTTATCCCAGTGGTTGACACCAGCATCGAGCCCGGCCTTGATGCCCGCCACGAGTTCATCGTCGTTGGGGTCGGCCCAGCCCACGGGCGCGCCGTTGGCGAGTGACCAGTTGGGCCCACCCATGGTCCAGCACCCGAAGCCGATTTCTGAGACCTTGATATTGGTTTTGCCGATGGGGCGATAGCGCATGGACGAATGGTATTGTCGATGCGGGGCCGAGGCCGCCGCGCCCGCGGCTCGGTAAGGCGTGCGAAAACCCGCGCTCGCTTTCGATGCGGGTCGCCCGAATGGGGGGCCGCTCAAATGGGGGTGCTAATCGTGGGCCGCGTGGCGTGAACGATGTACTCGCCGATCGGTTGGTGTCGCGCATCGCGCGGGCTAAGTTGGTGCGAAGACGTGGCGAAATCGCCGGGGCCGAAAAGCCGTTCCTGCTGCCACCCGGATCCGCTGAGGGCCGCGTTCATGGCGTTAAGCGAGCAGCCCCAGGCGAAAGGCTCGCGCACGAGGCGGAGCCAAGCGCGCATGATGCGTGTTTGCCGAGGGAAATGCGCGATGCCCCGTGGTCCTGGCTCCATGAAGGTGCAGAGCATCGCGGCGTGACCGGTCGTGGTTTGGGCAAGGTCTGTCCAGAGCGCATGCACCTGGGACGGGGTGAAATACATCGTGAGGCCTTCGAGGACGAAGATCGTGGGGAGCGTGTTGTCAAAGCGGGCGATTGCGTGAAGGACCTTTGATGGTCGCTCGATTTGAAGATCGCAGGCGACCAACAGCGGGCCGCGCGAGGAGCCGGTTTGCTCGAGGAACGTGCGCTTGGCGGATTGGGTGGCGGGGTGGTCGAGTTCAATGACCAGGTTCGAAGGGCATGCTGCGGCCAACCGGTAGGCGAGCGTGTCAAACCCGGCGCCGAGCACGACGAGCTGAGCGCGAGGGTCGGCGAGGAGGGCGCGAACGGAGTGCTCGATGAAGTGTTTGCGAAGGAGGTAATGCGCGAAGATACCGGGGAGAAACGCTCGCTCGCTCCAGCCGATGATGGGCCGTAGTGCGGGCGCCATGGGGGCGCGGCTGAGCTAGCCGACCAGGCCGCCCATTCGGGCGAAGCCCGACGCGAGGAGCGCGGCTGACCCCGGCGGATTGAGGGAGCAGCCCGGGTCGCGGCACAACTGATAGAGCGTCGAAAGGGCGACGGCGAGGGCGGTACGGCTGGGACGCTGTTGGTGCATGTTTGCGGCCGATCAGGGCGTGAGTGTGTCGACGAGCGAGTTGTACCAGTCGCTGGAAAAGGTCGCTGCGGGGTCGTGGGCGCGTTTGCGGGCCAAGAACTCGGGGAGTTGGGGGTAGGCACGAAGAAGCTGCTGGCGGGTGGCGAAGCGGTGGTAGGTGAGGAAGAAGCGGCCGTGATGTTCGAGGGCGAGATCAATGAGCGCCCTGAATGAGTCGCGGGCGTGATCAATGCCTGCGGGGGTGTGTTCGACGTGCAGGTTGAAGATGACGCAGGCGGACCGCTCGGTAGCCCAGGGGAGAAACGACTCGGTATCGGGCTGGATAACTCGGATGGTTCCGTAGATGACCTCGGCCTTGCGGGTCGTGAGGGTTTGAGCCGCGGCGCGAAGGAACGCGATCAGGCGTTCGGGCGGGATGTAGAGCTCGGTGATCATCTCGCTGCAGCGGTGAGGAGCGTTGAGCGTGCGGTCGATGGCCTCGTGATATCCGTCGAGATAGACGCCCAGTTGGTGGGTGTCGGACCAATAAAGCTGGCCGTCGGTGGCAAGGTAGTGCTGGGCGTAGGTAGCGAAGGCCCTGGGTTTGTCGGTGTGAGCGAGAAGGAGCAGTTTGGCCCAGTCGTCGCGCGAGAGCTCGCGCTGTGAGGGGGCGGGTTGCTGGGCATTGTCAACTGGCTGATAGCAGGAGAAGACGCCTTTGGTGAGGAAGTCGGACGAGGCGGGGTCGATATCGAACTGAAAGTCGCCGTAGGTAAACCCTGCATCGATGCGGCGATAGATGGCCGAGGCCGCATCTTCAATATCGATGACGCGAACCACTCGGCGGAGGACGCAGCGGGGGACGAGCCGCAGCGTGACCGTGACGATGACGCCAAAGAGACCGTAACCGCCGATGGCCAGCGAGAAGAGTTTGGCGTTGTGCTCGCGGCTGCACTCAATGACTTGGCCCGAGGCGTTCACGAGGGTGAACGACTCGACATCGTGAACGATTGGTGGCAGGAGCAAGCCGCGGCCGTGGGCGTTGGCCGAGAGCGCGCCGCCCAGGGTGAGCGAATCGGCCCCGGTTTGTTTTTGGGCGATGCCCCAGCGAGGGGTTTGTTCAGGGAACGCTTGAAGCTGCGCCTGGGTGTAGGCGGCGATGAGGCTGGGCCAGGTGATGCCGGCATGGGCTGTGGCGTGGCCGGTTTGGTGATCGATGCCGATGAAACCCGCGAGGTCGGTGAGGTCGAGAAGGGTCTGGCCGGAGCGGAACTGCTGGCCACCCATGGCGTGGCGAGCGCCGCAGATGGCGAGTGAGCGGCCGGTCGCGGCGGCATCGCGGACGATGGTTTGGACTTCGGCGATCGAACGCGGGCGGAGGACGGCGGAAACGTGTGTGGGATTGAGGGCCGAGTGAACGTCGTTGACGAGGACGGGCGTGGCCATGAAGTTAGTATACACTAAGTTGCAGGGCGGACAAGGGGGTCGAGAAAACTTGGGCGGCGGAATGGATGGCGCAGCCCACCCACCGCACACGCATCGAGAGCGGTTTTACATTGTTTACAGCGAGTAACCGCAGTGTTTGAAGTCGTTGACGGAGTCTGAAGGCGTGACGGCGTCGAGGACCGACTGCATGGACCGCCACAAGATGTCTTGAGTCCGGGCGGCAAGTCCGCGGAGGATCTGCTTGATCTTCCTGAACGCTGGCGCGATGGGGCTTTAGTCGGGGCTATACGGCGGAAGATAGATGAGCGTCGCACCGACCCGCTCGATCGCCTGGCGGATGCCCACGCCCTTGTGACTCGACAGGTTGTCGAGCACGACAATATCGCCGGCCCGCAGTTGCTGGCAGAGGATCTGGTCGACGAACGCTTGGGCGAGCTCGCCATTGACCGGTCCTTCGACCAGCATCGAGCAGCGCACTCCGTCGATGCCCAAGGCCCCAATCAGGGTCCTGGTACTCCAGTGCCCGTGTGGAGCTTTGGCGAGCAGTCGCTCGCCCCGGCGGGCGCGGCCGCGGAGCCGAGTCATGTTGGTCTTGGCCCAGGTCTCGTCGATAAAGAGAAGTCGACGCGGATCGATGCCAGCACGCTCAAGGACCCACTGGTCACGATGCTGCGCAACGTCCGGGCGGTCCTGCTCGGTGGCGTAGAGCGACTTTTTTTAAAAGACAATCCGAGCTGATCCAGCGCGTTCCAGACCGTTGAGAGCGAGCAGTTGATGCCAAGTTTTTGACGCAGTTCCTTGAGCGTGAGATCCGGCTGAGCGGCAACGAACTGGGCGAGGCGTTCGCCATCGATCATGCGCCCGCGTTTGCGGCCGGATGAGAGCGGGCGCACCCGGCCGGTCTCGCGGCGGCACTGCTTTAT
>Ga0163144_10026959_pt1 | contig 11147 bp, 10 predicted proteins | sample OliLak19BULKMAT1_FD_123175 | JGI IMG/M metagenome (GOLD analysis project Ga0163144, IMG submission 123175) | Freshwater microbial mat bacterial communities from Lake Vanda, McMurdo Dry Valleys, Antarctica - Oligotrophic Lake LV.19.BULKMAT1 | ecosystem: Environmental > Aquatic > Freshwater >... | reverse complement strand
TGGCGCGGGTCCGCGACACGGCGTTAGGGGCCTATGCCAATCAGGATTTCCCATTCGATAAGCTCGTGGAGACCATGCACTCACATCGTGACCATAGTTCTGCCCCACTGGTGCAAGTGCTCTTCAATATGGCGAATGCTCCCATTGGAGAGATCAACGTTCATGGTTTGAGTTGGGTGCCGTTTGAGGTGGATACAAGAGCCGCGCAGTTTGACTTAAGTTTGACGATTGGAATAGAGATTGCCCGCAAAGCCTATTTAACATTCAACACCGATCTCTTCGAGCGTCAGACCGCTGAACGTATGCTGGGACAGTACAAAGTCCTGCTCCATAGCGCATTGGCAAATCCCACCGCCAAACTCTCTGATCTCTCCATGCTCACGGTGCCTGAGCGTGCTCAGATGTTGCAGGACTGGAATCAAACGCAGGTAGACTATCCTCAGTCCGAATGTTTTCCGCAAATGTTTGAAGGACAAGTCGAACGGACGCCTGATGCCGTCGCGTTGTCGATGGGGCAAGACACGGTACAGTACCGTGATCTCAACGCCCAGGCGAACCAGTTGGCACGCTATCTCCGATCGTTGGATGTTCGACCTGGCGTTGTGGTGGGCATTTGTCTCGAACGGTCACTGGAGATGGTCATTGCGCTCCTGGCCGTGCTCAAAGCCGGTGGGGCCTATGTCCCCCTCGATCCTGAATATCCCCGAGATCGACTTCGGTTTATGGCAGAAGATGCAGCTGTTGCGATCGTGCTCACGTCCGAAGGTCTCTCCAACCGATTTGATGCTCGATCCTGCCGCATGCTGTGCCTCGATCTGGAGCAGCAGCGGATTGCACAGGAGGTCGACCATAACCTTCCGCCGACCGCGACCTCTCAAGACTTGGCCTACATCCTCTATACCTCAGGATCGACTGGGCAGCCTAAGGGGGTGGAAATTCCCCACCGGGCACTGGTGAATTTCTTGTGCTCGATGCGACAGAAGCCGGGATGTTCTGCTCAGGATGTGATGGTATCTGTGACGACGCTGTCCTTCGATATCGCCGGGCTGGAGCTATATGTGCCGTTGTTGGTCGGGGCTCGTGTCGAGATCGTTAGTCGCACGGTTGCGATGGATGGACGGCAATTACGGACTGTCTGTGAGACTGTACAGCCGACGATCATGCAAGCGACCCCTGCGACGTGGCGAATGTTAATTGAGGCTGGATGGCTAGGCAGTCACAGGCTGACGGTGCTCTGCGGAGGGGAGGCCCTTCCGCTGAACCTTGCGGCGGCATTGCTGGATCGTAGTGCCGCCTTGTGGAATATGTATGGTCCGACTGAAACCACAATTTGGTCCACGATCGAGAGAATCGAACGGGCAGATCAGGAGATAACCATTGGACGTCCGATTGCCAATACGGATCTGTATATCTTGGATCAGTTCATGCAGCCGGTTCCCGTCGGAGTCTCCGGGGAACTCTATATTGGGGGCCATGGGTTAGCCCGAGGATATCGTCGGCGTCCTGAGTTAACACAGGAACGGTTCGTTCCCCACCCATTCTCGACAGAGCCCCTTGCGAGGCTGTATCGAACAGGAGATCTGGTTCGCTATCGCCCCGATGGACGCATCGTGCATGTGGGTCGGTTGGATCACCAAGTCAAGATCAGAGGGTTCAGAATCGAATTGGGTGAGATCGAAGCGGTGCTGAGTCGCCATCCCGCAGCCCGTCAGGTTGTGGTGACCACGCGGGAGGATCAACAAGGCTTCAAACAGCTGGCTGCGTATCTGGTCTGTCAGGAGGGGGCGAGGCCAAGCCCGACAGAACTTCGCGCGTTTGTGCGGACGGTGCTTCCTGAGTATATGACCCCTTCATTCTTTGTGTTTCTGGAGTCGATGCCCTTGACGGCCAATAACAAGGTCGACCTGCGGGCATTACCTGCTCCGGTCCCCTCTCTCTCAGATGGGCTGGGTCACGTTGGGCCGCGCGATCGGGTGGAAGTCCAACTGACGGCCTTGTGGCAGCAGGTGCTAGAAGTCCCAAAGATCGGGATCCATGACAACTTCTTCGATCTCGGTGGCCAATCCCTCATGGCGGCGCAACTCTTCTTTCTTCTTGAACAGGTGTATGGACGACGCCTTCCGCTCGCGACGCTGTTTCAAGCACCGACCATTGCAGAGTTTGCGTCGGTACTTTCACGCGAGCAATGGACGCCGCCCTGGCAATCGCTGGTGGCGATTCAGCCAAGTGGGACCGCGACCCCGATATTCATGGTGCCGGGAGTCGGGGGCAATGTGTTGGTCTTTGCTCAGTTGGCGAGACTGTTGGGTTTGGATCAGCCGTTCTATGGATTGCAGGCGCGAGGATTGGATGGAAAAGAGACGCCGTTTACCTCGGTGCCGGAGATGGCAAGCCATTACACTGCTGAGATCCGCACACTTCGTCCACAGGGGCCGTATGTCGTTCTTGGTCTCTGTACCGGTGGGCTGATCGCCTATGAAATGGCCCAGCAATTACGTGAACGGGGGGAAACCGTCACCTTGGTCATGATGGATACATGGCATCCGACTTCGTATCGCCCGCATCGTCATACGTGGCCGATGAAGTTGTGGCTGCCCCTCTTTATTGTATGGAGGACCATGGGAAATATTCACGTGCTCCTCCGCATGTCGATCAAGGACTGGAGGCCATTCGTCCAGCGCAAACGTGAGAGGCTCATGTCCTTTTTACAAAACAGAACCGTTAAGGATGAACTCTTTGTCGAGTTTCAGGTCGAACGAGTGACGCAATCGACGCGCCAAGCGGTGGCTCGCTACGCCATGCGCAAATACCCCGGACGTATTCTCAATATCGTGGCGTCGAAACGGAACGTGGCTGAGACGGTGACGGATACCAGGTCTGTCTGGGAAGAGCTGGGTGGCGGAGGCAGTCAGACTGTGCAGGTGGGGGCCAGAGACTCAGGGCTCCTGCTTACTTCACCCCATGTCGGCGAAGTGTCTGGGCATCTTCAAGCCTTCCTTGCCGCTGAAAGCCAAAACGAGAGCGCCGGTGACCGCCCCCCTAGTGATATGAGTGCGTAATTCCCATTCCCCTCTTCCGTGAACGTGAGGTCGGTCGGCGATGCCATTCAGTCGATTTCTCCACTTTGTGGTGCAGCGTTCGAGAACCATGGCCTGGCTCATGGTCTCTGTCGGTGTCTTGTCAGGTCTCTTGAGCGCCGGGGTGTTGGCGCTCATTAATCATGTGCTTCATCATCCCTCCGAACATTCCTCCCTCGTGATCCTGGGGTTTATCGCCATCGTTGCCGGGAAGCTTCTGTCGAACCTGGGGTCCCAGCTCCTGCTCGTCCGATTCTCACAAGACACGATTTTGGATCTCTCTTTATCGCTCTGTTCGAAGATCGTGCGGGCTCCATTGCGTCGTTCCGAGCAGCGGGGGGCCGCCAATATTCTCGTCACCCTGACGGATGACGTCAGCTGGGTCACCTGGGCGATCCAATGTTTTCCTTCGTTGATCATGAATGTGGCGGTCGTGCTGGGCTGCGGGATCTACCTAGCTTGGTTGTCATGGGGTGTGTTTCTGGGAGTCGTCGGAGTCACCGTGGTTGGCGCCCTGGGGTATCAGTGGCTGCATACCAGCGCGCGCGACGTCATCTCTGCAGCCCGGGAGGCCCGGGCCGAGTTGTTTCAATATTTCCGTTCCCTCACGGATGGGCTGAAAGAGTTGTTGATGCATCAGTCGCGGCGGCAGGAATTTGTGAATCAGGAAGTGCGAAGGGCGGCAGAATCGTATCGGCAAGCGAATATAGAAGCGACGCGGAGACAAGCGTTGGCGGAAGTCTGGACTCGGGTCTCGTTTTATTCGCTCATTGGTTTCATTGTCTTTCTGTTTCCCTCTGTTGTGATGGTGTCCCCTGAGGCACTCACCGGATATATCGTGGCCGTCCTCTACATGATGGGTCCTATCTGGAGCATTATCGGTTCGCTACCAACAATCGCGCGAGGCCAGGTGGCATTGGAGAATATTGAACGATTAGGCGTATCTCTGGACGTCGGTTCCGAGGATGCTCAGACGAGAGACGTGGCAGTCCTTGAGGGTGGAACCCCTCCTATTGTGCAGTGGAATGATGTCGTGTTTTCGTACGGCGAGGAGCAAGGGGTCGACGTGCCCTTCACGCTTGGTCCAATCAGTCTCGAGCTGCATCCTGGCGAACTGGTATTTGTCATCGGTGGGAATGGGAGCGGGAAGTCGACCTTCGTGAAAGTCCTCGCGGGGCTGTATCGGCCTTCACAGGGGCATGTGACGCTGGCTGGTACGATGATCGCCGATGCCAATCAGGAGTGGTATCGGGAACACTTCTCGGTCGTATTTTCAGACTTCTACGTCTTTAAGAAACTCCTGGGCCAGTCGGACTCTCAGGCCGAGAGGCTCGCGCCCGAATACTTGCGATTGCTGCACATGGATCAGAAAGTCACGGTGCACGATCGCATGTTCTCAACCCTCGACCTTTCGCAGGGGCAACGAAAGCGGTTGGCGCTTGTCACGGCCTACTTGGAGGACCGCCCTATTTATATCTTTGATGAATGGGCGGCGGATCAAGATCCGCAGTATAAGGAAATCTTTTACAAGACATTACTTCCGGACCTATGCAAGCGCGGGAAGTTGGTGGTTGTGATCACACATGATGACCGGTATTTTCATCTCGGCAATCAGGTCATCAAATTAGAAGACGGCAAGACTGTGGAATATCTGAACGCCGAGGCCGGCAATCGTCGACCGTTACGATGACTCCATGATGCCGTCTGTCTGTATGCAGAACAGCAATGTCCCGATTGCATTCCAGTCAATTGAGCAGTTGATTGGTACAGAGTGGCCGCGCCATTTATGCCGCCTCGAATGGAACGTGGTTCACCTCTGGGGGATCGAGTTGGATGGGTTGCCACAGTGCCTTGAGCGATGCGCGCAGTGGCTAGATGAAGAGGAGCAGCTCAGGGCTGTGCGCCTGGTTCGAGAGGAGGACCGGCAGCGCTATGTACTGGCACATGGAGGTCTCAGGGCGGTGCTCAGTCGGTATCTTGGGATCGCCCCCGATGTGGTCACGCTGCATCGCCGTGAGGCAGGCAAGCCCTTCGTGACGAAGGAGCAACGAAGTCAGTCCGCGATCTCGTTCAATATGTCCCATGCGCAGGGCCGTGCGCTTATTGCGGTTTCAATGGCACAGGAGGTTGGAGTTGATCTCGAACGAATTCGTTCGGACGTAGAGGTCGGGAAACTTTCCGAACGCTACTTTGCTCCCTCCGAACATGCCACGATTATGCAGTCGACTCAGGCGCATCGTGCAGCGAGATTCTTTCGCTACTGGGTTGCGAAAGAGGCGGTCCTGAAGGCGCAAGGGATTGGGCTTCGGGCGTTGAGTCAGTGCGAGATTCTCATGGCAGCGGACGGAGTCAGCGCAGAGATTCGAGTTCCGGTGGGTTCTCCAATCCAAGACCAGTGGAGGATTCGTCTCCTCTCGTGCGGGGAGGGATGGGAAGCGGCGGTGGCGGCTCAGGGGAGAGACTGGGTCGTGCAGTGCGTCCTCTCAGGATGCTGAAAAAGTCCGCCAGCCTATCTTGTTCGTGTGGTCTGTCTCGTCTATTCGGTCTGTCTCGTGTGTTTGATTGAACGAACCTACCCAGATAGACCAGAGAAACCAGATGGACCAGTCAGACAGGGCGTGCCTGCTCATTGAGCTGAACGTGGTGGTGTCGCCGCCGCCGCTCGGAGTTCCTTAAAAAACTTCTGAATGAGTGCCTGACTCTCCTGCTCGAGGACCCCCCCGGTTACCATAACCCGGTGGTTCAGCTTCGACTCTGACGGCAGGTCGAAAACCGATCCGCAGGCACCGGCTTTCGGATCCCATGCTCCAAAGACGACTCGCGGAATCCTTGCTAAGATAATCGCACCAATACACATCGAGCAGGGCTCGACGGTCACGTAGAGGGTTGTGTCGGTCAATCGCCATGTACCCAACGCGGTTGCCGCAGCGCGGATCGCAATGATCTCCGCATGGGCCGTGGGGTCCTGCCAGAGTTCGCGGTAATTGTGTGCCTGCGCCAGCACATGGCTGTCATGGACGATCACGGCAGCAATCGGCACTTCGCCGATGGCCGGCGCCCGGGCCGCTTCTTCCAGGGCCATCCGCATATACGTAAGATCTTGTGCGTGCTCGTCTCCTGGCATGATCGTCTCTCCAATCCTGAGCGGGCATCCTAGCATGGTCGTTTGACAGGTGAGAAGAGATGCGCAAGTGGGATACTGAAAAGTTCCATCAGCCTAGACCAGAGAGACCTGGCTACGACCGACTCAAGAGGTAGATCGGTCCGGTTGGTTGTGGGCGGCCGCCTGAGGGTTCAAGGCTGACGGCAAAGGCCTTCGCATCCGCGAAGCTCGGCGCCTTTTTGACCAGTAGCTGGGCGGCTTTTCCGATATCCATCTGAAAGGTCCCGATGCTCATGGGTTTGTCATGAATGGCCCAGAGCTGATAGGTCGTGCCGGCGGGAGATTCGGGGAGGTTGACGGAGTAGAGCCAGACTTTTTGGGTCCGCGCATCGTACAGCAGGAATCCCGCGGCCTGTTTGGCCATGTCAGACCCGGCGAGAGACACGACCTTCACGTCGGGAATCCGAAGGAGCGCGACCAATTCGTCTTGTGCTGTCCTGACGGTACGAGCGCCGCCTCGCTGGCTGAGTTCGATACGAGTCTCCACCAGCTCAGCCTCGCGCTGGGCCAGTTGCTCTTTGGCTTCGGTCGCTTCATTCGTTCGCTGTTGCAGTTCGTTGCGTAATTCCGCGAGAGCCTTGGTTTGGTTGTCGATCTCGCGATGCAGATCGGCAAGCTTCGTCGATTGTTCCTGGAGCGATGCTTCAAGTTGCTGAATGTTCGATGTCGCGATGGAACGTTGTGTCGACACACTCCAGGCGAAATATCCTCCGACCGCTACAATCAGGAGAGTGGCCAAACCCAGAGCCCAGGGGAGTGACGACGACCGGGCAGGGGTGACGGGAGGAAAGAGGTGGTCCATCCATTCGCCCGGTTCCAGACTTGCCTTGGCCGGTTCATGTGTCGCCGCGTCGGCTGGAATCGGCGCAGGATTTCGCTCGGCCATGATGGTGGCTTTGAGGGAAGGTGGAGGCGTGATCGGACTGAGACTGAGTGGGAGGAGCGCGGCGATGGATTGATAGTCCTTCAGCGCACTGTGGCAGGAGGTGCAGCCGGAGAGTAAGTGGGCTTCCAGCGCCTGTCGCTCGATCCGGTCCAGCGCGCCTGCGGCATACAACGACACGGATTCTTCAAGTTCTTCATGCGTCATGGGAGCTCACCATGGTTTCCCCACTGTTGGAGGCTCTCTCGGAGTTTGGACATCCCCAGTTTGATTCGCGTTTTGACGGTCCCCAGCGGCTGGTTTAGCCGCACGGCGATCTCGGCATGGGAGAGTCCTTCGTAGTAGGCGAGTCCAATCGCTTGTTGCTGCGCTTGGGGTAATCCAGCCACAGCAGCCCCGACCGCATTGCGCAGTTCTTGGTCGGCCTGCGTCTCAAACGGGGTGGGACTTGGGTCGGCCAGCTGGGCAGCGGTTCCAGCTTCCAATGTGTTCGTAGCTCGATAGCCGCGTGATGCCCTGGCTCTCAGCCGGTCGATGGCCCGAGTCTTGGTAAGGGTGACCAACCATGCGACCGGGGTTCCACGCCCGACGTCATAGCGGGAGACCTTCCGCCAGACTTCCACATAGACATCCTGTAAGAGCTCCGATGCTTCCTCGCGATTCCCCAAGATCCTGATCGCGAGCGTGAACAAGAGCGTGCTCGAATGGTCATAGAGCTCGCTGAATGCCTGCTGATCGCCTTTGGCGACAAGGGCCAGTAATGTTGGGTCAATCATCGAGGTGGTGTGTTGAGATGGATTGTCCATAACGCGAGCGAGCTGTGAGGGGGAATCGGAACCACCTCATGCCTGCCGCGACTATAGCACTCTACGTATAGAACGGGCAAAAGGATGTGTGTTTTTGGTTGTGGAGCAGGAGAAATTTCGGCTCTATTCGATTGGGGGGTAACGGAGCCTGTAAGAGCTTTGGAGCGGTTCAATGGTTCACTGCACTCCGAGGTCGTTCGACGCTCACCGCAGCATTGCCGAAGGAACGACTCCAGATCGGCGTCTTGCAGAGATTGGCGGAGCAGGAGCGACCCGGTAGCCGGGTTGTAATGAGCCAATTGCCACGGCCCAAGGCGAACGACGTAGAGAGTCTGTTCCTGTCCAATGGAAGCAGCGAGCCGCTCGGTTATGTGCGGAAGCATTTGGAGCGTGGACGAGGCGATTGTGGAATGGGAGAGGAGAGATTGGAGCGGCACAGGAGTAAGAACATTGATCGTGGCTGTCCATCGGAGCAGGATCGTCAGCATTGGTCGGAAGAGAGGAAGTTTCTTCAGGACACGGATACTTCTGGTAACCGACCGAACGACGACAGTCTGAACCCGGCTCTTGGAGCGGATCGGTTGTGCTGCGGCTGATGACAGGTGTGGGCGTTGACCGAGAGATACGTGCGCGCCCTTGCGGAGCACGCCCGTCACCACTCCGATCACAGAGCCTGACTGAACGACCTCGCCGGCGCCTTGCGTCGCGTCGCCCCTTGTCCAGAATGTGCCTTGTGGATCGAGGGCAGTGATACGGTTGGCAGACGAGCAGGGAGTTGATCCGGAATACGACGATCGAGCCAACGGTGAGAGAGGTCGGGGGGCTGAGTTCAAGTCTGTCGCCTTCTTGAATCGTCGGCGTCATGCTCGATGACACGATCCGAGGTACGACCATGTCGTTCAAGAGAGGCAGCTGAAGTGCACGGGGTAAATCCAGTACAGAGAAACTATCATCCACGGTGAGCGACGATAGGAGGTGAATCACGAGGTCGCCCTTGCTGTTCGGTCACAGATGAGCCGGATCAGTATACGAACGATCAGTATGTTTGCCGCCAGGGCCAGCTGTTACTATCTGGTGATGACGGTGCGCCAGGGCCGCGTCACACTCTCACTCCCATACCGATACGTCAGGAAGACCGGTGCGGGAATGAGCGTGCGGCGAAGCCAGGCCGACCTGCATCCTGGTGGTTGCGTGATCCAGAATAAAAATGTCCCAGCTCGGGAACGGACTGGGTTGTCACCAATCGGCGGAAGAGACATTCCAGCACATGTTCAGATAAGGTCGCTGGCGCAAGCTGCTGCATCACAGCAGAAGGAATGTCTATACGTGTTGAGTTCGATCGGGCCAGTTGGCGCAGGCCGTTATAGAGAGGAATTTTGAGGTGGCACCGGATGGCTTCCTCGGCAATCGTAAGCCAGTGGGGTGGTTCCTTCTCGATCAGCAACAGGAGATCGGTGAAAAACGATGGGGACAGGTGCTCTCGGTGGACGACTGAATAGGCGGTCAGATAGAGCAACAGGTCGTCGGAGATTAGTTGCTTGACCGTCAGCCGGCGGAGCAGACGAGTTCGAGCTCGCCTCCACAGCGCGACAAGCCCCTCTTCGTCCAGATACCAGAGCTCCGAGAGCAGATCCAGAGCAAGTGTCGATTGGGACGAGACATAGGTCGGGTTGCCGTCGATCTGTTGTATGAATCCGGCCTCTATCAGCAGTCGATGAATAGCTGGAAGGTCTTGTCCATGGACCAACAGATCCCTGTCGGGGAGAGTCCTTGTCCCGCGCCTCCAGTTCATGGCTTTTTTTGTTTTCAGCGTGAGCGGCAGACCGCTGTTTCTCAACAGCTCAAGCCCTCGAACGAAGGCGCGGAACGATTCGGGAACTTGCGTGAACCAATCGAACGGCTCTTCCGTCACCGAATGACAGGAAATATCGATCGTGAAGGGTGGCATCTGCCGCAGTCGTTCAATCGTGGCCTTGGTGAAGAGTGAGCCGTTGGTGTAAAGCTGGAGCAGGGAAGCCTTTGGGGTAGGCGGCTTCATAGACCTCAAAGAACTGCGGAGGCATAAAGATATCGCCGCCAGTCAGATTGGCCACACAATGCCGAGCTGCTGCATCTCGTCGAGCAAGCGATGGATGTCGTCGAGGGTCAGTTCGCGGGGGAAAAACTCCTTGCTGTTGTAGGGATCGGTGTAGCAATGGCGGCAATGGCGGTTGCATCGATAAGTCAATTCGAATTGCGCCTTGATCACTCGCTGGTGGGCAGCGGCCTGTTGGTGGATTCGTCGGCTGAACGCTCCATACTGGATGAGACAAATAGTCCTCTCGCTAGACTGTTCACACAGTGCATACTGAAATGGCCCAGCCCCGTCGTCCAGTTCAGGGCGCATTTCCTCACCGAGCTTGTATCTCACTGTACCTAGGGATTCGACATAGTGTTTGATGTCGAGGATCTCCTGCCGATTCAGCGTCATGACGGCGCTCTTGAGCACCAGATGGATTTGTTGATCGAGGAGGAGCGCGATTGCCTGGAGGCAGCGGTCGTAGGAGACTTGCCCCAGGGTCACCCGTTCGAAGGTTTCGCGCGTGATTCCGTGTAGGCTGATTTCCATGTGGTGGGGTGGCAATGCGGCAAAGCGATCTGCGTGCGCTTCCGTGATCAAGGTCCCGTTCGAAAAAACGGTCACCAGAAAATCGCAGCGGTTGCCATGGTCATACAGTTGGGAAAAATCGGAGTGGGCGTGGTTCGCCGCCGGTGAGGCAGAGTTCCAAGGTTCCGGCCTCGGCCAGCTCATCCATGATGCGGGGGATTTCAGCGGTACTGAGTTCCTGACGGATCGCATCGAGACGGTTGAAACAATCCGTATAACACATCACGCAATGCAGGTTGCAACGGCAGGTGATCTCCTATTGGCAGGAGAGTGGAGAGTGATCGGGGAGGTGGGTGAGTGTATCTTGTCCAGTCATGCGTCGCCGGGTATCTCCTTGACCGCCTGGATGGAGTGGAGATCGTCGAGCAACGACGTGAAGTCTTATGCCAGCTGGTCTACCGCCACCTCATACTCGCCGCAGAGTCGGTGAGGATGTCCTGTGCCGACCGGAGTTAAAGTCAAATGTTGTGTATGGGTAATCAGGCGGCGATTCTCTGATCCTCCACGTTGACCCCGTCTTTGAACTGCACGCCAGTGATGATGTCAGCGAGCCGTTCAGCCCCGTTGAGCC
>Ga0163144_10026958_pt1 | contig 11148 bp, 5 predicted proteins | sample OliLak19BULKMAT1_FD_123175 | JGI IMG/M metagenome (GOLD analysis project Ga0163144, IMG submission 123175) | Freshwater microbial mat bacterial communities from Lake Vanda, McMurdo Dry Valleys, Antarctica - Oligotrophic Lake LV.19.BULKMAT1 | ecosystem: Environmental > Aquatic > Freshwater > Lake... | reverse complement strand
TCGTTTGATCCGTTGACGTTGCGAAGAAGTCACGGCTCGACGGAGTCTCGCCCTACCGATTTGGATGAAATCTTTTCCGAAACCTGCGGCGATCCACCTTTTCGCAAATTCCGCTCCGAGGCGATCGACACGGCCACCGTTTTCTGGTGGACATTCGGTTCGACGTGACGCCTTGCGATCCGGTTGATTGATCCATTTCATGGAGAGTAGCCAACGTGAAATGCTTGTGCCGGGCCGACAGCCCGAAGGGTTTCGTTTGGAAATCCGTTCCCCCGGGCCTTCTGCCCAGGCTTTCACATTCCGGCCTTGAAGGCCGAAGCACTGCGAGGGAATGCTCCCCATCGCGGAGCATCGGCTGGCCGGAGCACGGGCGCGGCACGATCCACGGCGGCCGGAACCAAAGCGCAGAATCAGGAAAGGTCGTTGCGCCGGTAGATGACAAAGTTTCGATCTTCTTTCGATGGGAAGAACAACAGGAGCATGTCCGATGTCTTCATGATCACCCACGGCGAGAGAAGGTTGACGCCGTTCTTAGTGAACACAAAGTCGTCGGCCAGATAGACGCACATGTGCAGGCCATTGCCATTCCGGTCGAGTAAGGTGACCAGGTCGCCGAACTTCGGTTCTCCGCGGACCAGATGATAGCTGGTTTTCAAAACCTCTTTCACATGATCGCCCTTGAGAAAAGCGGCATCCGGTTGGTCATTGAAAAAATTCATGGACGACCAGAAACAATCCTGACGCCCGGCGTCCGGATCGCTCCAGGCGTTTGGGAAGCTGTAGAGGCGCAGGCGCGCAAAGGACGGCAGCAAATAACTGATGTTGATCGCGGCACCGCCGTCCTTCGGAACTCTGGCCAGGGAGGAAATGAGCGGGCGAATCCTGTCCTCACGTCCGCCGCGCCCCCAGTATTTCACGAGCGCATCGACGTTTGAATCGGTAGAGAGGCGGAGCCGCAAGCGATATGCCGGGAAACGATAGAGCCACTCCGTGGCGCGTTCGACCTCATCCGGCAAAAGAAATTGCGGCAGGAGCTGAACGTCCGCAAAACAAAGGTCGCCCTGATCGGAATAGGTCAGGGTACGGATCGCGGCCAGCTTTTCCACGGACAGGCCGCTGCCGTCGAAACGCGATTCGAAATCGTCCGGCGCAAATCGAAAAGGGAATTGCTGGGCATAATTGTAGGCGCTTTTTCCGAGGACGGAATAAATCCTTCCGCGCAGGTCGCTGCGCAGCGTTCGAACGAACGTTTCCGACGGATGCACGAGGCAGCCGTTGGTCGCCATCTCGATCCGTGAATTGTCGCGCAGTTCCGCCTGTTCTTCAGAGGATAAACCGCAGGCGACGAGAAACTCGTTCAATTGCGCGAGGGAAAAATTCTCGAAAAACCATTGCGCCGGCTGCATGCGCGCCTCACGGTCGGGAAAAATATGCTGATCATCCGCAAAGGGAATCTTCAGCGCTTCCACCGTTCCCCAGGCCCGCGACGGTTTTTGGATCGGCTCGGGCGCGGCCGAAACAGGAATATCACGGCGTTCTGAGGGCGGGCTTCGCGGTTCCAACTTTGCGGACTTGAAACAAACAGCGCCCAGTCCGAATCCGAGGGCTAAACAGATTACGCCAAACGGCCAATTAATTCTCATTGTTCGTATCTTGACACTGCTGCGTTGTTGAGACAAGTGGGGCGGGCTTCCAGCCTGTCTCCTCGGGCATCTTGCCCGCGAACGTGATCCTGGGGCTGGAAGCCCCTCAGGCAGACAGGATGTCTGCCCCACTACTTTGGCTGCAGTGTTGAGATGCGCAAAGTCTCATTCGGTCAACAAATGTAACTTCTTTTTCCGGCGAAGAGCAATTCCCGGAAGGATATCCCCGCACGCGGGATCGTGTCCCAAGCTAATCTTCGCCCACCCGCCAGCATCCCGCGTCAGGTTGCCGCAGCGATGATCCGGTCGAGCTGGGCGGCATGCACGTCCAGCGTCGTGTCAGTCCAGACGACGAAATCGGACTGCGCGATTTTCTTTTCAACCGGCCATTGCGACGCCAGGCGTTGCTCGATTTGCTCAAGGCTCCAGCCCCGTTCCCGCAACCGCCTGGATTGCGTCTCCGCGGAACAGGCCACGCAAATAATCGCGTCGAACTCGGGCGCGGCGCCCGTTTCAAACAGAAGCGGAATCGTGATCACGCCGGATTTTTGCCCACGTTCGCGCCACGTCGCCACCTCGGTCTGCCAGAGTTTACGAATGCGCGGATGCAAAATCTTCTCCAGCGTCGCCAGCGCGGCTCGGTCGGAAAAAACCTTGCCAGCAAGTTCGTCGCGCCGGAGTTCGCCTCGCGCATCGATGATGTCCACGCCGAAGGCATCCCGAATCTCCGCAAGCGCTGGCTGGCCGGGCTCGACCAGTTGACGGGCTGTGATATCGGTGTCCACCACGGGGATGTTGCGTTCAGAGAGCAATCGACCGGAGGTGGACTTGCCCATGCCGATTCCGCCGGTCAGGCCAATTAGTTTCATGGATAAAGATGAACGGCCCTCTGGATTCCGAAAGCCTCTCTGAGAATTCACACCGCCTCACAGCCGCCGGGGAGAGAATTCTCCCAACCAGAATTTCGCGCTTTGAACGCCTGAACCAACTTGCTGGAGCGCCGGTCTGTGACCGGCTTTTGACACTCGCAAATCCGAAAGCCGGCTACAAGCCGGCGCTCCAGTTCAAGGAAGCTGCACCGCTCGATAGAACCGCGTATTGAAATTGCGCGCGGCGGTATCGGTGTATTTGAACGTGCCATTGGGCGCGGCGGTATTGGTGCTGACCGGCGTCCAGCTCGTCAAATTCGTGGAGACATCGACCCGATACGACAGGCCCGGCTGGCCGGTGAGGGTCAACTGGAAATCTCCATTGGTCGTGACAGAGGCGGAACCGAGCGTTGCGGCCAATGCGACCAGAACGGGCGTGGAGGTTTGCGCGCTGTTGTCAGACAGGAGGAGGTCCATCTCGTTTGCCCTCACAGCGACGTTGTTGATCAATGTTCCTTCAGCCGTCGGCGTGACTACGAGCGTTGCGCTGGCGGTTGATCCGGCAGCCACGATCCCGAGGTTGTAGGTCACGCTGTTGGTCCCCAGCACCCAGTCTCCCTGCGAGGAGGTGGCCGACATCGGGCTGAGCCCGGCCGGCAACGTGTCCGTGACGACGACCCCCGTGGCGGCGTTGGGGCCCTGATTCGACACCACGATGGAGTAGGTCAGGGTGCCGCCGGTATAAGCCGGGCGCGGCGCATCGACCACGGAAATGGACAGGTTGGCCACCGGGTTCACCGTATTGACGGTGGTCAAGGCCAGGCTCCAGCCGCCGGAAATACTTCCGGAATCGCCGGCGGAATCATCATTGACGTAGAGAGACCAAACGCCATTTGGAGCGGAGCCGTTGAACACGGCAAACGTCGTGGCGTAGGGAGCAGACGGCGCAAGTCCCGGCAGGGAGTCGCCCGCTTCATAATCCGAAGGACGGAATGTTCCTGAAACGATCTGCGCGGCATCCGGCAGCGGGGCACCCGGCTGGTCAAAAATAATATTCACTCCGGACACCGCGTAGGCGCCGCCGGCGTCGGACATCAGCATTAATTTCTGTCCATCCGGACTGACCAGCAGAATGTCGAGATCGTCCGGGAAGGAATGTGTCAAGCCGTTTAGCGTTACGGCAACTTTGCTGACCAAACCGGTTTGGTTGGAAACGGTGATGCTGGTCGGGTACGGGGTGGCCGGACCGCTGTTCGGGATGGAAATCCGGGTGTTGTTTACCAAATTCGTGAGCCTGGGCAAATCAAAGGTGAAGACGACATTGCCAAGATTCTCCGCGCCATCCTGAAGTTGAAGCGTCGCGGTGATCACGCCGCCGGCACCTGCCGACGCCGTGAAAGTGAAAGGACGCGACACCGCTGCGCCGTCAACAATCACCGCTCCATAAGGTTGCGCGCTGGTTGGGGATGTGACCCCGCCCGTGGACAGGAGCGTGGCGACAAGGTTCGCCGTGTTCTTCGTGCCGGTGTTGGCCAGCGAGAGTGAGACCGTGACCGTCTCACCCGGATCGACCGCCCCATTGCCAGGCGTGTTTTCCGAGACGAGTGCCGATCCGCTGGCGACAATGTTCGCAAACGGGAGAACCACGGAGCTGACCACGCTCACCGAGTTGTTCGTGCCTTCCGGATCATTTGAGGTCGTGACGACATTCGCCACGTTTGTGATCGTCGCCACGGCGGACGGTGTCACGGTAATTTCGATCGATGCCGTCGCGCCCGCGCCGAGGGAGCCCAATTGCGAGGTGACCACCCCGGCGACATGCGAGGACATGCCCTGGGAATTGGTTGCCGAGACAAACCCCGTGCTGGAAGGCAGTCGGTTCGTCACGACCACGGAGGTAGCCCGATCCGGTCCCTGGTTGGAGACGACCAAGGTATAAACCAGGCTGTTGCCGACAGTCGGCGTCGGGGTTGAGGAAATTGAAAGAGCCAGGTCGGCGACCGGAAGGGTGACCTCCGTCACGGCGCTTACCGAATTGTTGGCAGGGTTCACATCCGTTTCGCTTCCAAAGACCGATGCCGTATTTACCGTGGTTCCGACGCTCGTCAGATTTAAAACAACGGTGACCGCGACGTTCGCTCCCGGTGCAAGGTTCCCGAGGTTGCCAAGGACCGCCGTTCCAATCTGGGAAAGCGGCGCGGTGGCGGAGATCAGGGAAGCTCCCGCCGGGATTGCGTTGCTGAACAAAACGCTGTTGGCCGTGTTCGGGCCGTTGTTCGCGATGACAAACGTGTAGGACACGTCCTGGTTCACCAGAACGGCGCTGGCGAAATCCTGAACGTCGATATCAAGGTCGGCGATTTGATTGACGGGGATGATCGTCGTCACAGTTATGCTCCATCCGCCGGCGATGTTCCCCGCGTCGCCGCTGGTGTCATCGACGACATACAGGGACCAGACCCCGTTCGCATCTGCGCCCGCAAAATTACTCAGGGATGTTTCCAATGGACCCGCCGGGGCATTCGGAAAGACATCGCTCGGAGGAAAGTCCGCTGGCCGGAAGGCTCCGGCAACGAGTTGACCTTCATCAGAGAGAGCCAGGGCAGCCGTCGAGTCGAGGGTCAAAACCGCGTTATCCAACCGGTTTCCACCGCCGGCATCCGACATCAGGACAACCTTTTGTCCATTCGGACCAACGAGCAGGACATCAATATCATCCGGGAACGTATGATTGAGTTTATTGAGCGTGATCGCCACCTTGCTGACCAGGCCGGTGACTCCGGAGACTGTGATCGAAGACGGATAAGGATTGGCAGAACCGACGCTTGGGATCGTGATGACATTCGTATTCGCGAAGGTGAACAGCTTCGGCAACGTGAAATTGAAGGTCACATTGGTCGTGAATCCGGAACCATCCTGCACCTGCAGAGTGGCGGTGAGGGTCTCTCCGGCAGCGCCACTCGCCGTGAAGCTGAACGTCCTCACGACCGCCTGGGCGTCGGCAACCAGCACGCCGTAGTTTTGCGGCGCGCTCGGCGAATTGACGCCGTTACCGGAAAGCAACGTCGCGGTGACGTTCGAGGAATTGATGTTTCCCGAATTTCGCAACCCAAATTCCACCGTGACGGTTTCTCCAAGATCGATCGCTCCGTTGGCCGGCGAGAAACTTTCCACCGTCAATCGCGAACCCGCCTGGGCGATGGAGACAAATGGGGCCGCCACGATTGCCGTCGCCGAGGCGACGTTATCCGCCAGGTTCGGGTCGGCCTGTGTGCCAGAGGCATTCGCCGTGATGGTCAGATCTTGCGGGGCCAACGGCGAGGTCATGACAATCGTCAACAGGGCGGAGCTGCCGCTGGCGAGAGTGCCGATGGTCGCATTAAAACTATTTCCGTTGCGGGTGAATGTTCCCTGCGTCAGCGCGTTCGTGACAAACGTTGCCGCAGCGGGCAGCGTGCCGTTGATCGCCACGCCGGTGGCGGCATTGGGCCCACGGTTGGTCACAGCGATGGCAAACGTCACATTGCTTCCCACGACGATGGTGTGGGGCATATCGACGATGCTGATCGCGAGGTCGGCCGCAGGCGCGACAGTCGTCGTCGCCGTGGCTGAGTTGTTTCCAGGCACGGAGTCCGATTCGTCCGAAGCCACCCGTGAGGTTGCGGAAATGGTGCCAACGATGGTCGGGCGAACCACGATGGTCACGACCGCCCCGCCGCCATTCTGGATGGAACCGAGGTTGTAAATAATCGTTCCGCCGACATTCACGAAACTTCCCTGCGTCGAGGAAGCCGAGACAAAGGCGGCCGTGCTGGGCAAACTGTTCGTCAACATGACGCCGGTTGCTGAAATCGGCCCACGATTGGTCACGCTGATCGTGTAAGTTAATGTCCCGCCCGCGGTCACGGGGTCCGGGAAATCCGAAATCGTCACCGCGAGATCCGCCGAAGGCAACACGACCCGGCCAAGGACGGTGACGGTGTTGTTGGACAAATCAGGATCGCTCTGCTCGGAGTTGACGGTTGCAGTCGAGGAAATGTTGCCCAACGCGGTTGGGATCACCACCACGGCCGCAGTCGCCGAACCACGCGCGGGGATCCTGCCGAAGTTGAAGGTGACGACTCCGCCGGAATGCTGGACGTTGCCCTGTGAATTGGTGGCCGAAGCGAAGATGGAACCGGAAGGCAACGTCTGGCTCAAGACCACCGTCTTGGCGGAACTCGGGCCGTGGTTGGTGACCACAATTGAATAGGTCAAATTGGTCGCGGTCACAGCCGGGTTGGGTGTCGCCACCATCGTGACGCCCAAATCCGATCCGGGACATTCTCCCCCGCCATCGGTGCAGGTCTGGGGCGTCAAAAATAGCGACCAACATTGGATGGCGCCGATGTCGATGGCAAATTGATCAATCACCTCGAGCTGCCAGATGCCGTTTGCGTTCGTGTCGGAATTCAGATTGAAATTTGACAATGGCTGTTCCGGTTGAAAGGAGCCGACGAACGGAGCGGTTCCCGAGGAAATCGGCAACCGGGCATCGTCGGCAAACCGGGTGCGGAAACTGTCCGGCGTGCAACCAAAGCCGAAATTGTCCCCGGATCCGCCGTTATTTTGGGAGAGGATGACGACCCTTCCATCGGGAGAAATCAATTGAATCAACAGATCCGCGTCGAACGTGTGGGTGAGGTGCAGGGCCACCTCGACTTTGCCGATCGAGCCGAGGAAATTGGAGACCACAATCGGGGAGCGGACCCCGACCGGATTCGCGTCCGGAATGGCGAAGACGTTGTTGTTATTGAAGCGCACCGGCAACCCCAGAACACCGGTCGGCACGCGGAACAGATTGGTGCGGGTGTCAACATCGGATTTGATAATGAGAGTGAACTCCAACGGCGTCCCGCAGATAAATTCGGGCGACGTTGTGATTCTGAATGGAACGAAATTCTCCGCGCTGCCGCCTGCGGGAATATCGGGATAGGTGGACATCGACTGGACCACGATAACCTCCGGAGTGGTCGTGGTCAGCGTCACTGAAATGTTCGAGGCCGAAACCCCGATGTTCGTCAAAACGATTTGCAAATTGTTGCATTCGTTGAAGTCGATCAAGCCGTTCCCGTTTCCGCCCGAAACAATGGTCGCATTATAGGCGAGCCCCGGAACATCAAAGGATTCAATCACGCCCGCAGTGGTCGTGCTGTTGGGTGAGCTGGCCAATGCGCCAAGACCGCGCTTGGCAAACGCGCCGAACAATTCGATACGATTGGCGCCGCCGCTGTTCACCTCGTCGGCCATGAGAATGCCGTCCCGCGCCTGGATAAAATTCGGGTTTGCCGGAGTCAGATTCATTCCGTCGGTCACAAGTTGCAGGATCAATTGGTTGCCGACTGCCGGACCGTATTTGTTGATCAGGGCGGCGCGTGCCTCCCACAACATCGAGCACCAGACCTCGCCCTGGGCATGAACCGCGTTGGCAGGCGTGCCGCCGACGACGGGGCTTCTCGGAATTCCGGGATGCGCACTCGCCTGGGCCGGATCAATGTCTTTGAAGGTCAGGGGATTCTTGTTCAAGTCGGTGCTGTACGGGTAACGGCGAATTCCGAAATAGTAATTGGCCGCTAAACCGAAGAAATTGAACGTGGCATAGCCGCCTTCCGCGTAATTTCCATTCACATTATCCGAGGGCTCGCTCAGCAGACTCAGGGAATAGAAATCCGACCAGCCTTCTCCCAGCCCGCGAGATTGAAGGTTGAACAAGCCGGCACCGCCACCAACTCGGCGATTGCTCAAGCCATGCACGTATTCATGTATGATAATTTCCCCATCCAAGTCCCCGTCCCGATCCGGATCCGGCCCGGAGAACTTATACATCTGCATGCGGGGCGAGAACCCATCGGGGGGCGTCGCCATGTTCGCATTGTTGTCATGGAACGGATCATTGAGGTCCAAGCCATCCTGGGCGTCCGCCAATACAGGGTCGTTGCCGATCCCGCCGCGCCCGAAATTGTCCCTCTGGAAATTCCCGGCCTCCTCGGTAAAACCCAGTTCATAAAGCTTGTCGTGAATCCAGTTGTTCCAATAGAAAAGCTGGACGACCGCCGCATCGCCGTAGGTGTCCGGCCCCTGGGCCAAATCAAGCGGAAAATCGAAGACACGAGTAGCGCCGCCGTTGGGCCGCGGCAAATCCGGCTGGTCATCGTCGTCCCGATCCAGATGCGCATCCACATTGTTGCCCAGCGTTTCCATGTCACCGTCATTGATCCATCCGTTCGGGGAAGCCAGGACCGATACGGCATTCGTTACCACCAGGACACGCGGAACCACCGGAGGCTGAAGCGCGCTCGGGTTTTGGTGTCCCGGAGAAAACGGGCTCGGGCTGTCGCTGGTGTAAACGTTGTAGGTCGCATCCGAAATATACTCGGTCAATCCGCGCCGGATGATTACTTCGCCGGTTTGAGCGTCCACGATACTTTCAAACATTTCACCACGGGACCGACTCGTGAACACGACCTGCCAGGAAAGCCGAAGACTGGCATCACTGGTCGGGAGCCAGACGAGTTGCGCGACCGACTCGCCGCTTAGCACGGGACTGGCGTTGAACGACTGGCGCCTGGTCGCTCCGGCCGGCTCACCCGATCCCCGGACCTGGCTGACGGCCAGATCGCTTCCAACATCTTTCGCCGCGTTGACAATCGCTTCGGCCGCTGAGATCGCCGGAGCACTCTGAGCCGCTGCGCGATTGGCCGTTCCGGCGTCGGCTGCTTTCACCGCATCCGGCAGGAAACGCGTGGAGAGGTTGACCAGTTCCCCCCGTTTGGTGACATGCCCAACCATCAGAGCTTCGTGAACGGGGATTCCATCGACCTGCTGCTGCCAGATGGTCGTCTTGAGTCCGTTGTGCGCGGTGACAAAATCCCGGTTGATTTTGGCACCGGTCAGAACTTCCGCTCCGTGGCCAAAGACCCCGGCATTATCGTTCAGGAACGCCTTGATGGAGCGGTGCGGATCGTTATCCGGCAGAGCTCGGGCTGCATTGGCGGAAACCGCGCCGCCTTCTCCATTGGGTCCGGTCAAAAAGCCGTGCGTGGAGGAAATGAAGTTCGGGGATTTCAGCAGCGGATCGATGTCCGCCTGCAATCCGGGCACCCGGTTCCGCAATTTTGCCAGCGCCTGCTGTTTTCCGTCGGCAACCGCGGGGCGGTTCTGTCCATCCAGGCGCTTGTCCACATTCGGCAGCGCTTCACGAGTCGGGGCGACTTGCGCGAGGGCAAGAGGTGTCGCGCAGCCGAGCGCCAACGCCATGCAGGCCGTTGCGATGAGACGGAAAGGACTTACGGTTTTTTTCATGTGTGCCTTAAACTTTAATCTGCTGAATGCTTTTTCATCGGCCCTTGCGGTTCATCCTGATTTCGATCCGGCAACGGCTGCTGCGATATTAAATTATCACGGTCCCTGCGGACTCAACCGGAAGAACTGCGCCTTGGACGATAATGGAAACGAGGCGCTATTCTTCCCGTTGACGACGGTAACCGGGACATTGGTCGCAGGGGTCCAAACCGCGTTCTGCGACAAATTGGTTGTCGTTTCAATGCCGTAACCCGGCGCATTTGTATCCCAGGTTATGGAAAGGGCGTTGTTCACCGGACGAAGCACGAGCATCGGCAGTTCGACCAGGATTTTGACCGAGGCGGTGTTGTTCGCCTTGAACGGTTCATCGACCAGCGAGGCGACGGTGGCCGCATTCGTGAGAATGCCTGCAACGGTGGGTCGCACCACGAGGCTGAGGTTGACTCTGGCAAACGGGGCCATCGTGCCGATGTTGAAGATCACGTCGCTGCCGACCAGACTTTGGCTGCCTTGGCTGGTGTTGGCCGAGACGAAGGTCGTTCCCGGAGGCAACGGGTTCGTCACGGTGACACCCGTGGCGGAGACTGGTCCAAAATTGCTGACCACGAGACTGAACGTCAGGTTGTTATTGATCTGAACGGGATTCGGAGATCCGACGAGCGAGATCGCCATATCGGCGCGGGGAATATCCACGAGGGTTTCCTCGTTGGCCACGTTGTTCAGGAGGTTTGGATCCACCTCGTTGGCGAAGACCGAGATGCTGTTCGTGATCAAACCGATCGCATCCGGCCGGACGACAACGGTGAAGCTGGTCGAGCCACCGCGCGGGAGCGAACCCAGATTCCCGACCCGGGTGTTGCCCGAGTTGGTGAAGCAACCGCACGTGTCCGAGACAAATGTCGTCCCAGCCGGCAGGAAATCCGTTACAACGATCCCCGTAGCGGCCGACGGGCCGTTGTTCCGGATCGTCACGGCGTAAGTCAGATTATTATTCGTCGCCGCCGGGTCGGGCGAATCCGTCATCGTCACCGACATGTCCGCCACAGGAGCCAGGCCGCTGGAGGATTCGATTTGCAGGATCCATCCCTGGCCAATGCTCCCGGAATTGAAGGTGGCATCATCCGCCGCATAAAGAGACCAGTTCCCGTTCGGATTCACCCCGCTGAGGACGGACAAGGTGGTCGAATAAGGCGCGCTCGGCGCCGGGGGCGGGAAGAAATCCGCGGGCTGGCTGGCGTAATCGCTGGGCCGGAAAGTTCCGGAGGAGATCACACCCGAATCGGGCAGCGTGCTCG
>Ga0163144_10026957_pt1 | contig 11148 bp, 6 predicted proteins | sample OliLak19BULKMAT1_FD_123175 | JGI IMG/M metagenome (GOLD analysis project Ga0163144, IMG submission 123175) | Freshwater microbial mat bacterial communities from Lake Vanda, McMurdo Dry Valleys, Antarctica - Oligotrophic Lake LV.19.BULKMAT1 | ecosystem: Environmental > Aquatic > Freshwater > Lake... | reverse complement strand
CTCGAACATCGCCTTTGCGGTCGGCGGAGCCGCGGTGATCGGCGGCGTGGTGCTCTATCTCACGGCCCCGTCCGACGCCCCGAAACCTGGAAAGCTCGACAAAAGTGGGCGCGAGCTGCGGATTCTCCCCGTGGTCGGCAGCGTGAACGGGCTCTTCATCACGGGCTCTTACTGACTCACCTTCCTTTCTCGATCGGACGACAACCATGGCTCGATCTCCCTCTCTCCTCCCTTCTCTTCGCGGGCCCGGCGCGCTCCTCTCGCTCTGCGCATCTCTGCTGTTGTCCGCGCTGGCCGCGTCCTCGGGCGGCTGCCAGCTCATTGCCGGGCTCGGCGGCGAGGAGACGCTGGCCACGGGCGGCACCGGCGGCACGGGCGCGACCGGTGGCAGCACCGGCACGAGCACCGGCGGCACGGGCGGAACCGGGCTCACGGGCCCGTGTACGCCGGGCGAGTCCGAGGATTGTTACAGCGGGCCTGCCGGCACCCAGGGCGTGGCGCTGTGCAAGGCCGGAACCGCCCTGTGCGGCCAAGATGCCATGTGGGGCGAGTGCTCGGGCGAGGTCCTGCCGCAGCCCGAGAGCTGCGCCAGCCCCGACGACGAAAACTGCGATGGACTCGACTGTACGACGTGGGTCAAGACCCTGACCGGGGATGTGTACGGCACCGCCGTCGCCGCCGACGCCCAGGGGAACGTCTACGCGTCGGTCGCGTTCTACTCCGGAGTCGACTTTGGCGACGGGACACCCGTGGTGCCTCTGGGCAACGGGGATGTCGCGCTGGTCAAATACGACGCGGCCGGCAAGCTCCTGTGGAAGAAGGTGTTCCCGGCCGCGGGAACCCAGGAGATCAGGGACATCGCCGTCGACCCGAGCGGCAACGTGGCCTTCATCGGGCAGAGCGACGCCAGCATCGATTTTGGCAAGGGGCCCATTCCGGCCGGGGTCTTCGTGGTGAAGCTCGATCCGGAGGGCACCGCGCTGTGGAGCGCGGTCGGGCAGGCCTCGTCGTATGCGGCCGGGACGACCATCGCCAGCGACTCGAAGGGCCACGTTGTCATTGGCGGGGTCGGCAAATCCATTGATTTTGGCACGGGCGCCATTGACGCGGTGGACGGTAACAGCTTCTTCGTGGGCAAGCTCGACGGCACCACGGGACAGGCGCTCTGGGTCAAGATCTCGAAGGGTGGAGCCAACGAGACGCTCGGGGGGATCGCGGTCGATCCGTCCGACAGCGTGGTCCTGGCCGGCACCTGGAATGGCGCGTACATTGGCCTGGCCGGCGCCGAGGCCGCGCCGAACGACCTCTACAACTGTTGCGGTCTGGAAGCGCCCTTCCTGTTGCGCCTCGCGCCCGACGGGAGCGGGTCCGACGGCAAGATGCTCGCAGGCTACCAGGACATGCTGGCGCTCGCCGTGAACGGCCTCGGCGTCGACAAGTTCGGCGTCTCGACGCTGGTCGGCGACTTCGCGGGAAAGCTCGATTTCCAGAGCGGGCTCTACGACTCCGGGCTTTCCAGTGGCATGTTCGTCGTGCACGACCAGACGACCGGCTTCAATCAGTGGTCGAAGGGTCTCGTGCAAGCGGGCGTCTCCGTCGGCGGCCAGGGCGTCGCCATCGACGGCCACGACAACATGGTGATCCACGGGCAGTACGGCGGTCCGCTCGACCTCGGCGGCGGGGCCCTGCCCGAGACCGGAGCCTCGCAGTTCGTGGTCAAGCTGGACAAGGAAGGCAACTTCCTGTGGAACCGGGCGTACTCGGTCGGCGACGGGGGCGTCGCCGGCATTGCCGCCGGCACCTTCGAGGACGAGACGCTGCTGATTGGCACGTTCTACGGAAGCGTAGATTTCGGGGCTGGCCTGGTCGAGGCCCAGCAGGGGGTGTTTCTGGCGAGGCTCGGGAAGTGACCGAGAAGGGGAAAGCCGGCCTCGAGATGGGGTGTTGCCGAGGCCGGCTGGCGTGCGGGGAAACGGGTGGGAGCGCGCCGGCCTCGCCGCCGAGCGCCGGCTACTTGGGATCAATGCGGAAGATCTTGCCGTAGATGCTGACCAGGTACACCTCGCCGAAGTTGTCCTGTCCGAAGGACGAGAGCGCGTCGGGCGGGTTCAGCTCGTTCGTGATCTCGGTCGCCGTCACCGACGCGGCGCCGTCCCAGCGGAACGTCCACACGCGGGCCGAGACGTAGTCGGCGTAGAAGTAGGTCCCGCGGAGGCCCGGCATCTTGGCGCCGCGGTAGACGTAGCCGCCCGTGATCGATTTACCGGCGAGGTGATCGTACTCGACGACAGGCAGCGTCAGGCCAGTCTGATCACAGCCGTTCTGGGGCGAGAAGCAGTGGAGTCCTTCCATGGTCTTCCAGCCGTAGTTCTTGCCGCCCTGTCCGGCGGGCTCGACGTCGACCTCCTCCCATTCGTCCTGGCCGACTTCACCGATGTAGAGGTCAGCCGTGCACGCGTCGAAGCTGAACCGCCACGGGTTGCGCACTCCCAGGTCCCAGATCTCGGGCTTGCCGCCCGCCAGGTTGCCGGCGGGCACGGCGTAGGGATCGCCCCCGTCGACGTCGATGCGGAGGATCTTGCCGAGCCAGGTTTGCAGGTCCTGACCGTTGCCCTGCGGGTCGCCGCCGGCCCCGCCGTCGCCGAAGCCGATGTACAGAAAGCCGTCCTTGGGGCTGAACTCGATCGAGCCGCCGTTGTGGTTCGTGTAGGGCTGATTCTGCTTCAGGATGTCCTTGACCGCCGCGGGCTCGGCCTTGTCGGGGTTGCCCGAGCGCTTGTATTCGACCACGCGAGAGTTGCCCTTGGGGTTGGTGTCGGAATAGGGCCCTTCGGTGTAGTGGACGAAGAATCGGCCGTTTTCGGCGTATTTGGGGTGGAAGGCCAGGCCGAGGAGGCCCTGTTCCTGGTGGTAGCCGTCGGGCGCGTCCGGGTTCGAGACGAGGGTCTGGATGTCGAGGAAGGGCTCGGGGAGCTGCACGCCGTTCTGGAGGATCAGGACCCTCCCGGTCTGCTCCACCACGAAGAGACGATCGTTGTCGCCCGGGGCCGCCTTCACGAGCACGGGGCGGCTGAAGCCGGCGCCGACCTCGGTGAGCTTGAGGGCCGGACTGGCACCCTGAGGAGGGGTGCAGTCGTAATTGCCTGTCGGTAGGCCGCCGCCCGTGCCGCCCGTGCCGCCCGTGCCGCCGGTCCCCGTGCCACCGCTGCCGCCGGTGGTGTCGGTCGTGGTCGTGGTTCCGCCGCTGCCGGCAGTGCCGCCGCTGCCGCTGGTGCTAGCATTGTCACCGCAGCCAGCGAGCCCTGACGCGAGCAAGAGTGCCAGAGCCGGGTAGCCCAGGAGAGAAAAAGTCGGCGAAGAGTGTAATTTCATCCGCGTAGGATAGCGAAGATCACCCGGAGCGTAAGCCCCTGTTCGACGGCCCCCGGTCCGGTCATCCTTCCACTTTCGCAGGCAACATGGCCTCATCGAAGAAGCTCAGTCTCGGCCTCGCGACTCTGGCTGTCGCGCTGGTCCGCGCAACGCCGGCCGCGGCGCAACCAAAGCGCCCGCCCACCTACCCTGATTTCGCGTTCGGCAGCCCCACGGGAGAAGCGCTGCTGGCGCTCGGCTCGGCCCTCAGCGTGGCGGCGTTCAAGCTGCCACAGAGGTCGGCGGGCTGGGGTCCGGACTGGGTCCAGCCCTACGACCCGAGCGCCGACTGGATCAGCGATTTCACCGGCGCTTACCTCGGGTCGGGCATCGCGATGGGGGTGGGGTACGGGCTCGAGGTGGCTTACTTCGGGCAGCAGGGGGTGAGCGGCGGCGGAGTGTATGCCATGCGCGCGCCGCTCATCGATCTGGAGGCGGCCGGGCTCACGACGGGGATCGTGATGACGCTCAAGCGGCTGACCGGGCGCTGCCGGCCGCGGTATTACATCGACGGCAAGTGCCTCGATGATTCGCTCGCCGAGGCGTTCCCGTCGGGCCACACCGGACCCGTCGGGGCGGTCGCCGGGGCGCGCCTGATGCTCGCGCTGCAGACCACGGCCGGCGCCGAGTTTCGCTGGGGCGCGTTCAGCGTGGCCGAAGTGCTGTCGCTGGGGACAGCGTATCTGCGGGTGCGCGCCGGCATGCACTCGTGGACGGACGTGCTCGGCGGGCTGGTGCTGGGCCACGCGGTCGGGGCCCTGGTGGCGGCGGCGCACCCGATGCGAGCGGTCGACCCGCGCGACCGCACGGTGGACCCGGTCACGACCGGCTCGGGCACGGCGGCGTTGTCGTGGGGCGGCAGGTTCTGAGCGGCGCCGACGAGGTGGCGAGCCGAGCACGCCCGGTCGCGGGTTGGGCGGGCGCGGGCTACGGCGTGCACGTGAACGAGCCGAGCCCGGTAGCCGGCTCGGCCCAGAAGCGGTACGGCGAGAACCAGAAGCCGGCGCGCATCCCGACGCTCGCGCGACGCCAGCTCCCGAGCAGGTAGCCCCAGTCGCGCAGGGCGCGCTGATCGATGCTGCCGCCGATCAGGTTGAAGACGTTCCACTCCTCGAGGTAGCCGGATTGCAGGCCGTCGTCGGTGACCACGTAGGCGGTGCGGCCGCCGAGCGCGACGACGAGGCTGCCGGTGTGCTTGAGGTTGGTGTGGGTGTGGTCGGCGCACGGGTCGAGCAGCACGCGATCGGCCGGCACGCCGAACTTGCACGCGGCCAGGTGCGAGAGCGCAAAGGCTTCGATCAAAGGGGAATGGACGGCGCCGCCGCTGACGATGACGACGGGCGCGACGCGGCCCGCCCAGGCCATGGCGGCGCGTCCGGCGCGCGTGACGTTGATCGTGAGCAGGTCCATGTCGGGCTTCTGCATGGGCAGACACGCGGCGCCGGGCAGGTAGTCGCGGAGGACGCTCGGGGTCTGATCGCGGTGGCCGAAGCCGAACGTCGATACGGCGGCGTAGGGATAGATCCGCTGCTCGGCGAGGTCGGCGAGGACGCGGCTGAAGACGCTCGCGTTCTGCCGGGCGGCGGCGGTCCGCGCGGCGGCCGGGAGATCGCACGCGAGGTCCGGCGGCAGGGCTTCGGTGGAGGCGCCGGCCGCGATCCGGGCGTAACGATCGCGCGACGCGATCAGGCGATCGCGCGCGGCGGGCACCGGGAAGCCGCAGCCGGCCGGCGTCGCATCGGGCAGCGCGCGCTCGCTGTCGTAACGGACGGGCACGTGACACGCGGCCGCGAACATCTCGGGAAACGAGTCGTGAACGTCCGCGCCGGCGCCGTCGGGCCCCAGCGCATCGCCCCACTGTCCGCACGCGCGCTGCCGCTCGAAGCCGCGCGGCGCACGGCCCGCGAGGGGGCCTTGCGGCGCCACGTCGGGGCGCTCCGCGTGGCGAAAACAGCCGGCGAGCAGCGGCAGGAGCGCCGCGACCAGCACCGCGCGGGAGCGCGTGCGCGCAACAACCACCTTCCCGCCCCCGCTCATTTCTTCTTCTTCGGTGCGGTCCACGGATCGACCACCCCCGCGAGCCCGCTGACCCGCTTCGGCTCGGGGATCTTGAACGCCTTGCGAAAGCTCGGCTCCTGCACGACGCGGCGCGCGGCGCACAGGTTCATCGCCTCGAGCGCGCCGGCCAGGTTGCGCGGACCCCCGTCGAGCTTCTGGATGCGCTCGGCGAACAGCGCCGACAGCTCGGCTGTGTGAGCGCGATCGCAGAACCCCGCGCCGAACCACGGCAGCGCGCCGCGCCGGGCCGGCGGGCGCCGGTTCGCCAGATCGTCGACGTGCCCCTTGAACCACTCCCACGCGGCGTCGCGCGTCTCGAGCGCCCCGAGCTGCGCGTCGAGGATGGTCGTCAGCTCGGTCGCCGGGATGCGCGCGTCGAACGTCAGCGCCAGCGCGCGCGCCGCGAGCTCGGGCGTCTCGAACGCGCCGAGCGCGCCGACGAGGCGACCTCGCACCACGTCGTCGGTGGCGCGATCGAGCGCCCGCACGATGTGATCGAAGAAGGCGGCGTCGCCCTCCGAGGCCGCCACCGCGAGGCACGTGCCGACCAGCTCCTTGTCGGCGGCCTCGGGGTGCAGCGCCCCGTCCTGGCCGTATCCGAGGTACGCCCGCCCGCGCTCCGCCGCCTCTTTGCGCACCGTCGCGTCGCGGGCCACGAGCGTCATGAAGGCGAGCAGCTCCGCCCGCAGCCCGCGCCGCTCGTCGTCCTCGCTCTTGCCCTTCGCGGCCTCCCAGCCGAGCTTCTTCCACGCCGGCCCGAACACCCGCTGCGCCTGCTTCTCGATCGCCTCGCGCTCGTTCGGCCGGGTCAGCCACGAGCGCGCGATGCGGAACGGCTCCATCGCGGCCTGCGCCACCTGACGCTCCGGCTCGCCCGCCAGCGGCGTCAGCAGCGCCATGACGTCGGCGGCGGGCGTGCCGCGGTTGAACGACGTCCGCAGCGCGTGCACGACGGCGAGCCGCTCGGCCACGCTGAGGTCCTTGTACGCCGTCGTCGTGAGCTTCTTCATGTCGGCGATCGGCATGGACATCACGTAGTACCCCGCCGCCGCCGCGTTCGGCATGACCCACGCGGGGCACGTCGTCCCCGGCAACGGCAGCGTCCCCTCGGGACCGCCGAGCAGCGTGCAGACCTCCCGCGTGGTCTTGCCGTCAGGCACCCTGGCGCACACCGGGATCTGCCACGTCCGGCTCGGATCCCCGGCCGAGCCGAGCGGCAGGTGCCGCGACTGCTTCAGCGCGAGCGTGTTCCCCTTGGGGCTGCACGAGAGCGTCGCCTCGACGAGCGGCACGCCCGGCTGCGTGACGAACGTCCGGAACGGCGCGCCGATGTCGCGTCCCGCCGCCACCGTCAGCGCCGCGAACAGATCGTCGGCCGTCGCGTTGCTCCCGCGATGCGCGTTCAAATACGCCGCGAGCCCGCTGCGAAACTTGTCCGGCCCCATCCACCGCTCGAACATCCGGATGACGCCCGAGCCCTTCTGGTACGTGATCGCGTCGAACGCGTTCGCGATGTCGTGCGGGCTCCGCACGTCCTGCCGCACCTGGCGCGAGCTGATCAGGCTGTCCGTCCCCATCGCCTCCTGCACCCCGCGGAGCTGCCCGACCTCCACGGCGTCGCCGGGACGCATCTCTGCCAGCAGGCGCCCCTCGCTCCACGTCGCGAACGCCTCGTTGAGCCAGAGGTCGTCCCACCACGGCATCGTCACCAGGTTGCCGAACCACTGGTGCCCGAGCTCGTGCATCGTCACGTTCCAGAACGCCCGCTTCTGCCGCGTCGGCGCGCTCGCCTCGTCGACCAGCAGCAGCCACTCGGCGAAGGTGATCGCCCCCGCGTTCTCCATCGCCCCGCGCCGATCCGGCACCGCGATCATGTCGAGCTTGTCGAACGGATACTCGATGCCCAGGTACATCTCGAGCGCCGTCACCATCTCGCCGGTGTGCGAAAGCGCGTACGCCAATTCCTTCCCGCGCCCCTGCGCCGCGACGCCCCGCAGCGGCAGCGGCCGCGCCCGCACGGCGTTCGGCGGCACCGGCGGCGCGGCGACGACATCGAGCGGCCCGACCGCGAACGCCAGCAGGTAGCTCGGCAGCGGCGCGGTGGTCGCGTACGAGATCCGCGTCGTGTCCCCCGCCGCATCCGAGCGCGCGATCTCCCGCGTGTTCGCGATCCCCTCCATCCCCCGCGGCACGAACAGCGTCACGTCGAACGGGACCTTGAACGCCGGCTCGTCGAAGCACGGAAAGGCACGCCGCGCCGCGATCGCCTCGAACTGCGTGAACGCATAGCGCTTGCCGCCCCGCTCCACGAGGTACAGCCCCTCGGCGGTCCGCGCGAACGGCGCGTCGTAATCGATGCGAATGGTCGCCCGCCCCGGCCCCACCGGCTGCGCCAGCCGCAGCCCGGCGACCCCCGACGGATCGACCTCGCCATACGTCGCCGGAACCGGCCCCGACCCCTCCATGCGCACGCTGGCGCTGCGCGCGTGCAGATCTTTCCCGTGCAGCCAGAGCACGTCGCGGGCCCGCGTCAGGTCGACGAGGATCTCGACCGTCCCGCTGAAGCGATCGACGTTCGGATCGATCTGGATGACGACCGTCGCGTGCAGCGGCCGAACGTCGCTCGGCAGCCGACCCAGCGGCGCCGGCTCGACCGGCAGCGCGGGCGCCGGCAGCACCAGAGGCGCAAACGTCGGCGGCGGCGGAGCGTACACGTAGCGCGGCGGAATCGGCGACGATGGCTCCGCCGAAACGCAGCCAGCCAGGGTCAGCGTGGAGGCAACCACAAAGCAGCGAAGAGCGCGTCGCACGGCGCCCACGCTACCACCGCGCCCCCCGCCCCGGTGCCAGCCAATGGGGGGCAGCGCACCCAACGCTCGCGAGCTCACTCGGACTCACGACCGCTTCCCTCCGCCCTTGCGTGTCACCCGCAGAGACTGGGGCAGCGCACCCAAAGCTCGTCCGCTCACTCGGACTCACGACCGCTTCCCTCCGCCCTTGCGTGTCACCCGCAGAGAGTGGGGCAGCGCACCCAAAGCTCGTCAGCTCACTCGGACTCACGACCGCTTCCCTCCGCCCTTGCGTGTCACCCGCAACAGCGCCGTCCTCGTCGTGGGGCTCAGCGCCATGGTGTCGCGCTCGCCGCGCGCCAGCCGCAGCGCGCCGGCGTAGGCGATCATCGCGGCGTTGTCGGTGCAGCTCGCGAACGGCGGCACGAACAGCGAGATGCCCCGCGTCGCGCACACGGCGGCCATTCGTGCGCGCAGCCCGCGGTTGGCCGCGACGCCGCCGGCGAGCACGATGCGGGTGAGGCCCTCGCGCTCGGCGGCGCGCACCGTCTTGCCGGTGAGCACGTCGACCACGGTCGCCTGGAACGCCGCGCACAGATCGGCCAGCGCCTGGCCGCGCGGCGGCTCGCGGAGCGACCCGACGTGACGCGCCACCGCGCTCTTGATCCCCGAGAAGCTGAACTCGAACGAGCGACGATCGACCATGCCGCGCGGCAGCTCCACACCGGCACGCTTCGCGTCGCCCTCGGCAGCGAGGCGATCCACCGCGGGCCCCCCCGGGTACCCCAGCCCCAGGATCTTCGCCACCTTGTCGAAGGCCTCGCCCGCGGCGTCGTCGCGCGTCGCGCCGATCTCGTGGACCGCGTCGAGCTGCGGCCCGTCGGCCCGGTAGATGGCGGTGTGCCCGCCCGAGACGAGCAGCGCGATGAACGGATACTCGGGCGGCGGCGCCTCTTGCCCGGGCCGCCGGAGGAACACCGCCAGCAGGTGGCCCACCAGGTGGTCGACACCGACGAGCGGCTTCTCGGCCGCCCACGCCAGGCCCTTGGCCATCTGCAGGCCCACCAGCAGCGCCCCCGAGAGGCCGGGCTGCGAGGTCACGGCGATGCCGTCGATGTCGCGCAGGCGCGTGCTCGCCCGCTCGAGCGCCTCGTCCACCACGGGCGCGATGGCCCGCGCGTGATCGCGCGACGCGATCTCGGGGACGACGCCCCCGTACGGCGCGTGCGCGGCGATCTGGCTGCGGACCACGTCGGAGAGCACATCGCCGGCCTCCGTGACCACGGCGGCGGCGGTCTCGTCGCAGGAAGTTTCGATGCCGAGGACGAGCATGCGGGCTGGAGAGGTAGCCCGGATCAAGCACCGGCGCAGCCGCGAGTTGACGCCCTCGCCCCATCGCCGTCTGGCCCCATCGCGCGAACGCCCGTTAGCATGCGTCGCTTCAGCATGCGCGCTTCCTTACCTGCTCTCGTTGTCTTCACCTCGCTCACCGCCGTGCTCGTCACCGCGTGCGGCTCGCGCAGCGGCCTCTACGTCGACCCGGGCAACGGCGGGGGCGGCAACGGCGGCGCAGGCGGCGGCAACGGCGGCGCAGGCGGCGGCAACGGCGGCGCAGGCGGCGGCAACGGCGGAGCAGGCGGCGGCGACACCTGCCCTCCCTTCTGCCCGGCGACGTGTGACGGGGCCCCACCCGCCTGCTTCGACTGCGGCGGCACCCCGCTGGAGGCGGAGTGCCAGGGCTCGACCTGGATCTGCCCCGACGCGCCGTGCCTCTGCGCCCCCGCGATCTGGCAACAATCCGCGGCCGGCAAGGGCTCGCAGGGCGGCTCCGCGATCGCCCTCGCGCCCGACGGCGCGGTGGTCATCGGCGCCTCGTTCGGCGGCACCATCAACCTCGGCGGCAACACGTTCACCAGCTCCCAGCCGGACAAGATCCACGAGCACGACGCCGTGCTCGCGCGGTTCTCTCCCGACGGCGCGCACGTGTGGAGCCTCGCCTTCGGCGACGTCGCCGACGACTTCGTCGACGACGTCCTCGTGGATGCAAACGACAACACCACGCTCGTCGGGACCTACCGGAACGAGCAGCTCGTCGCGGGCAACCTCCTGCCCGGGGGCTGGGGTCAGAGCCTCTTCGTCGTCAAGGTCAACGCCATCGGTCAGGTCCTCTTCGCCAAGGGCTTCACCAGCGACGCCGGGAACGGGACGCAGGCCCGCGCCGCGGTGATGCCGGACGGTCACGTCGTCCTCGCGGGCGACACCTCGGGGACGATCGATTTCGGGGGCGGCCCGCTGGCCGGCGACAACACCCGCGACGTCCTCGTCCTGCGGCTCGACCCCCTCGGGGAGCCCGTCTACGTCCGGCGCTTCAGCGGCGCGACCCACGAGCTCGCCACGGACGTCGCGATCGCCCCCAACGGCGACGCCGTCGTCGTGGGCAGCTTCCGCGACACCCTCGACTTCGGGCTCGGCGCGCACACCAGCGCGGGCGATTTCGACACCTTCGCCATCCGCCTCGACGGCCTGGGCAACGTCGTCCAGAGCGCGACGTTCGGCGGCCCCGGACGCGAAGGCAGCCCCGCCGTGGCGGTCGACTCCGCCGGCAACGTCGTCCTCACCGCGTCGTACTCCGACGGCGCCGACTTCGGCAGCGGCCCCCTCGCCACCGGCGCGCCCGACCTCCTGGGCGGCGTCGTCGCGAGCTACGACCCCACCGGCGCGCCGCGCTGGGTGCTGCCCTTCACCGGCCCGAGCACCGATGTCTCCGGCGGAGACATCTTCCGCCTCACCGTCGACGCCAAGGACAACGTGGTGTGGGCCGGCCAGTTCATGGACACCTTCGTGATGGCCACCGCCGCCTTCGAGACGACCCTCGACTACCAGCTCGTCG
>Ga0163144_10026955_pt1 | contig 11148 bp, 7 predicted proteins | sample OliLak19BULKMAT1_FD_123175 | JGI IMG/M metagenome (GOLD analysis project Ga0163144, IMG submission 123175) | Freshwater microbial mat bacterial communities from Lake Vanda, McMurdo Dry Valleys, Antarctica - Oligotrophic Lake LV.19.BULKMAT1 | ecosystem: Environmental > Aquatic > Freshwater > Lake... | reverse complement strand
CCAGTTTTCAATAGGTCCTAATTTAGGACTTAATCCAAATAAGGGAATTAAATTATCGGCTTCAATGGTTTGCTCAACTTTAGTTTTTGAATCAACAACTGCTACACTTCTTAAAATACTATCACCATCTACTTTAGTTAAATTAGTATTTAATAATAAATTAATTTTCCCTTCTGTAGCCAAAGCAATTACTTTATTAACGCTATCCGGTGTTCCCCTAAAAGATTCACTTCTGTGAACCAATGTAACTTTATTAGCTACGTTCGCTAAAAATATCGTCCAATCTAGTGCGCTATCACCGCCACCAGCAATAACTATATTTTTATTTCGGTAGGCTTCAGGATCAAGAACCATATAGCTTACCCCTCTTCCATTTTCGAATTGCATTAAATTTTCTACTTCAGGTTTGCGAGGCTCAAAACAGCCCAATCCGCCAGCAATAACTACAACTGCTGCATTAATTTTTGTACCCATATTTGTAGTTAAAATAAAGTCGCGTTCGCCTATTTTATCTAAGGATTCTATGCGTTCTCCCAAAGTATATACTGGATTAAAAGGTTCTGCTTGCTTAACTAAATTATCAACTAATTCCTGCGCTAATATCGATGGAAATCCGGGAATATCATAAATCGGTTTCTTAGGATAGATTTCTGATAGTTGCCCCCCAATTTGCGGTAAATAATCAATTAAATGACAGCGCATTTTTAAAAGTCCTGCTTCAAAAATTGCAAAAAGTGCTACTGGTCCTGCGCCTACTATGACTATGTCTGTTGTTATCATTTTTTATTTTATAAATGTTGTAATAATAGTTTTTAAACTAATAAGGATGACTAAAAAACCTACCAAAAGCAATCCCTTTTTTATAGGGATTTTGTTTGAAAAATAAATAGATATAGGGGCTGCAACCATTCCTCCAATAACTAACCCCATAATAATTTGCCAATGACTTATTCCTATAATACTAAAAAAAGTAATTGTACTAATAGTTGCAACAAAAAACTTTGCTAAATGGGATGAGCCTACGGCATATTTTAAATTTCTACCGCCTGCTATTAATGAAGTTGTTACGATTGGTCCCCAACCACCACCACCAACAGAATCTAAAAATCCACCAGTGCCAGCTACCAAACCTACTTTTTTAATTTTAGACCCTTTGCGTAAATTAATATTCTTTGCTCTTAAAATAATCATAACACCTAAAATTAATGTATAAAACGAAACTAAGGGTTTAATTATTGTAAAATAATCTTTGCTAATAAATGATACTGCTGTTGCGCCTAAAATAGCTCCAATTGCTCCTGGCCATACTAGTTTTTTAAAAAGTTTCATATTCACATTTTTGTAACGCATATAAACTAACGATGATGAACCTGTTGTAAAAATCTCAGAGGCATGCATGCTCGCGCTTGCTACGGCTGGTGTAATAGTAGGGATGCCGAGACTTAATAAAAAGGTAGTAACACTTACACCGTACGCCATGCCTAAAGCGCCATCAATCATTTGAGCAATAAAACCTGCCAAAATATATAACCATAAATGCGAATCAAAACTTTGGGATGTTAAACTAATAAAAGAACCAATATCATGAAAAGGTACATACGTAAAAATTAAATGTCCTATTACCATAATCGTAATAACGGCTAAAGAATATAAACTCGCTTTACGAATACGTTTCAGAATAGATTTTTTCTCTGAATAATTGCTAGTTAAACTAGCTGTAATCTTATTCAACTCTGATACCTTGGTTGAAAAATCTCCATTTAGTTGGGTTCTTATTTTATATAAGTTCTCTAATACTTCTTGCATCTCATCAGGAAAAGATTCTTCAAACACTTCTCTTACTCGCTTAGCAATAGTAGGAGATTTGCCATTAGTAGAAATTGCAATTTTTAAATCTCCTTTACGAACAATTGAGCCTAAGTAAAAATCGCAATATTCTGGTGTATCTGCCACATTAGCTAAAATATTTCTTCGCTTGGCTTCTACTTTAATTTCTATACTTTTTTGTTTATCGTTAATTGCAACAATTAAAAAATCAACCCCTTCCAAATCTGAATTTGTAAACTCACGAAGAATAACTTTTACATGAGGATATGATTTCAAGAATTCATTTAGTTCATTACTTACTTCCTTGGCTAAAATAGTTAAGTTGGTTTGTGGGCTATTTAATAAAACTGCTGTCACTTTTTCTAAACCAACCTTACCTCCGCCAACAATAAGCACTATAAAGTTTTCTAGCTTTAAAAACACTGGAAATAATTTATTTTGTGTTTCTATACTCATAAATTAATAGTATGATAAATGTTAAAACGAATTACCTCAGACATTAAAAAATCATAGCCTGACGATAATTGTTGCCAAATATGGATATATTGTAATTGTAAACTTACTTTTTTATTTAGTTCATAATTTAATCCTGCATAAGATCTATTTTGATCAAAATAATTATAGATAATATTTTTTCCCGCATTTATCATTAGTTCATTACCAATTAAAACATATAATATTTTTCCTTTTTTTTCCTTTTTCACAATAGGAAAACGGAGGTCGAGTCTGTAACGTAATCTATAATTGAATTGATATTCACTAAGCGGTTCGTTATTTTTAACCTTTTCATTAAAACGCTGTTCAAGCCTAAAACGATGAGATAATTTTAAATTATTAATATTGTCATTAAGCAAAATTTCTTGCCATGGCCTCCATTCTGCTCGACTAAATTCATTTGTTATAAAAAATCTAAAATGTGCAAATCCAATTGTTGCAGTAATTTTGTTATTAAACTTATAACTTAATCCTGTTCTACCTAGAGCTTGTGAGTAATCATGATACCAATTTTTTGTTCTGAATTGAAAGTCTGAATTTATAGACCATTTTGGATTAATATTAATAGTACTAAAATACCCAAGCCAAATCATATTGTCTTTAGCTACTCTCGGTGAGTTTTGCGATAAAAGTTTAGATGGCATAATGAGAATAGTTATAAAAATAAATCGCAACATTAATTAAATAAATATTTTGAGTTAATTTTATGTACTGAAAATTCGGAGCGTAGTCTTACCACCTCTCCAATAACAATTACTGCAGGTGCTTTAATGTTTTTTTCTTTAGCAATATCCTCAATCGTTTCAATAGTTCCAGAAACAATCTTTTGGGTTGGCAACGAACCGTCTTGTATTAAAGCTATAGCAGTATCTGCCTTTCCCTCCTTAGAGAAAATTTCCGTAATTTCTTTTAATTTGCCTAAACCCATTAAAATAACTATAGTCGCATTTGTTTTTGCAGCCAATAAAACATCCTTTGATAATTGATTATCTTTAGTAGTTCCTGTGATTACCCAAAAACTTTCGCTCACGCCACGGTGAGTAACAGGAATACCAGCTAAAGCAGGAACGCTGATTGAACTTGATATACCGGGAACGACAGATGTTTCGATATTAAATACATTCGCGTAATGTAATTCTTCTTGTCCGCGACCAAACACAAAAGAATCTCCTCCTTTTAAACGAACAACATGCCCGTGCGTATAAGCCATATCCACAATTAGCGTATTAATTTGTTCTTGTGTATAAGCATGTTGATGATTGCGTTTTCCAACATAAATTTTTACAGCGTCTTTTGGTGCGTAATCTAATAGTTCTTTATTAACTAAAGCATCAAATAAAACAACATCTGCTGTTTTTAATGCATTTAATCCTTTTAAGGTAATGAGTTCAATATCTCCAGGACCTGCTCCTACTAAAGTTATTTTTGGTGTTATATAATTTGACATAATTTAGTTTTTTATAAATTTTATTTTTATTTTTCTATTTGTGATTCTCTATATAATTTTACTTGATTTAAAAATGATTGCGCTTGCGAGAAATAAGTTTCTGCAAATTCTTTACTTGGTTCGTTTTGATTAATTTGAAGCACTAACTCTTTGTAGCTTGTATTTAATTTAATTAATCCAGTATCAACCAAATGCTTATCAAAGTCAGCAATCAAAGTATGATGCGTATTTACGTGTATTTGTTTATCAAGTAATAATGCTTTTGCTCCGCTAATAAAAGAGGCGTATGTGTAGTAGATACTATCTCCAAACTGGCTATTATCGAAAGTTTCAGCACTCCATGCTAATTTTTCATCTGCTTCAAAAAACAAAGTAGCTACTAAATCAATTATTACACCAGCACATTCTCCTACTCCAATTGCTGTGGCAAATTTTTCGTCAGAACCCCAATCTAAATAATCCGACTCAATCAAAGTACTATTATCACCTAATGGCTTTAATAATTGATAGAAATAATCCTTACCTTGCTTATCGTAATACGAATTAAAATATTCTCCTTCAACTGCATTCTTTTCAAAATCATTAAATAGAGTTCTTAATACATCTGGTCCACGTTTACTGGCAACTTTAATAATTTTCTCTGAAATTCTTCCATCTCCGTTACCTAGTGTTCCTCCGCCTAATAATACTTGCAATGCGGGAACCACATTTGTTCCTACTTTAAACGAACTACCATGAAACCCAATTTGTGCTAAACCATGTTGTCCGCATGAATTCATACAACCACTAATTTTAATTTTAATATCATGGTTATGAACTAAGTCAGGAAACTCAGCATAAATTACTTTTTCTAATTCAACAGTAACATTTGTACTGTTAGAAATCGCTAAATTACAAGTATCAGTTCCCGGGCAAGCTGTAATATCCCCAACCGAATCAAAACCTGGTATTGCTAAATCTAATTGTTTTAATTCATTATACAAAAATGGCAAAGCCGATTCAGTTACATACTTTAATAAAAACCCTTGATTAATTGTAATACGAATATCATCAGATGAAGCATAAACATTAATAACTTGTGCTAATAAACGTGATTTAACAGATGATATATTTCCTAATAGAACTTTTATGTATACTCCATAAAAGCCATCTTGCTTTTGCTTAAATGTATTTGTATCTAACCATGTTTGATATTCTTTTTCATTTAAATCAGGTATAGCATTTGTAAACTTTATAGTAGAAGGTATTTTAACATCAACTGTTGTTCTATCAATTTCATACACTTTACTTAAAATTGCTTTCTTTTCTTCGGCTACAAATTTCAAAAACTCCTCTACACCTATTTTATTGATTAAGTATTTAATACGCGCTTTATGTCTACTAGCTCTTTCACCATGTCTATCAAACACACGAATAGTAGCTTCCACAAAAGGAATTAATTGATTTTCTGGTAGAAACTCATAAGCCGTTTGCGCTAAAAATGGTTGAGCACCTAAACCGCCACCAATTAATACTTTAAAACCTCTTTCACCTGTGGCATTTAACTTTGGAATAAAACCAATATCGTGAATGTAAGTAACGGCAGTATCTTTATCGTTGTTTGAAAAAGCAATTTTTATTTTACGACCTAATTCTTGTCCGAATGGTTTACGTAAAAAATAACTAAACAAAGCATGTGCATAAGGCGATACATCAAATGGTTCGTTCGAATCTATACCTGACTCTGCTGAAGCTGTAATATTACGAACTGTATTGCCACAAGCCTCGCGCAAGGTAATATCATCTTGTTCCAATTTAGCCCATAGTTCAGGAGTTCTATCTAAACTTACATGATGTATTTGTATATCCTGACGAGTTGTTAAATGTAAATTACCATTTGAATACTCATCGCTGATATCTGCAATGCGTATTAATTGTTTTGTAGACACTTTTCCGAAGGGTAATTTTATACGAATCATTTGTACACCTTGCTGACGCTGACCGTAAACTCCACGCGCTAAACGTAAACTTCGGAATTTTTCATCGTTAATTTTCCCTTCGCGGAACTCTTTTATTTTTTTATCTAAATCAATGATATCTTTTTCAACTAAGGCTTTGCCTGAGTGATTTACTAATTCTAATTCTGTTCTAAAACTTTGCATTTATTGTAATTTTAAATTTTTGTAATAAAAAAACCTTTTCGTTTTTCGGAAAGGTTTTTGAAAATTATATAACGTATTTACTATTTCTCAAAGCCTATTAATATGCATATTGCACATTAAATACTTTAATTTATTTTTTATGTTCTTAACTAATTTCATTTATGCTACAAAGTAAATGAAAAAACCTGAGATTGAATGCATATATTACTATTCTCCTACCTTTTTAGTAGAACATACATCTAAATTGTATAGTTTTTTCAATTGATCCAGAAAAACTATGTCTTTTTTTCTTTAGCTAATTGCGATAGCCTAGTATTTGAAAGTATTTTTACGCTTGCTACCCTAACTTGTAATAAGATATTTTTTAAAATGCAGGTTGCTTCGTCTTCGCATTCTTCGCAAGGCGCGTAAAAATTTATACTAACACAAGGAGATAAAGCAATTGGGCCACCAGTGGAACGAATAATGGTGCTTAGCATAATATCCTTTGGACTTTTAGTTAGAAAATAGCCGCCATTTATGCCCATTTTACTTCCTAAAAATCCTTGACTTTTTAATTCTAATAAAATTTTCTCTAAAAACTTACGAGGTATTTTTTCTGAATACGATATGCTAGAAATACTTAAAAGTGTTTTACTTTTATAAACTCTTGCTAAAGCTACCAAAGCTTTTATTGCATATTTTGTTTTTTTTTGTAACATAACTATCAATAAAAATACAATTTATTTTATTATTAATAATATAAGCTTTGTATTTGATGAATTAAGGTTAAAAATATAGATATTGATTCCATAGCACATCATTTTGATTAAGCTATAATTTTGTATTTTAGCCTAATAATTTGAAATTTCTTTTTAAATATTTTTCCTTCGTTTTTTGCACTTGCCTTTTATCGCAAAGCCCATCCTTTAATTTTCAAAAGTTAGGAAGCGAAGACGGCTTGAATAATACCAATATTTTTAATATCGAACAGCATGAAAATGGCCTTGTGTATTTTACAACTCAAAATGGAATTTATTTTTACGATGGTTACAATTTTAATAAACTTACCATAGACAGTTTAAAAAGTAACGCACTGTTAAATGTATCGCTCAAAAATGCAAGTGAGTTACTGCTTTCTATTCGTGACGAAGGTATTGCAAATTATAATATTAAAACCAAGCAGTACCAATTTTTGCAAAAACTAAAAATTAAAAGCAATGCTGATAATTTTATTATAACGAATAACTTTGCCTATCTGCTTACATCTGGCATAAAATTGTCTATAATTAATTTAGGTAATGGAAATATAGAAACGGATAACTTTAAAAAAGCTGAAAAGCCAAATCGTGCTTTTTGTATTCATAAAACATTAGAAAATAAAATTTTATTGGGAAGAAGCGATGGCTTGTACGATATTACTAGCGGCTTGCAAAAAAAATTAGATGTTTTAAAAAATATCACTATTCATTCTATTACCCAAAACTTTGACTCTACTTTAATTATTGGTACCTCAAGCAAAATAATCATTCTAAAAAATTATAAAATCGTTAAAGAAATAATTCCAACTTATAAAACAAATACAACAACCTTTATGCTTGGTGGTGAAAAAAGCATTGATAAGGTTATTACCGATAATTATGGTAAAATTTGGTTTACTTCTTACCCAGATGAGAATTTATATCTCTACCAAAACAATACTGTTTATGATGTGTTTGAGGCACTTGATATACCACCAAGTTTAATAAATTGCATTTATAAAGATAAAAATGAAAACATTTGGATTGGCACCTTTAACGATGGCGTGTATTACATTCAAAATCCGTTTTTTAATTCAATTAATTTTTTATTTCAAGGAAAAATTTTAAATGTAAATCAAGCCTATTTAAAAAATAATTTACTGGTAACCGCTACCAATAACGGTTTGTACGGTTTAAATATTAAAACCAATCAAACAAAAACACTTTCGAGCCCAGATGCTTTTTTAATGGAGCCTATTAATAATATTACCGAGGTAAACGATGTGCTGTATTACAGCAAGCGTAGTCAGTTTGATATGGCGCCTTCAATTTTTTCAGATTCTAAATTCGTTTATAAATTTAAGCCCATTATTGCTAAGCAATTTTTACCCATAAATATTAATCAAAGTATAATTGCCGATTGGAATGCAAATATTTTATTATGTAATAGTGATGGCTCTAAATCCATTGATACGCTTATTTCCTTTCCTGATTATCGAATTTCGATAAATGCATTTTTAAAACAAAACGATTCGTTATATGTGGGTACTAGCAACGGTTTATACATTTACGATTTTAAAAATAAAAACTACAAAAACATTGTTCGATCTGAATTAAATTTTAAAATAAACGATATTGCTTTAATTAATAACAAACTCTACATCGGTCATGAATCAGGTATCACCGAGGTTTACTCAAATAAATTAATTACCGAAATTGGAGGCCTTCGTTTAAACAGCGTAAAAAAAATTAAACAATATAACAATCAAATCTGGTTGGCAACGTTAGACGGTGTTTTTGTTTGTAACGAAAATTTAGAGCCAATAAAAATTTTAAATAAATCAACTGGCTTGCTATCAAACTCAATTAACGATATTGTTTTTAACGCCGAAACTGTTTGTTTTTGCACTGCGCGAGGTGTTGCTATTACAGATGTGAAAAACATATTAAATTACAACTCGACGCTAAATGCAGTTAGTATAAATTATATTACAGTTGATGGAAGGCAAATAGATGTGAAAAATAATTCGTTATATCTTACTACTAATCAAAACGACATTTCTATTTATTTTTACAGTCCATTTTTTAATAAACCTAACAAACAACATTATCGATACCGGCAAAATAAGGGTGAGTGGAAACAGATAGACAACACTTCATGTAATTTATTTTCGTTAGCGGGGGGTAAAACTGATGTGGAAATTTGTGCATCGGTAGATGATATTACTTGGAGTAACGCAACATTAATTACAATTGAAAAAGAAATTGGCGTAACCGAATCGCAATGGATTTATTGGTTATTTACAATTGTAGGCTTACTTTTAGTAAGCGCCATTAGTTACATAATCATTAAGCGTGTAAAATACAAAGCTACCAAGCGCTTGCAGGAAGAGCAACAAGTGCATCTATTAAAACACCAAGCCATGAATGCATTGTTAAGTCCACACTTTATTTTTAACTCCTTAACGTCTATTCAAAATTATATTAATACAAATAATAGTTTACGCGCAAGCGAATACCTTGCGAAATTTTCTCGACTTATTCGTATGATTATTGAAAAAGCTTCGCAAAGTGAAATTACTTTAACCGATGAACTAGCGAGGTTAACCTATTATTTAGAATTAGAAAAGGAGCGCTTTAAAAATAAGTTTGATTATATAATAACAGTTGACGATGCTATTGATAAAAACACTACCCACATACCAAATATGATTATTCAGCCACATGTTGAAAATTGCATTATTCATGGTATTTTACCAAAATTAAGTCATGGAACATTATCTATTTCATTTAAGAAGAATAAAAAAAACAAACTTATTATTACCATTGAAGACGATGGCGTTGGATTAATAAAGGCTCGGGAGTACGCTAAAACTGGTCATAAATCGCTAGGTACTAGTACCATTAAAAATATTTTAGAAATTAATTCCAAACTAACAGGAAAAAAACAAGTGGTAACGATGGTTGATAAATCTACCATTAATTCAAGCACAACTGGCACACTTATTACAATAGAATTAGAATTATAAAAAAAATAATTACATATTTATTTTTTATTGTAAGTGCAAATTTATTTTCACAAAAAAATTTATTACCCGATACAACTGGTTTTTGCATAGGCGATAGTGCACGCATTGAACTTAAGGAAAAATTTGATAAAAACGCATTTATACAATGGCAAACGCCTTTTGGCATTATTGAAAATTCTAAAAAAATAACAGCAATCAAATTAGGTGGCAAGTATTACATAAAAGTAGTATCCTTAAAAAATATTTATGTTGATAGTACTTTTGTAAAGGTGTATGCAAAACCAAAATTAAATTTACGTGATACCACTTTGTGTAAAGGCAAAACCTTTTATTTAGATGCTAAAAATTCTGGCTTAAAGTATATGTGGAGTACAGGTGAATTTACTCAAAAAATAAAAGTTGAAAATTCGGGTAATTACTGGGTTAAAGCCAGTAACGTGGGGTGTACAATTACTACAAGTGTTAATGTAAAGTTTTTGCAAGGCACTAGTGTAAATTTTAGTAACGAAACACAATTTTGTTTAAGCGAACAGAATAAACTATTAAGCGTTAAGCCAACTTCAGGTACAAAAATTATTTGGAACACTGGCGCTACATCATCTTCTATAACTGTTACAAAAGAAGGCACTTATTGGGTTACAACTCAAAATAAAAATTGCGGTATACAAACCGATAGCGTTAAAGTAAAAATGAAAGCTTGCGATTGCGAAATGATTATTCCTAATAGTTTCACTCCAAACGAAGATAACCGTAACGATTATTTTTCTCCAGTATTGCAATGCGAATATTCTTATTTTGTTTTAACAATAAGCGATAAGTGGGGCAACACAGTGTTTTCTGCCAACAGCGTAAATGGTAAATGGGACGGTCGCTTTAAAGGTAATCTGTGTGCCGAAGATAATTACATTTATAAAATAGAAAGTCAAGAAAAAGGCTCAGATAAAAAATTAACACGCAATGGGCATATTTCGTTATTTAGATGATAAATTATTAATTATTGTAAAATATTAAATTTGTTAGAAACTGCTAGGATGTGCCAAGCTTGTCAAGAAGTTTCAAATGCTGCTGAGTTTGTGGCGTGTATAACTAGTTAGCAGCAAGCCTAAAAGACCGACACAACAACCATCGACAGACCGACAATTAACAAGAAAAAGTAAACCATTTTGACGAGTGACCAACATACAGGCCATATCATAAACGGACAACGAGTAAGCCGACACTCATTGCCGCCAGTTCTATATTTTTTTTCCCCCACCGCACTTTTTTTTAATTCAATTTTAGCCAGCCGCACAAATGGCACATTTGGAAGCCGCACAAGCCGACACACAACTGCGAAGCAATCACGAGTACCGCTGAAAATAAATATGCCACGAGTAAACCCAAGCTTGCAAAAGAGCCAATTCTCCCACCCGCCACAAGACGATAATGACCGTTTAAAGGATGAAAATTCGTACTTTAACCAACTGAAATTGAATTCTAACTAAGTAATG
>Ga0163144_10026954_pt1 | contig 11148 bp, 10 predicted proteins | sample OliLak19BULKMAT1_FD_123175 | JGI IMG/M metagenome (GOLD analysis project Ga0163144, IMG submission 123175) | Freshwater microbial mat bacterial communities from Lake Vanda, McMurdo Dry Valleys, Antarctica - Oligotrophic Lake LV.19.BULKMAT1 | ecosystem: Environmental > Aquatic > Freshwater >... | reverse complement strand
GTTTCTAAGTTTTTTTCAAAGGCTACAATAACAAAAAGTCCGTTAAATATTGTATGCCAAGCCTCTTTGCCGCCATCATTCACAGCGTAGCCGCAATCTATTTCAGAAAAAAGTGTCGGGTATTTGCCAAAAAAACCTTTGACTAAGTTCTTGCCTTCGTAGTTTTCGGGAAGCTCAAAAAAAATCTTACTATCTGCGAAGTAATTGTAAGGTACGCAAAGTTTTTCATCAAAATTAGGCTTTAAGAACAGAAAATTGATACTTTGCTTGATAACAATATCCTGCACATCAGCTTCTAAGTCGGCATCTCTGAAGAAACGATTATAGGCAAAACCAAAAATAAAAGGGACAACAAACATAGAAATAAAAATTGTCCAGAGAGGAATGTAGCCCAATAATATGACAATCACTTGTGCCACAATGAGTATCAAGACTAATAGTAAAAAAGAGTGCCGCTTGCCCATGATAGACTTTCGTCTATCCTCACACTCGGCTAAGGCAGGAAAAAGTGTTTTTTCACAAAACTCGTTATATTCTTTTAGTGATTTCATGCGAAGACAAAGTTCATAATATTTGGGTGCAAATATAGTATTTTTAGTTGTGGATAAACATTTTATGTCCATCAAAAATGAGAAACAAGTAGCAATACATATTCATACATGATAATTATTTTGAAATACAGATAAATTACACAAATAAATATATATTTGTATATATAAATACGAATAAAATCAAAAATATGAGTTACAAACTTTTTGTTATAGAAGATAATAGAACTGAAGGCATGCTTTTGCAACTTGCATTGGTAGAGATAGAGGGCTTGGAAATGAGGACTTTTGCAAACGGGCAAGCGATGCTCGATAAAATGTACGAAAATCCTACCATTGCGATAGTAGATTTGATTTTGCCAGACATGAGTGGCATGGAACTTATCAAAAAAATTAAAGCTCAAAATGAAAACGTCAGAATAGTAGTTGTTTCGGCGCAGCGAAGCATAGATGTGATTGCGGAGCTACAGGCACAGGGCATCTACAATTATTTGATTAAGAGCGAGGCATGTCTAAGCTATCTACATGATGTCATTGCAGACTTGCTCATTATTATAAAATACAAAAATGGAGAGCTAAAATGATTAATAAAATAGCCGTCATTGGTGGGTCGGCTGGCAGCATTAAAGTGGTAAAAGCGATACTGAATGGGTTGTCTGTTGAAAATGAGTGTGCGGTATTAATCTGCTTGCATCGCCTCCAAACAGATATTTCGGCTGGTTTGCGTGAAGTGCTTCAGTATGCTACAGAAATTCCTGTTATTGAGCCTAAAGACCGTCAAGCCATTCAAGGGGGAAATATCTATTTGGCACCCCCCAATGTGCATTTGGTAGTAGAGCATGATTTATGCTTTTCGCTATCTTCGAGTCCTTTGGTGCAGTATTCGCGCCCTTCTATCGATGTGTTATTCCTTTCTGCATCTGAGGTTTTCCAAGAAAACTTAACAGGCATACTTGTAACAGGGGCAAACAAGGACGGGGCATTTGGCATGAAAGCAATCAAAGAAAGCGGAGGGCAAACAATAGTACAAGAACCAAGTGAGTGTTTCATTGATACCATGCCAAAAGCTGCTATGGGACTGACTTCCATAGACCATGTGCTGAATGTAGAGGCAATCAGAGCGTGGCTAAATAAGTATTTTAAAGAAAAAGTAATACTCCGAAGGTAGTAAGCAAGCCCAAACTTGCCCCTGTGATTAGCTCTGTAGATGTATGTGCTTTGAGTGCTAAGCGTGCAGACATGACAACGCCGACAAGCAAAATAAAAAGCAAAACAGGATATAAAAAATCTTCATGTTCGTATTTGTACTGCAAACCCAAAAATATACCAAGCCCTCCGCTCACGCCGGCAGCGTGTACGCTTACCTTATGCACAAGCGTAATGGCACTTACTAAGACTAATACGAATGAAATAGCAAGCATTATCAAACCTAATATATCGAAAGTAAGAGGCAATTTGAATAATACATAGGTAATGAGCAAATACAATAGGCTAACAAACACAAAAGGAGCAACTCGCTCATCTCTGTCGGGCATAGACATTGAAGAAATATACTTTGCTTTCAAAAAATAAAAAAAACCTAATACAGGGCATAAAAAGGTAAAAAAGAAAATTGCTCCCAAAAACAGCCATTTCTGCTCATTCTGATAAGGCACTATAGAGGTACTAAAAAGCAAAATGACAAACAGATAAGTGGGTATTAGTGCTGGATGAAGCACTACAGAAATCACTTTCGCAGTCGTTGGGTGCATTATTTTAGGCTTCTGCTTCAGGCGTATTACTTGGGTTGAACAGCGTAGAGCGTTCTGGCTCCTGCTCTATGAGCCTTGCTATTTCCGCTTGGATTTGCTCTACAGTATAGCTTTTGTCAAAGCGTAAAGGTGGCTTGAACTTAACAGAAAGTGTTGTACCTCGCTTTTTGAATTTTAGTCCTTTTTTATCAAAAGCCCTGCGAAAACCGTTGATGACTACAGGCACAACAATAGGGTCGTACTCTTTGATAAGATGCGCTACTCCCCTGCGCACGGGAGCGAAAGGCTTAGTAGTGCCTTGTGGAAAATTCACCACCCAGCCAAATTCTAAGGCTTTTTGTATCTTTTCGGGTGCTTTTCTATCTGCTCCGCGCTGCACTTCCTGCCCTTTGGCGCGCCAAGAACGCTTGACTGTAACAGCACCTACATAAGAAAAAATCTTGGGAAGAAACCCACTGTCTTTCATGGTTTCTTCGGCTGCTATATAGTATGAATTGGCACGAGGAAGCAAAAAATACAAAGGATAACGAATTGTATCTTTGAAACGCCACTTCACACTACAGAAAATATGGTACAAAGCCATCACATCTGCATAGTAGGTTTGATGGTTAGAAATAAACATGACATTGCTATCAGGCAAATCAAGCAAATATTCTGTGCCTTCTATCTTGAGTTTGTTGGTAATGTTAAACCTGCTATAGGTAAAAAGTGCCAATACGCCAATCAATGCACGCTTGAGCAAGACCACATTGCCGAAAGGGTCTATGCGCATAAATTTCAATTTCGACATACTCAATCGGGGAAGTTTCATATTATTACAAATTTTATAGCCTTGATTCAAATTATTATTTCCAAAGATACTAAATTTCACACAAATTTAATATGTTTATGAAATATTTACTGCATAAATTTGGCTATTCAAAAGTCTTACTTTAATTTAGTATTTTAATTAGTTGAAAATCAATGTTTTTATGATGAATGATGATTTGATAAATGACAATAGCTCGCAAGTCAGTAACCAATCTTTTGCAGCAAATAGTAGTATGGAACAGCTATCGCCACAGTCACAGCTTCGGCAGCATCTTTTTGGGAAGCCACATCGCAAAGTAGTCGGGGAAGAGGAGCAAAAAGATGTAGAACTTAAACTCTCTATTTTAGAAAGTGAAATTCAGAAAGATGTAGAGCTGTATCGGAAACGGGGCAATGTCAAAGGAAAGGGAACAGTCGTGTTTCGCCTACTCACCACAGCCTTAGCCGCTACAGTAACAGTTTTGTTAGGGGTCAATCTTACTGTTTTTAACGACATGGAGTATATGCGAACCCCTTTGGGGCAGCCACTTAGCTGGTATGCCAACACGCTTGCCATCATCATCAGTGCATTTCTAACTGTGCTTGGTGCCTTGCGAACTTTTTTGGACTCCAACGAACTCTGGGTTCTCTATACAGATACAGTAAGCCAGCTCCAGCAGCTATTGGAGGATATTCAATATCTCAAAATTGGCTTTAATTACTGTACTTTAGATGATGTAAACATGCTCAACTTGGAATATTCGCGCATCAAGGAAGATACAGAAACTAATCGATTAAGGCTACGAATGGACGATTTTGGCAAAAACTAACCTCATACTATAGAATTCGAGATATGGAAACAGAAGAACTACAAAACTTTGGGACAACTACTGAGGCGCAAACAATCTACAATATGTTGCAACCTGAGCAGCCAAAAATGAGTCCACAAACTATTTTGCGACTCAAGCTATTCGCAAGAAGAGCTATAAAGCCGCTTTCTGCCGATGAAAAAATAGAAATCGGGGATAAATTGGATTATTTGGAAACAAAAATTCAAGACGATTTGGTGGTGAGCGAAAAGCAAGAAAAAAAGCAACAAACAGGTGCTTTGATACTCAAAATGATGGGAACTGTATTGGCAGCACTACTTACTGTTATCTTGGGTATTAACCTCACAGGAAAGCTCGCAGAGCCAGTATTTGGGATAGACCCCACTTGGTTTGTCAATACAACGGCACTACTCATTAGTGCTTTTATGACTATTATTAGTGATTTACGTATGTTTTTTGACTCCAATGAGCTTTGGGTACGTCATTCAAGCACAGCCAATCAGCTCAAAAACTTGCTTTACTACATTCGCTACCTTCGCACTTTGCCCGAAACCATTACAATGTCAGAGGTCGATTTGATAAAACTTGACTATAGCCGCATCCGTGAGGAAACCGACAAGACTATCATAAAAACAAGGTCATCAGGAATGAACAAGCCAAGTTAAGATTTTTTGAAGATTAATGAAAAATTAATCTTATTTTCATTTTTGCTATTTGAAAATAGTATATCTTTGCAAAATTTTTAAGGTTTTCAAGTTTTAAACCCAAAAATTACAAGCACATTATAGTAAAGGTCAAATAAGTTGCTTGTTTATTTTTTTAAAATGAAAATACCAATTATAACCGATTTTCAATAAACGCATATAATAGCTTTACCGAACTTGCACGCAAGTTTAGTAAAGCTACTTTTTTGAAATTTAATGACTGTTTCTCTGGTAGTTAATAGTTTTAAAAACGACTAACAACCAACAACTAACAACCAACCATTTAACTATTCAATAATTTAAAGAAATGCCAAAGAATCCAAATATCAAATCTGTCCTAATTATTGGTAGCGGGCCTATCGTGATTGGTCAAGCCTGCGAATTTGATTATGCTGGCTCGCAAGCCGCACGCTCTCTGCGAGAAGAGGGAATAGAAGTTATTTTGATTAACTCCAATCCCGCTACCATTATGACTGACCCTACTATGGCTGACCATATTTATCTCAAGCCATTGGAGAAAAAGTACATCAGGGAGATATTAGAAAAACACAAAATTGATGCGGTACTCCCTACTATGGGCGGGCAGACAGCACTTAACTTAGCAATAGACTGTGATAAAGCAGGTATTTGGAAGAAATATGGCGTGCAAATGATTGGCGTAGATGTCAAAGCTATCAATACAACCGAAGACCGTGAGCTATTCCGAATGAAAATGATAGAACTCGGTGTGGGTGTATGCAAAGGCAGAACAGCTAAGTCTTTTTTGGAAGGCAAGGAAATAGCACAGGAAATTGGTTTCCCCTTAGTGATAAGACCTTCCTTTACACTCGGCGGCACAGGCGGCGGCATTGTAGATGACCCAGCAAAATTTGATGCCGCACTTAATCATGGCTTGCACGCATCGCCTACGCATGAGGTATTGGTGGAGAAAAGTATTTACGGTTGGAAAGAATTTGAATTAGAGTTATTGAGAGATAATGCAGGTAATATAGTGATTATCTGCTCGATAGAAAACTTTGACCCAATGGGCGTACATACGGGCGACTCCATTACGGTAGCCCCAGCCATGACACTTTCAGATACCGTCTATCAGCACATGAGAGATTTGGCTATCAAAATGATGCATGGCATTGGGCAGTTTGCAGGAGGTTGCAACGTACAGTTTTCGGTCAATCCTGATACTGATGACATCATTGCCATAGAGATAAATCCAAGAGTATCAAGGTCTTCTGCGCTTGCCTCCAAAGCTACAGGCTACCCAATTGCCAAAGTAGCAGCCAAATTAGCCATCGGCTATAACCTTGATGAGCTGGAAAACCAAATCACAAAAACTACTTCAGCTTTCTTCGAACCTGCCTTAGATTATGTAATTGTAAAAATTCCACGCTGGAATTTCGATAAATTCAAAGGCTCAGATACAAAATTAGGACTGCAAATGAAGTCTGTAGGCGAGGCAATGGGCATCGGGCGCAATTTCCAAGAGGCACTGCAAAAAGCCTGTCAGTCCTTAGAAATCAAGCGAAATGGCTTGGGCGCAGATGGCAAGGAAATGACCGACCAAAATACCATTCTCGATAAGCTCGCTAACCCTTCTTGGGATAGGCTGTTCAGGATTTATGACGCTTTCAAATTAGGCATTTCCTTCAAAACTATTCAAAAACTTACCAAGATTGACAAGTGGTTTTTAAATCAGATTGAAGAATTGGTGTTATTGGAAAAAGATATTCAAAAATTCACCATTGACAATATTCCCAGAGATTTACTGCTCTCCGCAAAGCAAAAAGGCTACGCAGACCGCCAAATAGCTCACTTACTAAACTGCTTGGAAAGTGATGCGCATCAAAGACGTACAGAACTGAAAATCAATCGTGTATATAAAATAGTAGATACTTGTGCAGCAGAGTTTGAGGCAAAAACACCTTATTATTATTCTACTTTTGACGATGAAAACGAATCCATAGTTACTGATAAAAAGAAAGTAGTAGTGCTGGGGTCAGGACCTAACCGAATCGGGCAGGGCATTGAGTTTGACTACTCTTGTGTGCATGGCGTTTTGGCAGCCAAAGAGTGTGGCTATGAAACGATTATGATTAACTGCAACCCTGAAACTGTTTCTACAGATTTTGACATTGCAGACAAATTATACTTTGAGCCTGTTTTTTGGGAGCATATTTACGACATCATTTTACATGAAAAGCCCGAAGGTGTTATTGTGCAGTTAGGTGGACAAACTGCCTTAAAAATTGCGGAAAAACTTGCTCGCTACGGCATAAAAATTATAGGTACAACCTTCGAAAGCCTTGATTTGGCGGAAGATAGAGGCAAGTTTTCAGATTTGCTCAAAGAAAATAAAATTCCTTTCCCTCAGTACGGCATTATCCAAGACTCCGACCAAGCCATCGAGCTTTCCAGAGAGTTGGGCTTTCCCTTGCTGGTGCGTCCCTCCTACGTTTTGGGTGGACAAAGCATGAAAATTGTCATTAACGAAAAGGAATTAGAAGAACACGTAGTCAATATTTTGAATGAAAACCCTAACAATCGTGTGCTTTTAGACCACTTTTTAGAAAATGCAATAGAGGCAGAAGCAGATGCGATTTGTGATGGCGAAGATGTGTATATCATTGGTATCATGGAACATATCGAGCCTGCGGGCATTCACTCAGGCGACTCCAACTCGGTGCTACCTCCCTTCAATTTGGGAGATTTTGTAATGACACAAATCAAGAATCATACTCGCAAAATTGCTTTGGCACTCAATACTGTTGGGCTTATCAATATCCAATTTGCGATTAAAAACGACATCGTGTATATCATCGAGGCAAACCCAAGAGCCTCACGCACAGTGCCTTTCATCTGCAAAGCGTATAGAGAGCCTTATGTAAACTATGCCACAAAAGTAATGCTTGGCGAGAAAAAAATAAAAGATTTTGAGTTCAATCCTTACAAAGAAGGCTATGCTATCAAAATTCCCGTTTTCTCCTTCAATAAATTCCCAAATGTAAACAAGGAGTTAGGTCCCGAAATGAAATCCACAGGCGAGGCTATCTACTTTATAGACGACCTCACTGATGACTATTTCTTGGATTTGTACTCTAAAAGGAATTTGTATTTGAGTAGGTAAGAACAAGGCAAAAGAAAGTGAGGTAGAAATACTATTATTACCTCACTTTTTTCTTCAACCAACAGTTAATTTGCTAAAAATTGAATTTTCTTTTGCACTATTGATTTTTTTACTTACCTTTGCACGCTATAAAAAAGGTTTCGTGGCCGAGAGGATAGGCAGAGCTCTGCAAAAGCTTCCACAGCGGTTCGAATCCGCTCGAAACCTCACTTTTCATTATTTTTTTAAGATTTTTAATCCTTTGAACCTTGTTTGAAGGATTTTTTTTTAAAATTCTGTCTTTAAAATCTTTCCAAAATCGTATTTTTATCACTCCAACGTCATGAACAAAAAAATTACGTCAGCACTTATTTCTGTTTTTTATAAGGATAACCTTGCGCCTATCATTGATTTTTTGAGTAAGCAAGGCGTGAAAATTTATTCCACAGGTGGCACTCAAAAATTTATCGAAGAGTTAGGTGTGGCAGTTACATCTGTTGAATCTATCACTTCCTACCCTTCTATTTTTGGCGGGAGAGTAAAAACGTTGCACCCCAAAGTATTCGGAGGAATCCTCTATCGCCGTGATAACCAAGAAGATGTAAGCCAATCAGCACAGTATGAAATCCCTGCAATTGACTTGGTAATTGTAGATTTGTATCCATTCGAGGAAACAGTGAGCATTGGGGCAGAGGAAGAGGAAATCATAGAAAAAATAGACATCGGAGGCATTTCGCTCATCAGAGCCGCCGCCAAAAATTTCCAAGATGTGCTAATTGTTTCCTCACGAGAGCAATACGCTGAGGTATTGGCTTTGATGCAAGAAAAAAATGGCATTACTACGCTCACCGACCGCAAAAAATTTGCAGCAAAGGCGTTTGATATTACTTCTCACTACGATACCGCTATTTTTAACTACTTTAATGAGGAGCAACAACAGCATCTGTTTAAGCAAAGTATTCGTACTGCACAAACGCTGCGCTACGGTGAAAATCCTCATCAGCAGGGCATTTTCTATGGCAACCTCCAAGAAATGTTTGAGCAGCTAAACGGCAAAGAGCTATCTTACAACAACTTAGTAGATATAGATGCCGCAGTATTGCTCATGGCAGAGTTCGAAGAAACCGCTTTTGCTATCCTCAAGCACACCAATGCTTGCGGCATGGCAACGGGAATCACGCCCAAAGATGCCTACCTCAAGGCACTGCAAGCAGACCCTATTTCGGCTTTTGGTGGCGTAATTATCACCAATAAAACTGTAGATTTGCCTTGTGCGGAGGAGCTAAATAAATTATTTTTTGAAGTGCTGATTGCGCCTGCATTTTCAGAAGATGCATTGACATTGTTAAAAAGCAAGAAAAATAGAATTTTATTAATACAAAAACCTGTCAAACTTGCTGACAAGCAGTTCAAAACCTTGCTGAACGGCGTGATAGAGCAGGACAAAGATTTGGCAATGGAGGTAGAAGCAGATTTGAAAACAGTTACAAAGAGAACGCCAACGCCTTACGAAATCAAAGCATTGCTTTTTGCCAACAAATTGGTGAAACATACCAAATCCAATACAATTATCTTAGCCAATGATAGTCAGTTATTTGCAAGTGGCGTTGGGCAGACTTCTCGTGTGGATTCCCTACAGCAAGCAATAGAAAAGGCAAAGCATTTTGGTTTTGATTTGAGCAATGCGGTAATGTCATCTGACGCATTTTTTCCCTTCCCTGACTGCGTGGAAATAGCTCATAAAGAAGGTATTAAGGCGGTAATTCAGCCCGGTGGCTCCATCAAAGATGCCGACTCCATTGCCTACTGCGATGCCAATGAAGTAGCGATGGTCTTTACAGGTGTGAGGCATTTTAAACACTAATTTTCGAGGAGTACAAGGAGATGGCTTGTAAGTATTTTTGAATAACAATTTTTTGGTCAAATTTTGTTATTGCCAAAAAACGACTTTGCTTTCCCATTTCTCTGTACTCATTTTCAGGAAGTTCCATCATTTTTTTCATTTTTGCCGCCAAGTCTGTGGCGTTTCTGACCTCGCAAAGAAAGCCGTTTACTCCGTCTATAATTGTTTCCTTGCAGCCCGCTACATCTGTGGCTATCAGAGGCTTACCCATACTTGCAGACTCCAATAGTGTTCTTGGTGTGCCTTCTCTGTATGATGGAAGAATCACACAATCAGCATTTTGTATAAAAGGTCGTACATTATTTGTAGTGCCAAGATAGCTTATCAAACCATCATCAATCCACTTTTGCAGCATTTCCTGCGTAACACCCAAACCCTTGTCTGTTTCTATTTTACCCATAAGTTGAAAATGGGCATCTATATTTTCTTTTTTTAATATTTTTATCGCATTAATATACTCCAAAATCCCCTTATCGTAAAGCAAGCGAGCAATCAAAAGGAAAGTAAATTTCTTTGGCAAGTCTGTTGCTGTTGCCATTTCAGGCTTAAATTTTTCAGTATCGATGCCTGAACCGGGCAGCAAATCTGTAATATTCTTTGAAATTAGTTTTTTTTCTACAAATAAATCTAAATCATCTTGATTTTGGAAAAAGACTTTTTGGGGAAACTGAAAAGCAAATCGATATAGTTTTTGTGCAATTTTGGAAGTCAAATTATCGTGAATAAAAACAGTACCTAAGCCTGTTACATTGTTGATAGTGTGAATATTAAGCAAGCGAGCCGCCAATGTACCATAAATATTAGGCTTAATGGTAAAGTGCAAAGCAATATCCAATTTGGCAGCTTTATACACTTTATATAGACCAAAAATAAAAAATAAATCTTTGAGCGGATTTGCCCCCTTGCGCTCAATCTCTAAAGGGAAAAACTCACAACCTACTGCCTCCAAATCGCTCACAAAGCCATCATCAGGCGCAATAGCTACGACTTGATACCCCTCTTTTTGGAAGGCTTCAATTAGCCCTATCCGAAAATTATAAATATTCCATGACGAATTAATGACGATTCCGATACGCATTTTTTAAAAATTTTGTAGATTTACACTTTCAAACATACAAAAATGATTTTATATAACCTGACAATTAATATAGAAGATGAATCGCACGACCGATGGTTCGAGTGGATGCGAGAGGTACATATCCCGGCAGTAATGCAAACGGGTGCATTTTCACATTATAAAATGTTCAAACTACTCACTTCTGCCCAAGATAACACAGGCACAAACTATGCTATCCAGTATTTTTGTGAGAATATGACAATATTTGAGCAGTACGAAAAAAAATATGCACCCGCCTTGCGTGCAGATGTTGATAGGCATTTTCAGGGCAAATACTACACTTTTAGGTCTGTTTTAGAGGAAATAGCGTAAGAACTCCTTTATTTAGAGCGTATTTCTAAAACATTATATCAACTAAATTAATTATACTGTAGGTAATTTTGAGATGAAGCTAACGCCAGCAATG
>Ga0163144_10026952_pt1 | contig 11149 bp, 10 predicted proteins | sample OliLak19BULKMAT1_FD_123175 | JGI IMG/M metagenome (GOLD analysis project Ga0163144, IMG submission 123175) | Freshwater microbial mat bacterial communities from Lake Vanda, McMurdo Dry Valleys, Antarctica - Oligotrophic Lake LV.19.BULKMAT1 | ecosystem: Environmental > Aquatic > Freshwater >... | reverse complement strand
TCGGGCCACATTCGCGCGATGTCCGTTGTGTTCATGATGCCTCCTGCCGCAGTGCGGCGCGAGGTTCATCGGCTGGAGGGTGTCAGCGGCTTGAGCGGAAGGGGCGCTGTAGTGCTAGTTCCTGCCCCCAGAAAACACGTCGACCGAGAGACGTGGTGACTATGCCGCGACGGAAGTCCGGACATACGGCGATGCAACGTGCGAGGGGTAACACCCTCTGACCGACGTGACCGAAAGAACAACAGCTGCTGCTAACACGGGAAAGTCTGCAGGGGCCGGGTTGGTCCCCGGTGCCGAGAAGCGGCGACGCTTCGGTGCTTGAAAACCTGCAGGCCGGGAGAGTGGCCTGAGTAGAAGGGAACGGGAGTTCCGCGGGGTGAAGGCAAGGCAGTCTTCAAATCGTTCGTGTGCTGACGGGTGGTGCCGGGCACAGACAGCGACAACGAAAGGGCCGACGAGTGTGACTCGTTCGAAGCACGTTCCGGGAGAGGGCAGGGGAGTCCCCGACTTCAAACCGGGTTCTTGGGAGAGAAACAATGCGGCCTGAAGAGATTTGCTCGGGAGAGCGGATGTCTTCTGGCGGCGAACTGACGATGCTCACTTGGCGTGTGCCTTCGGCACGCTGATGAGCGTCGACAGGTTTTTGAACCGCTACCGCTAGGAATTGGGCAACAGCAACTAGGGAACTAGTTGCGGCGCCCACCGGCGGCAGCGAGAAAGGGGTTCGCGTGAGCACGGAGCGGAACAAGAACCGAGGGGCAACACGCCTTCGCTTTTTGTGATTCGCTGCGAGGAAGGTTCTTCATGGCTTTGTCGGTTGTGCCTTGCACTGCTTTTCAGCGTGCATCTACAACCGACTTCCTTTTGCTCTTGTTGGTGCTGTTGTAGGGTCGCTTCATGGACAACCCCCTTCGCTACCAGAGCGAGGCGGCCAGCGTTGAGGGGTTCATTCAGCAGCTCGCGGTCTCGTACGTCTCGAACGGCTACTTCTTCTACGTGGCCGGTTCGGTTCCCGAAGGGAAAGACCCGCGTGCGGTCGATGCGAAACTCATCGAGCGCTACGGCATCGGCGTGACGAAGTGGACTCGAGCCGACGCAAGCGTATCGGGATTGCGAGCGTGCAGCTCATCCGATTCAAGCGGTTCTTCTTGCTGCTCGCGACTCACGGAACGCATCGCTTCTTCGACGAAGAGAAGTCGCTCATTCGCGACGTGCGACGCGTTCCAGTGAAGTGCTTCGGCTACTCCGTGAGTCACAGAGGTGGCCACGTGCAGGTTCGAATCGAGCGAGAGGAGCTGAAGCGTCTGAAGGCGTACTTCACTGAACTCACTGTTCATCGAAGAGCCGATGCCCTCGCATCCGAACTCTCCGCTCTGCCTTTCGAGCCGTACGCACCCGTGCGGCGACAACTGCGAGCGGTGCTTCGCTTGGTCAACCGTTCACGCAGAGCTGCTGGCTTCGCGCCAGTGCCGTTTGAAGCGTTGCGTTTCCGCCGAAGAATCGTGAAGCCGTTCGGGGCGAGTGTTGCTGCGTAGGACCTCAACGTCATGCCCGTTTTTCGGTTGGCAGTCCGAGCTGCTGGCGAAGGTCGCGGAAGAGGTCGTTCGCGAGCTCTCCTTCCCGAGCTTCGTCGAGTTGAGACCTTGAGCTCGCCGTGCACCGGCGGGCCGAGTCCGTCGCCACCGCGTTCGCGGCGCTGCCGTTCGAGCCGTATGGCCCCCGTGCGAAGTCAGTTGTTGCAGCTCTGGAGGGCCGTCCATCAAGCCCGCAAGGCCGCCGGTTTCGAGCCAGTTCCGGTGACATCCATCCGGATGCGGTGCCGCACTCTCGAGCCGATTGGAGTGGGCGTACGCGTGTAGTTCGGGCTGAGTTCCCAAGCCACACGGGCAAACGCAACACACCCGTCTTGAGGGAGTTACGCTTGGTGGGGTATAGCTCGGCGAGCTCGGGACGCTGCGCATCGTGCAACCGGACGAGGGCCGGCCACGATGAACGGATGCGCCGCTTCGTGTGAGCACAATGACCAGCGACATGGGCGCTGCGCAGACACAAAGAGCAGGCGAATCTGAAGAAATTTCTGATGACGCGCCTTGACGCACTGATAATACCAGACGACACTTGCACCGCGTCACTCCGGCTGTGTTAGTCGTCCAAAAGACGTGACCGACGGGTTCAGGATGAGCAACATTCTCAGGACAAGGCCGCGGCACGCATTAAGCAGATAAATCCGTCGCGAATTGCCGCGGCGCGGCGCTGTTTTTCCGTTAAGGAGCGCAGAATGCCTAGTAAATCAAAGTGCAGTGGTTTTGTCGACGTATCGCTACTCGTCACGTTGGCGGGACTGAATCTGTTATCGCAGGTAGCGCAGGCTGGTGGGTTAGGCACTCTGAACTTTAAGTGCCAGCAGGGGGCGGCTTGCAATTTCTACCAACCATGTGTCGCCGTGAACCAAGTCTGCGATCACTGTAGCTCCCCCGTGAAGCAGCGCGAGTGCCTCCCTGCGGCCCCGACTGATTCATGCATTCGTCTTGCGGATATTGACGGTGCCTGCGGCTACAAACGAATTGGTCTATGCGACGGGAGCGGCAATTGTCACTACGTGCAGCAGCGAACAACCTGCGGCGCTCATAATTGCAGTTGATTTGGCCATTAGCAGTTCGCTCTCTTTCGTACCTCGCCGAGCAGCTTGTTGGGCAGCCGCGCGCCAAGGTTAATTCTCACCAGTCCAACCAAGATATCGGAGACCAGAATGCGATTCAAAGGCAGTGCTTGGACAACGTTGGCGGCAGTGTGCTTACTCACAGGAGGGTTTGAGCTTCTTGCAGTGCGGGCGGCTCGAGCTGGCGGACCGGGGGAACTTGGATACAAATGTGTCAATGGGCAAGCGTGCAATTTCTACGGTACTTGCACGGTGGTGGATCAGAACTGCGACCACTGTACTTCACCCCTGTTGCACAAAGAGTGCAAGCCTGGCACGCCAACGGAATCCTGCACTGAGCAACATCCAGTCGTAGGCGGGTGCGGTTATCTCAGGATCGGCCGATGCGATGGCAGCGCCATCTGTCATTACATTCAACAATTGGACACTTGCGCACGGTCGAATTGCACATGACCGGATGGATGGTCATTCCTATTGCGCTCTCCTGTGCGCTTACCGGCTCACAGGAGTATTTTTTGTCTATCGTCCGGCAAATGGAGCGCACCAACGAACAAAAAGTGCAGCGACTTGTGTGCGAGGTGCAAGAGTCACGGGAAACTGTGGAACTCGCTCGCGAGGCACCCGTGCAAGAGCGCTATGAGATACTCCTTGCGGTGGAGTCACCCTCATTCAACCTGACGGTCGTGGCAGAACCGTCCAAACTAGTTGGCGGCTGGCGAAGAGACAGTCGATGGGATGGGGAGCGGTGGGTAGAATGGGTCCCGCTTGAAAACACTATTACTATTTCGAGCCAGCCTCATAGTATGCTTGAGCTCGAAACCGATTGCGCGGCTTTATTCTCGGGCATTGACGCCCCGACGTTCGTCGGTGGCCGGTCGCTTTCTAGCGCGCTCGAATGCTGCCAGTTCGTACATGTCTCGTCGGAGAAGTCGGGGGCGATTGAGGCGGTCTTCTGGCTCGACCCCGATACTCATTCGACTATCGGAAAACTGACGATGAGAACGGAGCCTGCCATTGCGGTGGACTTCTGCGCGGTAGAAATTGGCCCCCCGGGCCGCGCGGCGGACTCGCCGCCATCATTCGTGCATAGCTATTCTGTCGAAGCATGGGCTTCGAATTCCATTGAGCCAGCCGTTGCGTTCCGCGATGCTACGCTGTTCGAGAACGGGAAGGTTGTCGAGGCGGCCCGAAGCGTGCTACGCGCTGTTTCATCGACCCTTGTGACTCAAGTACCGCGGATTGAAAATGGCTTATTGGTGGACGATCAACGAGCCAAGATTAAGTACGTGGTTGGGGGCACCGAAGGTCGCGCGGACGCAGTGCCCGCGGCTTTCGTTGCGGAGAGCGACCCGCTCAACTTGGCCCGTTCGCTGATTCCCGCAGTCGTTGTTCCTGCAGACGTAGCGGTTGGACTGCCAGCGCGACCCATTACCTTGTTTGTGTTGCTCGCTGCGCCTGTGTTTGGGATTGTGGTTTACGCGACGCGAAGACGACTTGGAGGTAGCGCAAAGGCTCTTGTGTGTGTGTGCCTGCCGGGGGTTGCGATTGTAAGTTATCTCGTCATTCAAGCACAACTCCCGAGTAGTAGTATGGGGGCAAATCCAGCGGCCGCGCCGCTTGGACGACTGGGACCGCTTGAGGGCCCCAGTCTCACAGACCTCGGAGTTGGCTGGTTCGATGCTGAAGAGCCGCTTGTGCTCCATGCCAGCATCCCTTTAAGGAATCTGTCGGGGCAGGTCGTGCGAATTCAGGATGTGAAGGCAAGCTGCGGATGCACAGTCGCCAAGCCCGATCGAGAGCAGGTCCAGCCTGGCGACACGCTCAGGTTAGACACGGCGATTAGGTTTGCGTCGCCGGGCCATCGCCGAGAGAAGGTGTGGTTGCTGCTTGAGAATGATGCGCCAATTATAATCGAGGTTGAGGGGGTAGCTATGAGGCGCAGTGAGACCACATGCCTCCAGAGTGCGGTGAACTTAGTGGGGGCCTCCGCGGCGCAACTCGACGTCCTAGTTCTGTCGACGGACCTGGCTGCGGCTCCGCCACCGCTCGAAGTAGTAAAGCCCCAAGGTGTAGAAGTAAAGTTCGGGTCGTGGCAGTTAGAGCGCCGAGCCGACTTCACCGCTGGCGCCCTGACCCGATGGCGTATGACCGGTTACATCAGTCGTGTTGATTTGCCCGTGATTGGGGACACTGTTCTGCTGAAAACCGGCAATCGCACCTTCGGGGCGGTAGAGCTGACCGGTCGGGTCTGGGCAATACCACACGCCGTGCGCAGGGTTCTGGGCCAAACTCCGAATCAATTCCAAGGATTAAGCTATGCGAATCGTGCTCGCCGCCGTGGTGGCGTCAGTTTGCCTCCAGAATATAGGCGCGGAAATCAAAGAGCTCGACTACGTGATACCAAGCAGGGTAATTGATATGGTCTGCGAGCGGGCGGGTTACTCCGACCAGCAAAGGCTGACCGCTAAGACTGTCTTTGACGATTACCGTGTTCGCGTGTCAGAGCTAGACCAACGTGCTTCCGCTCGCATCGACGAAGCCGGGAGGACAGAACTCGGCAAGCTGTGGCAAGATCCCTCGCGCAAGGCCGAGCCAAATTTCCAATCGCGGTCTGACGAGTTGCAGGGAGCTTCCTATCGCGCGGCGGTACCCTATCTAGTAGAGGGAGACCAATTGGCTGCAGACCTCTTGGCGGCCCTCTCGGCGCTGGGCACTGACAAGCAACGAGAGGTGGTTGCGCGAATTGGCCGCGACCTTGCAGTGTTTGAAAGCTATAAGGACTATTTGACGCGCGGGGCGCGCATGTCCGCAAAGAGCCCAATTGCCGATTGGGTCGATGTAATTGCGGTCATCAAGGAGGAGCGTGAGCCGAAAGGGTTGTTGTCGCGCGTGCTCCAGATTGATGAAGGGCGCTTCAAGGCCTCCACACCACCAGAGAAACAGCCACTCGGACAGGCGCTGGATAACATCGAAAGAGCTTATGTGCAAACTATGCTGCCGCTCGCCGAGGAGTCGATGAAAATAATGCGTATGGTGCCACGGAAGGAGTTCTCATCGGATGGGGCGGCGGATCCAAAGCACCTTAAACGATTAAGATTATTGAAGGCGGGCAGAATGAATGCCGCAGCTGTGGCAGTCGAGGGGATTTCTGCGGAGCTTGCGGAGAGAGGATTCAAAGATGAGGCTAGGGAGTGGAGCCAAGCCTGTTGGAAGGACGCTGCCCCTGACATCTTTCGCGGCACCACGTGCCATCCGGACGTGCGAAAATGGATGGCGGGGCGAGTGGGCCTACCGCCGGATACGGTGATAGCGATTGAATCGCATCTAAAAGAGTATGACGAGCAGCTACTCACGCTCAGACTGAAGGCGGTGCGTGCAGCAATCCAATTCGCGACGGACAGCCAGACGGGGTCCGAACAAGTTGCCATGAACTATTACAAGAGTCTCGCGGCAATCTGGCGGTGGAATGCCTCTCATCTGCGGGCAACGAGAGCTTTGCTCGACGGCGATAACGCTATAGCGTTCATCGATACCGTGGGAGATACGCCCCTTGATGATCCAATGCGGATGCCGCTTTTCCCAGCGGATGTCTTGGCGAAGCTCAGCGATCAGCGGCTTCTTCCAAGCGGTAATCCGTTGCGTTAGCAGACAGATGAAAGGTATCCGTCGTGTCCGGTCAACGAAATCCGTCTTCTATCATCCTGGCGAGCGGGACAGAGTGCCGACTCGGTAAGTGGCTTCGCCCGCTTCGATGCCCTTACGAGCTCGCTTGAACGCCGTTCGAGATGGTGGTGGCGATTTTGAGTTCAACTTATTGCGATGTGCCAGCTCGACCCGCTCGGCTGATATTGAGAGGGTGTTGTACTGGTCCTGAAGGACAGTTTTCACTCGAAATCCAATTCTTTCTTCCAAGAGCGAGGCTCATCGGGACTCTCATAAGGACTGGCACAGAAATCGGGTAGCAGGTCAAGACGTAACCGTCCGACCTCCCGCGCAGCTCAGTCCGAGCACGCCGCCGCACCCCGGTCACCGCGCCTGTCGCAGAAGCGAAAGACGGTGAGACCGGCAGAATCGAAGTCATCGAGGACGAATGCCCAGCGGTCGCGGATAGAACTCATGCCGCAAGTGTTAACGCGACCGATTCAATGTGGAAGATGGGGTTGGCGGAGCGGACACAGTCTTTCCATGAGTACCGCACTGGTGTCCGTCCGCCGCGCCTCGTAATTTTCACCGAACTCCCCGCTGCCCATCGTCGTGTTGTTCGGTAACATTAGTAATGGCATACGGACTCCATTCGTTCTGGAGCCGCAAGCTGCTCTCTGCCAACTCCCTCATGCAACTACGGGCCTCATCGACGGCAGTGTCCGACATCGCCTTAGTGAGGATGGTGACAGGCGAGCGTTGCTCACGCAGCAACTCGGAGACCGCTGTCCTGGCGAGCGACTCTACTTCCGGCCACCATTCTTGATGTGGTGACCCACTTGCGTCAAAGCGCCGCCTCATTCCATCGATTACCGTCACATAGCGCGTCCACACGGGTGGGTGCGAGCGCTGCCCAGAAGCGTGCTTGGTCACGTCACGCTCTTCAAACTCGCAGAGTACGAGAGCCACCCCAACGGCAGCCAAATAGCAAAGCGACTTGTCCTCAAATGCCCTTGCGCTCAACGTTCTACCGGCATGCACCGCGAACTGACGTTGCACAACATCGTCTGTGACTGTTAGCGCCGCAAAGAGGTCCGCTGTGTACTCCATACTCCACATGACCTGTTGGTCCAGACCTTCTACTGCATGAAGCTCTGGGAGAGCACGCAGTTTCAGCTGTTCGCGAGCGAAGCCGACGTGCCCCGCCAAGAGATGATGGAGTTCGTGATACATGATGAACTCTATCGCCATGCGCCAAATCACCCCGGCAGCCGCCAGGAGCTCTAGACCTGGCGCGACCGCTGCTTCGACAAACAAGGGTGCAGCCATCCACAGCCCTCGGTCCAGTAGGTGCTCTCGCATCATGTCGGTCTGAGTGGCCTTAATCGCTAGCGTCATCAGCCGGGGGAATACCGGCTCGCAAATGAAGGCAAAATAGACGCCTTCATGTCGGTCCGCTGTAGCATTGAAGTCCGGGGAATGCACGACGTTTATGAGTAGCTCGACCGGCTCTCTCGACATTGCGTACATCCATCGGTTTGCCAGTGCGATGTGGGCGAACCGGTCTCGAATCCGGGCAACCAATTGGTCCGCTCGGTTTGTTGGGGCTGGACGGAACGAACGCTCTTCTCGGTATCCACAAATTCGCAGCAACTCGTCAAAACGAGCGTGAAAAGCGTCGGGTGAGATGGAATCCGGCTCGAGCCCGGCGCCTCCATTCAGATTGATTTCGAACTAGCAACACATTCAAAGGTGGGGCCTTTTCGCCAATGGTGCGCCGTCAGGGCTGTAGAACAAGACACTCCGTTGGCACTGATTAGATTTCACGGGCATGTGGCATCGCTGTGGACCGAAGAAGCTACGATCCAGCTTGGGGTCGTCGAACCCGACGGAGTGCGCGAATTCGATTTTACCGTCCGTGCTGACCGCCTCAGCGAGGCGAGAGTCACCAGCGCACGAGCGGTCGGCGGGATTGGTGGGGCGCAAGTAACAATATTGGAGGCGAGAGAAGAGTCAGGGAAGGATTCACATGCGGTAGCGCATATTCACGGGAAGTGGCGTGCTCCACTAGCGGATGGAGTCTGCGAGGGAGCCGTCGTCGTACGAGCCACAGACGGCGTCGAATCTAGAGAAATATCAGTGCCGGTTTACGTCACGGTTGCCGGTAACAAAGATGCCGGAGTTCCTTCCTGCTTCTTTGGCACTTTCTCGAAGGCATCACAACAAATAGAGTTGCAGAAAACGCTTAAGATAACGCCGCGAACCCTACACGAAGGCGAGCAGTGGAGGGATTTGGACTGGGCATCGTCAAACCTTGCGGTCTGCGTAGGAGGCTGGCAGTGTGGTGAAGATGGCTGTAAGCTTACCCTCGTCTTGAACCCACCCCTTTGGCCGCACAAACTAGCTTGGCTTCAGGGAGAAGTCGTCGGGGCCGTCGGTGGAATCGAAGCCCTACGCGTGCCTTTTGGAGCTATCTTGGACGGGCGCGAGAGTGCCGAATCATTCCGTTAGTAAAGGGGAGATGTGCTTATGTTCAGAGTATTTGCCGCAGCTCTCACCATCGCGCAGCTGGGGCTACCCGCGCGATGCGCTATGCTGGCCGCCGATCCGCCTGTAGGGGCCGAGGCTGTAGGCGAGAATCTCGCCTCCGAGAATCGGTTGCTCCAGTGGGATTGCTTCGTGGGCCCGCAAACGGTACGACGTCTCGTGAAGGCGTTGGGGTGCGCCGACGAGCAGCGTGGCGAGGTGGTAGCGTCGAGATCGCGCTACGACCGAGCGCTCGGTGCGGTGGCAACAAAGAGACTGGATGATGCAAATCGGGAACTGCTCGCACTTGAGGAGGAACTTGAGCCAGCGCTCGTCGATGACCGAGCATTTGAGGAGCTGTTGCCCCCCGCCAGGGTGCACATGCGTCGCCTCCGAGAGCGCCATGCCGCAGGTGAATTGGTACTGGAGCGGTTCTCGCCTGGATTCATGGAAGGCCACAACGTTATTGCCGGTCGGACAACGGCATTGTTATGGAGAAGCGAGCAGGAGTTTCGGGAGGTCTTTGTTGTCGAGGTTTTGAAGTTGCTTGCGATTGACGATGCGAGGATTGGGGCGACGGTCCGCGCGCGAGTTCTCAATGACGCCATCGGCGAGGCCGCGATCATGAAGGGGATCTCCGGCGCGGAGGGACCGGTCCTGTCGTTTGACTTCCACGGGGCGTTGTTCGATTTTGCCTCCACCTTTGGACCACTCGAAGCCATCATGGGTGCGAGCGAGTCGCTCCACGATGTCGGTAACGGCAATGGCGCGGCGGCTGCACAAGCACTTCAGCGGGTTATCCTTGAGGGCGACGCGCGCGTCGCTGTCCGCATAGAAGAGTGGCTAACGGCGAGGATAGAAATGGAGAAGGAGATGCCGAGCGACCGTGGCGCTCAGGGCGAGATGATGAGGATGTTTAGGCATATGGACGCGTGTACACGGGCAGTCGCGCGGGCGCGCTGGGAATCGGCCAACGAAATCAGCGGGGTATTACTCGCGCACTTTGGTGGTGATGTCGCAGAAGGGTGGCGAGTAGCGTTCGCCAAGAAATTCTGTCCCGGCGCGTTCAAGCCTGACCCCTTTGCTGACGGATTTGCAGTCATTGAGGCTCGGCTTGTTGGCGCTCCGCAGCGGACTACAGAACTTGCTCAAATCAGGGACGAGTACCTTGCAGCGCGAGCGGCATACCGCCTTCGTTTTTGCGAGGGCTCATTAGACGACACATCCATGTCTGGGGGGTTGATTCAAAATGGTCGCACTACAGAGGTACGACAGGACATCAACGCACTTCAAAATAGAGTCATCACCGACCTCAGCTCCTTCTTGGGGCCCGACGAAAAAGACTTGCTATCGAGTATGAACGTAGCGGAGTTCGGTCGCCCAATCCGATAGCGCCTCCGCTCCTACTGTGGGATGTGCGGTAAATGGGGGAGCGGCAGTTCACGCTACGATTATCTTAACGGTCATGAGGCGCGATGCCAGAGCAAGCAGAAGCGAGCTGGGTCGCTGCCGCGACCAAAAGCAGCACGCACGCGGAAATACTCCATCAGATCGAGATTCGCTCGACGATGTTCCGCGTCACCTGCATCTTGCGGCGGTCATAGAGCTTCGTCGTGCGAGGGTCTGAGTGCCCCAAAAGGAACTGAACGTCAGCGAGCTCGACGCCCTGTTCAAGCAGATCGGTCGCCGTCGACGCCCGCAAGCTGTGGCATTTGAACACGCCCGCAGGAAGACCCGCAGCCTTGATGCGTCGCTTCAACATCCGAAGCAAGTCGTTCTCAGTCAGCCCCCGGCCGCTCATCGTCTCTGTTCGGCGAACGAGCGACAAAAAGAGCGGCGTGCGTGGGTCGACGACGCCGATGACCGCGAGGTATTCGTCGATGTACTGCTGAAGGTCTGTGCGACAGGGGATTGAACGAACCTTGCCGCCTTTTTCGTCGAGTCGCAAATAGTGCTGCCGGCCATCAGTGATGAAGTCTTGACGACGAAGCTTGGCAACGGCACCAGCTCGTGCCGCCGTGAAGACGAGCGTGGCGATTGCTGCTCTATCTCGAAGCCCCCCGAGGTCGGGAGTGCCTTTCGCTGTTGTGAGTGGAATCGAACGGAGCAGCTCACGAACCTGCTTCACGTCCATGGCAGGAGTCTTGCCTTCGGTGACGCTGTGCTTCGGACCACGCACCGAGAGCGCGGGGTTCAGCGGCACCCCTGCGTGCCAACATGACTGAGACAGTTTCGCTCTCCGAGTTTAGTGTGCAGGGCGCAAGGAGATTCCCGATGATCGATCCGAACGGCACCCGCACGGTTCCCCGGGAGGGGAGCCCG
>Ga0163144_10026951_pt1 | contig 11149 bp, 11 predicted proteins | sample OliLak19BULKMAT1_FD_123175 | JGI IMG/M metagenome (GOLD analysis project Ga0163144, IMG submission 123175) | Freshwater microbial mat bacterial communities from Lake Vanda, McMurdo Dry Valleys, Antarctica - Oligotrophic Lake LV.19.BULKMAT1 | ecosystem: Environmental > Aquatic > Freshwater >... | reverse complement strand
CGCCGCCGAGCGCGCCGATGGCCTGGGGCTCACCGAGGATCTTGTCGACGAGCGGGATGCCGTCGCGCTGCGCCCGCTGGGCCCGTTCGCGCGCCATGAGGCGCGGGAAGTCGAGCATCTCCCTGGCGCCCTCGTCGGGCGTGTACGGGCACTTGATGTAACAGAGCTTGCACTGCCAGCACTGGTCGCCGACGCTCTTGATGTCGTCCGCGTCGATCTTCTCGGCGCCCACCGCCGCGCCCACGTCGACGAGCTTGTCGATGCGGTTGAAGAGGTCCGGGAACGAGCCGCAGTAGTTCACGCACATGCGGCACTCGTGGCAGATCTGGAACGTCCGCCGCAGCTCTTGCTCCAGATCGCGCGCGTCGAAGTAGCGCGGGTCGTGGGGGCTGGTCGCCGGGGGCTTCTCGGGATGGCGCGGGATGACGCTCACAGGCAGTGCTCCTCGAAGGACGTTTCAAGTAGGAAGCGGAGCGCTGTGCGGCGCTCCGCATTCCCGGTGGGACGCGGGCCTCCGTGGCAACGAGCCTGGCGCCCGTGCGCCACGCCCGGAGCTTTCATCGCGCGCATTCATCCACGGCGGAGCGCGCGACGGGGCCCTTTCTGGGATCAGAAGTCGAGCGAGTCGAGGGCCTTCTTGAAGCGACCCGCGTGGCTCTTCTCGGCCTTGGCGAGCGTCTCGAACCAGTCGGCGATGTCGCCGAAGCCCTCTTCGCGGGCCTGCTTGGCCATGCCCGGGTACATCGTCTCGTACTCGTGCGTCTCGCCCGCGACGGACGACTTCAGGTTCTTCTCGGTCGAGCCGATCGGCAGGCCGGTGGCCGGATCGCCGACCTGACGGAGGTAGTCGAGGTGGCCGTGCGCGTGGCCGGTCTCGCCGTCCGCCGTGTCCTTGAAGAGGCCCGCGACGTCCGGGCGGCCTTCCACGTCGGCCACCTTGGCGAAGTACATGTAGCGACGGTTCGCCTGCGATTCACCGGCGAAGGCGTCCTTGAGGTTCTGGTGGGTCTTCGTTCCATCGAGCTTGGGGGTCATTGGCTTCTCCTTGATTTCCAGCGTTTCCAGAGCAGAAGGCAGAGCGGCCTCACGGCTCGCCACCGCCGAAGGTCTCGTGCGTTCAGGCGCGTTGGGTGGACAGTCGCGCGTCTCGCGGCTGGCCGGTGTCGTCGGTGCGCTCGCGCGCCGAGCACATGGCGCAGAGCCCACGGTAGATGTGCTCCACCGCGCGAACCTCGAAGCCCGACAGCGCGGGGGTCTCGTCCAGGCGGGTGATCGTGCGCGCCAGCTCGGCGACGCCGGCGCCGGTGGTGGGTCGGGCCACGTCGCGCACCAGACCGCAGCCGTCGCACACCGCGTGGTGGTGCGGCGCCATGTTCGGATCGAAGCGCGCGGGCCCCGGCGAGAGCGACAGCGAGCCGCAGAGGCCGGCGGTCGTGAGCGCGTCGAGCGTGTTGTACACGGTCGCGAAGCTCATGGTCGGCAGGCTCGACTGGAGGCGATCGAAGATCTCTTGCGCCGTCGGGTGCGAGGGATCGGCGGCGAGCGCCCGCACGATGGCGATGCGCTGCGGGGTGAGCTTGAGGCCGGCGGTGCGGACGCCTTCGAGCATGAGGTCGATGCGGTTGTCGCGAACGTCGGCGGGCGCCTTGCTCGACGTGAGGGCCTTGCCGCCCGACGTGGGCGTTTTGCCGGCCGCGGAGCTCACCTTGTCCGCTGTGCGGTGGGCCTTCTTGGCAGCGTCGTTGCTGTCTGTGCTCTCGTTACCGGCGCGTCTGTCTTGCACCGGCTGCACCGGCGCCGCCGTGCCGGTGGGGCGCGTGGGGCGGAGGCGGCTGGGGCGCGAGGCGGTCACGGGGGTCACCATAATTAGAAAGATTCTCAACTGCAAGTCCCCCTAAGTTGGAACGTGCAATCGGAGCGCGGTTGCGCCATGGTCCGCCGTGTTTCCCAGGGGAGTGGGTGCTTTTCGTCTCCATCTGCCCACAAATCGCCCGCGTAAGGTCGGTCGCCTGTGGGCAATCACCCGCCTTCGCAAGCCGATAACGCGCGGCGCGTCCGGTAGGTGTTTTGGATCTTGCGAAAAGCGCGCCGTGGTGCGAAGGTCCCGCCCCCTCAAACGCCCCGAAGATCGGGGCGCTGCTTTGGATTCAAGGAGAGCGCAGGAACATGCCGTCTGAGGCCATTCAGTGCAAACCGCTCGAAGTCTCCGTTGGAGACAAGGGCATCGAGCGCGCCATCAAGCATCTCAAGCGCAAGATGGCCGCCGAAGGAATCCTTCGGGAGCTGAAGCGGCGCCGGCACTACATGAAGCCCTCGGTCAAGCGCCGCAAGAAGGCGTCCGAGGCTGCACGTCGCCGTCGCAAGCGCTCGAAGATGGACGTGATGGCCTCCTAGCTCCTCTCACGTGAGGTCGGGCCGGTCCTCGAACCGGGCAAACACCGACCTCACGCGATCCAGAGGACTGGTTCGTCACCGGGGCGCCTCGCTCTCACCCGCCGCTTGACCCCCCGCGTCCTCGTCGTCACCACGTCGTTCCCGGAACACGACGACGACCCTTCCGGCCACTTCGTTCAATCCCACGCCCGCGCGCTCGCTCGCGCCGGCGCGGCCGTCCACGTCATCGCGCCGTTCGGTGCCGCCACCGATCCGCCTCGCGATCGCTCTCCGCTCGTGGTTCACCCCGCGGGCGGCGCGTCGCTGTTCGGCTTCCCCGGCGCGATTGCGCGAGCGGCCGGCAACCCGCTGCGTCTCGCGGGCGCCGCCGTCTTCGCGGCCGGTGTCCGCCGCCGGCTGCGCGAGCTCGCCCCGTTCGATCGCGTCGTCGCGCACTGGATCGTCCCCGGCGCCTGGCCGCTCGTCACCGGCACGACGGCTCCGCTCGACATCGTCTCGCACGGCGCCGACGTCCGCCTGCTCGCGCGCCTGCCCGCGCTGCTTCGCGCTGCCATCGTTCGCTCGTTGCTCGATCGCGCCGCGCACTTCCAGTTCGTCGCCGCCCACCTCCGCGACACGCTCGCGGCGGCGCTTCCGAGGGGGCTCGCGGAACGCTTGCGCGCCGCCAGCCATGTCGAGCCCGCCGCGATCGAGGTGCCTGACGTCGCCGCTGCCGCGGTGGCGCTGCGAGCATCGCTCGGGCTCGCGAGGGATGAGCGGCTCGCGTTGTGCGTCGGGCGACTGGTAGCTGATAAACGCTACAATTTAGCCGTCGCGGCGGTGGCCGGGAGTGCGTCGCGTGTCCGGCTCGTGATCGTCGGCGATGGTCCCGAGCGCGGCCGCCTCGAAGCGCTTGCGCTGGCGTCGGGGGTCCGTGCGACGTTCACCGGCGCGCTCCCGCGGCGCGAGGCCCTCGCGTGGATCGCCGCGGCCGACGTGCTGATCCATCCGTCGGCGAGCGAGGGCGCTCCCACAGTGGTGCGCGAAGCGCGCGCCCTCGGAACGAGCGTCGTCGCCTGCGCCGCGGGCGATCTGGTGTGCTGGGCCGAGACCGACGCGGGGATCGCGATCGCCGCGCCCGATCCGCGGGCGCTCGCTGCGGCCATTCACCACACGGCGATGGCTGGCTCGTGAGCGGTACGCAGCGCTGAAGCTACTGACACATGGGTGTCTGCGCGCGGATTGAACGCGACGTTTGGCAGAGCGTCAGCTGCGAAGGGCTGTCGATCTGCGTGCGAGGTTGGCGCTCGTGACGCACGGATCGGCGAGGCGGTTCGACGTGCGACGGTTGGCAGGTCGTGACGCGCGCGTACCGCTGGAGCGCTACTGACAGACGTGGGTCTGGGCGCCGTTTGCGGTCTCGACGAGCACGCACAGGAGATCGCCGCAGGTCGGGTCTTGCGTCGTCGGATCGCAGAGCGGGGTGCACACGCCGTCGCCGCCTGCCTTGATGCAGAGCAGACCGTCGGTGCAGGTCGGTTGGCCGACGAGCGGTGCACACGTCTCGCCGGCCAGGCCCGAGCCGCTCGGCTGGCAGGTGAAGCTCGCCGATGCGAACCAGCACGTCTCGCCCGCGGCGCACTGGAGCGGGTGCTCGCCGCACTCCGCGCCGGGCACGCCGCCGCCCTTGCCTCCGCCGGACCCGGAATCCGTCTCGCCGCCGCAGCCGGCGAGCGCGCCAGCGGTGATGCCGCAGCCGGCCAGCGCGACAGCGGCGAGCGCGACCCAACCAAGAAGTGTTCTCATCTCGTGCGCCTTCGAAGCTCGCTCCCAGCCTTGCACGCGGCCCCGCGCGAATCCACGGTGCGTGCGGCGAGGGTGCGCGTTCTTCTTGCAAATCGGCGCGCCGCGGCTAAGGTGCGCGCTCGCACTGAGGCTCCCCGCCCCGGTGTGGATCGGGGCGTAGCGCAGTCTGGTTAGCGCACTTGACTGGGGGTCAAGGGGTCGGTGGTTCGAATCCACTCGCCCCGACCGAAAGGTCGGGAACTGCAAAGGGGGGACCGGCAATTGGAAACGTCGGGAAGCGGACGCTGGGCGCCGTTTCCCACCAGTTGCCCATTTTACGAACGCGCCGGCACGAACCGAGCTATGCGGCCGCCGCGCAGGAGATCGTGGGACGCGAGGGCCGAGGCGGGACCGGAGCACAAAGTCCGACGACCGCGGTCGCCGCCGTCCGACCGTGCGATCCAAAGGACGGGGCAAGCTTCAGGCGCCGAGCACGCGGACGGCGGGAAAGAACACCTGGAGTCTCGATAGGTCCCGGATGTCGCCCGTGTAGACGATGTCGCCGCGACGTGCTGCAGAAGCCATCACGATCGCATCGATGGTCGTGGCCTCCGCGACGGCGGCAAGCGCTTCGCCGGCGAGCCTTGCCAGCTCGTCATCGAGGGGTTCGATGCGCACGCCGCGAAGGATCGTCTCGCGCGCATCCGTTCGCCCTCGCCACCATTCGGCGATGACAGGCGAAGGCACGGTCACGGAAAGTCCTTCCTCCACGGCTGCTCGATAGACCTGTGCCATCCGTTGGCGGCGACGCTCCAGCGCGATCAACGCTCCCGTGTCGAAGGTGAGGCCAGTCATGCCGCCCGACGCCGCCGCTTCGGCGCCTCGCCGCGCCACTCGGCGCGGATGGCTTCGCGCTCCTCGGGTGTGGTCTCCGCTGCATCGCCGAGCCACGCGACGAGCGCTTCGCGGCCTTCTTCCTCGCGGATGCGTCGTGCGGCCTCTGCGATGGCGGCCGAGAGGTTGCCTCCGTAGAGCTTCTTGGCGCGCCTGCGCAGCACGACGAGATCCGAGCGATCGAGAGACACGCTCACTTTCTCGGTGCGACCGGGGCGTGCGCGGCGCTCACGCCGTCGGGTCGCTTCGTTGACGTTCGGCATTGTGCCACCACGGTAGCACACAGCGGCGGCGAGGCGTCACCCCGTACAACGACGAGTGGGCTCCGCTTCGAGCGACGTGGCGTCTTGGTCGTGCTGTCCGTGCGCAGCTGGAACCCCGGGAAACCCAAGGGGGAGAGGCGGCAGGGACCTCTCAGGTGAGGGTGCGTCCACGCGCCCGGTCGACACGACGACGGACGGCTCGCTCGCGGTCGGCGCGACCAGGACGGCTCGCTCGCGTGAGGTCGACCCGCACGTTTTGCGAGCGCTCGGCGATGGGGGGCTGTTTCGTTCTCGCGCGCCTCCGGCGAGCCACGCGGCCGTTGTGAGGAGGCACACGCATTCGATTCTCGACACACGGCGGGGTGCCGTGGCCAGCGGCCCCTTCTCTGGATCAGGTCCCGCCGGCGACCTTGACCTTTTTCTTCTTCTTGTCTGTGCCGCCGTCTGCCTTGTCCGAAGCCTTGCCGGTCGCCTTGTCCGCGGCCTTGGCGGGGGCCTTCTTCGGGCCTTTTTCTGGAGCCTTGTCAGCCACCTTGTCAGGTGCCTTGTCCGCGCCCTTGCCGACTGGCATCGTCGCCGCCACGGCGGCTTTCCCGGCGTCGTCTTTGCCGCCCTTGGCACCCTTGAGGTCGCGCGGCTGCTCGGCGGTCAGGCCCTCATCGGGTTTGGGACAGCCCTTCTTGCGGCGGCCCTTCTCGCCCTTTGGGATGGCGCACGGGTGGGCCGCCACGATGCGCGGCTTGCCGTGGTAGATCACCTTGCGCTCTTCGTACTTCTTCGTCCCGTTGGCAAACACGATGTCTCGGCCGGCCGTCACACTGAACCCCTGCGTCCCGGCGTCCTTGACCTTGAGTTTGTCGATGGGCAGTGTCTCGTCGGGCTCGTAGTCTGTCCGGGGGTCGGTCGGGGCGAACGTCTTGGAGGCGAAACGCTTCACTTTCCGGCTCTCGTTGTCGCCGTAGAGCTTGACTGTCACGCTGTCGTCGGTGAACGAGGCGCGGATGAGGACGCCTGACCTGGAGTCGTTCCGGAACACGAAGTCGGGCCGTGGCCACGACAGCGTCGCCTCCACGCCCAGGGGGTAACGGGTGAAATAGAAGGTGTGCGGCTTGCGGCTCACGACGGCGTAGCCGCCGTCGAACACGGCATTGTAGAGCGTGGTGGCGAGCTGGCTCACGCCGCCGCCGATGGTCTCGACCATCTCGCCCTCGCCAATGCTCGGGGCCAGGACGAAGCCGCGCCTGGCGGTGCGCTTGCCGATCTGGCGGTTGAGCGAGAAGCGCTCTCCCTCTTCCACGATGGCGCCGTCGAGCAGGGCCGCGCTCCTGTGGATGTTTGTCACGCGCGGCTGATGGGTCGGGTGTTTTGTCGTGAACGAGGCCACGAGACCCTTGATTTGCAGCGCCTCGGCCTTCTTCGTGGTGACCTGTGGCTCACCCTTGTCGGCGGCGACGGCGGCCTTCTTGTCGGCTTTCTTCGCCGCTTCTTGCGCCGCACCGAACAGGCGTGCTGCGTCGAGCCGGACTCCGGGGCGCCCGGCCACGACACGCACGCGATCGTGCGCGTCGACGACCAGCTTGGCATCCTGCGCGGGCTCGCCGAGCGCCGCGATCACGGGGTCGAGGTCTTCGCTCAGCGCGGCCGGATCGAGCCTGCCCTCGAGTCGCGGCGGATCCCCGACGACGGTGATGCGCAGGGCGGCGCGCACCTCGTCCGGTGAGAGCGTGACGCTCCCGACGGGCTCGCCGCGAAACGTCACGTCGAGCGTGAGCGGCGCCTCCAGCATGGTCCGGACGTCCGCGGCCAGCGCGTCGATGGCGGTCACCGAGACGTGTGGCTCGCGCACCGCGACCGGGACCTCGACGGCCCACGGCCCAGCCGCGGCGAGGCGCCGTTCCAGCGCGATCGCGAGGGCGCCGCAATCGATCGCCTGTCCGGCGACGGGGTAGACCGCCTCCACGGTGGTGTCGTCCACGTCGACGTCACCCTCGAACGGGGGCACGAGCGACAGGGCATCATTGAGGGCCTCGCACTCGGCCGAGAAGCGCGGCTTGTCCCAGCGCACGGCCAGGATCGCGCCGCTGCTCGCGCGCTCGACGTCGAGCCCCAGAGCCACCGTGGAGACCTCCACCGAGGCATCGCCGTGGCTGAGAGTCGTCGTGATGGGTGAGGCCGGAGCTTCGCCGGCGCCCGCGCTCGTCGCTCCGAGGATGATCAGCGCTGCCCCGAGCGTCGCCGCGCTGCGGCGTCCCAGCGTCGCCGCGGTGCGGGGGGCGAGCGTCGCCGCGGTGCGGGGGGCGAGCGTCGCCGCGGTGCGACGGAAGAGGCTGTTCATTTCAGGGGGCCAGGACGTCACGTTGCCAGGCGCGGGGTAGCAGAGTCGGGCGAGGGCGCCCATGATGCATCGGATCCTCAGCAGCGTCTTGCGAGGGCGCGCGCTACGATACCTCCGGTGAGCGACGCGAGCCCTGGACCCTCGGAGCCGAAAGAAGACGCACCGAAGCGGTTCTCCTGGAGCGCGATCGGCCCGAGCCCCGGGGATGGCAGCTCGATCTGGGACGTGCGCGGCCAGCCCGTGATCCACGATCCGTTTCTCGACGGGCCGGCGCAGGTGGCTCCGCCGCAGCGGCCGTCGCGCTGGCTCGCGGTCGTCGCCGTGACGAGCACACTGCTGTTCCTCGGGGCGGCCGGAGCCGCCGTGTGGTTCTGGCGGGCCTCGGTGGTTCCCGGATCGCCCGCGCCCGCCGCGGTGAGCAGCGACAGCAGCGCGCCGTCGGCCGCGGCTGCCCCGACCGCCACGGCGCCGGCCATCCCGAAGCCCGGCTCCACCGACGTCCTGCCGCGAAAGACGCAGGTGGCGCGGGTCGGCAAGATCGCCATCGTCGACATCGGGATCGAGGGGCGCAAGTCGCTCGCGGAGGAGCTGGCGGAGCAGCGGGCGCTGGCCCAGGCCGAGAAGCAGACGTTGCTGCTGATGACCACGCGGTTCGGGACCCAGGGGTTTCGCGACGTCGACGCCGCGCTCTCGGATCCGCTGCTCCAGACGGCGCTGGCGAATGTTCGGCTGGTGCGCGCGGACGTCGTGTTCTTCGAGAGCGAGCTCACGGAGCTGGGCGTACCGACCGACGGCATCCCGTGGTTTGCCTTGCTCGGCCCGGATCTCACGCCGCGCGACGGGATCGACGGCGGCGAGTGGGACGACGACATCCCGCGCAACATCGCGCCCGTGCTCGATGCGTTCGTTCACGGCAGCTACAAGACGCGCCGGCAGACGTGGAAACCGCCGAAGGGCAAGGGCGTCGCCCTGTAGGCGGGCTGCGTCGGCCGGCGGCCTTTCCCGCGCGCAGTCGGTCGGGCACGATGGGAGGATGAAGCGAGCGGTTCGAATCGCGGTGTTCGTGCTGTGCGTCGTGTTCAGCGTGGCGGCGGTCGTGAACGTCTTCGCCGACAACACCGAGGTCGAAGCGATGGCGGGGAGGATCGCCTGCGAAGGGGCCACCGTGAAGCCGTTGCCGCCGTCGGCGCCGCCGGGGAGCAAGCCGAGCGAGACCTGCGCCATGACCATGACGAAGCTGTCGCGCACGCCGTTCGCGCAGTCGTTCGAGTTCTCCAGCCGGGCCGGCACGCGCCGCGTCCGTTGCTCGCGCAGCCTGATCCTCGTCGGCGACTACGCCTGCGCCGCGGAGTGATGGAGGCGGGGTCGCTGGTTCACGCCCCGTGTGACCAAACCTTCTCGCTTCGCGCGCGGACCGCTGCAAAAGGCCGGCGTTCCCGCGTATTCCGGCGGCTGGCTTCGGGCGCAGGCATTCGACGCGGCTGGCACGGCTCTTGGGTAGAGCGGCTGCCATGCGCACCCAAATGCTGGCCGCCTTGCTTGCCGTGACCGCCCTCTCGACCACCGGTTGCTATCGGTACTACGGACGGGGCTACGTCCGGCGACCGCACCCCGTGGCGGTCGTCGCGGCGAGCGCGGTGACCATCGCCGTGGTCTCGCGCGAGGAGGCGCGGGCGCGCCGGGCGAGCGAGCGAGCGCGCCTGGACGAAGAAGAGATGGAAGAAGCGCGGGCGGCCGAGGAGGCCGATGCGCAGGCCCGCGCGGACGCCGAGGCGAAGGCACGCTACGCGGCCCGGATCGAGTCGCAGCGGCGGCAGGCCGAGATCGAGCGCCGCCAGATCGAGCTCGACCGGCAACGGGCCGGGGCCAAAGCCCAGGCGAGGGCGCAAGCAAAGGCGCAGGCCGAAGCCGAGGCGAAGGCGCAGGCCGAGGCGGAAGCGAGGGCGCAGGCGAAGGCGAGAGCAGAAGCCGAGGCCCGGGCGAAGGCCAAGGCGGCGGCGAGCGCCGACGTGGTGATCATCGTCGAAGGAGCCGATTCCGAGGACAGCCCGGCGCCCGCGAAGCCGGCCCCCGCGAGGCCCGCGCCGAAGGCCCCGCCGAGCGATCGCTGGATCGAAGACTGACTCCGAAAAGTCGTTTACCCTCGGCGCCGCATGACGACCGCGCCCCAATCGCCGCGCCGTACGGCGGGCATGTTGCTGCACCCCACGTCGCTGCCCGGCCCGCACGGCATGGGCGATCTCGGCCGCGCCGCGCGCCGCTTCATCGACTGGCTCGCGGCCTCGGGGCTGTCCTTGTGGCAAGTCTTGCCGCTCAACCCGACGAGCAACAACTCCCCGTACATGTGCTGGTCCGCGCTCGCGGGCAATCCGCTGCTGATCGATCTGGCGGGCCTGGCCGAGGTCGGGCTGCTGGATCCGGGCGATCTCGAGCATCCGCCGCCGGCCGGCACGGTGGTCGATTTCGACGCGGTCCACGCCTTCAAGATGCCGCGCATCGAGCGCGCGGCGGAGCGCCTCGTCGCCTGGAACGATCACCCGCTCGCCGCGGCCTTCGCGCGCTTCCGTGGGAGCGAGACGTGGGCGCACGACGCCGCCGTGTTCTGGACGCTCAAACAGGCGCACGGCGGAAAACCCTTCTGGGAGTGGCCGATCGCGCTGCGTGACCGCGAGCCGGCGGCGCTCGCCGAGGCCGAGCGCGAGCACGCGGCGGCCATCGTGCGGACGCTGGCGACGCTCTTCCTGTTCGAGCACCAGTGGGCCGAGCTGCACGCTTACGCGAAGGGGCGCGGCGTCCAGATCATGGGCGATTTGCCGATCTACGTCGATCGCGACAGCGCCGACGTGTGGTCCGATCAGCGGCTGTTCGATCTGGGGGAAGGGGCGCTGCCGAGCGAGGTGTCGGGGGTGCCGCCGGACTATTTCAGCGCGAAGGGCCAGCTCTGGGGCAACCCGCTCTATCGCTGGGACGTGCTCGAGCAGGACGATTTTGCCTGGTGGCGGCGGCGCCTGCGCCGGGTGCTGACGCACACGGACATCTGCCGGATCGATCACTTCCGGGCCTTCGCGGCCTACTGGGCGGTGCCGTTCGGGGCCCCCGACGCGCGCTCCGGGCGCTGGCGCAAAGGCCCCGGATCGGCTTTTTTTGAAGCCATTCGCAAGCACGAGGGGGAGCTGCCGCTGGTCGCGGAGGATCTCGGCATCATCGACGACGAGGTCACCCGGACGCGCAAGGACGCGCGGCTCCCGGGCATGCGGGTGCTTCAGTTCGCCTTCGGCGGCGACGCGCAGAACCCACACCTCTTGCACAACCACGAGGCCGACTGCGTGGTGTACCCGGCGACCCACGACAACGACACGACGAATGGCTGGTGGCGCAACGCCCCCGACGAGGTGCGGGTCCACGCGGGGCTCTACGTCGGCATCCTCGCGGACCGCGCGCACCGCGGCGAGGTCGCATGGGACTTCGTGCGGGCGGCCATGAGCTCGGTGGCGAGCAT
>Ga0163144_10026950_pt1 | contig 11149 bp, 7 predicted proteins | sample OliLak19BULKMAT1_FD_123175 | JGI IMG/M metagenome (GOLD analysis project Ga0163144, IMG submission 123175) | Freshwater microbial mat bacterial communities from Lake Vanda, McMurdo Dry Valleys, Antarctica - Oligotrophic Lake LV.19.BULKMAT1 | ecosystem: Environmental > Aquatic > Freshwater > Lake... | reverse complement strand
GCTCGGTTCGTTTGAACAGCTAGCGGTTGCGGGATAACTTACACATTGCTTGGCGCGAGCGCTCGTGCGGCGGCGCTGTATCAATGACTTCTATCGGCGAAGTCCTGCTTGGTGCAGATGAGGCTTGCGAATGACAGGACTAAGGTGACGCTGCCGGACGCCGAAAACGATCATCGGAGCTAACCTGGCCCTATGCAGCCCCTAAACGTGGTCGCCCCGAACGTCGATTGTGTTTCCGCTTAGGGTCAGATGTTGACGTTGGATGCGGTCCACCAAGGAAACTGTTCAGACGGTGGCGTGTGTTTTACGATTGTCGCATTTGGCAAAGACTCATCCGTGTTCCGAGTGGCATGAAGCTGCACGGCCCAATAGATCCCGCCGTGGGCGACGATCAAAATGGGCCCCGGGTATGAAAGGGCTTTGTTGATGGCGTTTAGCGCGCGGTCCAAAAACGTGTCGTAAGGCTCTGAACCAGGTGGTTGCTCAAGTCCTCTTTTCCACCTTTCAAACCACTCACCCTTCACGTCGCCTTCTCGTTCGCCCCAACTGCACTCCTTCAGTTCGTCGATGACTTCGATTCTTGCGTCCGTGGCGTTTCGTATTATTTCGGCGGTTTCTCTTGCCCTGGATAACGGGCTGGAACAGATCGTGCCGAAGCCCAAAGTGGCTGCGGCTCGAGCTGCGCGGTGCGCTTCTCGCCGTCCGTCATCATTCAGTGAAATATCTGTTTGCCCTTGTGCGCGGTGAGCAAGGTTCCAGTCAGTTTGTCCGTGCCGGACGAAGTAAAACTCTGTTTCCGTCAGCACAGTTGCATGTTCTCCATACCTTCCTGTTCGGCGATCACGCGCTCAACTGCCATTGCCAGATTCGGTGCAAATTATGTCGGCTTCGATGGCGTAAGCAGACCTGCGGTCCTGCTCGCCCGATGACAATTTTCGGCGAAGTCCTGCCTGGCGCCGGTCAGGTAGCCGAACGACACGAGCGGACTGACCCTGCCGGTTGGTTGCCAACGCGATTAGAGCCAATCTGGCCCCAAACAGCCGATCAGCCACGCTTTTCTTCGCGGTTGCCGAAGAGCAAGCGCCTACGCTTCACCAATAGGGTCACCGCCAATCACAGAGCAGAATATCTATACATCGCTGGACATTGAAAGCGCCGTGCTGTGGCGCACCAGGGCATTGCAACTCTGACGGCGTGAACCATAAGTTTGCCGGCCGCGACGCCCCTGGCCATCGGTCTAGCGCGTCAAGGCATCCACGGCTTCGTTGATCACAACCGGGTCTCCGAAGCCGAGCGATTTCAGGCGTGGCAGCTGCGTTGCTGCATCTCCGACAATGACATAATTCATAGCATCTGGACGGATCAACTTGCCTGCGAGCGCCTGGATTTCAGGAAGTGTGAGGGCTTCCACAGCCGCCACCTGCTGGACCACAAAGTCGTTCGGCCGACCGTAGCCGGCTATTTCCGACAGGACTTCGAGCTTGGCGCCCAGAGACTCAAATCGCCGGGCCTGACTCTTGACGAAGAAACCGCGGGTGACATCGAGGTCTTCCTGCGTGAAGGTAGATGCATAGTCCGCCATGATGTCGCGAATGAGCTGCGTGGCCTCAAGTGTCACGTTAGACCTGACACCGCTGAAAATCATGAACGTGCCTTCGGCGGCCGTGGCGGTGAAATCTGACCCGATGCCGTAGGTGTAGCCCTTACCTTCGCGCAGTTCCTGCGTCAGCCGCGAGGCAAACCCGCCGCCGCCGAGCCGGTAATTCATCACGCCGGCCAGATCGTAGTCTGGGTCCATGCGCTTCAGTGAGGGATAGCCAAATCGCAGAACGGACTGCGAGGCGCCCGGGATATCATAGAAGTAGATCTTTGACGCTTCGGGCGACGGGATCGCCGCTTCCTGCGGCAAGGTGATGTCGACCTTCCGCCAGCGTGTGGACAGACCTTGCAACGCTCCCTTGACGTCTTCGGCGCTGACATCACCCACCACGCGTACGCTCGTCAGGTGGGGCGAAAGATTACGCGCACGCCAGGATTTGAGGTCTTCCAGATCGATATTGGCCAGAGCGGTTTCGCTGCCAAGCAGGCTGAGCGCCCGCATGCTTCCGGGCCCATAGATCACATAGTTGAAGGCCCATCCCGCAATCTCGTTCGGTTCGGACCGTGATGCGTCGATGGCATCGCGCGTGCGGGCAAGCGCCAGATCAAACTCGGCTGTATCCCAGCGCGGTTCCATGAGCGCTTCTTCGATCAGAGCGATCGTTGGCGCGAAGTTGCGAGCGAGTGTTTCGCCGTTGATCTCGAAGGTCTCGGCCGTCACGTTGGCCGAAACGTTCGCCCCCAGCAGTGCAAACGCCTTGTCGAGTTCGGCCGGCGTCTTCGCCGCCGTGCCCTTGAGCAGGATCTCGGCGAGAAGATTGGCTGTGCCCGCCGTTTCCGGCGTGTCGAGCAAATGCCCGCCCTTCATCACGATAGAGAAACGCGCCATCGGCAATTCATCATCCGAGATCCCGAAGACCGCGATCCCGCTTTCCGACATGTCTTTCCAGACGTCTGGCGCAGAAAGCTTCGGTGCGAGGCCGTAAGGCGGCTCAACGCTGCGATCGATCAGTGAGGGTGTGCGCTCGTAGCTGACCTGCTGCGTCAGATCGACTTCGGCTTCGGCGCCCTGCACAATGGGTTCAACAACGACCTCAGCCTGAACCGAGCCTTCGAGCGCCAGCTCCGGCGCGCCCTTCGGGACAAAGCTTGCGGCGACAAACGGCTTATCCTTGATGTAGGTCTCGTAGACGCGCCGGACGTCTTCGACCGTCACGGCCTGCAGGCGGGCGAGGTCTTCGTCGATGTATCCCGGGTTGCCGGCGAAGATGCTGTACTGGGCAAGCTGCGCGCCTTTGCCGAGCACGCTGCTGAGCGCGTTGTAAAAGGCCACTTCCTGCTGCGTCTTGATGCGCTGCAGACCGTCAGCGGTGATCGGCTCGGCTTCGAAGCGGGCAAAGCCTGCATCAATCGCGGCAGCAACTTGATCGAGATCCGTGCCATTGAAGGCGCTGACCTGCAGGAGCAGTTCGCCGGCCAGTTCACTGCCGTAGGGAAAGCTGGCGACCGAGGCGGCAACCTTTGCCTCATCAATCAGCACTTCATTGAGGGGCGCTTCCTTACCATCGGTTAGCAGCTGGCTGAGCACCGCGAGCGGGTAGCTGTCCGGATGAAACTGCTCAACCGTCGGCCAGACCATGGTCAGCTGAGGCAGCTTCGCGAAATTGTCCTCATGCAACAGGCGGACCGTTTCAGAAACGATGCCGGGTTGGGCTTCCAAAGGAACAATCTCAGGGCCGCGCGGAATCTCGGCGAAATACTTCTCGACCCAGATGCGAGCTTGCGACGGATCGAAGTCTCCCGCCACGACGAGGGTGACATTGTTCGGGGTATACCAGGCACGGAAGAATTCCTTGACGTCTTCCAGCGTGGCAGCCTGCAAATCTTCGAGCGAACCGATTACCTGCCAGTTGTAGGGATGCGATTCCGGGTAGAGCGCTTTGTGCAGCACGTAGAGCGTGTGGCCGTAGGGCCGGTTGTCAACGCCCTGACGCTTCTCGTTCTTGACGACTTCCTTCTCCTTGGCGAGCACAGGCTCGGTCACCGTATTGATGAACCAACCGAGCTTGTCCGCCTCTGCCCAAAGCATCTTTTCGAGGGCGTCACTGGGAACTGTTTGCAGATAATTCGTACGGTCGCGGCTGGTCGAGCCGTTGGCCCCCGACCCGCCAATCCGCGCGGACATCCGGTCGAGTCCGCCTGGCCCCAGGTTTTCCGACTCGAGGAAGAGAAGATGCTCGAACAAATGTGCAAAACCCGTCCGGCCAGGTTTTTCGCGGGCCGATCCAACGTGTGCGGTCAGGGATACGGCGACGACAGGGTCCGAACGGTCCACATGGAAAAGGACCGTCAATCCATTGTCCAGCACAAACGATTGATACGGCAACAGAGTTGCGGGCGCCTCTGGCGGGGTTTGAGCAATAGTCTCGACGGGCGATCCGGATGCAGGCGGTTCTACACCGACACATGCGCTCAGGAAAAACGCGGATACGGCCAACAGAAGACGGGGTGCATACATCGGGAACGCTCCTTGACCGGACCAGAAACGAGTTGAAGTTCAATACGCAACACTGCCTGAGTGGCCTGCCGGAAAATCTGAGGTTCGCAGCTCCCGAAGCGTTGAGCAAGCTGTATCACCTCAGCAATCGATGGCGGAGCGCCGGGGTCAGAATGGCGCGCACCGCTGCGCGGGATGCCAGGGTCCGCGTGAGACAGTTTTCTTAATGTCAGCGTCCGTTCCAGGTTGCTGTTAGTGCCCTCCTCGTACTTAAACTTGAACCAATGACCGGGCACCGCAACAGCGCCCTACAGTCGTGGCTAACGACGCTCGATGCGTTGACCCAAGTAGCCAGTCGCCCGATCCTCCAAAGGAAGATGTCGGTCACACGTCCCCATGGTCGCTTCCTATGAAAGATCGCATAGGACCTGCACGGTCGGGGTCGCTGTTGCTGGGGAGCGAGCGTCTATGGCCGGAATCGGCGGTTCCCGCCCGGTGCTGATGGTATGACTGAACGACAGAATTGAGGCGACTCTGGCGTTCCGCGAACCGGACGAGGGGGCCCGACCGGACTGATGTAAGAGCGCTAGACCTAAAACTTGCCTAACTGGCGACCTCAGGCCTGCGTGCCGGCGCCAGCCAAAACGTCGCTCCGACCGCAATAGCGATGACGGCCAAGCGAAGGATGTTTCCGAGCCAACCACCCAGCGCATTATCTCCAAGTTCGAAAACCAGCCAGACCGAATTTAGGCCAACGTGCAAAAGGACTGCAGGCCAAAGGTTGAAGCGCCATCGCACAAAGAGCCAGCCGAAAAGTATGCCACCGAAGCCTGTGATCGCAACGATGCCAGCAACGCTGGCCCAGTCTTGTCCTTGGCTGAAATGAGCAACACCAAAGAACATAGCCGGCCAAATGCAAGCCAACCAGATTGGCCAGCCGCACAGCCGAATAAGCACACCAAGCGCAAGCCCGCGATAGACAAACTCCTCCGCGAACGGTCCCAGGATACCCTTCCAAGCGATGTCGGAAACGTGCAGGTCCGTTGCAATTCTTGCGAAAATCAAACCGACTGCAATTGCGGGAAGCAGCCAAACAAGCGCCCAAAGGGCTGGCCGGCGGATTGAGGCCTGTAGGCCCGCGAGGCTGATTATCCGTAGGGGCGATCTTCGTGTGGCGAGTGCGATGAGAATAACCAAGGCAAGCGCGTCGCCTAGCGAGACGAGCCCCGAGCCCAGGTACGGAACAGCGCGAACAGCCTCGACTCTGACCAGCGGCGCCAGTAATTCTCCGCTGACAGTTGAATAGGCCAGCCCGACGGACACGGCCAACGCAGTGGTGATCGCTTGCCATCGAGACAGATCGAACGGTTCTTCTCTATGAATCGTCGGTACTCCAGCCTTGCTAGTGGATTTAGATGATAGGCGAAACTCAGCGTGCGGGCTTGAAGAAATCGGACATCATGCAAGGTACGCTGGTTCTGAGCCATCCCCCCGCGGAGCTCGCGGGCAATTTGATTGGCTTCGTGCATCGCGACGAAGACCCAGGGCCGCAGGTTGTTCGCGTCCTTCCTGAGGTCAGATTTTCGATCCAGATCATGCTGGATCAGTCCTACTGGCTGCGTGAAGCTGGCCCTGACGCGGGATGGAAGTGCCTGCCGCGGATGACATTATGGGGGCCAAGATATCACTGGTGTTATGGTTTCGCCGCCGGTCGGATCAAAGCATTCGCGGTCGGATTGACCGCCGCTGGGCTAAGGCGGATCAGCGATCGCCCTGCGTCGCAGCTTGTAGATTGCGTCCTCGACCTTCGGGAAGTGCAGGCCATGCTGGCCGAAGCGCTTGAGCCCATGAAAGATGAAGCGTTTGAAGCTTGGCGGACTCGTGCAGCAACAGCATTGCACGGGTTCTTTCAAGGATATGATCCTGACATGCTCGCGCCAACGCTAGACATCTTGGCGACTGATGACAGTGGAGCGGTTGAACGCGCTGCGTCGGCTGCGAATCTTTCACCGCGTCAATATCGCCGTGTGTTCGCTGATCTCTACGGGGTGGCACCCAAGCTCTACCAACGTGCTGTTCGGGTCGATCGCGCTATCCGCCAACTTCACAATATGCCTTGGGAGACAGACCCCCATGCCGAAATACCCATCGCCTTCGCAGATCAGTCACATGCGACAAGAGAATTTCGAAGCATGACTGGTGTGACCCCCAGCGAATACGTGCGCGCCAAAAGGTTCGGCGGTTTGACGCTCAGGTCCGTTCCAACCGACGACGTTGCACCTCCGCTCTATTAAGCAAACAAGCTTGTTCTTGGGTGTCGCTTATCGGCGAAGTCCGGCCTGGTGCAGGTGAAGCAACCGAATGACAGGACTGAGGCGACCTTGCCGGATGCCGAAACCGACTATCAGAGCCGACCTGGCCCAAAACCGCCGGTCGCTATGCAACGAGACTTTGGCTCGAAGAACCTGGGGCAGGTCAATGGCTTCTGCTTTCGAACTCCAGTACCGGGATCAAAAGTGCCGCTGACTGACCGGTTTCCTTTTTTCGCCTTCTCACAACGGAGAAGGGGATAGAAGTTATGGCGCCGGCGGGGCTGCCTGGATCGAGACGAGGTAGCTCAGCAGGACGTCCATGCCGAGGTCTCCGAAGACGAAGTCGGGCATGTCTTCGTGGCCGACATGGATGCCGGAGCGGAAGTCTTCGGCGAGGGATTCGGGCGGGTAATAGGAGAGCACATAGCGCAGCGGCGGGGCGTCGGCGCGCAGGCTGTCGCCGGTGTCGAGGCCGTGGCAGTTCGAGCAATGGGTGACGGCGATCTCGCGGCCATCGGCGATGGAGCCCGCGTCCATCGGGATGCCGAGGGCGGCGGCGTCGATGACTGGCGCGGTGGGGGCGGCAGGCTCGGCGGTCACTTCGGCGGCGACGGCGGCGGGGGTATCGTCCGCCCGCTCGCAGCCTGCCACAAAAGTGAGGCCAGCGGCGGCCAGTGCGTAAACCAGATGTCGCATGTGTTCGTCTCCCGGCGGCCCGGAATCGGGCATGACCATTGAAGTATTCCCAGCATGCATGCGGCTGTTCGGCGCTAGGGAAGTCTCCCTATCCGGCGCGGCCCCGGGTGCCTTCACCCTGCCGTAATCTTCTTCGTATTAGTCTCGCGCTTCACGGCTGGTTCAGCCAGACAGCCCGAGAACGCCCGGCAGACATGACCAACCAGTTTCCCACACCTCCGCAGATGCCCCGTATCGTGCGCATTCCCACTCCGGCCTTCCTGGGCCGGCAGAGCGCGGCGGTGCGTTATGTGGTGATGGCGGTCGCCGCGATCCTGCTGCTCGGCGGGCTGTGGGCGGCTTGGAAATGGCACAGCCTGCATAATGGCATGCCGAAACTGCCCTCCGACATTTCCGAACTCTGGCACGCCAACCGCGAGGCGGCGGTCGAGTTCGTCGATGCGAACGGCAAGACGCTGGCCGTGAAGGGGCCGCGCTACGGGCGCGCCATCGACGTCAAGGACCTGCCGCGTCATGTGCCGCAGGCGTTCATCGCGGCGGAGGACAAGCGATTCTACCAGCATGACGGCGCCGACGAGGCGGCCATCATGCGGGCGGCGGCGGCCAATACCGTGGCGGGCGAGACGGTGTCCGGCGCCTCGACGATCACCCAGCAGCTGGTGAAGAACCTGGTGCTGCATTCCGGCCAGACGATGCAGCGCAAGGCGCAGGAAATCACGCTGGCGCGCCAGCTCGAAAAGCGGATGACCAAGGACGAGATCCTGAGCCTGTATCTCAACCGGGTGTATTTCGGCTCGGGCCTCTACGGCATCGATGCCGCGTCGCGGTATTATTTCGGCAAGCCGCCGGAACAGATGACCATTCCGGAAGCGGCCCTGCTGGCGGCGCTGCCCAAGGCGCCGTCGAAGCTGAACCTGCGCGAGAACCTCGCCGGCGCCAAAGACCGCCAGGGCTATGTGCTGCGCGAGATGCGCGCCGAGCGGTTCATCACGCGCGAGGAAGAGAAGGCGGCGCTGGAGGCCGAGATCAACATCATCAAGCCGCCGGTGTATGATGCCGAGCTCGGCTATGTGCTGGATGTGGCGACCGAGCGGCTGGCCGCCGTGCTGCCGCGTGTGCCGGGTGACGCGGTGGTGACGCTGACGATTGATCCGGAGCTGCAGGCCCGCGTGCAGGCGCGTGTGAGCGAGCGGCTGGCGAAGGACGGCCCGGCGCTGAAGGCGACGCAGGCCGCCGCGCTTATTCTGGGTACGGATGGCCGGGTGGTGGCGATGGCGGGCGGGGCGGATTACAAGACCTCGCCGTTCAACCGCGTGACGCAGGCCAAGCGCCAGCCGGGCTCCAGCTTCAAGCCGTTCGTGTACGCATTGGCCCTCGAAGACGGCTATTCGCCTTATGACGTGTTCAACGACCGCCCGATCAGCATCGGCAAGTGGAAGCCGGTGAACTATAACGGCGAGTATATCGGGCCGATGACGCTGAGCGAGGCGCTGACGCGCTCGACCAACACGATTGCGGCCGAGCTTGGCAACGAGTCCAATCCCGAGCGGGTGGCGGAACTGGCCAAGCGGTTCGGGATCAAGAGCACGATGCAGCCCTATCCCTCGCTCGCCCTCGGCAGCCAGGAAGTGACCCTCTGGGAGATCACCGGCGCCTACGGTGTGTTCCAGTCCGGCGGGCGGCGGATCGAGCCGTACATTATCGCGAAAGTGACCGACACGCGCGGCAATGTCCTGTTCGAGCAGCCGGCCACCGAAGGCGAACGTGTGTATGCGGAGGATTATGCCGCCGACATGAACGCCATGATGACGCGGGTGGTCAGCGCCTCGATCGGCACCGGGCACAATGCGCGCCTCAAGGACTGGACGGTGGCGGGCAAGACCGGCACCAGCCAGGACTGGCGCGATGCCTGGTTTGTCGGCTTCACCTCGGTCTATGTGGGCGGCGTCTGGGTCGGCAATGACGATGACACGGCGATGAAGAAAGTGACCGGCGGCGGCCTGCCGGCGGATATCTGGTCGGACCTCATGGAGATGGCGCACGAGGGCAAGAAACCGGCGCCGCTGTTTGGTTCGGACACCGCGCTGGTGCTGGACCCGGCCTCGGAAGACCGCATCGCCTTCTACCGCGGCATGGCGCAGGCCTTTGCCAGTGCCGCGCCGGCGCGGGCAGCGAGCGGCGGCGGCGAGACGGTGCAGCAGGCGGAGTAGGCGGCTTTCCCCCGAGAAACTCTCTCTTTCCCTCTCGTTCCTTGTCGTTTTCCCGCTGTTTCTTTCTCGCGGCGTATCGTTTGTTTTTCATTCGATCTCACATTTTATCGCTTCTGCGCCGCGGGCTCTTCGGGGGGCGGATATGATCCGGGGGCGGAGGGGGGCTCGTCATGCGGGGAGTATACCTCCGGCGCGGAGGGTGGGGCGCAAGTTTCCGGAAGTATCTTGCAGGCGCCTGATTTTGTCGGGGCGAGGTTGGCAGGGATGTGGGCGTAATTGCATGCCTCAAGCCCCTCACCTCCCACCGCCTGCGGCGGCCGGCCTGCTCGGGGCGCTTGCAGTGCAATCGCTTGCCCCTCGCAGCCTCTCCCGGTGGGACAGGGGTTAGAGGAGGGCCGCTTCACGCGGCCGAAGGATCAGGCTAGCCTGTGGCAAATGCCGGGGAGGCCATGCGATGATCTATCTTGTTCTGGGGCTCGTGATCTTTTTCGGGGCGCACCTGTTTTCGGCTTACAGGAGCCGTGAGCCGGGGAAGGATCTGCGGGTGAAGATGGGCGAAGGACCGTATATGGGGCTCTACAGCCTGCTGTCGCTGGCGGGGTTTGTGCTGATCGTCTGGGGCTATGGGGCGGCGCGGCCGGCGCCGATCCTTTACACGCCGCCGGCATTCCTGGCGCATATCAACTTGCTGCTGATGGCCTTCGCGATGATCTTCCTGGCGGCGGCTTATCTGCCGACCGGGCATATCAGGAAGGCGGTGAAGCACCCGATGCTGCTGGCGGTGAAGGTCTGGGCTTTCGGGCACCTGCTGGCGAACGGGGAGCTGAACTCGGTCGTCCTGTTCGGCAGCTTCCTGGCTTACGGCGTGCTGGACCGGATCGCGGTGAAGAAGCGCGGCGACAATGGGCCGGGGCCGGAGGCGGCGGTCAATGTGATGGGCGATGTCGGCGCGGTGGCCGTGGGGCTGGGCGCGTATGCGGCGATCCTGCTCTGGCTGCACCCCATCCTGTTCGGCGTGGCGGTGTTGCCGGGCTGAGGGGTCAGGGGCGTTTCAGCCGGCGGCCTGCGAACGGGGCGAGCGCCATCAGGGCGAGGCCGATGGGGAAGAGCGATCCGCGGGTGAGGTCATACCCGGCGAGGTAGTCCGCGAGGCTGACGCGCATGAAGCCGAGGGCCATCGTGCTTTCGAAGGCGATCAGGACGAGGAGGCCGATGGCGAGGGCGGGCGCGGTGGTTCGGGCGCCGGTCCAGATACCGATGGCGCAGGCGGCGGCGGTGACCATCGGGAACTCTGCCAACCGGCCAAGCTTCTCTCCGAGGGCCGGGATGAGGACGAGCTGGCGCAGGGCGCCGAAGGCGAAGCCCGCCGCGAAGCTGAGGGCGCCGTAGAGGGCGCTCCAGGCGAGGAGGTTTCCGGGTTTCGGCAGTATGGCGGTTAACCTTCCTGTTTCCTTGCGGGCGGCGCGCTGGCGGGCTAATCGCAGGGCCATGTCAAAACAAACGCAGACACAACGTAAGACCGTCAAGGACATTGCCGCTGCCAAGGGGGGCACGCCGCTGGTTTGCCTGACGGCGTATGATGCGCCGACGGCGGCGCTGCTGGACGCGCATGCGGACCTGCTGCTGGTCGGCGACAGTGTCGGGATGGTGGTGCACGGATTGGCCTCGACCGTTGGCGTGACGATGGAGATGATGATCCTGCACGGGCAGGCGGTGATGCGCGGGTCGACGCAGGCTTTCGTGGTCGTCGACATGCCGTTCGGCAGTTACGAGACAAATGCCGATCAGGCCTTCCTGAACGCTGCGCGGATCATGAAGGAGACGGGCTGCCAGGC
>Ga0163144_10026949_pt1 | contig 11149 bp, 8 predicted proteins | sample OliLak19BULKMAT1_FD_123175 | JGI IMG/M metagenome (GOLD analysis project Ga0163144, IMG submission 123175) | Freshwater microbial mat bacterial communities from Lake Vanda, McMurdo Dry Valleys, Antarctica - Oligotrophic Lake LV.19.BULKMAT1 | ecosystem: Environmental > Aquatic > Freshwater > Lake... | reverse complement strand
CGGTGGTGGGATGGGGCGGCCGCGCTGGCGAGGTTGGGGCTAGCGTGGGCGGAGCCTGCGCCGGAGCGCAATGGTGGCCGACTACTGCTTCTTTGGCGCGGTGGCGGCGGAGGCGGTTTCGGCGACCGTCTTGGCTGGCGCCTCGCCCCCACCTCCATCGGCGGGCTCGGCTTCCGCGACGGCTGGGGTAAGGGGGGTGGGGGGGGTGGTCGGGGGAATCACGACGACCTGGCCCTCGTCGTTGGTCTGGAGTCCGACGGCGGCGAGGGCGGCCTTGTCCCACGGGGCGTTTATGAGTTCGCCAGCGAGGGGAGCACGGAGGAGGACGCGCTCGCCGTCGGCGAGGCCGGCGGTGATGGCGGCGAAGCGGTCGGAAATCTGGCTGGGCTTGACGGGCCGTTTGGCCCACTTGTTGCCGCTGGAGACGTGAACGAAGCGGACGGGGCCCTCGGCGAAGATGGCTTGAACGGGGACGCTTAGGACGTTTTCGGCCCGGTCGAGTTTGATCTGGGCTTCGACGCGCATGGAGGGGCGGATGTCGAGGCCGGTGGCGTCGGGGCCGAGGGCGATCTTGACGCTGAACTCGCGGAGTTCCTGGTCGCCCCAACCGCCCGACTCGGCGAGGAGGCCGATGGAGTCGACGGTGCCAGTGACGACCTTTCCGCCGAGGGCGTCGATCTTGATGGAGGCGGTCTGGCCGGCCTTGATGCGCCCGGCGACGGACTCGGGGACTTTGACCGAGGCGACCATGACGCTGGTGTCGGGCAGAGCGATCAAGAGTTTATTGGGATACACCTGTTGGCCGACCTGGAGCGGGCCCGCGTTGTTCCAGGGGCGTTTCTCAACGGTGGAGCCGTAGACGACCAGGCCGTCGGAGGGGGCACGGAGTGTGGCCCAGCCGAGCTGCTCTTGGAGTTTCTTGAGTTTGGTTTCGCGGAGGTCGAGTTGCTGCTGGCGGTTGACGCGGTCGGCGGTGCGGGTGGCGAGCTGGGCGTCGTTCTTGTCCTTAATGCGGTCGAGCTCGGCCTGGGCTTCTTCGACTGCGGAGCGTTTCTGCTTCTCGTCTTTGGGGTATTGGAAGGACTCGAAGACGGTTTTGTCGAGCTCGGCCTTGGCGAGGGCGGACTGGGCCTTGGTTTTGGCCAGTTCGTCGCGCTGGAGCTCGTCGCGCGAGAGGAACTCTTTCTTGTAGAGCGCCCGGCTCCGGTCGAGCTTCTCGGTGAGGCGTTCGAGCTCGCTCTGGGCTTCGGCGAGGGCCAGGTCAAGTTGCTGGCGGCGCGAGCGGACTTCGCCCTCTTGCCACTGACGCAAGTCGAGCTCGGCCAGTTCCAGAGCCAGGCGGCCCTTGCGGCCGGCGGATTCGTTCTCGTTGATTTGGATCTTAAGGGCGCTCTCGGCGCCGGCCAGCTCGGACTTGGCCGTTTCGATGCCTTGGGTGACCTCGGCGATCTGCGTGTCGATGGGGTCGGCGTTGAGCTTGACCAGGACCTCGCCGGCCTTGGCGATGGTGCCTTCTTTGACGAGTTCGGTGATGGTGGTTTCGAACTCTAGGCGGTTGCGGATCTCGACTTGGTTCTTGGCTTCGAGGTCGCCGCGGCCCAGGGTGGTGATGTCGAAGCTGCTGACAGAGGCGGCGGCGATGTCAGTGGTGAGCTTGCCGGCGGTGGCGGCGGGCTTGGTAGCGCTCGTCGGCGGGGCGGCCCCCACCAAGACCACGAGCCCGCCGGCGACCAGCGTAAGCACTGCGGCGGTCGCAGCGATCTGTTTGAGCCCGAAGCCTGCGGAGACGCGGCCCGAGGCAGAGGAATGGTTCAAGGTCGGTGGACGCATGAGAAAACCTCAATGGGGAGTTCCCCGAGGCCCACGCAAACAAGTTGTGCCCAGATCAGCGTTGTGCGAGCCGGAGCCACGGCCAGTCGTCGAAACATTCTACGGCAAGATATGGAAAGAGGTTCCGAGGAGAATGGCTGTCATCTCGTCAATTAGGGTCGCGTTCGTAGAGGGGTTTCTCGGACCGGGTTGGGCGGGAGATTGAGCGCGCCGGGCGTGACCTGAGGGGTTGGGCGGATTGCGCTTGGTCGAGATGGACGGTGGTGTCGTTGGGGGCCTAGAGGGGGGTGGGTGAGGGGTCGATGGCACGGCGGACGAGGGCGAAGCGATGGACGCGTCCTCGTTGGAGGCATTGCAACTATGGGTGCGTTTGGGTTGAATCGGCTGCGCTCCTGGTCATCTTCGCTGGTCTCCAGCGGTGGGCGGCCGGTGGCGATCGATTTCGCGTCGTCGGGGATAAAGGTGTTGCAGCTTGGTGCGGGGGAGACGCCGGTGTTGGAGGCGGCGGGGTTTGTGGCGACGCCGGAGGAACTGCAGGGGGATCCGAACAAGCGGATCGCGCATCAACTGGCCCAGCTACCGAAGGTGATCAAGGAACTCGGGCTGTCGGGTCGGCGGGCGATCTGCTCGATCCCCAGCTCGCAAACGTTCTGCAAGCACATGCAGATCCAGCCTGAGCTGGGCGTGGAGATGGGGCTCTTGGTGTGCGGGGCGGTCTCGGCGCAGCTGGGATGTGCGCCGGAGGCGCTTTTGTGCCGCCATGTTGAAGTCGGGGCGGCGCTGGGCGGGACGGGCAAGAGTGAAGTGATCGCGTTGGCGGCGGGGCGCGGGTTGGTGCAGAAGTTGATGGATGGATTGCGGACGGCGAAGCTGGAGCTGGTGGGGATGCACCCTGAGTATGTGGCGCTCCTGCACTGCTTTGGCCACATCACACGGCGCGAGTCGGATGTGGAACTGACGAGCCTGTACGTTGACCTGGGCGCGGGCGGGACGCGGCTGGCGATCGCGCAGGGGAGCCGGCTGGTGTTCGCCAAGCAGATCCATATCGGCGGGCGAGTGCTGGATGAGCTGGTCTCGAAACAGCTTTCGTGCAGCCTGGCGGAGGCGAATCGGCAGCGTCTGGCGATGATCCCGCCGGTGGGCGGGGGTGATTCGGCGGGCAACGCGCCGGAGCCGGTGGCCGCGCCGGTGTCGGCACCGACCTCGTCGGAGGGGTTTGCGGTGTTGGCGGCGGGGATGAAGCTGGCCAAGCCGGGCAAGTCGATGAGCGGAGGGGAGAATGGGGCTCTTTCGTTGCCGCCGGATCAGCGTAGTGGGACGTACCCGGTCGGGCACGAGCCTTTGCTGGAAGTCGCGATGAGCCAGTCGCGGGTGGATCTGCGGGAGGCGATGGAGACGCTGACCGACGAGATCAGCATGTGCCTGCGTTATCACGAGGCGTTGTTCCCTGGGCGCCGGCCCGGTCGGGTGATCTTTGTGGGGGGCGAGGCGCGGCAGCGGGGCTTGTGCCAGCAGATCGCGCGGATCATCAAGGCCCCGGCGCATGTGGCGGATCCGATGGCGCGGGTCTCGCGGACGGGGGCGGAGCGGTGCGTGGGTGTGCGGTTTGCGGAGCCGCAGCCGGGCTGGGCGGTGGCGATGGGATTGAGCTTGAGTCCGACGGATCTTTGAACGAGCGATTTGTGGAGTGAGCCATGCTGAAGGACCGTTTCAAGTCGATGTTCGGGGCGCGGCAGGGCGATGGGGATCGCACGAGCTTTTTGCCCTCGGACTATCTGACGCGGAAGGCGGACACGCACGCGAACATCGTCAGCCTGACGCTGTTCGGGATCGTGCTGTTCGGGGTGGTGGGCGCGTTCTTTGTGACCAACCGGGCGTGGAACGCGGTGCGGGCGCAGCAACTGGTGATCAACCAGGAGTACACCGAGCAGACCAAGAAGATCGAGCAGCTCAAGAAGCTGGAAGCGCAGAAGTCCGAGATGCTCGACAAGGCGGAGATCACGACGGCGCTGATCGAGCGGGTGCCGCGGTCGATCCTGCTGGCCGAGCTGGTGAACCGGATGCCCGATCGGCTGAGCTTGACAGAGTTTGTGCTGACGAGCAAGCGGGTGGTGGAGGCGGCGCCGCAGAAGACGGGGACGGGTGCGAAGTCGATCGCCAAGAGCGCCGGATCGGCGGGCGCGAAGGGCGGGGCGAAGGGCCCGCCGCCGCGGCCGAGGCCGCCGAAGATGGAGTTCGCGCTGACGCTGACGGGCTTGTCGGCGACGGACGAGGCTGTGGCGGACTTCCAGGCGGCACTGAAGGACTGCGCGCTTTTGGCGCGGGTGGATCTGGTGTCGAGCGTTGAGGCCACGGTCGACAACCAGACGTGGCGGCGCTTCAAGATAGAGGCGCAGCTGCACCCGGACGCGGACGCGAGGAAGATCGAGCCCTTGCAGGTGCCGCGGCTGGGCGGGCTGCTGGAGGCGGCGGTTCGTGAGAAAGAGCCGGAGAAGGCCGAGCCCAAGCGGAATCCATTGTCGCGACCTTCAGGCCGGCTGAGCGGAGTGCGGACCGACCCGCCGCGCTAGCGAATGGCGGGTCACTAAACCAGGTCGACATCGGCTCCCGAGCGGGCCTTTGAGGAGTGTGAAGGATGCGGATCGGCGTTCGGCAAATGTTGTTCATGGTGCTGCTCTTGGCGGTCCCGCTGGCGAGCTTCTTCCTGGTGTTCCGGCCACAGAACCGGGAGATCGAGAAGGCGAAGGTGGAGATCACGCTGAAGCGGGCGATGCTGGAGAAGCTGCGCGCGGCGACGGCACAGACAGATGATCTGGAGGCCGCGAACGCCGAGATCCGCCAGAGCATCGCCGCGATCGAGGCGCGGCTGCCTTCGGGCAAGGAGATCGACACAGTGCTGCGGGAGGTGGCGCAGATCGCGGCGCGGCACGGGCTGAAGATCCCCGAGTTCAAGAAGGCCGACAAGGCGCTGTCCGCGGGCGAGGCGTTGGAGCAGCCGCTGGAGGTGGAGGTGACGGGCGACTTTGACGGGTTCTATCGGTCGCTGCTGGATCTTGAGAAGTTCGCGCGGATCACGCGGCTGAGCGACATGAAGATCGTCCGGACCGACGAGTCCAACGGGAGCATGAAGGCCGTGATGAAGCTGTCGATTTTCTATCAAGGCGAGCCCGCGCAGCCGGTGGCGAGCGTGGGAACCAGCGGAGGTGGCCGTTGAAGCAAGCAACAGGCAAGGGCGCGGAACCGGGGATGTCGTCGGTCAATGAAGAGCCTCAGGGCGGCGGCGGCGAGGCGGGCGCGCGGCCCAGCGAGACATTGCCGGGTATCGAGATCGACGGTTCGGTGCGGGCTCCCCGCGTGTCGAGCGGGACGGTCTTCCTGGTGGGTGCGCTGGTGATCGCGGCGGGTCTGCTGGCCGGGATGAGGTACGTGGGGCTTGGCCCGAAGGGCGCGTCGGCAAAGATGGCGTTCGACGACGACCTGCTCAACTCGGCGAGCATGCCTGTGCGTGATCACCGGGTGGTGCTGGGTGATCTGAACGCGAGCCGGATCGATCAGCAGGTGCCGGATTCGTCGATCAAGCGCAACCCGTTCAAGCTGGCGGGGAGCGAGGTGACGGCTTTACCCGAAGACGACGCGGCCAAGCGATCGGCGGAGGATCAGCGGCGCGTCAACGAGCAGCGGGCCAAGGACCTGGCGGCGCGGACCAAGCAAGTGGACGACGCGTTCAAGATGCTGGCGCTGCACGGCGTGATGGGTGGGTCGGTGCCGCTGGCGCGGATCAACAACAAGACGATCAAGCTGGGCGAGAAGCTGGGGCCGTTTCTGGTGACGAAGATCGCCGGGCGGACGGTGGAGCTGGAGGCGGACGCGCGGGTGTTCCGGCTGGAACTGGCCGAGGGCGGCGCGGCGGGGGAGCGGAGCAACGAGCCGCTGATGGAGAACGGGTTTCCGTGGAACGTTCCGACCCCGCCGAGCCAGACGGGTGAGCCGGCCCCGAAGTGATGCGAGCAGGCGCCCGGAGCGGGCGCGAGGAGCGACGGCGTGTCCAAACGTGATATCGACGACATTCTGAGCGAGCTGGGTGTGGATCCGAACGCGCCGGCAGAGACGCTAAAGCGACCGGCGCTGAAGGCCCCGCCGCGCGAGGCGTCGCCGGAGAAGGGCGAGCCGAAGCGTCGGCATGCGGTGGACGAGGCGGAGTCGGCGTTCACGTCGCTACCTTCGGTGCCGACGGGGCAGCGGTCGTTCGGTCGCAACCATGTGGTGTTGGATGATCCGGCGGTGCCCAAGCCCGGCGCGGCAATCGCGGGGCCGGTGGTGGGCGATGCGCTGAGCGCGATCTATCAGCCGGATCAGGGCTCGGGAACGAGCCAGGCGGTGATCTCGGAGTTGCTCCTGCAGCGCGGCGCGGCGACGGCGGCGCAGGTCTCGACAGCGCAGTCGGTGATCCGGCAGTCGCCGGGGCGGACGCTGGTGGAGGTGCTGGTCGAGCAGGGGGCGGACGAGGCGCAGGTGCAGGCGTGTGTGGCGGAAGTGGCGGGGTTGCCGTTCGAGCACATCGACCTGGCCAAGGGCCTTGATGGCGGGTTCGACGGAGGGCTGCTGCAGCGCTTGACGCCCGAGTTCTGCAAGCAGCACATGGTGATGCCGCTGCGGACGGAGGGCGCGCGAGCGGTGCTCGGCGTGGCTAAGCCGGACGACGTGTTCCTGATCGACGAGGTGAAACGTCGGCTGGGCGTGAACGGCGTCCGCGTGGTGGTGGTGACGGCGTTCGAGATCCGCGGGGCGCTGGAGATCGTCGGGGTCTCGAACCAGAGCCAGTCGGACGTGGACGTCAACCAGATCTTGTCGGAGGTGCAGGAGGGCGACGTCCAGGTCGAGAAGAAGTCGGAGTTGGAGGTGGACCTCGAGAAGGAGGCCGGGGAGAGCCCGGTCATCCGCTACGTGAACTACATCATTCAGCAGGCGGTAAAGGAGGGTGCGAGCGATATCCACATCGAGCCGGCGGAGAAGAAGCTCAAGGTTCGGTTCCGCATCGACGGCGAGCTGTACGAATCGATGCAGCCGCCGGGAAGCATGGCCGCGGCAATCACGTCGCGATTGAAGATCATGGCGAACCTGGATATCTCGGAGCGGCGCTTGCCGCAGGACGGCCGGATCCGCTGCGTGGTGCAGGGGCGGAAGCTCGATCTGCGCATGTCGACGCTGCCCAACGGGCACGGCGAGAAGACGGTCATGCGTATTCTCGACACCAAGTCGATCAACGTGAAGCTCGAGGACCTGGGCTTCGACGAGAACACGATGCAGCTGTGGAAGGGCTGCGTCAACGCGCCGCACGGGATTGTCCTCGTGACCGGGCCCACGGGCTCTGGCAAGACGACCACGCTGTACTCGTCGCTGCGGACGCTCGACAAGAACTCGATGAACATCTCCACGGTGGAGGATCCCGTCGAGTATCACCTCGACGGCATCACGCAGACGCAAACGCACGAGAAGATCGGCATGACCTTCGGCAAGGCGCTCAAAGCCCTCTTGCGTCAGGACCCGGACGTGATCATGGTGGGCGAGATCCGCGACTCGGAGACGGCCCTGACGGCGGTGCAGGCGGCGCTGACAGGCCACCTGGTGCTGAGCACGCTGCACACCAACGACGCGCCGTCGTCGATCACGCGGCTGGTGAATATCGGGATGGAACCGTTTCTGGTGGGCGCGGCGTTGAACGGCGTGCTGGCGCAGCGGCTGATCCGCAAGCTGTGTCTCGCTTGCCGACAGGAGATCACGCCGTCGGAGGAGATGGGCGAGTTCTTGATGCTGCAGGGGCTCAACAGTGAGAAGACCTGGAGCCCCAAGGGCTGCGACAAGTGCCGCAACACGGGGTACTCGGGCCGGCTGGGTATCTATGAGTTGCTGGTGGTGGACGATCAGCTCCGCGACGTCGTGGCGCGGAACCCCAACGTGGCAGAGCTACGCCGCATGTGCACGGAGCGCGGCATGGTGAGCCTGAGGTCGGACGGCATCCGCAAGGCGGGCCGGGGCCTGACGAGCGTGGAAGAGGTCCTGCGCGTCACGGAAGCGACGATCTAGCGGCCGGATTCTGTTCGCCGGGATAACCCGCACGGTTCACCAAGGCCGCCTGCGGAGAGCACGACCGAGGTGAAGAAGGAAGACCTGAGCAAGACGTACGAAACGGCGGTGAAGACGCCCGAAGGCAAGACGGTGACCAACTCGACCACCGTGACGAAGGACAAGGACGCCGGCACGGCGTCGCTGGAGTCCTCGCGGACGAAGCGCAACGGCCAATCGGTGACAGGTTCGAGCGCCGTGACGCGCGACGGGAACACGCTCAATCCTCAGGGCACGCTGACCAGACCCGGCGGCAAGTCGGCGACGAGCCAGTCGAGCGCGACCCGGACTGAGAATGGCTGGAACCGATCGAGCCTGTTCACCGGTCCCAACGGCAAGCAGGCGTCGAGCGAGGCCAGCGTGAGCAAGCAGGACAATGCCGCGACGCGACCGCTCAAGCGGACAGGTCCCAACGGCGGAGTCTCGCAGACCGATTCGAAGTTGGAACGCGACGGCGACACAGTCAAGGACGAGCACAAACGCACACGCACACCCGGGAACGCGCGCGAGCAGGACGCTAAAGGCGGCGGCGGGGGTCGTCGCGGCGGCGGTCGCTGAGCCTTGTTCCAACGAATAACCCACAGTCCACGCACGACCGGCTCGGCGTTAACGCTCCGGACCGCTTGTATTTTTGTTGCGGGCGCGGTTGTGGTTAGACTGCGGGCATGAGCAATGAATCGATCTCGAGCACACTGCAGGAGCACCGTCTGTTCGCCCCGCCGCGCGCGGCGGATCTGGGCTTTTCGGCGTGGCACGTGGCGTCGATGGCGGAGTACCGCGCGCTGCACGAGCGATCGGTGCGTGAACCCGACAGTTTCTGGGCCGAAGAGGCGTCGAACGTGAGCTGGTTTGGGCCGTGGGATCGGGTGCTGGAGTGGCGGGCACCGGACGCCAAGTGGTTTGTGGGCGGGCGGCTCAACGCGTGTTACAACTGCGTCGATCGGCACGTGCAATCCGGGCACGGCGACGAGACGGCGATCGTCTGGGAAGGCGAGCCGATGGGGCCCAAGACCAGCCACCCGGTGCCGGGCTCGGCGTATGCGGCGGAGCCGGAAATCCGGCGCTTGAGCTACCGGGATCTTCAGATCCAGACCAGCAAGCTGGGCAACGCCCTCAAGGCGCTGGGTGTGAAGAAGGGCGATGTGGTGACGATCTACATGCCGATGGTGCCGGAGCTGGCGGTGGCGATGCTGGCGTGCGCGCGGATCGGCGCGGCCCATTCGGTGATCTTCGGCGGGTTCGCCCCGCACGCCATCAGCGAGCGTGCCCAGGATGCGCACAGCCGGGTGATCATCACGTCCGACGGCGGGTTCCGCCGCGGCGAGGTGGTGCCGCTGCAGACCAATGTCGAGGAGGCCGTCGACCAACTGAACAATCTTGGGCACATCATCAATCACGTGGTAGTGCTCAAGCGGACGGCCCATGTGCTGCCGTCGCAGCGGTTTGTGAGTGGGGCGATGCGCAACGGGAGCACGCGGTTCCACTGGTGGCACGATGTCGTGTCACGGGCGTCGGACGCGTGCCCGTGCGAGGCGATGGAGAGCGAGGACATGCTGTTCCTGCTCTACACATCGGGCTCGACGGGCAAGCCGAAGGGCATCCTGCACACCACGGCGGGATACTTGGTGTATGCGCAGATGACGGCGCGGCTCACGTTCAACCTGATCCCCGACGCGGGGCAACTGTTCTGGTGCTCGGCCGACATCGGGTGGATCACGGGTCACTCGTACGTCCTGTATGGCGTGTTGATGAATCGGGTGCCGACGCTGATGTTCGAGGGGGCCCCGAACGCGCCCAGGAACGACCGGTTCTGGGACATCATCGCCAGACACCGCGTGACGCAGTTCTACACCGCGCCCACGGCCATCCGCACGTTCATGAAATGGGGCGACGAGCACCCGGCGGGGCATGATCTGTCCTCGCTACGGCTGATCGGAACGGTCGGCGAGCCGATCAATCCCGAGGCGTGGATGTGGTACCACAAGCACATCGGGCGGGAGCGGTGCCCGATCGTTGATACCTATTGGCAGACGGAGACCGGCGGGCACGTCGTGACGCCGCTGCCGGGGGCGGTCGCGACCAAGCCGGGCTCGTGCACGGTGCCAATGCTGGGGATCGACGCGGCCATCGTCAATGAAGGTGGTGAGGAGTTGCCGGCCAACAAAGGCGGGCTCTTCTGCATCAAGAAGCCCTGGCCCGGCATGTTGCGCGGGGTCTATGGCAATCGCGAGCGGTTCATCAGCAACTACTGGAGCCGGCTCAAGGATCCGAGGACCGGAGAACCGTGGTACTTCTCGGCCGACGGTGCGCGGCGCGACGAGGATGGGTATTTCTGGGTGCAGGGTCGGATCGACGATGTGATCAAGGTCTCCGGGCATCTTCTGGGGACGATGGAAGTGGAGAGTGCGCTGGTGAGCCATCCGGCGGTTGCGGAGGCGGCGGTGGTGGGGATGCCGCACGAGATCAAGGGGAGCGCGATCTGCGCGTTCGTCACGTTGCGGCCCGCGTGGCTCATCAACAACAAGCGGGAGCCCGATGACGCGCTGAAGAAAGAGCTGGCGGCCCACGTTGCGGGGGAAGTGGGGGCCCTCGCCCGGCCCGATCAGGTGCGGTTTGCCGATGGGCTGCCCAAGACGCGGAGCGGGAAGATCATGCGGCGTCTGCTGCGCGACGTGGCCGCGGGCGTCGAGAAGATCACGCAGGACACATCGACGCTGGAAGACTTCAGCGTGATCTCGAAGCTGCGTGCCGACGAAGAATGAGCCCCTGAGCGGCGGCCGCGCGGAAGGATGTGCCGTCGTGGCTCGGCCGCTATTCTGTGGGCATGCAAGAGGTTGCTGGCAAGCGGGTCACGGTGATGGGGCTGGGTCGCTTCGGCGGCGGGCTGGGTGCTACGCAGTGGCTGGCGTCGCAAGGGTGCGACGTGCTGGTGACGGACCTGACGCCAGCAGAGAAGCTCGCCGATGTGCTGCCGGAGATCCAGCCGCTGGTGGATTCAGGGCGGGTGAAGCTGCGGCTGGGTGAGCACAACGTCAGCGACTTCACGACCTGCGACCTCGTGGTGGCCAACCCGGCGGTGCCCAAGCCGTGGGACAATCGGTTTCTGCGTGCAACGCGGGCGGCGGGCATCCCGATCACCACGGAGATTCGGCTGCTCGTGGACCGCCTGCCCGAGCGTCGGCGAACCATCGGGCTG
>Ga0163144_10026948_pt1 | contig 11149 bp, 7 predicted proteins | sample OliLak19BULKMAT1_FD_123175 | JGI IMG/M metagenome (GOLD analysis project Ga0163144, IMG submission 123175) | Freshwater microbial mat bacterial communities from Lake Vanda, McMurdo Dry Valleys, Antarctica - Oligotrophic Lake LV.19.BULKMAT1 | ecosystem: Environmental > Aquatic > Freshwater > Lake... | reverse complement strand
CAGCAGCATCGTACATCCGTTTGGACTCAGTTGTATGCGCGGGCGAATTTTGCGCAGTACGAGCAGCATCCGCCGTCGTGGTTGACAATGGATCCCAACGTGATGTTGGTCGCTAAGTGCAGTATGGTGTTGGGGTTGCTGCCGCTGCTGTTTCTGTTGGTTGGGCTTGGGCGCGGCGGGCTGCGTTCGTTACTTGCATGGCGAACTTGGGGAGTGCCGATGCTGAATGACTATGCGAGTTTATTCTGCATGCTTGTGTGTTTTGGCTATATTGCTTTTATCATCAAGTTTACGTCGGACTATCGCGACTTTGCGGCAATGAAGTTGATTTATATATTGCCAGGTGTTTTGCCGTTTGCGTTGGTGGTTGCCCAAGGCATGCAGGCGGTGAGTGACCGTTTGATTCAGTTTAAGATTGTTGAGCGACTGATGCATACTGTTTTGGTATGTCTGGTGGCATCGCATTGTGTTGGCATTGTTGCATTGGTGACACATCTGGCGGATCGCTTGTAAGGCGAGGGAATGAACTTTGTCGGACACAGCGCGCGAAGAAGAAATAGAAGTCTCAGTGGTACTGCCCTGTTTGAATGAGCAGCGAACACTGTCGGGTTGCATCAATACGATTAAAAGCGCATTCAAGCTGGGGGGTTTGGTCGGTGAGATCATCGTGGCGGACAATGGCAGCTCGGATGGTTCTCAGGAAATTGCACGGCGGTGTGGTGCGCGGTCGGTGGACGTAAAGGAACGAGATTATGGCAATGCGCTGCGTGGTGGGATTGAGGCGGCCAGCGGCAAGTACGTTATCTTTGCGGATGCGGATGGCAGTTACGATTTTATGGATGTTCCGCGATTCGTGGTCAAGCTGCGCGAGGGGCATGAATTGGTGATGGGTAATCGCTTTGCTGGAAAGATTCATCCAGGAGCGATGCCGTGGTTGCATCGATACTTGGGTAATCCAGTGCTAAGCTGGATTGGACGCTTGCTCTTTCGGGTTCAAGTTGGCGATTTTCACTGCGGGTTGCGAGGGTTTTCGAAAGCTGCTTACGAGCGGATGGAGTTGCGTTCGACGGGGATGGAGTTCGCCACGGAGATGGTGATCAAAGCGGGTCTGGGCGGGTTAAGGATCAGCGAAATTCCGGTGGAATTGCGGCCGGATGGTCGCGATCGGGCTTCGCATTTGCGAACTTGGCGCGACGGATGGCGTCATTTGCAATTCATGTTACTTACGTTTGTGCAGCGGCTGAGCTGGAGTGCTTGGTGCGGAACTGCTGCGGCGCTGTTTGTTGCGATGCTATTGTTCGCGCAGGTTTGGCGGAGTGGTTGGTGCAATGATGAGTCGGCGCACATACCGGCGGGTTTGTATCATTTGGAAACGGGGCGTATGGATGCTTACCGAGTCAACCCGCCGTTGCCGCGTATGTTGGCGGCGGTGCCACTGCTATTCGATCATCCAAAGATGGAGTGGTTTTCTTTGGACGCACCGCATGCGCGAAACGAGTACGCGTTTGCGCAGAACTGGATTCAGGAGAACTTGGAGGATGTGCCGCGTCAATTGCGGCTGGCGCGAGCGGTGATGGTTTTGTTTTTTGGGCTCGGTGCGTGGACGATTTTTCGTTGGACTTCCGAGTTGTATGGACGTGGTGCGGGCTGGTTGGCTGTGGCGCTGTGGTCGCTTTCACCGGATGCTATCACTTATAGCGCGGCGGTTGCGCCGGACTTGCCAGCGGCTGCGACGGGGTTGTTCGCTTGTTACTGGTTTTGGAAATGGTTGTATTCGGAGAAGGTTGAGATTCCATGGGAAGTTGGTTTTGGGCTAGCCTTGGCGACGCTGTGCAAGTTCTCGTGGTTGTTCTTGTTTGTCCTGTTTCCATGTTTGACGTTGTTGCACGATGTGTGGTTGCGCTCGGCAACGGTGAGCAGCGGTCGTTGGCGTTATGCGTCGCGGCGCTTGTTGAAACTGAGTGGTGCGCTCATAGGGACGGTGCTGATCATCAACTTGGTCTATGGTTTTGAAGGAACGGGCAGGCGGTTGGGGGAGTTCGAATTCTTGAGCGCGGCAATGGGGGGCGAGCACGAATCGCGGTTTGAGACTGGCAATCGCTATCGAGGAAGCTGGCTTGGTATGCTGCCTATGCCAATACCTGGTGAGATGTTGCAGGGGCTTGATTATCTGAAGTGGGAGTTTGAGGGGGGGTATCCTTGTTACTTGCTGGGCGAATGGAAGTTTCGAGGGTGGTGGTATTTTTACTTGGTGGCGATGGCGGTGAAGTTTCCGGTGGGTTATTTCGTATTGATGGCGGTTGGTAGTGGAGCAATGATTTCTAGTTTGGTTGCGCGGAAATCGATTCGCGGCGAATGGTTGGTTCCGCTGGTAGGTGGTTTGTTCCTGGCGCAAGTGAGCAGTCAAACGGGATTCACGCACCATTTGCGTTATGTGTTACCCGCATTCGGGTTTCTGTACATCTTGGCGGCTCGCAGTGTGACGATTTTGCCACAGCGAATTGCGGCGATTCTGGTCGGCTTGTGCTTGACGGGGACAGTCGTTTTTCATGCGACGCATATTGGCCTAGCGCATACGCATTTCAATTGGTTAGCGGGCGGTCCGGAGAACGGATGGCGGCATTTGAGTTTGAGCAATGTTGATTGGGGGCAGAGTACTTTTCGGATGGCTGAATGGGCTCGATCGCATCCCGGGGTGTGGCCTTTGACGGTCGTGTTTGTTTCTGAGCTCGGACATCCGTCGCGCTTGGTAAATGATTTGGAGAATGTGACGACGAGTATTCGGTGGGAAAGTAGGGGTGCAGAAGGGGCCGCGATGGTTCCGCAAGCTGGTTGGTATTTGTTGTCGGCTGAGCAGTTGACTCATCAGCAGAACATGTACTTCCGATTAGCGCAGGCGGAGAGTTGGCCGTTTGCGGATGTGGCGCTTTTTTATGTGCCTGATGAACTAGAAGCAGGCGGTCAGGATGTGAAGTCTGAGTAGTTTGACAGTGCTTCTCTTGCGGTTCCCTTTTTTACTAACTCGCAAAAAAAGGGAGGTCGAGTTGTCGACCTCCCTGGAATTGGTTAGTAAAGTAATCACTGAGCGAGTTGCTAGGCGGCGGGTGCGTACTGGGTCGACCAAGCGGTCAGTTTCTCGTTGCCGACGCGATCGCAAAAGTCGCCGAACGTTTCGGTCGGACTTTCGCGATGTTGTTTGAAGGCAACGAAAAGCGGCATGAGCGTGGGGACGATGTCTTCTAACGACACGCTGTCTTTGTAGATGAAGGCCAAGCGTTTGCCCAGCAACTGGCCTCCGACAAACACGGTGTACTTGTTCTTCGACTTACCGACTAAACCGATATCGGCGTTGTAGGGACGGGCGCATCCGTTTGGGCATCCCGTCATGCGGACTGTGAACCGTTCGCTGTCCAAGCCGAGCCTCGCGAGTTCGACTTCGAATTGATCCATCAGGTCTGGTAACACTCGCTCGCTTTCGGTCACTGCCAAACCGCATGTCGGCAGCGCGACGCAAGCCATCGACCAGCGGCGCACATTAGAAATATCTTCGCTGAGCGGGAGGCCATATTTGCGAATCAGTGCTTCGAGCGTGGCTTTGTCTTCGGGCCTAATCTCGGTAAAGAGAATGCTTTGATGGGCGGTCAAGCGGATGCCGGGATTCAGCGTCGCGCAGATCTCTCGCAAGGCAGATTTCCAGCGGCGATCTTCGCTATCGTACAAGCGACCGTTTTCAACGTTCCAGCCGTAGAACCACTTGCCATCGCCCTGCTCGGCCCAGCCCATATGGTCATCGAAGCCGTGGACTTCATCTTCGGTGCAGTCAGGCAATTTGGAACCGAAGTACTTTTCCACTTCAGCGCGGAACCACTCGATGCCGCGATCGGCGATCAAGTACTTCATGCGAGCCACTTTGCGATCTTCGCGGTTGCCGTTATCGCGTTGCACTTTGACGACCGCTTCTGCTACTGCGCAAGCCTGTTCCGGCGTTACAAAGGCCATTCGCTTTGCCAGAGCTGGAAACGTTTTCTTGGCACTTGGAGTTGTCCCCAATCCACCGCCAACTAAGACGTTGTAGCCAATAATCTTTTCGTCGCGGACGACTGCTAGGAATCCGAGATCGTTGGTGTAAATATCAACGCAATTATCTTCCGGGAGCGCGATGGCGACTTTGAATTTCCGAGGCAGGTACGTGGGTCCGTAGATCGGTTCGTCGTCCGGTTGTCCGCCGCCAACAAGGGTCTCCTCGCCTGAATTTTCGTCCTTCAGCCACAGTTCGAAGTAGGCTTGTGAACGGGGTGCCAAGTGATCTTTGAGGTCGTCGGCTAGTTTTTGCATGTCGTCATGGATGCTGTCCTTAATCGGCGCGGGGCAGCACATGACGTTTCGATTCACATCCCCGCAAGCCGCGAGTGTGCTGAGTTGTACATCGTTGATGCGTTTGATCGTCTGCCGCAAATCGCTTTTGAGAATTCCGTGCAATTGAAGAGCTTGACGAGTGGTGCATTTAAGGGTTGCAGTGCCCAGTTCATCGCACAGATCGAGGTGCTCGATCAACTGGGCTGCTGTGAGTCGCCCGCCCGGGATGCGCGTACGAGTCATCATGCTAAACGCTTTAGCCGACTTGCCTTCGCCCCCTGCCTTAACACGTCCGTCGCGGTCATCTTGTTGATAAGTGCCGTGGAATTTTAGCAACTGAGTATTGGGCTTCGCGAACTCGTCAGTTTCAGTGTTAGCCAAGTCTGCAGCGATCGATCCGCGAAGGAAGTGGCTTTCGGCCTTAATTTCTTCAACCGCACTAAGTTTCTTTTCGTCCGCCATGCCCAGCGACTCCAGCCATCAATGTTTTGGAAGTTAATTTCAGGAAAACATTCTGCGACACGCACATCGATTCGTTTGAGTTAAAAACGAACGATTCGGTCGACATTCACACTTAGAGAATATACGGTCGGCAGGCTACTTTTGCTACCTCAGTCTGTGGCCCTGCCACTTGTATGCTGATCGGACGCCTCTCAAATCGGCTACTGCGCAGATGGCTAGGTGTGGGACTGTAAAGTCGGCTTCGCCGTCGGTGGCGAATAATCGCAAGGTAATAAAGTTTCGCGGTTATTACGTTTTTCCCAGCCTATGGCGGCTTAAAGCGCAATTACGCGCTGGCTTTTCGCGCTGTTCCCTTGAGCGGCCTCGATTTTGGCGATATCTTTCAGTGAAACATCAAGTTGGTCGTCGAGTACGGCCCCCATATTGCCCAAGGGGTTTGCCAACAAGCTGTGGTAGCCTTCGTGCCCGAAAGGATTTTGGATGACGGAATGTTTGTATCTAGAAGACCTGAAGCCCGGCGCGACTTGGACTAGCTTTGCGCGGACGATGACGGAAAGCGACATTGTCGGGTTTGCTGGCATGACCGGCGATTTCGATCCGTTGCATGTCGATCATGAGCACGCCGCGCAGACACCTTATGGCAAACCGATCGCTCACGGCTTGCTCGGACTGTCATTCATGGCGGGGCTCAGCAGCACTTGTCCACGAGTTCGAACCTTGGCACTGGTTCGAATTGAGGATTGGCAGTTTCATCGGCCGGTTTTCACGGGCGATACGCTGCATGTTGTCACGCAAGTTGAAAAAATCACACCACGTGGCCGTCGTAGTGGTGAAGTGCTGTGGTACCGACGCTTGCTGAATCAGCGCGGTGAATGTGTTCAGTCGGGCCGAATCGTGACGCTCGTATCCAGTCATGCATTTTTGCCTCGCTCCCAAGTTCATGCGCCTCACATGACGCTCGGTAAAGTTAGCGTGGAAGCGGAATCTTCGACCGGAGTCGAAGCGCCTGCGGAGTAGACAGTTACTATTGGTCGCATTTCCAAAGCACACCGAGCAGCTCGAAAGCGGCTGGGTCGAATGCCTTCAGTTGCTCGCGATCATACGGTTGAAAATCGTTCTTCGCGAAATAGGCTTCGGTCGTTTCAGCAAAGTATTCTTGCGGACTGGTCATCGCGTAAGCTCGATCCATTGTCTTTCGCCCCTCTGAGTCTTGACGTTCAACACGTTCGTAGCTCCCCGCCGCTTTCGCTCGCTCGAACGCAGCGATCAACTCTTTGTGCCCGTTGCCGAGAACCTGATCGTGGTAGGCATGCGCCAATTCGTGCAATGCAAAGTTAGGCATTCGCCGAGTCTCGGCTGCAAAGATACGCACGTTCGTGAACTCAACCCCTTTCACCATCGCCGGGTCGCGTCCGTGATCGCGCAGCCACCCCGCGCCGGGATGATACTCGGCTCGCGGTGGAACTGCTGGATACTCCGGCGAGAACCACAGTGTCACTTTTTGAAGTTCGATCACCGCTACTTTGGGAACCACTCGCACGATCTCTTGCAACTGCGAGGAAAGTAACTCGAGCGCGGCCGCGAGAGCTTTCGGATCGTCCCTTTCCAGTTGTTTCGAGATGCTCACCCGCCAGCCTTCGATTTCACGAGCGGACCAAGCGTTTTCGGATGCACCTGGAGTGGCTTCGGTGGCATTTAGCATAGCTGTATTCAGTGAGGTTGCATGCAGTAAAGTTGTATTCAGTAAAGTTGCGACCAAAGCGACGAATAGCTGAGTTGACATTGCTGCGATCAGGGCGACTGTTTTCATGGTGGTGGCTCGTGCTGCTCTAAATCTTGCCGTTCGAAATCTTGCTGCTTCGAATCTTGTTTTACTAAATGCTACGGATTAGGGAATCACTGCGACGGGTTCGGTTGGCGAAAGTGTTGGCAATTCGAAGCATGCGGCTTCTTGCGAGTTGCGAAGGTAGAGTCGATTGCCGATTAGTACCGGGTGATTCCATGTGCGACCTTCGATGGCTTGAATCTTCGCCAATTCCTTCAGCCCTGATGGATCTGCTTGCAACAGAACCAAGGCACCCTGCTCGCTGGCGACCAACAGGTGTCCTGAGTCTTCAACCAGCAACACTTGACCTTTGCCATAGCGACCGCCTTTCCATTTTTGTTTACCTGTCTCGAGATCGATGCAAGTGAAAATGAGAGCATCGAAACCGTATGCGTGACCTTGGTAGACAACAAAGTCGTTGAAGTCAGGTTTGAGCTGCCGCGACGTCCAGACTTCTTTGGCCGAGTATTCCTCGCCCGATTTTTCGACTCGAACCAAACGTGTTCCAAAGCCCATCCCGCTCGGCAGCAGTATCAAATTTTCGTCGATCATTTGCGGTTGCAACGATCGGTATCCGGTCACTTTCCAGTTGTAATCCAAACGCACCTTGCCGCTGGTCGGATCTAGTAGCGTCATGCCGGTGTTCGTCAGCATCACCACCGTTGGCTCGCCGGCGATCAAGCATAGTTGGGGCGAACTGTAGCTGTCTTTACCGCACGGCGCCGACCACTCAAGTTCACCTGAATCGACTGCGAAGGCTAGCACGCCTTGGTTGTTCTCTCCACCTGCATGCACGACTACGGTATTTTCGACGACGAGAGGTGAAGATGAAAAGCCCCACATCGGCGCGGTGACATTTGCAACGCTGCGAATATCTTTTTGCCATAGGATCTTGCCATCGATTGCATTCAGGCACATCAACCAACCTTGTCCGCCCATTGTGAACAGCTTGCCGTTTGCAAGCGTAGGTGTAGCGCGCGGGCCGGGACCGCCAAGCGGATCTTCGAAGCGAGATTCCGTCTGCTGCATCCAGATTTCTTTGCCATCTTTGGCGTCGTAGCAGACAACACATTCCATCGCGCCGCGTTGCTCTTGAGTGAACAACCAGTCGCCTGCAACGGCGAACGATGACCAACCGGGACCGACAACTTTTTTCCAAATTTGTTTTGGCGGGTTCACATCCCAATCGGTCGTTAAACGAATTCCGCGGTAACGACTATTTCCTTCACTTCCGCGAAACGAAGGCCACTGCGGTTTAAGCAATGCTTCAGCGTCCATTGCAGTGGCGGCGGTTCCATTAGCGTCTTCTCGAGTTCGGGTTGCTAGCTGGTCTTCAGAAGTCGGTTTCCATCGCCAATCGAGTCCCATCACAAAGTCGCCCCACATTCCATCGGACCGCAGCAGCGTGGTGCTTCCAAATCCGCAAGCCGCCAAGGCGATCGCAAACACTGTTCGCTGCACCGAGAGCCTGCGTGAACAAATGATTGCACCGAGACCGAACAAGGCAACGCCCAGTGGAATCATTAGCACAGAGATGGCTGGGCCAACCATGGTTTTGTCAAGAAAGACTATTGATATGTAACAGGCACCCACGATCCCGATCAACCCAAGCACACGTTCGAACCACCTCGCGCGGCTGGCAATCAGCCACCACAGCATTATCAGCAAGCTCATTAGAAGCGGTCCAAAGGCCGCGACGGCCCAAAGCATTGATGGTCCGTCTTCAAGCAAAGTCGGAACGTACCTGGCCACTACCATTCCGAGCAATAGCGGAACGACCGGCCAAACTCGCAGCGGTTTCCACTTGCTGGCAAACGTCGAATCGGTGGTCGCGTTCGTTGACGGTTGAGGGGCTACTGCAATGCTCATCGATTTCTTCCGTCTATAATTTGCTACAACTGTGAACCGCCAACTTAATCGCGCCTAATTCTAACAGCTTTTTGAGCCACTAAGCTATCGCAAAGTGAGAGTCGACTTTGTCAAAGGTGCATTTCCAAGTGAGTGATCAAAATTTAACGCGGCTTCGAGCCTGCCATTGCTGCGGATTGGTGCAGCGAGTTCGTGTGCTCGAACGTAATGAGTTGGCGCAGTGCGCGCGGTGCGAATCCATCGTTGATTCCGGGAAGCGAAGTGGTCGGCAGAGTTCGGCGCGTTGTTTCGCTGCTGCCCTGGCGGCTTTGTCGCTTTATCTGCCTGCCGTTCTGCTGCCTATCTTAGAAATTGAAAAGCTTGGGCACCACCATACAACCAGTCTGCTTGGGGGGACAATTGATCTGTTGCTGCACGGAAGTTTTTTTGTCGGATGCATCGTCTTGTTATTTTCGATCATTCTGCCGCTTGTAAAATTGCTAGCTCTGCTTGAGTTGAGTTGGATGGGACTAACCCGTCGGCAGCATCGAGCGTGGACGTATCGGTTGGTCGAGTTGGCGGGACGATGGAGCATGATGGATGTGCTCTTGCTGGCCCTGCTGGTGACGATGGTGAAGCTTGGCGACTTGGTTGCATTTCGATTGGGGCCAGCCGTGTTGGCTTTTGTTTTATGCGTGGTGATGAGCATGGTGGCTTCCATCATGTTTGATCCGCACGCGATCTGGGAAGAAAGCGAAGTTTCGACATGAGTGCACCTGAAGTACCTGAGGCTCGTGTGGTGTCTGCAAACGAGCTGGGTGCAAAGCGCTGGCGGACAAGTCTGTGGTGGCTGACTGCTGCCTGCGCGGTTATAGCTCTTGGTTTGGTCGTCACTAGCTTCCGAGCTCAGGGTGTCGTCGTCAAAATTCGCTTTGAAGAAGGGCATGGTTTGAAAGCAGGAGACACTTTGCATTACCGAGGCATCGACGTGGGAACTGTGACCAAAGTAGCAGTTGCTGAAGATAGAGAAGGGGTCGATGTTTCGGTGCAGTTGGGACTAGGTAATGAGAAACTTGCCGTCGAAGGGAGCGAGTTTTGGATTCAGCGAGCTCGTTTGCGATTAGGACAAGTGTCGGGGCTTGATACAGTGTTAGGCGCGAAGTATCTCGGCGTCCTGCCGGGCAGCGACACTAGCAAGATGAAGCGAGATTTTGTGGGATTGGAAGCACCGCTTGGAATCACGGAGGGAAGCGCGACAGAGATTCGCATTCAGTTTCCGGCAGGTGAAGGCTTAGAGGTTGGCGACCCAGTCCGACATCGCGGCATCGCAGTTGGCGAAGTGACGTATGTCGATCTGAATGAAAGTGCTGATGCGGTTTTAGTCAACGTGCGTTTGGTGGGGGCGGCGAAATCGTTTGCGAGAGTTGGTACGCAGTTTTGGATTGAGCGGCCGCGGTTGGACGTGACAGAGATTCGCGGATTGGAGACGCTGTTGGGTGGGCGTTACTTGGCGATTCAGCCGAATACAACTTCGTCGGAGATTGAGCGAGAGTTTGTTGGGCTGGCGGAGCCGCCGCCGCTTCCGCGCCGCAACGGATCGCTGGAAATTGAATTGGATGCAAGCGATCGAGCGGGGCTGGTTCGCGGTGCGCCGGTCACTTATCGCGGCTTGGAAGTGGGGCGCATTGCCAACGTGGGCTTATCTAATGATGGGGCCACTGTACGGATTCAAGCGGTGATTGAAGCCGAGTATGCGGAACTGGTTCGCGAGAATTCAAAGTGGTGGTCGATTAGCGGCGTGCAATTTGATTTGGGACTGCAGGGTGTGCAGTTGTCGATCGATTCGCTGTCTGCGTGGTTGCGAGGTGGCGTTGCTTTTGCGACTCCCGATCAACCGGGCGAGCGAGTGGTGACTGGTTATCGATTTACTTTAGCGAGTGAGCCGGACCGGGAGTGGGCTGGATGGCAACCTCGGATCGCTGTCGGGCAAAGTGGCGCGGGTGATCGTCGATCGCTGCCGAAGCCGATACGCGTGGCAGCGACTTGGAAAGCTTCATGGCTAGGGCTGTACCGTCGTCGCAGTGAACAGACTTGGGGTGTCGTGCTCGATGATGGCAAGCTGCTTGTGCCGACCGCGTTCACTCGCGCTGCAGCGGCGGCGGGCAGTGATGTAGTGATCGAAGTTGCAGGGAGCGGCTTTGCATTTCTTCCGGCAGATGTGGCAACGCAAGGCGAGTTGTCCAAGTTGACTTTGCCGAAAGGTCTCGATGTCGAGAAGTGGCCGGTCGCTCAATTGAACAGCGAGTGGACGGGGAAGAATATGTTGCTGATCATCAACCCAGAATTGAGTGAACCGATTGCGCTAGATGCAAGCCGCATCGCCAAGAAAGATGCGGATGGACTGACGATCGTGAGTTCGATTCCACTATCGGACACGCTGGGAGGTTCAGCGGTGACTGATGCGGAAACTGGATTGTTAGTAGGCTTGCTAACGAAGATTAATGGCGTGTGGATAGTTGCTCGATAAGAGCGTACACTGGCGGCCTTCGGTGGACGTTCTCATGGAGCCTCGTTTTGGAATCGCTACAAAATACGCTGTCGGCGCTCGATTACTCAGTGATCGCATTCTATTTGGTCGGCACCATTTGGTTGGGAATT
>Ga0163144_10026944_pt1 | contig 11150 bp, 8 predicted proteins | sample OliLak19BULKMAT1_FD_123175 | JGI IMG/M metagenome (GOLD analysis project Ga0163144, IMG submission 123175) | Freshwater microbial mat bacterial communities from Lake Vanda, McMurdo Dry Valleys, Antarctica - Oligotrophic Lake LV.19.BULKMAT1 | ecosystem: Environmental > Aquatic > Freshwater > Lake... | reverse complement strand
TTGATCACGTGGTAGCACGCCCCGAGAAATTCCAATCGCAGCTTGCGCGCCATACCATCAGCTAGGGTCGGACAGTTTCTCCGTCAACTGCAATATACTCGACCTGACCCCTTTTGCTCTGCCCGCAGAAGGTGTTTTGGCTCGGCATCATGGCGCACGGGCTATAAACGGTTGGTTGCAATGCCGTTCAGAACCAACAGTCGAAGCCGGTGGAAAACCGGAGAGCTGGCGCGGGAGCGTCGGCATATTGCGACCAAGGCCGGACACAAAGATTTCAGCAGCCAAGAGGGCATCGAGACGCCATGAAGTCCGGGAAAGGGAGAAACCGAGCGACCGAGACCAAACCCGCACATGCGGAAGCTGCGGTGCGCCACCAAAAAGCTGGCCCGCAAGACGGCACGGAGAACCCGCCCCATCCATCAGCTCTCGTTGAAGCAATGCGCAGCATCGGTTACACGCCTCCGACGGCGCTCGCCGACTTGGTGGACAACAGCATCACCGCTGGCGCAAGGAACATCAGAATTCGGATGTCGCCGCCGCGTTCATTGTCAGTCGGCGGCTTCGTGGTTGTGGAGGACGACGGGAGAGGCATGTCCCCCGACCGCTTGGCGGAAGCAATGCGCTGGGGCGGTGACGGTCCCTCCCGGCCTCGTCGGCCTGATGATCTTGGGCGCTTCGGGCTTGGGCTGAAAACCGCATCGATTTCCATGGGTCGGAAACTGACGGTCGCTAGTCGTGCGGCCGGTGAACCGCTGAAGGTGCTGCGATGGGACTTGGATCATGTCGCGGTAGCCGGGTGGAAGATGCTGGATGGCCCGGATTCCGATGCGGAGCCTCTGCTGGCTCGATCAACGCTGGCGACGGACCCGAAGGCGACTGGCACTATGGTCATCGTAACCCATCTGGATCGGCTGGGCGTTCGCTCGTCACTAACGGCTAACGCGGACCGGAATGAGGCAGCGCTGATCAGAAAAATCTCCGCACATCTTGGAATGGTTTTCCATCGGTTCATGGAGGATGGCGTAAAAATCCGACTCGGCTCTTCAGACATAGCGGCTTGGAACCCTTTTGAGGACGCGGTGCTCAAGGATTCGGAGACACTTGGCGACGGGGTGGAAGTCGCGTCCTACGTGCTGCCCCATCATTCCCGAGTGACGACCGCCCAGGACGAACGGATGGCCGGCCCGAGCGGATGGAGCGCGCATCAAGGATTTCTGGTCTATCGAGCGAAGCGCCTCATTGTGCCCGGTGGATGGCTTCGTTTGTTTGCGCCAGTGGAGAGCTGCCGGTTGGCTCGAACTCGGATCGACCTTACGAACGCGTTGGACGGTGGGTGGAATCTCGACGTGATGAAGTCCAGCGTCGTGCCTCCCTCGTGGCAGCTCGCTGACCTCCAGCGCATCGGCGAGGCGACGCGCCGTCACGCGATGGCGGTTTTCAATTTCCGGGGTGAGCGTCAGGCCCCTTCGGGAGTGAGTTATGACGATCCCGCACCACCGGCATTCTGGAGCCAAGTGCCTACGCCTGATGCGGTGCGTTTTCGCATCAACCGCGCGCACCCGGTCGTGCAAACACTGAAGCAATCGGTGCGGGACCCGGCGGTTGCGGAGGATTTTCTTCGCGCATTCGAGCGGATGCTGCCGCTGGAGGCGATTCTTCAAGACCCCAAACGCACGACGAACGGCGCGGTGCATGAACCCGCACCGGACGAGATTCTCGGAATGGCGGAGTTCGCGAAAAGAGCGGTGAAAACGCTGCGCGCGCAGGGGCATGCGGCAGAGGTCGCCAGACGCATCGTCCTTTCTTCGGAGCCGTTCGTTTTCCATGCGGAGGAAATCCGCCCGCACCTGACCTGATCCATGCTTACCAAACAGGAATTCCTCAATTTCGCTCTCGCCGGAATCGCCGCGCGCGGCATCCAGGCACCCGAGGTGGTCGAGGTGCAGCTCGACGAACTCCTCTCGCTCGCCCCTCATTTGAAGGAGCATCGCCAATACCTCCTCGATGAGGCATTGGCACACGTCGTCACGGCGGTCGGCAAGTGCGAGTCAATGGTCGATGACGACGAGGATGTTCGATGGCTGACGGCAGAGACACCAAAAACGTGGGTTCACTGGCCTTGGCTTAAGGCGTATCTGGCGACCGAGGTGCGCCGGCCTGCGCAGGTCATGAAAGAGCTGGATGAAAGCACGAGTGAGGTCATCGACCTACTTGGCGATCCGAAGCGCGAAGGAATCTGGGACCGACGTGGCCTCGTGGTTGGACACGTGCAGTCAGGGAAGACCCAGCACTACACCGCCTTGGTCGCGAAGGCCTTGGACGCCGGGTTTAAATTGGTGATCATCCTTTCGGGCATCCACGAGAATCTCCGTCAGCAGACGCAGGAGCGCGTCGAGGAAGTGATCATAGGAAAGAACAGCCGGAAAGATTTCGCGCATTTCGGCATTCGACTGTGGTCCAACAAACGTCTGCGGTTCCGGATCGACGGCGACCCAACGGAAGGGTTACCGGACATTAGCACGCTGACATCGGTAGCGGGCGATTACGGCGCGGCCGTCAATGCGCAGTTCCACGTCACGCCGGGTCAGGCTCCTGTTATTCTGGTGGTGAAAAAGAACTCCTCAATCCTGCGCAACCTGCTGCGTTGGGTGTCGTCGATCGAGAACGGCGCCCCGTTGGGGGTGCCGACTCTCGTCATCGATGACGAGGCCGATCACTCATCAATCAACACTGCGGCTACTGATCCGGACACGGACCCGACGACCATCAACCGGCTCATCCGCAAGCTGCTTTGGCGGTGCGACCGGGTCGGATTCGTGGGTTATACGGCGACACCATACGCAAACATCTTCATGGATCAGAATCACGTCGAGAAGCGGGCCGACCGGAACCCCGACGACGAGGGTTCCGATCTTTTCCCGAAATCGTTCATCACGAATCTCGATTCACCGACGAACTATATCGGACCGGAAGCGGTCTTCGGCCACGGGGGTGACGAGAGCCTCGGGATTCCCCGCAGGGCACCTTTGCCGATGCACGAACCGGCGGACGATGCCGAGGCTTGGCTGCCGCCGCGACACAAGAAGGACCAGGTGGTTTCGCCGGACCTGCCTAAATCGCTTCGTGAGGCGCTCCGCAGCTTCCTTTTGGGGACGGCGGCGCGGATCGCGCTCGGCCACGATACCGCGCACATGTCGATGCTGGTGCATGTGAGTCGGTTCAACGACGTGCAGGAACAGGTGACGAAGCATGTGGAGAACGAGCTATCCTCACTTATCGAACGGCTCCGCCACGGCGATTCAGCAGAAGAGGATTGGAAGGAACTCAGTGAAATCTGGGAGCGTGTTTTCGTGAAGCCCTTCCGCAGTTTCTCTGCACACCCTTCACAGCAGTTGATCAAACCGGTGCTGCCCGATTGGCCGGCGGTGCGTGGCCAAGTGGTGACGGCCTTTGGGCGAATGAGGTTCGGCAACATCAACAGCACAACGAAGGAGAATCTCGATTACGTAGGCACGCCCGAGGGCCTGATAGTGGTGGCGGTCGGCGGAGATCGTCTGAGTCGCGGCCTGACACTCGAAGGCTTGAGTGTGAGTTATTTTCTCCGCGGAGCGAAAGCGTTCGACACTTTGATGCAGATGGGACGGTGGTTCGGCTACCGCCCAGGTTACGCTCATTTCTGTCGCGTATATGCACCCGCAGCCGTTGTGCAGAATTTCAGAACCATTGCCCTAGCGACCGAAGAACTCCGCCGGGAGTTCAGTCGGATGTGTTTTCTGAACAAACGGCCGACCCAATACGGGCTCCGCGTGCGGGAGCCCCGCGCCGACCTGCTGGTTACGGCGATGAACAAGATGCGGCGCGGCGAATCGGTTCGCGTGCATTTCGCGGAGAGCCTCGTCTCGTCTCTCGACATTCCTGTTCCTGCTGCCGCCGATAACCACCGGGCGTTTGTTGCGCTAGTGGATCACTTGGAAAAAGAGCACGGCCGGCCGGCACCCGGCCCGGAAATGGCAAGTGGTGTCAAGGGGTCGTATCATCACCGCTGGGAGGGCGTCGAAGCGGAATCCGTGGTGGAATTCCTGAAACTTTACCGGGCGAATGTGAACGTGTGTTTCGATGCAACAAGCGACGGCTCCACGATGATTGCGCGATTCGTCGAGTCGATGAACGGGAAAGGTGAACTCACCGAGTGGACCGTGGCGCTCATCAGCAGCAGCGCAATGGAGGAGCGCGCGATAGCGGATCGCGAATATCGGGCACTCAACCGCAACATCGATCAAGGCAAGGCCAAGGTGCGCGCGAACCAATACGTATTCCAAGGCGTCGCGATGGGACAGGACGAGGCAATCGACCTGACCGCGGCGCAATATGCCGAGGCGCTTGCCCTCCATGAGCAGAGCGAGGGCCGTGCGTCCAAGGCTGGATTTTTCCGGTTGAAACGCCCGCCGGAACGCGGACTGCTGCTACTCTATCCGATCATTCCGCGACGCGATAATGTGAATATCGCCGTGCCGCTGCCGGTCATCGGCGTGGCGGTCAGCTTCCCGTCATCCACACGCGACCTCGGGCAAGATTACGTCTGCAATCCGCGAATGCTGACTGAACTTTATGGAGCAGAGTTCGCCGATGATGCACAGCGCGATGAGAATGAGGAGACCCGACCCACCTCATGAGTCCGCAGGAGCTGACCAAGGCGTGGGACGAAATCGGCCGGCAGGCGGACAGCGGCGCTGCGGGGCCGTATCTGCATTTGCAGATGCGAGGCGGAGGCCTGCCAATTGGCGCAATCCTCCGCGCGAAAGATCGTCGCCCTGGCTTGCTCGTCCGTTTCGCGGTGGCAGATTTGGAGCGTCTGCCCAAGCCGGATGCAGGTCGCGGATTCACGTTTGAACGTCCCGTGCCTGCCGGAAGCGGGATGCTCGGCCTGCCGATACTTCTTGGCGATCCGGCAGTGGCGGAGCTTTTCGCTCTCATGGGAGCGGACCTCGTGTCGGAAGTAGAACGTCCCGACACCGACGGGGCTGCCGTGGACCGGGTTCTGCGACGCATCGCACTTTGGCGACGCTTCCTCCAGAGACGAGGAGGGCTTATGACCGATGAGGAGGTGCGAGGTCTTTTCGGTGAGCTGCATGTGCTTTCATTGGTCATGTCGATTGACGGCGTCGATGCCGCGCTTGAAGCGTGGCAAGGGCCTGCGCGTGAGCTGCACGATTTTCGATTCGCCGATGGCCTAGTGGAGGTCAAATCTTGGCGCGTCGAATCGGGTGCGCGCGTGCATATTTCGCAACCGAGCCAGATCGGCGTCGATCCGCACCGGCCTCTGCACCTTGCGGCGGTCCAGATTTCTGCTGGTGAGCCGGCCGGCCGCACCTTGCGTGAGACGACGGCGTTGCTGCGTTCGCAAATGAACGGTCTTCAGGCGCAACGATTCGATGAACTGCTGGCGGAATACGGCTACCTTGAGGTCCATGCGAACGAATATCGTGACCGGATGCAGGTTCTCGGACTGGATGTTTATGGAGTGCGTGACGGCTTTCCGCATATAGACGCTCGGTCGGTTCCTGGCGGTGTGGCCGATCTGCACTACTCAATCGAGCTCGGCGCGCTGGAGGCGTTCCGTGCCGCTAATCCGCATCTGACCCGGCAATGAGTATCGAGTCCATCCGACAGGAAATTCACGAGGCGGCGAACACCGCAGACGGCGGGTTGCACCGCACCGAAGCGATCTTTCGGACATTGGCTGGCATAGTCGCCGAGGCGGGATTCCTCACGAATCCGCAGTTCTCTCCATTGCGCTTCAAGACCGGGCGCCTGACGTGCGCAATAGATGGATATGACATCGATGAGGAGGATGGCATAATGACGGTATTTACCGTGATAGACGCCCATGCCGACACTGAGCTTGACCGTCCTTGGCCGGACGTGACCTGCGCCAAGAAGGATTTGGACCAAGCAGTAAAGGAAATGCTGGCAGCCGTCGAAGCGCTCGGAAACGGGACGGAGCCGAAACTCGATGACTCCGACCCGGCGCGCGATCTCGTGAGGTCACTCCGGACGGACTATCGCGCCGATCAAGGCCGCGTGGCCTGTTGCGTGTTGACAACAGGGCGTGTCACCAACCTGGGCGCAAGTTCCGCCGCAGAAACGGCGGTTCGCACGGCAGTCTGGGACGCGGACCGGCTGGTCCGCACGCGCGAAAGCGGGCGAGAACAACTCGTGGCCGACTTCGAGCCGATTGGCGGACTGCCCTGCTTGGTTTCCGACCATGAGGCTGCGGAAATTCAGGAGGGTCGGGTCGGGGTGCTTATCACCAAGGTGCCCGGGAATTTTCTCGCCTCACTTTACAACGAGCACCGGATGCGACTACTCGAGCGCAATGTTCGGGCGTTTCTCCAGTTCACCGGCAAGGTGAACAAAGGCATTCGCGAGACGATTCGCACAGAGCCGGAACATTTCCTCTCCTTCAACAACGGGATTTCGGTAACGGCTTCCAAAGTGCGGTTACGCAAGAGTCCCGACGGCAGCTACCACCTCCTTGCAGCGGAAGATTTCCAGATCGTGAACGGCGGTCAGACAACGGCGTCCATCGCTCGCTGCGTGCGCGAGGACAAGGCGGACGTGTCTGCTATCGGTGTGGCAATGAAGCTGACGGTTGTGCCCGAAGAGCTGATCGGCGAGCTGGTGCCACGGATCTCCCGCTATGCTAACACGCAGAATCGGATTCAGGAAACCGATTTTTTTGCGAACAACCCGTGGCACATCGAATTGGAGCGCCATTCGCGTGCCGTGGAGGCCGAACGGGATGAGGATTCCGAAGGCCGTCCGATCCGTTGGTATTACGAGCGTGTTCGCGGACAATATGCGGAGGAACTTGCGAAACTCTCGACGGCACCGCAGAAGACCGCGTTTCGCAGTCGCAATCCCTCCAGGGCAAAATTCACCAAGACCGATCTCTCGCGATACCTCCTGGCTTGGGAGCAGGAAGCCCATTCGGTCAGTTTGGGCGGACAGAAATGTTTCGCACGCCTGATGGCGGTCCTCGGCGCGACGGCAACGAATGCGGAAGCGAACCAGTTGCCGGGTGAGGAGGATTTCCGGCGAATCTGTTGCCTCGCGCTCGTGCAGCGTCAGGGCGAAAGAATCTCCAGTGAACTGGGCATCGTCGGCTATCGGGCGAACCTTGTCGCGTATGCGATTATGGTGCTTTCAGTGCGGACCGGTAAGCGTCTGCCGTGGCGGAAAATCTGGACGGGCCAGACGATCCCTCCGGACATCGATCAAGCGTTGCGAATTGCTATCCCGGCCTGCGATCAAGCCATCCGCGAGTCAGCCGGAGCGAAAAACGTCAGCGAATGGGCGAAAAAGAACGAGTGCCGCGAGTTCGTGTTGGCTCGTGGGATCGATCTGTCGCTGAAGCCGGCGGACGATTGGGATCAGTTTTCGATCAAGGATATGGCGCGGCCCAAAGGTGAAATCGATCTTATCCGAGTGTTCGGTAAACTGAGTTCGGAACAGTGGCTTCGGGTCGCGGATGCCGCGCGGCGGGACGATGCGAATCCCGTCTGGGTCGGAGTGGCGGAGACGATGGCAAAGCGCCTGATTCCCGCCGGCCGGTCGCCTTCGGAAAAACAGGCCAAGGTGCTGCGAAAGGCTCTGACGCGCTACTCGGGAATCGCCGCCCTCCGGGGCGCGCTTTCCGATGAGGACCAGAAAGTTCTCACCGGTGGCCGTTGAGCCCCGACTACTGGCTAAGCGCCGAGTATGTCCGCCACCAGTCGGCCGATCTGACGGGCAAGGTAAGGCGGCACGGCATTGCCCACTTGGCGGTATTGGTCGGTGGGTGCGCCCTCGAAAAAATAGTTGTCCGGAAATGTCTGGAGTCGCGCAGCCTCCCGCACACTCAGACTGCGAGACTGCTTCGGGTCCGGATGGATGTAGTAGTGACCATCTTTCGAGATGTGGCAGGTGATGGTTGTGGATGGTTTTGACCGCAACTGGACGCGGAAACGGTCGGCGAATGGGATGTCTCTTGCATCGCCAGTGACGTTGCCGTGGTCCGGCCGGAGGTAATGCGGAGCGTCCGCGAGTGACGGTGACCGGCCGAAAAACGCAGCATACTGCGACCAGAAGAAGTAGCGGGTGAGATCACGGCGCATGTGGCCACGGCTGGTGTGGTTGAGCACACAGCCCAAGTCATTGTCCACATACCAAGCCGCGAGCTTCGCAGGCCGTTTTCCAGTCAGGTCCATCGTTCTCGCGCCCAATGGGTAGTTGGGGTGCATGGCGGCCAGTTTCTTCTGCACGGAGCGGCTGAACCGGTCGCCAAGGCTCGAAAGATCATAACTAGCGACATGGCGAATGGCCGACAGCCATGCCTCGCCTGAATCAGGTTCCTTTGAAAGCCTGCTGCGGATACGCGGCAAGTCGCCGATGACGTCGGCAACCGTGGTCGGGGTGCCAGGCGCGTGGCCGAGAATACGGGCCTTGAGGCCCACGTCCTTCCTCAGACCAAGAATGAAGATACGGGAACGCGCTTGGGGCACGCCATGCTCCTCGGCACGGATGATGAAGTCTCGCGGGTCGTTGGCCGGCTCCCGAGTGTTGAGCGGGTGGAGGTCGTAACCTGCGTTGCCGAGGTCCGTCTGGATCAGGTCAAAGGTTCGTGTTCCGTTCAGGCTGGCAGACAATAGTCCAGGCACGTTTTCCATCAGGAATGCGGCGGGCTGGAATCGGGAAACGATGCGTAGATATTCCCGGTAGAGCACGTGCTTGTTATCGGCCTCGAATTCGGCGCGAACCTCCTTGGTCCTTCGCGCGCGGCCAACCAACGAGTAGGCTTGGCAAGGCGGTCCACCGATCAGCACGAATTCGTCGTGCGGCGTATTTTGAAGTTCCGTCTCGATATGGTCTTCAATCGCGTCGTTGTCGGCCTCCGAGTTCCCGAGTGTTGCTTTGAGCGCCTCTCGTCGGGCGAGAACGCCGTGGTTTCCCGTCGCTTCAAACAGGGCATCGCGGGTGATCTCGCCCCTGACATATCGGTAATAGGGTGCCGGGTCACCGCATTCCTGCAATCGGCGGAACAACGCCCGGAGTTCAAGAGTGCAATGGGCCAAGTCCTCACATTCGACGGACACAAGTGTTTGGAACACCCGGCGGCCCTGCGGATCACGAACTTGATTGAAACCCTCGTTTAGGCCACCCGGGCCGGCGAAGAGGTCGATAACGGGAATTGGCATCGGTGGTCTAGATGTATGAGTGGCAGCGGGTCACGCCAGGAAAAAAGGCCGGCGGCCTATTGGCCGATCCTGTCGGCGAGCCGCCGTAGCCGTTTCCCGTCCAACTGGCATTGCCAGATTGTCAGAACTTTCCATCCAGCCGTCCGCAGCGCTTCGGCCTTACGGCGGTCCCGGCGGCGGTTGCCCATCAGCTTTTCGCGCCAGAACCGGCGATTGCTGGCCGGCGTGGTGGCGAGCCGGCAGTTGGCATGATGGTGCCAGAAACATCCGTGGACGAAGACAGCGGTGCGATGTTTGGGCAGGACTATGTCCGGGCGTCCTGGCAGCGATGTCGAGTGAAGCCGGAACCTGAAGCCCAGTGCGTGAAGAAATCGCCTGACGGTAAGTTCCGGCTTGGTGTTTTTTCCCCGGATGGCGGCCATAATACGGCTGCGGGTCTGTCGAGTGAACCTGTCGGGCATCAGGATAGCAGGCTACCTCTGTTGTTAGCCAAGTAAAGTGAGCATGATAACCCTACCGAGGGCATGGACTACTTTGGATGTTTTTCAGAGCATCCCGGCCTGCCTAAAGGAGTAGTATCCCAGGCTCGTCGGGTCTGCGGCTGCTTCACCCAGGATCACATGATCCAAAAGCTCGATGTCCATGGCGCGGGATGCCTCTCGCAACTGCCGGGTGACCTGCACGTCGGCGCTCGATGGGGCGGGGTCGCCCGATGGGTGGTTGTGGACACAGGCGATGGCGGTCGCTCCATACTGAACCGCGCTGCGGAAAACCTCCCGTGGATGTGCCAGGGCTGAGGTGGCGGTCCCCGAGGTGACTTCTACCAGCTTCTTCAGCCGGTTCTTCCGGTTGAGACACAAGACCCAGAACTTTTCGACCTCCAGACCCCGGACATAGGGAGCCATGTGAGCCGCGATCAATTCGGGTCTGTTGAGCATTGGTGCCTGTCCGGCTGGTTGCTTGATCATGCGCCGACCGATTTCGATGAGTGCGGCGAGTTGCCGCCCTTTGGCTAGGCCGATGCCTTTCAGTCGCCGGAAGTCCTCCGGCTGCCAACTGGCGAGTCCGGCGATGGACCCTGCCTGGGCGATCAATTGTGAGGCGAGTCCTAGAACGGAATGCCCGTGAATCCCGGTATGGAGCATGATGGCGATGAGTTCGGTATCGCTGAGGGCTCCTGCTCCAAACGTTTCAAATCGCTGCTGCGGTTGTTCCCCTACTGCTATCGTGAAACCGGGCTCGGATGCGTAGTCGCCAAGGTTTAATGTGGATTGATTCATTGTGCCGAACGCACGTGCGCTGCACCGGGCCGGATGAAATATCCAGTTGTCGGGCTCGCCCGCGCGTTGGCCCTTTGGGGCACGCCCAGTCACGACGCCTGGTCAACGACGATCTGTATCCAGCCGTGACGACAATCTGATTTCGACATGGTGGTTGAGGCCGCCGCAACGCGGCGCCGAGGGGATGGAGGTGTGGAGGAAGGGGGCAGGCGCCTCTGCTTTGAGAGGTGCCGGCTTGGCCCCCTTCCTCCACCTCCGGACTCACGCACTCGGTTTGGCTTTCGCCGACTGGGCCCGATGGCTGTCGCCGTTAAACTCGAGGATGGTGGCGTGATGCACGAGTCGGTCGATGGCGGCCATGGTCGTCATCGGATCCTTGAAGATCTGGTCCCATTGGCTGAACACCAAGTTCGAGGTGATGACGACCGACTTCTTTTCGTAGCGCTCGGCGAGGAAGGTGAACAACACCTCCATCTCCTCGCGGGATTGCTGCACGTAGCCGATGTCGTCGAGAGGGCAATAAAGGGGTCAGGTCGAGTATATTGCAGTCGTTCATTCGCTGTGGGTCCGATACCCCGAAGCTTGCTTCGGCTTGGTTGGTTGATCGGGTTTGAGTGTGGATTGCATGACTGGC
>Ga0163144_10026943_pt1 | contig 11151 bp, 11 predicted proteins | sample OliLak19BULKMAT1_FD_123175 | JGI IMG/M metagenome (GOLD analysis project Ga0163144, IMG submission 123175) | Freshwater microbial mat bacterial communities from Lake Vanda, McMurdo Dry Valleys, Antarctica - Oligotrophic Lake LV.19.BULKMAT1 | ecosystem: Environmental > Aquatic > Freshwater >... | reverse complement strand
GTAATAAGGGTATCGACATATTGGCGCAGGCCATCAATAGCTATCTCGGAGTTACGACGACGTTTTACTCCTTCGAAAGCAAATGGTTTGGTCGCAAAACCAACTACTAGTGCTCCGGTGCTCTTAGCCATCTCGGCAACAATTGGGCCGGCGCCTGAACCGGTGCCACCACCGGCACCGAGAGTAACGAATATCATATCTGCACCTTCAAGTGCTTTTGCAATCTCTTCTTTAGATTCTTCTGCAGCCTTATGCCCCACACCGGGGTCTGCTCCCGCACCAAGACCACGAGTCTCATCCTTACCAATGTGTATTTTTATAGGAGCTAACGAATGATGCAATGCTTGGGCATCAGTGTTAATAGCGATAAAATCGACACCGTGAACGCCAGACTCTATCATACGGTTGACGGCGGCACCACCGGCGCCTCCAACGCCAACAACAATAATCCTGGCAAATGTCTCTATAGTGGGTGTTACTTGCGGCATTAGTCGTTAAACTCCTCTTTCCTTGGGATTAGTATATCGGACTGAAAGCTATCATACAATCACCTCGTACAAAAAATGTAGCCAGGACCGAAAATGGCTAGCGGCCAAAGCGCTTGAATACATTTTGTGCGGTTGATTTTAAGCCACCAAACATGTCCGCCCCAGTACTAACTGAGTCACCTTGTTGTCCAAGGAGCATATCTAGCCACATAAGACCAATTGCAGTCGCATAAGGCTCATCCTCAACTTTGTCGGCAAGGCCGCTTAGTGGCAATAATTTACCGACACGGGCGGGTAGTTGTAGAGTTTCACGGGCGAATTCGGCTATACCTGGTAATTTGGATGTACCGCCAACAAGTACTACGCCGCCCGGTAGCTTTCCCGATTTATGTATTTTCTTGAGCTCCTTATCTACAAACTCAAATAATTCTTCCACCCTAGCCTCTAGAACCATACGAATATCGGCATTGCTAAAGAAGTAATCCTTGCCACCAAAATTAACTTTTGCATTTAGAAGACGCTTGTTATCTTCCTTAAGGCTGCCATTCTGGATTTTTGCCGCTTCGGCAATATCTAGGTCTGTCTTAAGTCCGATGGCCAGATCATTTGTAAGATGAATTCCACCAATTGGGATAACTGCAACATGCTGGACTTCTCCGTCCTCGAAGACAACTAAGTTAGTAGTACCTGCGCCAATATCTAGTAAAACCGTACCAGACTCTTTTTGTTGTCTAGTTAATACAGCTTCAGCCGCAGCTAAGCTTGAACTCGTATGATGGGCGGGCGTAATGCCGGCCTTATCAAGTGACGCATCTAGGCTCTTGATAGCTGGGGTTGAAACAGTTACGATATGCGTGTCAACTTCCAAGCGGACACCCTGCATACCAACAGGATCTTTAATACTCTCGTGACCATCTAGGCGATAGTTCTTAGCAAAGACCTGTACTATAACGCGGTTAGCTGGCATCTGAATAATAGTCGCTGCCTCTTCAACTCTCTGTTTGTCTTCGGGGCTAATTTGGCGATCAGCGTTACTGATAGCAATAACACCCCTTGAATCAACACCGGCAACATGAGCGCCGTTTATATTAACAGTGGCGGTATTAATACGCATGCCTGATAGGCGCTCCGCTTCTGAAACAGCTTGAGCAATGCCCTCAGCAACATCGTCAATGTGGGATACAACCCCTTTTCTCATACCAGAGTTTAAAGCCGATCCATAGCCAACAATTGAAGGTACATTGGCATCGGCTTCATCAAATACACCAACAACACAGCGTATAGTCTGGGTGCCAATATCAATACCGACAAAGTGCGGGAAGGCTGAGTTCGTCATAACGTGCAGTATAACGCTAGAGGTTGACTTGAGCAACTGCACTGGTTGGTGACTAAAGATACTTTAGTTTTGAGTAAGGATTTCAAAGCCGCGATCAGTAATAAGTACTGTGTTTTCAAAATGGGCCGCCAACGACCCATCGGCAGTTCGGATAGTCCACTGGTCATCATCTACAGTTACTGAGTGAGTACCAAGAGTTGCCATCGGTTCTATGGCAATTGTCATGCCAGCCTTAAGAACAGGGCCGCTACCAGCAAAACCGAAGTTTGGAATATCTGGCTCCTCATGTAGCTGATGACCAACTCCATGTCCCACTAAATCACGGACAATCCCGTAATTTCCTTTAGTTAGAGCTTTTTGGACAGCGCTTGCTATATCACCAACCCTTACACCGTCACGCAAAGATTCTATACCTGCATACATGGCGGCTTCTGTATCTTTAATCAGTTGTCTCACTTGCGGCTTGGCTTCACCACCCAAAATAAAGCTACGAGCCGCATCAGTAACCATGCCTTCATATGTAACTCCAAAATCTATACTAATTACATCGCCAGGCTGAAGAGACTGTTTTATGCTAGGAATACCGTGGACAACTTCATCGTTAAGCGATATGCAAATAACATCTGGAAATGGGGTTGCTCCTTCATAGCCCAAGAAAGATGGTCTGCCGCCTAAATGTTTAAGTTCTATAGCAGCTATGTTTGCAAGGTCTTTGGTGGTCATACCGGGCTTTGCGCTATTCTCTACCAATTCCAAAATGGTTGCCAGCATTGAACCAGCAGTACGCATGGCTTCGATTTCCTGTGGCGTCTTAACCCGCGTGAACATGGGCCACCTTATCTAGTTTAGCTACGATTTCTTCATGAATAACATTAGGCTCACGCTCAGCATTAATCTCGATAATTGGCACGCTGGATACCATGAACTGCCCGACAATTGGCTTAATAGACGCTTCATACTCTTCAAAACGCTCTTTTATTGCAGCCTGATTATCATCTTGACGCCCACGACTTAAGAGACGCTTTAGGACGGCTTCTTCACTGGCTTTTAAGTGCACAACAGCAGTAATTTTCAGCTGGCCGTGCTTGGATTGAGCAAGCAACCAGTCGGCCTGTGGTGATGTGCGCGGAAAACCATCAAGGATAAACTCGTCATCGGTACCTACGACATTAAATATTTTCTGCACCAAACCAATAATTTCGGTATCGCTAAGAAGCTTTCCTTCAAGCATATCCTTGCGGCGCTGACCGGCAATCATCATACGCAGGAACTCACCAGTGGAGAGCCATGGTAACGCCAAACGATCAGCCAGTAGCTTGCCCTGCATACTCTTACCTGATCCAGCTACTCCCATAAACAATATCACAGGGAAAGTCTCTCTTTAACTATACGAGCTACTACTGATCCATCCGCAGTTGCACCTGCCCTTGCCTTAACAGCGCTAATAACCTGCCCCATAGCCTGCATGCCAGTAGCACTGGTGCTGGCAATGATTTCATAAATAATTAGACTTAGTTCCTGCTCTGATAGTTGAGTTGGCAAATATTTTTGTATAACAGTTTTTTCAGTTAGTTCTGCTGATTGCTTTTCAAGATTACCACCTTGTTTGTATAAATCAGCGCTCTCTTGACGCTTCTTGGCTTCTTTTTGCAGTACTGAAATAACAACATCATCGCTCAAACCTTCCTCGCGTTTGCCATCTGCTACCTCTACATATAAGATGGCGCTCTTGAGACCACGCAGTGTCATGACAAGAGTTTTATCTCCAGCTAACATGGCAGTCTTTATATCTTGTTCGATTAAATTCTTTAAGCTCATTATTTAACTCTAGTGTAACAGAGAGACTAGTTATAAAAAAAGCCCCTTTCGGGGCTAATTTTATTTTTGGCCTAGTTTTAGTTTTTTAACCTTTATAGCTTTACGCTCTGCGCGGGATATGGCCTTGATACGGCGCTCACGCTTGCTTAGTGGCTTTTCAAAATATTGCCCAGATTTGGCGACGGCAATAACACCTGCAGATTGTACTTTGCGGTTAAAACGGCGTAGTACGTTCTCGAGGGGCTCTTTGGCGTCTTTACGTGTTACTGAAATCATAGTGTTAATTCTACCTTAACAGGGATAAATAAGCAAGCTACAGTTTATATTGTGGGTTTCTTTTGGGTTGTACGTTGTGATTTCAACACTATACTTTGTAGTTCTTTAAAAATAGGAAAGTGTTTATTGGTGTGATAAATCTTAGTATTGCCTTGACGCTCGCTGAGCAAAAAGCCAACTTTTTCTAGACGCTTTAGTTCACGCTGAATATTGCCTGCATCTTCTTTGATAAGTTTAGCAAGGCCTCTGACGTGAGTCTTGAAATCTGGGTATTTCGCATAGATTACGATAATCTTGCGCCTCACACGCGATGTAATAAAAACGTCTAACACAGTACTCCCTATTGTTATTCGGACAACGCTTAGTATAGCGCGCCAATGTCTAAATGACAATATACCAAGAAATTTTTTGACGTGTCAAACTTACAGGATCAGTATAATAAGGTAATTATGCGTTATTACCTAGTACATGTAGCAGAGTTAAGCTACCAAAAATCAGAACCTCTTACCTATTGTTACGATGAGGAATTAGTTCCTGGTACACTGGTTTTAGTACCTTACGGCAAGAAGCAAGTGGCTGGGTTTGCGGTAGCCGAAACATCTAAACCAGCATTTACCACCAAAAAAATTACCAGTGCCTTAAGCTATCCACCTCTTCCAAAAACTATACTTGATTTACACGCCTGGATGACTACTTATTACCCAGGTAGCGGCGGTGCAACTACGCAGTTATTTGTACCTTCCGGCTTGAGCGTTAAGCCCCGCAAAGAATCGGTACCAAAAAAGATAGTTAAGACCGAACTACCACCACTTACAAGTGAGCAAATCTCCGTTATAAAAGCTATCGAAAACTCTAACAAATCAGCTTTTTTAATACACGGTGAAACTGGTAGCGGCAAAACCCGGCTATACCTAGAGGAGGCGCGGCTTTGTCTAAGCAATAAAAGATCCGTGCTAATACTAGTACCAGAGATTTCACTAATAACGCAATTCGAAACGGCTGCAAAGAATAGTCTCGATGCGCCTGTTATTACCCTACATTCTGGCCTTACTAAAGCAACAAGGATGCGTAATTGGCTGAGGTTGCTCAACGGCGCAGAAAATATTGTAGTCATTGGTACGAGGTCTGCGCTTTTTGCGCCTTTAAAAAACTTGGGCCTTGTTGTAGTGGATGAAATGCATGAACCAGCTTACAAACAAGAATCTGCACCACGCTACTACGGACTACGCGCGGCCGCCCAATTAGCTAGGCTGAGTGGTAGCAAAATCCTCTATGGCAGTGCCACGCCTCCGCTTGTGGAGTATTTTGTGGCTAAGGAGACAAACACACCAATACTGCGTATGGTAGCTACCGCTAAGCCATCCGAAAAGGTCAAGAGCTCAATCATTGACCTTAAAGACACCAAACTTTTTGCTAGACACCGTTCTTTTTCCGACCCCCTATTGGATGCAATTGGTAACCGGCTTATAAGTGGCGAGCAGTCGCTCCTGTTCCTAAACCGCCGTGGTACTGCTCGGCAGATACTTTGCCAAGCCTGCGGCTGGCAAGCCGCATGCCCTCGTTGCGATATACCACTGACCTACCACGGCGATGACCATACAATGCGTTGCCACACCTGTGCTTTTAGGGGAGCCCCTCCTTACGTATGCCCTTCATGTAGCAGCAATAATATTATCTACCGTTCGCTTGGTACCAAAGCGCTTGTTGACGCTTTGCAGAATATTTTTCCGGAAGCTACAATAAAACGCTTTGACACCGATAATCTTGCCGCAGAACAGCTCGATAAGCACTTCGAAGCAGTGCACGCAGGTAAGGTGGACATATTGGTGGGCACTCAGATGCTTGGAAAAGGCTTAGATCTGCCAAAGCTAAGTTTGGTCGGCATCGTCAATGCCGATACTTCCCTGGGCGTACCAGATTTTTCATCAACTGAGCGAAGTTATCAGCTCTTGCACCAAGCCATCGGTAGAGTTGGACGCGGACATACGGAAGGCGAAGTGATTGTACAGACCTTTAACCCTGAGAATACTTTACTAAAGGCTGCTATAGAGCAAAACTGGCATAAACTTTATGACCAAGAAATTGTTGAGCGTCAACAGTTTGGGTTCCCTCCATTTTACTTTTTAATGAAGGTAAGTGTTAGTCGAAAATCTAGTGATAGCGCTGAGAAATTCATTAGTAAACTTTATGTACAGGCCCGAGAAGGTCGACTAAGATTACAGATTAATGAACCAACTCCTAGTTTCTACGAAAAAACCCATAGTCAATACAACTGGCAAATGGTAATTAAGGCCAAACAACGCAGCCAGCTTATTGAGCTTGTTAAGATTATGCCCAAGGGTGATTGGACCTATGACCTCGACCCCATTAACCTTCTATAGTGTATCTGTTATACTGGGCTGAATTATGGCTAACAAAAATAATATCATTACTTTGCCTAAAACTAACCTGCGAAAACGGTCTAAACGCGTCGGCATGATTGATGACACCATTAAGCAGCTAATCGACGATATGGAAGCCGCGACCCTTGACTGGGAAGACAGCCGTGACCATGAAGTTGGCGTTGCATTGGCCGCAGTACAAATAAATACTCTTTTAAGAGTAGTAGTGATACGAAACAATTTCGATGACAAAAAAGATCGTACATTCATGACACTTATCAACCCCGAGATCACTAAGTACGAGGGTGAAATTGAAGAAGATTTTGAGGGCTGCCTAAGTATCTTGGACACCTATGGCAAAGTTAGGCGGCATACCAAGGTGAAGGTTAAGGCCCTAGATGGTAATGGCGTACCTATCCGCATTAGCGCCGAGGGATTCTTAGCCCGCGTCTTACAACATGAGATTGACCACACTAACGGTATTGTTTTCGTAGATCATATTAAGGATAAGTCCGAAGCATTCTTCCGTCTAAGTGATTCCGGTAAGCTAGAGGCTCTAGATTACGATAGCGAGATCAAAGACAGTCAACTCCTCTGGGCATCCTAAAATGAGCAAAACACCAATTGTCTTTTTTGGTAGTGGCCCAGTAGCAGCTAAATCACTTGAACTTCTACTGACAGACTTTGAGATTGTAGCTATTGTAACTAAACCCAAGCCCTCTCATCACCGTGGCAACTTCCCTGTAATAGATTGTGCCAAACAACATAAACTACCCCTACACACAGTTAGCAATAAAAAAGATTTATCTGATCTAATCGCAACAATGCCCTTCTATGCTGAAGTGGCTGTGCTTATAGATTTTGGTATTATCGTGGGACAAGATGTGATTGATTTCTTTCCAAAAGGCATTGTAAACAGCCATTTCTCGCTGCTACCCGAATGGCGCGGTGCCGACCCTATTACCTTCTCTATCTTAAGTGGCCAGCAGCAAACCGGTGTCAGCCTAATGTTGCTGGTTAAAGCCATGGATGAAGGGCCGCTGTTGTCTCAAGCTCCCTACGAGCTAAGCGAACAAACAACAACACCCGAGCTAACTGATCAGCTGATAGAAGTTAGCGCCGCTCAGATGTGCTTGATATTACCAAAGTATATTAACGGCGAAGTGTTGGCCACTGAACAGACAGGTACACCTACCTACTCAAGAAAACTAACAAAAGAAGACGGTGAGCTTGATTTTAGCAAACCCGCTGTACAACTTGAGCGCGAGATTAGAGGATTCATTGATTGGCCGAAGAGTCACACTAAGTTGGCAGATATTGATGTTATAATAACATCGACCATTGTTACCGACAACAGCGGTACGCATGGCAAATACGAAATAAACAATAAGCAACTAACTATATATTGCGGCACAGGTTCACTACTCGTTTTGGAGCTAAAGCCCGTTGGAAAGAAAGCTATGACAATTGATTCATTTATAGCAGGCTACGGGAGTAAACTAACTTAGAAGTTAGTAGACGGCTGATGGCCCGGAGGTAACGGCTGCCCTGATTGAGCAGGAGGAAAGCTTGGCTGGCTACCCACGTTTTGATTAGGCTGCTGGGCAGGAGTAAAATTTGGGTTTTGTTGAAAACCTGGTTGTTGTTGAGGTACAGGCTGGCCATAAGGATTAACTGGGGTATGGGGTAATGGCTGGAGCTGAGGCGCATCAGGTTGCATAGTTGTTTGGCTTAGATGTTGCGGCTGTATGGGATCAGAAAAAGATTGCTTGTCTATAGCTGAAGATTGGGTCGGTGCTACCGGATCATTTGCGGCAGCTAATATGTGCGGAGCAGCTTCAGAAACTTCTTTCTTGAGTTTTTCTAACTCTTCAGCAACTACTTCTTTGTAGTTCGGGAAGTTGGTCTCTAACCACCTTAGTGCTCCAGTTTCGTCATTACGATCTATAAAGCCTTCGAATTCATCAAGCTGAGAGTCAGTCATCTTTTCAGCCAAGCGCATTCCTACGTTCATTTCTAAACGCTCATATATGTGCTGCAATAATTTGTTTTTTTCCTCTACTGGTAAGGCACTCAGACCAAGGCTTGTTAGAAAATTGTTATCTAGTTTGAACATATATTTATGTTACCACAGACAAAGCTAATTCTAAGTGCTAGAGAGCACGAGCCTTAAGTTCACGCGTAAAGAATTCAATACGATCGCCCTCGGCTATATCTACTCTCGATTTGCTACTAAAGCTAAGGCCGCACATTTCACCCTCTAGTACTTCTTTGGCATCCTGGGGACCGCGCTTGAGATTTGTGACCTCTACCTCAGCCAAGACCTCATCATCACGCATAACACGTGCTAGTGATGGAATCTTAAGTTTGCCTTTAGTGACTTCACCACCACAGATAACCTCTGTTTTGGTTGTCTTAAAGATGCCGCGAACGATTAGACGGCCAACTTCATGCTCTATGATTTCTGGAGCCAACATACCGGTAAGCTCTACCTTAACGTCATCAATCAGTTCGTAGATAACTTGAAATAAACGAATAGATACTTTATCACGTGCAGCAAGTTGTTTGATACTAGCTGGGAATAGAGTATGGAATCCGTAGATTATAGCCTTACTGGTAGAAGCCATATGTATATCGTTCTCGGTAATAGCACCAACACCACTTCCTACGATACGTACGGCAACCTCTTCGTTATCCAACGTCTTAAGACTATCAACAACAGATGTTAGCGAGCCTTGTACGTCAGCTTTTACTATAATATTTAGTTCTTGTAGTTGATTGCTACGGTTTATAAGACGAATTAGTTCACTACTACTGATATTAAGGTGCCCTGCGCCAGCGGCACGACCTTCGGCTTGGCTGGCAGCTAACAGACGGGCTTCTTTCTCGTTAGCAGCTACCTCAAAAGAATCGCCGAACTCTGGCAGTTGCTTAAGACCAGTGATAATAACGGGCATGGACGGCGTGGCTTCTTTAAGAGGCTTTCCGTCGGTGCCTTCTAGATTTCGGATCTTGCCATATGTACCGCCAGCAACAACTAAATCGCCAGCTTTCAGCGTTCCTTCTGTTACTAGTGCGCGGGCTACAGCACCACGACCTTGCTCCATGTGAGATTCAATAATTAATCCATTTGCAGGCTTATTGCTTACTGCCTTTAGCTCTTCAACATCTGCGACTAGTAGCACCATATCAAGAAGCTCCTTGATGCCTGTACCGGCTTTAGAACTAACCGGCATTATAACTGTGTCACCGCCCCATTCTTCTGGTAAAAGTTCTTGCTCGGCAAGTTGTTGCTTTATGCGGTCAACATTAGACTCTGGTTTATCCATCTTGGTAATGGCAACGATGATCTTTACACCTGCCTTACGAGCAAAACGGATGGCTTCTAGCGTCTGGGGTTTTATACCGTCATCGGCTGCTACCACGATAATAACAACATCCGTCAACTGGGCGCCATGCTCGCGTAATGCCGCAAAAGCCTCATGGCCCGGAGTGTCGAGAAAAGTAATGGCTCTGTCACCGTGAGTAATGTAATAAGCTGAGATATGTTGAGTAATGCCGCCAGCTTCGCCCTTAACCACATTTGAACCGCGTACAGCGTCCAAAAGACTTGTCTTACCGTGGTCAACATGACCCATTACCGCTACTACTGGTGGGCGTATAGTCGCATTGGGGTCATTAGTAGCCGTTTTAGGACGCGCAATGGCTACGGGAGCCTGAGTCTTACGGACTAGTTCTACATCAAGGCCAAGCTCGCCAGTGATAATCTGGGCAGTATCAAAATCAATCTTTTCGTTCACCGTGGCCATAATGCCATTCTTCATCATTTCGGTGATAATTTTGGCCACAGGCAGAGCCAGCTTGTCGGCTAATGCGCCAACTGTAATCATGTCTTCGACTTCTATGGTCGTGCTCATTGCTGGCTCCTTTCCTGAGGCTAAATGTTATTTATCTTTAAGGCTTAGAGCGATTTTTCGGTTCTCAGTATCTATATCTAGGATCTTAAACTCTTTCTTTTCGTTTAGTTTGAAGATCTCAGTCGGATCAGCAGCATCTTCACCGCCACTTATCTCTGATACATGTACCAGAGCTTCAACGCTTGGGCTCAATTGCACAAAGGCACCAAATGGCGTAATACGGGTAATCTTGCCCTCTACGACGTCATCTTTTTTAAAGGCTTTGACTTCATTGAGCCATGGATCATCACTCATTTGCTTTAGCGATAGACTTAGGCGGTCTTTGTCGATAGCGATGATCTTAGCCTCAACGTCTTGACCAGTCTTAACGTAATCACGAGGGTCTTCGACACGCTCCCAGCTGATTTCACTAATGTGAATCAAGCCTTCGATTCCCTTAACATTAACAAATGCGCCGAAGTCGATAACACCAGTTACTACGCCCTGAACTACATCACCAACTTTTAACTCTGTAAGACGTGACTGCATGTCGTCCTTGACAGCTTCTTTTTCAGAGAATATAAGTTTATTTTCCTTGCGGTTAGAGTCGAGAATACGAACACGCAGTGGAATATTTACAAGCGCGTTTAGTTTCTGTAGGATCTCGTCTTTATCAGCACCAGACACGCGTGGATAATGGTCTGCAGCTAATTGTGAAACCGGTAAGAAACCGCGAATGCCTTCCATCTCTACTAAAAGGCCACCGCGATTAGCGTCATAAGCAATAATCTCAATAATTTCTTGGGCTTCAAACAGGCGCTGTAGCTCATCCCAGCCGCGATCTTTGACGGCACGCTTCATACTTAAGAGAGCATGTCCTTCGTCTAATTCTGGGTCGACAACACTAACCGTGACAGTCTCGCCTTCTTCTATTTTTTGGCCATGGCCGATTTCGC
>Ga0163144_10026942_pt1 | contig 11151 bp, 10 predicted proteins | sample OliLak19BULKMAT1_FD_123175 | JGI IMG/M metagenome (GOLD analysis project Ga0163144, IMG submission 123175) | Freshwater microbial mat bacterial communities from Lake Vanda, McMurdo Dry Valleys, Antarctica - Oligotrophic Lake LV.19.BULKMAT1 | ecosystem: Environmental > Aquatic > Freshwater >... | reverse complement strand
TGACCTTGCCGTCCTTGCCGAAGCGACGCGTCGTCACATTGCCGATGTCGTGCAGCACCGCCGCCCAGCGCACCGCCGGCCGCGGCACGGCCTGCCACACGACGGCCTTGGTGTGCTCCCAGACATCCTTGTGCTTGCGATCGGCCTCTTGCGAGAACGCGACCGTCGCGTCGAGCTCGGGCAACAGCACCGCGAGCAGGCCGGTGTCACGCAGCCACTGCAGCACGAGGTGCGGAACCTTGCTGCAGATGGGCGGCGTGAGCAGCTCGTACACGCGCGTCGGCGAGATCTCGGCGACGCGGGCTGGATGCGCTGCGACTTGGGCCGCGACGTGGGCCGTGATCGACTTGGGCGGATACGTCTGCTGCGCGGCGATCTCGCCGAGCGGCGCCAGGAGGTCCTCGGCGACCCCGAGCTCCAGCGACTTCGAGGGCTGGTGCTCTGAGCTCGGCAACACCACGGCGGAACCTCGAACGGGCGAGCGGCTGTATCACGAAATCCCGCGCAGAGCACGGGCGCGCCCAACCCAAACCGACCGCCCGATTCCGCGCCCTCGTTCCCTGCGCGAGCCGTGTTACGCTTCGGGCTACCGAACCTCCAATGTCGGCCTTGCGGCGAGTCCAGCTTCGGCCTGCGGCGCTTCGGCGGCCCACATGAAGTCTCCCTCTCCTCAGCTCGGCTACAACCACAACATTCCGCATCGCGGCCGGCTGTATCACGTGCAGACGGAGGATTCGGGCGTCGACAAGGCCCACATCTTCACGCACGTGTTCTACGACGGCACGATCATCGCGAGCCGCAAGACGGAGTACCGCGAGAAGCTCGGCGTAGGCGAGCACGGTCCCATCGTCATCGCGCTGATGCAGGACTCGCACAAGGCGATGATCCGCTCGCTGCGCAACGGCGAGTACGACGAGAAGATCGAGCGCGTCATCGGTGCGCATCCCGTCGAGGACAACCGCGAGCTCACCGAGCTTCCGCCCGACACCGCCGCGGCGGCAGCGCGGCCTGAACGACGCGCGCCACCCGAGCCGCGCGACGTCGAGCCGCAGGGCCCGCCGCTGCAATCCGGCCGGCCCGGTCCGACCGTCGATCCGAGCCTGTCGCATCCGGTGTTCGCCGCTGCCGAAGCGCGCGCACAGGTCGCTGCCGCTGCCGCAGGCCACGGGCAATCGCGGCCGACCCCGGGCCCGAGCCGCATCAAGCGTCGCGCGGTCGGTGGCATCGGCGGCGCGGGCGTTCGTGTCGGCACTCCGATCACGCAGCGTCGCGACGTGATCGTCGGCAAGTATGCGAGCGAGCACCAGGCGCAGCTCGACGAAGAAATCCTTGCGCTCCTTCGTGACGATGTCTGAATCCACCTGTCCCGCGCCGGAGACGTTCGCCGAACCTGTCGTCATCTACACGACGCGGTGGTGCGGCTACTGCACGATGGCGCTCGTGCTCCTGCGAGCGAAGGGCATCGTGTTCGCGCAGGTCCCCGTCGACGGCGATCCGCAGGCGCGTGCATGGCTGGCGCAACGCACCGGTCGGCGGACCGTGCCGCAGGTTTTCATCGGAGGTCGGTCGGTCGGCGGATACGACGAAATTTCGCAGCTCGACGAGGACGGCGAGCTCATGGCGCTCGTCTCCGCCGCCCGCGAGGGTCGCGGCACCGCGCGCTGACGTGCTATCGTTCGCGCGTCCATGGCGTCACTTTCGAGGAATCACTCCACCTGGCTGCGACACGGCGTAACCGCCGTCGCGCTCGGGCTCTGTCTCTCGGTGTCGAGCATCGCGCTCGCCGGTGAGATCAAGGTCGGCACCACGGCGCTCGCGGTCGACGGCGAAGGCAAGCTCACCGACGAGGGTCGCAAGGCGGCGAAGGACGAGATCCCGAGCGTGCCCGGCGAAGAGGTGTGGATCGTCCACATCTGGGCGAAGCTCGACAAAGCCGCACCCGGCGGCCTCAACGTCGAGTTCCACGGTCAGCTCCCCGACGGCAAGTCGTACCTCACGTACAGCGACGCGGAAGAGGGCTTCGCCGGCGGCAAGTACCTCAGCATGGAGTTCGAGCTCGAGGGCAGCAAAGGCTTCAACAAGAACAAGTCCTACGACATCTTCGTCACGCAACTCGACGACAAGGGCAAGCAGTTCAAGCTCGCGACCGGCAAGGTCAAGCTCGTGTGGACGCCGGCACCGAAGGCGCCCGCGGGCGAAGCGGGCGGCGAAGAAGACGGCGAAAAGCCGGAGGACTCCGCGGCGCAAGACGCCCTCGACACCATCTCGGGTGGTGGCGATGGTGGTGCTGGCGACGACGGTGCAGCGAGCGGCGGTCCACCGCCCGTCGAAGGCGGCAAGAAGGGCTGCGCGATCGATTCCGACGCCGGTGGCGTCCTCGGCGTGCTCGTGCTCTTCGCCCTCGGTGCGTCCGGCACGATGCGTCGACGCAACCGCGCCTGATCGGAAGCGGATTCGGATTCGGATTCGGATTCGGATTCGGATTCGGGAGCGGATCGGAAGCGGATTCGGGAGCGGATTCGGGAGCGGATCGGGAGCGGATTCGGGAGCGGATTCGGGAGCGGATCAGCCCGCGGGAATCGTGTCGCAGCCGAGCGAGATGTTGATCGTCGCCGTGTCGACGCCCTGGATCTTCTGGCAGGTCTGCGGACAAGCCAGGATCTTCGTCGGCGCCGCGGGATTGTCGTAGTACCAGCCGTCGATGACGTTCGCGCAGTCGGCCTCGGACTCGACGTAGCCGATCTCGAAACCACCGCCCATGCCGTCGTCGAACTCGACGTTCACCTTCGTGGGATCGAGCTCTTCGCCGTCGGGCGGCGGCGGGATGTCCCACTCGCAAGCGATCTGCGCGCCGGAGATGACCTCGGTCGCGAGCGCGTCGAACACCGGCTGGAAATCCTGCAGACACAGGTCGCCGACGATGCCCATCGTGAGCTGACCGAGCGTCACGTACGCCGCGCCGATCGCCGCCGCCTCTTCGCAGTTGGTCGTGCACACGATCCCGTTCATGCGATAAAGCCCGTAGCTCGGGCTCAGCGCCTTGAGCTGGTTGTCGAAGTCGAGCGGCGGCATGTCCGACTCGTCGTCGGTCACCACCATGAAATGGAGCTGCGCGTCCGGTCGCAGCACGGCACTCCACTCGGCGTGGTGATCGAGGATCTGCTCGAGCGCGTCGTTGCTGCCGATGCGCTGATCGATGTGGGTGAACAGCGGCGGGTTATTGTCGTTGTTGCCGCAGCCGCCGCTGCCGAGCGGCGGATCGATGCAGATGCCGTTGCCGTCGCCGGGGTAGCTCGACATGAGCACGACACGCACGTCGATGCCGCTGTCGATGATCTGCTGCGAGAACGAATTGAGGTTCGTCTGCACCAGACCCGCTTCGAAATCCATGCTGCCGGAATTGTCGACGACGACGATGATGTCCGCGGGCTGCTTCTTGTTCTCCGCGGGTGTCGCCTCGGACGCGCACTCCTCGTCACCACCGGGGCCGCCCTCGGTGCCGGGCCCGCCGAGGTCGAAGACCGGATCGAACGTGTTGTTGTCGTTGCCGCTCTGATCGCCGCTGTCGCTCGGGTCGCCGGTGCCGTCGACCGAGGACGCGCCGGTGAGCCCGATGCTGCCCGCGCCCGTGCTGACGCGACCGTCGTCTTCGTCGCCGCAGGCGGCGGATCCGATCGCGACGGGCAGGAGCAACACTGTGCGGGACCAGATCGAACGAAGGGAAGCGAGTCGCATGCGGGCTCCTTGGGGCGTGAACCGCTGGTTCGACACCGGCTGGGCGAAACGATTCCGACGCGGCGCATCGGGTCGCGCGTGCCGTCGACGAAGTGTATCGCCGCCGCAAGACTGCGTACTATCTGGTCTGCATGCGATCGGCCGCCACGGCATATGCGCGGATCCTCCGCGCCGTCGCTGCCATTCCGCGGGGCCGCGTCGCGTCTTACGGCCAGATCGCCGCGCTCGCGGGTCTGCCGGGCCGCGCGCGCCACGTCGGGTTCGCGCTGCGGATGGTCGGCGACGGCGCGGTTCCGTGGCATCGCGTGGTCAACGCCCGCGGCGCCGTGAGCCTGACCGGCGATGCGAGCGCGCTGCAGCGGCGACGCCTGCGGCGCGAAGGCATCGTGTTCGAGAAAAACGGCAGGATCGATCTCGCGCGATTCGGACTCGATGCTGCGCGCGCGTGACGTCGTTCCGCAGCGCCGGATCCCCGTCACGTTGTGCTCGCCCCGGCGCAAGCGTCCGCGCTCGCACCACGACCGAGCTGCCCTAGGGGCATCTTGCCACACATCGCGTGACGACACGAGCCCGCCGAAGTCGCGGGTCGATCCTTGTCCCGCGACACGTGGCAGCAGCTCACGAGCTTGTTATCCTCGTGATGGAGGGTTTGTCTTAGCCCATGCGATTTACCCAGACACGACTTACGCCCGCGCTTTACTCGAGCCTCTCGCTCCTCGCGATCACCACCCTCGGATGCAACGACGGTCGCGACGAGGTGATCGACGACGGCACGACATCCGTGGATCCGACGACGCTGACCACGACGCTCGACGACTCGAGCTCGACGGGCGTCGATCCGACCACCGAGACGACGGTCGATCCCGATACGAGTAGCAGCGGTGGTCCGCCGATCCCCGCGTGCGAGGCGATCCAGTGCGGCGAAGAGTGCTGCGACGACGACGAGGAGTGCGTGCTCGGGGCGTGCCTGCCCGCGTGCGGCTCGGCCGTGCGTTGTGGCATGGCGCTCGACGTCTGCTGCGACAGCGGCGACGTGTGCCTGCAGCCGGAATGCGTGACGCCGGGCGATCCGTGCGCCGACTCCTACGACTGCCCCGATGGCGAGTTCTGCGAGCCGACGCTGAACCAGTGTCTGCCGAACCAAGATCCCGTCGCCTGCGAGATCATCCCCGACTTCACCGAAGTCGAGCTCACGCTCGAGTGGTCGTGGGAGGTCGATGCGACCCACACGATGCCGCTCATCGGCGACGTCGACGGCGGCGGCGACACCGAGGTCATCGTGCAGACGCGCGACACGGCGACGACGTTCGAGGGCGACATCGTCATCCTCGACGGTGCCACCGGTGACGAGAAGGTCCGCACCGGCGACGACGAGGCGAACAACCAGTTTCGCGCATACATGCGCTCGACGCCGGCGCTCGGCGACGTGGACGGCAACGGCCTCGCCGACATCATCTATGCCGGCCTGCCGACCGGCTCTCCGGATGTCTTCAACTACTCGCTGCTGCACGCGATCGATGGGCAGGGCCAGCACATCTGGCAGACCCACAACACCGACAACTCGGACCACTACATCTTTGTGCGCAACGCGTCGGTGCTCGCGGCGAACTTCGACGACGACGACGAGACCGAGTTCACGATTGGCATCGGGGTCATCGACCACGACGGACTCGTCGTGTCCGACGCGTTCAACAACGAGGAGAACCATGGCTCCGGCGGCTTCGGCGGCCAGAACAGCTACGACGGCAGCATGGCGACCGCTGCCGATCTCGACGGCGACGGCGACTACGAGATCGTCACCGGCCGTGAGGCGTTCGGCTTCACGTGGGTGAATCCGGCGATCGGCTACCCCGACGTCGACGTGACGCAACTCTGGACAGCGGGGGGTGACGACGGTTACCCGGCCGTCGCCGACCTCGATGGCAACGGCACGCCAGAGATCATGCTCGTCGCTTCGAACTGCCCGACCTGCGACGGCACGCTGCGCATCCTCGACTCCGCGACCGGTGAGCTCTGGTGCGGTCGTGACCCGACCGGTGCGGCATGCGAAGGCAACGACGCCGCACGTACGCAGCCGATCACACTCGCGAACGATGGGCTCGGCGGCGTGGTGGGCCGCGGTGGGCCGCCGACGGTCGCCGATTTCGACGGCGATGGCCGCCCCGAGGTCGGTGTCTCCGGCGCGACGGCCTACGCCGTCTACGACTTCAACCGCGCGGACGAGGAGGTCGTGCAGCCCAACGGCGCGGCGCCACCCGGGCCCGGCGACACGTACGTGCGCTGGTTCGCGGTGATCCGCGACTTGTCCTCGAACGTGACCGGATCGTCCGTGTTCGACTTCCAAGGCGACGGCATCGCCGAGGTTCTCTATCAAGACGAGTGCTACGCGTGGGTTTACGACGGTGCTAGTGGCGCGGTGCTCGTGCAGATCGAGAACTCGTCACCGACGATCCACGAGTATCCGGTCGTCGCAGACGTCGACGGCGACGGTAACTCGGAGTTCGTCGTCGTCGCCGGGGCGACGGACCTCGCGAACTGCGAGTCGATTCCCGGGTACGTCCCGCGTCAGGGCGTGTTCGTCTACGGCGATGCGAACGACAGCTGGGTCCGTACACGCGCCGTGTGGCCGCAGCACACGTATCACGTCACCAACTCGACCTCGGCCGCGATCCCACCCGTGATGGAGGATCGCAACTGGACGGTCGCGGGCCTGAACAACTTCCGCCAGAACGCGCAGGGGGAAGGCATCTTCAACGGGCCCGACCTCTCGGTCGACGTCGCAGTCGGTCTGCAGAACTGCCTCGACCAGGAGTTCGAGATCTTTGTCACCGTGCGCAACGAGGGCTCGATCGGCGTGCCGGCCGGCGTGCCGGTCTCGCTGTGGGAAGGCACCGACGACAGCGGCGCGTACGTCGGCACCCAAGAGACGAACGATCCGCTCCTGCCGGGCGCGTTCATCCAGTTCGTCTGGGTTGTTCCCGCGCCCGCCGAGGTCGCGAAGAACTACTACGCGACGGTCGACGAGGCGGAGCTCTCCGAGGGCGCGATCGTCGAGTGCCTCGAGGACAACAACGAGGCAGTCACCGAGACCGTCGCGTGCCCGCAGCAGGGCTGAAGCCCACCGCTAGCCGCCGAGTCGCTGCGCCCGCCACGTCGCGGTCACCGCAGCGAGCGGCGTCTCGCGGAGCGTGACGTCGTCATCCGCATCGGCGAACGCGGCGACGGCACGCGCGAGCCACATCTGTAGGGCGAGATCCTCGGCGGCGCGGACGAGATCGTCCGTGACGAGGAGACCGCGCGCGAACACTGCGACCTCCAGCACGTGACGCTCGAGGGGATCCGGGGTCTCTCCGTCGACGACGAGCGCGGCCGCGACCGGAGCGGACAACAGCCGAGCGGCGAGCGCGATGGTCTCGAGGCGACGCACCACGATGTCGTCCGCGGTGCGCCAGGTCTTCTCGACCGCGGCGCGCGTGCCCGCTCGCGCGGCGACCGAGGCACATCGCGCTGCGACGCGTTGCGAATCGATCGCCGCGTTCGACGGTGGATCGCACCAGGCACGCGTGTCCACGAGTGCTCTCGCCCAGGTCCACAGCGCCTTCGGCGGATCCTCGCGCGCACGCAGGTGCTCCGTGCCACAAATCGCGTCAGCGCGCTCGATCGACCGCCCGCCCCACACGATCTGCCCAGGCACGCGAACGAGCGTGACGCCGAGCGGCAGATCGCACGCGCGCAGGTCCGCGACCACGAGCGGCGCCGCGGTGGGATCCGGCCGAGCAGGACACGCGCACTCGATCGCAGGCGCAGCACGTATCTCGTCGCCGTCGTCCACCAGTCGCGTCGGATACCACGCGCAACCGATGGGCTTCGCGGTCGCACCGCCGCGCCGATGCACACCGCACGCGCCGTCGGACTCGAGGAATCGACAGCCGCCATCGACCAAAGAGATCGCGCGCATCGGCGTCGGCGCCGAGCCGAACGTAGGCAACAGCACGCGATGATGTCGATGCGCGAGCGCGGGATCCTCCGCCATCGTCGCGCACGCACGGTGCACGTCGTCGGGCGTCAGCGAGATCGTCGGATAGCTACGGCAACACCCGCCGCGGCCGTCGCAGCGGTAGCGCGCCGCGACCATCTCGCGAATCGAGCGTGTGTCGTCCGGCGCGAGCGGCTGTGGCAGCCCCTCGAGCACCGCCTCCGGTGCACCGTCCGCGATCCAGCCGAGGCGATCGAGATCCGCCAGCATCTGAGTGATCGCGTCCGGCCCGACGTCCGCACCGAACCGTCGAGCCGCCGCGGCGATACCCGCAACATCCCGCGTACCGTCGGCGTGACACAGCACGCTCCACGCCATGGCCGCGAGCACGACCGCGCGATCGTCCCGCGCATCGAGCAGAACCAGACGCTCCTCGCTGCCTTGCCGGAACAGCCGCGCGACCACGTGGTCGGCGAGCCGAGGTCGCGACGCCGCGATCATCGCCCGCGGTCGTAGCAAGCCTGGCGCCCCCGGTCTACCGGTGCCCTATGCTCGCGCCGATGTCCCGCGTCCTCGTGCTGGGTGCCACCTCCGCCATCGCCGCCCAAGTCGCACAGCGCTACGCCGAGCGCGGCGACACGCTGTTCCTCGTCGGCCGAAGTCCCGAGAAGCTGGCGGGCCTGCGTGCGCTGCTCGGGGCCAAGGTCGTCGGCCACATCGAGTGCGACCTCGACGATCTCGGCGGCAACGCGGCTCGGATCGCCGAGGCTTTCGCGTGCCTCGGCACCGTCGACGTCGCCGTCATCGCGCACGGCCTACTCGGCGATCAACGAGCGAGCGAGCAGCACTGGTCCGAAGCCGAGCGGATCCTCTGTACGAACCTGCTTTCGCCGATCTCGCTGCTCGTACCGCTCGCGAATCGACTCGAGCAAGTCGGCCGCGGCAGCATTGCCGTGCTGTCGTCCGTCGCCGGCGATCGCGGACGCCCGCGCAACTTCACGTACGGCGCGGCGAAGGCCGGGCTCAACGTGTATCTGCAGGGATTGCGCAGCCGACTGTGGGCATCGGGCGTCGCCGTGCACACGTTCAAACTCGGGCCGGTTGACACGCCGATGACGGTCGGCCATCGCAAGAGCCGTCTGTTCTCGCGCGCCGACGATGTGGCACGCGAGATCGTCGACGGCATCGATGCTGGTGTCGCCGAGGCGTACGTCCCCGGCTGGTGGCGGCCGATTCTCGGGATCGTCCGCGCGATGCCGGAGCGGCTGTTCCAGCGTGTCGGTCCGCTCGCAGGGCGCTGAGGACAGCACGCGCCGTCACCTGCGCGCCGCACACGTGGCATCCTCTCGATCGGGCATGGAGCACCACGAGGACGACTCGAGCCGCACGCTGCTCGGCCTTGCCGTGGTGTTCCTCGGCATGCTCGCGTTCGGCGGATTGCTCGCGCTCAATCGCCGTGACGGCGCATGGTCGGAGCAGGCGGAGGTCGTCACCGACTTTCGTACGATCACCGGTCTGCGCAAGGACTCGCCGGTGCTGCTCGCCGGCGTCGAGGTCGGTCGCGTGAAGGCGATCGACTTCGTAACCCGCCGCTACCCGTGCGATCCGTCGACGGAGGACGTCGGTCGGCACGGCTCGGGGCGCACGAACGTCTGCGACGAGGTGCTGTTCTGTGCGCCGACCGAGCTCTGCGCCGAGCTCGAGTCGTACCTCGCCAAGGGCATCCACGGCCCGTGTCTCACGAACGCCGACTGCGCCGAGAGCGAGATCTGCATCACCGACGAGTTCCGCAAGCGTGCGAAAGGCGTGTACTGGGGCGGACCGGAGGGGCTGTGCGCTCGCTACACGACCGAGCACCGTCGCGTCGAAGTCACGATGATCCTGCCGGCGGATCGCCTCGCGGTGATCGGCGCAACGAGCATCGCGGCAGTCGGCAGCGCCGGTGTGCTCGGCGATCAGCAGATCAACATCACGCCGGGCGCCGGCGAGCTCACTGGAGATCCGCTACGCATCCAGTCGGAGCCGTCGTTCACCGAGCAGATCGCGGAGTTCCGCCTGCGCTTCGATCGCCTCGCCGACAAGGTCGATGGCTCGTTGTCGGGCATCTCGTCGACGTTCGCCGAGCTGAACGACGCGCGGACCGTCGAAGCGGTGCGCGACACCTTGGTGAAGGTGCAAGGCACCACCGACGACATCCGCCATGGCCGCGGCAACATCGGCGCGCTGCTCAACAACCCCGAGTACCGTCGCGACTTCACGGCTGCGCTCACCAAGGCGCGCGAAAGCGCGACGTTCGTCGACGGGATCGTGAAGGAGGCGAACGCCGAGCTCGCGAAGGTCGATCGTGAGACCGAGCCGCGCGTCGCCGAGCTGCGCAAGAAGGTCGGCGACATCCGGACGAAGCTCGATGCGCTCGATCCGAGCACCGGCAGCACGACCGCGAAGCTCCTCCGCGATCCGTCGGGCGAGCTGCTCGCGCGCGTGCAGACGTCGCTCGTGAACCTGCGGACCGCGGCGCGGATCTTTGTCGGGGCGGCGAACAAGATCGAGCGCGGCGAGGGCACGATCGGCGCGCTGCTCAGCGACAGCAAGCTCTACGACTCGCTCGACAGCAAGGTCGTCGAGGTGACCAACGATTGGCGCCTGAGGCTGCTGCTCTGGCTATTGCGCTGACGCGGTGCTAGTGGCCGCGCGCAAGCGGATCACGCCCGGGCGACGATACGGATCGCTCGCGCATCGCTCGATGAGCGCGAGCACGACCGCGGCCTTGCGCTGATCGTATCCCCGACGATGCAGCCACAAGCCCTGCTTGAGCGCATCGATCGCCGCGGGACTCTTGCCCGCGCGCATCAGCATCGCGCCGAGCCGAACCCAGCTCGCGGCGTCTTGCTCGCGGTTCGCGAGTTCGGCCAGTGCGATCGCGGCCTTGCGGTACTCGCCCGCCTTCGCCAGACGGATGCACCGCCGACGCAGAGGGTCGAACTCGACGCAGACGGTGGTGTCGTGACGGGCGCGCATTGCAACGCACCATGCAGCAACCCGGATGCCAGCCGAAAAAACCGGCCGGCCTTCGGCGAAACGTCCCGATTCGGCGCGAGCGACCACGCGCCAGCGCCAGCGCGCCGACGCACGCGTGTGCGGATCAACGCAGTCGGTTGAGCACGTGCTCACCGAATCGCGTGCGACGTCGCGGCTCCGGCTTGTCGCCCTCGGCCGCGCGCTCGGGTGCGGGCTCCGGCGGCGGTGTGGGAGCGGGCTTCGGCGCGGCCGCTCGCTTGCGCGCTGCCTTGCCGCCGCGCGATCCATCCTCACCCGCGGGAAACGGCGCCGGTGCGTGCAGCGCCTCCACGATGACCGTGTGACCCGATTGCGGTGCGCGTGCGATGACCGTGTCGTCGGTCGCTGGCGGCGTTCGTGCGGCGCGCGACGCCTGCACGGGC
>Ga0163144_10026940_pt1 | contig 11151 bp, 9 predicted proteins | sample OliLak19BULKMAT1_FD_123175 | JGI IMG/M metagenome (GOLD analysis project Ga0163144, IMG submission 123175) | Freshwater microbial mat bacterial communities from Lake Vanda, McMurdo Dry Valleys, Antarctica - Oligotrophic Lake LV.19.BULKMAT1 | ecosystem: Environmental > Aquatic > Freshwater > Lake... | reverse complement strand
TCGGCGATTTATACGTTGGGGACGGCGCTGCAGAATGTCGGCGCGCTGCTGCTGATTCCGGTTTACTGGCGCTTCCTGGAACCCAGCGATTTCGGCGTGCTGGCGATCACCGGAATGGTGAACAACTTCCTGGTCATCTTTCTCGGACTGGCGGTGTCGGAGAATGTCACGCGCTTTTATCACGAGTGGCCGGCCGCTGAGCGGCGTGAGCGGCTGGGATCGATCTGGATTCTGGACTGGTCGAGCTCGCTTGTCGTCGGCATTCCCGTAGCGTTATTTGGCGGCTATGCGGCTCACGCGCTGATCAACCAGGTTGCGTGGGATCCGTACATCCGAGTGGCGGTCTGGGCGGCGATCTTTTCGAGTTTCTCGAGCACGCCTCTGGCGGTGCTGAGAATCGAAGAGCGGCCGAAGGCTTTTATTTTCTGCACGCTTTCAGTTTTCATCATCAGAACGGCTTTGGCGATCTGGTTTGTCGTAGGCCGTGGCAGCGGCTGCCTGGGTGTGCTGGAAGCGGACCTTTACAGCGCGCTGGCGATGCTTCCGGTTTATTTTCTAATCCTGTTGCGTTCCGCGCGCTTTACCTGCCGCGTTGATCAGATCAAGGCGGCGGTGCGATTTTCGTTTCCGCTTGTGCCGGCCGGGCTCTTTGACGGGCTGCTGCTCAATGCGGACCGTTTTGTTCTCGAGAAGTTTATCCCACTCGGTCAATTGGGCTTATACAACATCGGCAACAGCCTGAGCGGCGCTTTGAGAGGACTTTACGGTCCGCTGAAAACCACGTGGGTGCCGTTCGCAATCAAGACGGCAATCAAGACAAAGGACGGCAGGCAGACGATTGCACGCATGGCGAACCTTTTTGTGGCCACGGTTTTTCTTGCGGCGCTCGGGCTGGCAATGGTCGGGCCCGACTTGATTCACTTGATTGGCGTTCAGAAATACAACGCGGTTGCCGACTACATTCCCCTTTTTGTGATCCCGCAAGCCCTTTACGGATGTGCTACGCTTTTCGCGGTCGGGATTGGACTGGCGAAAAAGAATCATTATTCGCCGGTGATTGCTTTTATCGGCGCGGCCGCTTCAATCGTCTCGTTGCTGGCTCTGGTGCCGGCGTATGGAATTAATGGAGCGTTCATCGCGCTGGTGATTGGCGCAACGGTTCGCCTTGCTGCTTACCTTCTCATCGCACAGAAATTTTATGCGATACCGTACAATTGGCTGAAGTTAGGCGGGGTCCTGGCAGGAGCCTTCCTGGCGTTCGGGCTCTCACGCCTGGTGCGGGTTGAATCGGCGGGAATCAGCTTCTTTCTGCATTCAAGCATTTACCTTTGCTTCGTCGTAATTACAATCTGGTGCCTTGGTGCTGCAAAAATGCTGGGTGAAAGCAGGCCCGCGTAGTCCTATTCCCTGCGGAGATTGGTGAGGTCATGAAAGAATTGTTGAAAAGCGTTGATGCAAAGCTGGGTCATCCGATCCGCGGGGTGGTGGAGGATTGGAGCTCGCGAAAGCGCATGGCGGTGTTCGAAGAGGACCGCCAGAAACGGCGCGGCAAGTTCCAGGGGAAAACCTTTGGCACAAAGCCTTACCCCAGGATCATCGAGGAGCTTGAGGTCCATGGTTATTCACGCATCAACGGCGCGGTGGACAAGGCCACAATTCTGAAACTTCGCGAGGAGTTCGAAGCGCATCTGAACGCGGCGACCTGCCTGCTTCCGGTCTCGAAGGACTCGGCGCGGAAACCCGGCGACCGTTCCGCTTCGAGCACGGTCATGACGCAGGAGGAGCTGAAGAAGGGCCAGGAGTTCTGCCGCACGCACACGAACAACATGGCTATCAGCGAGCCCATGGTGAACTGCAAAACGACCATCGAGCTGGCGTTCCATGAGATGCTCTTTGACATCGCGTACCAATACTTGGACTGCGTGCCCGGTGTTGGCGGCATGAACCTGCGCAAGAGCTTCGCGAATAATCTGTCGGAGTTCGACACGCTGTTTTTCCACGTCGATCCGAACAGCCCGAAGTTCCTGAAGTTCTTCTTCTACCTGAACGAAGTGGATGAGAACGGCGGCCCGTTCTGTTATGTCCGCGGAAGCCACAAAAAACGCTTCAAAGGATGGCAGAAGAAGTACCGCTGGACGTCCGATGAGATCGCTGAAATCTACGGCAAAGAGAACATCCTGAACCTGACGGCGAATGTCGGCGATATAATCGTCGCGGACACGAACGGCTTCCATCGTGGCACGAAGGTTTCCTCTTGCGACCGGTCAATGCTCACCATAGACTACGTCATCCACACTGAATTTGATGGCAAGCAGCCCGGATTCAAAATTTCGCAGTCCGACGTGCAGCGTTTATCGGAAAAACAGAGAGCCGCCGCGGATTTTCTTCAGTTCGTGTGATGCAGTTTTTTGAGGAAGGTTACGATGCGCTCAAACCCCGCAGTGCAATGCAGCCCGCTTTCGAGCATGGAATCCGGGGCGGTGCTTTTGCGCGAAATTCTCTCCAGTGTGAAAGGCATTGTATTCAAGGCACGCCGCGATGCGAAGATCGTCGCGGGGGACTACGACCAGGGAAACTGGTCGCGCGTGCTGCAGGAGAAACGCTGGCTGAAGCTGCAGAACCTTTCGGAATACGTTCTGCCGGAGGACGACTCCAAGATTGTCGCGAAGATCGACAACCGCCTCGTGCGCATTGGCAAACGCGAGTACTACCAGTACCGATTACGCCGGCTGCAGGAAGTTCTGCTGAAGTACGCGGGCGATTCGGATGCTCTCGTCGAACTTGGCAGTGGCTATGGCATGAATGTGTTTTCGCTTGTGCTCGCCGACCGCTGGAAATCCATTCACGGTTACGACATTTCGCCAAACGGTATCCAGGCTGCGCGCGAAGCGGCGGCGCACTTCAAGCTCAACCACGTACAGTTCGACATGATTGACCTGACGGACTCCAGCCACCCCTCGTTTAAACAGCTCGCGGGCAAGACGTGTTTTACGTATCTCTGCCTTGAACAGTTAAAATACGCGACTGGCAAGATACTGCAGGGCCTGCTGGAGGCAAAGGTCGCGCGATGCGTTCACATCGAACCCAGCTTTGAGCTGCTGCGCCTATGGGCGCCCAGCGATCTGGTCAATTACCTGTATGTCAAAAAGAACGATTACCAGGACAACCTGCTCTATTCGCTGCGGAAGCTTGAGCGCGAAGGCCGGGTCCGGATCACCGGCGCCGAACGCCTCTATTACGCGCCGACGCATCGCAATGATCCGACGCTGATCTGCTGGGAACCGGTGAAATGAGTTCCGGGCGAAAGATTCTCTGCATCATCCCCGCGCGAGGCGGTTCGAAGGGAATTCCGGGCAAGAACGTGCGCATCGTTGGCGGCAAGCCGCTGCTCGCGCATTCGATTGAGCATGCCCGGTATGCGTCCGCTGTGACGCGAATCGTGGTGTCGACGGATGATCAAAACATCTCGCGCGTTGCGACGGAATACGGAGCCGAAACCGTTTGGCGACCGCCGGAAATCAGTGGCGATACGGCCTCGTCCGAATCGGCTCTCGTGCATGTGCTCAATCATCTCGAGACCACGGAGAAGTACATTCCGGACCTGGTGATTTTCCTGCAGTGCACGTCACCAGTCCGCAAGCGTGAAGACGTTCAGCGCGCCATCGATACGCTCGACAGGCAGCAGGCCGATTCGCTGCTTTCGGTGAACGGCTCACATCGCTTTCTGTGGCGCATCGAAAAAGAACAGCCCGTCTCGCTGAATTACGATTACAAGAACCGCCCGCGCCGGCAGGACCGCCCGCCTGAGTACGCGGAGAACGGCTCGCTGTATATTTTCAAGCCGTCGATTCTGCGCACGCACAACAACCGTCTCGGCGGAAAAATTGCGCTCTACGAGATGGATTACTGGAGCATGTTCGAGATCGACGACCTCGAAGACATGGCTCTGTGTGACTGGATTCTGACACAGCAGGGCACGGTTTCCCAAAAGCCCCCGCTGCCAGCGGACGTCGGGTTGGTCGTGCTTGACTTCGATGGCGTGCTCACCGATAATCGTGTCCTCGTTCTTCAGGACGGGCAGGAAGCTGTCATCTGCGACCGCGGCGACGGACTCGGCCTTTCCCTGCTGAGGCAGGCGGGAGTCGGGGTCGTTGTTCTCTCGAAGGAAAAGAATCCGGTAGTCGAGGCGCGGTGCCGCAAGTTGAATATTCCGTGTCACCAGGGAATTGACGACAAAATCACGCTTCTCAAGCGCATCCTGGGCGAACTCGATCTGGGTGCGGAGAGAGTCGTTTACATGGGAAATGACGTAAACGATCTGGAATGCATGCGCCTGGCCGGCTGTGCGGTTGCGCCGCGGGATGCCCATTCCGCAGCGCTGGCCGAGGCTGACTGGATAATCTCACGGCCTGGTGGACAGGGCGCCGTGCGCGAACTGTGCGATGCGATTCTTGTTTCGCGGGGAACACGATAATGTCCTCGGCCGGAACGCAGATGACCAGCGAGATGGAAGAAAAGATAAGAAGAGAAGTCGAGACGCTCTTCCGGGAGCTTCGCTACAACCCGCGCGGGCTGTACTTCGGCTTGCGATCGCACAAAAACCTGATGCTTGGATTGAAGAATCATGTCAAGCCAGGGGACAAGTGCCTGGATCTGGGCTGCGGCACAGGCCGTTACAGGCCGTTCATTGAGGCTCACGGCATGGAATGGTACGGCGCGGACATCCTGGACAGCGACGAGCCGCGCTATAAAAAAGTAATCGATAACAAGCTGGATTTTGAATCGAACTTTTTCGATGTTCTATGCACGTATAACGTAATTGAGCACTTCACACATCCAGAGGCAATGTTTGCTGAAATGTGCCGGTGCCTCAAGCCCGGGGGAATCTTCTGCGGAGCCTGCGCGTTTCTTGAGATGGAGCACGACTCGTTTTTCCATCTTTCGCACAAAGGCCTGCGGCACATTTGCGAGCGCCACGGCTTTGAACTCATGCAGGTCACGCCCTCGGAGTATTCGACTTTGATTTATATCTCGCAACGATTCTTTGGTGGAAGCGGCCGGATACTCAGGCATTCGTCCGGTGCGCTGCTGAAATCGCTTGTCGTGTGCGGACTCAACTGGATTCCGTTTCTGATCGTGAACTCGCTCGAACTGCCACGAAAAACATTGCTCCGGAAGTGGAACGATCCATTGCGCGATTGCGCCACTGTTTTCTTCTACGCGCGAAAGCGCCTGGATTCGTCCAAAGGTTAACCTCAGATAGGGGGTACGTGTGCCAGCAGCAGTTACATTGAATCAGCGGAAAGTCGGTCCCGGATTTCCGACTTATATCGTTGCCGAGATCGGTTTGAACCACAACGGGGACATGGAAAACTGCAAGCGCCTGATTGATGCTGCCAAGCTCTCGGGCTGCGACGCGGTAAAGTTCCAGAAGCGCACGCCGGAACTTTCTGTTCCTCCGGAGATGCGCAACGTCATGCGCGACACGCCGTGGGGGACGATGACGTACCTCGACTACCGCCACCGCGTTGAATTCGGCGCCGACCAGTACCAGGAAATCGATCGATACTGCCGGGAGCGCAGCATCGATTGGTTCGCGTCGCCCTGGGATGAACCCTCCGTGGACTTCCTTGAAAAGTACAATCCGGTCTGTCACAAGATTCCTTCTGCTTCACTGACGGACGTCAGCCTGCTGAAGCACGCCAGGAAAACCGGCCGCCCGATTGTTCTTTCCACCGGCATGTCGACGATGGAACAGATCCGTGCCGGCATTGAGGCGGTGGGCGGGACAGACAACCTGATTCTGCTGCACTGTACCAGCACCTACCCGTGCAAGCCGGAAGAGCTGAATCTGCGCATGATTCAGACTCTCGCCAGGGAATTCAACTGTCCCATCGGATACTCCGGACATGAAGTCGGCTTGCAGGCCAGCTATGCGGCCGTGGTGCTTGGCGCGTGTTTTATCGAACGCCACATTACCCTCGACCGGACGATGTGGGGCAGCGATCACGCCGCGTCCGTCGAACCCCAGGGTTTCATGCGCCTCGTCCGTGACATTCGGATCATCGAACAGGCGATGGGCGACGGAGTGAAGCGGGTTTATCCCAGCGAAGAGCCGATCATGAAGCGGCTGCGGCGGAAGTAAGATGCAGATTTCTGAGCAGACACGGCAGAAGCTCAACATACCTGTTGGGCTCTTTCGCATGGGACGCCTTCTCGCGCACCGCGCATTGTCGGCGGTGGGCGTGCCGGGGCTCTTCGGCCCTGAACTCGCGCAAATGCGCCGGATCGGCCCGCCGGTTCTGCGAGAGCCTTCTGGAACTCCCGCCAGGAGGGTGCTGTTCGTCATTCCACGAGCGTGGAACACGCACGCCCTTTTTCAGACCGCGCTGGCTCAGGCGCTGACGCTTCGAAATGCGAAGTGCGCCATTGTCACGTGCGGCGGCGTGATGCCGATCTGTGAATTCGGCTGGGCGGAGAAGGATTTCTATCCGCCCTGTTCGGGCTGTCTCACCTATGTCAAAGATCTTGCCGGACTGGCGGGAATCGAGCTTATCAACATTGCCGAGCACGCGGATAACGCGGCCATACAGAAGGCCACTTCCGAGCTTAAGGGTCTTTCGGTCGAGAGGATGGAAGATTACCGCTTCGGCGATTTCCCCATCGGCAAATACGCGATTCCCTCCGTTCGCTGGCGTCTTCGCACCAGTCAGCATGAGTTGCACCCTCACTGCCCGGTCATGCTCTCCGGTTTCATTCGCGGCGGCGTCGCCTGGGCGACGGGTATGAAGAGTATCTGTGATCGTTTTAATCCAGACGTTGTCGTCATGCTGAACGGTCTGTTCATGGAAGAACGGATGGCGTGGGCGGTGGCCAAGGCACAGAAGCGGCGTTGCGTGTTCTTTGAACGCGGCCGCGATGCAGCAAGCGTGTTTCTCTCTCATGAAGTCCCAGGCCCCCGTTACGACATCAGCAGCAAATGGTCTGAGATCAGTGCAACGCCGCTTGCCGGGCCGGAGCGCGAATCCATACGCGCAGCCATGGACAGGCGGCGGCGTGGCGAGAAAGTCGTCGAGAAGTACTGGGATTCAACCTCAACGGATTTGAACGCAATCCGAACACAGTTGAAAGTGGATTCAAAAGGTCCTGTCGGTGTTCTTTATACAAACGTGTCCTGGGACACGGCGATGCAGGACCGCGATACACTTTTCACCGGGATGTTCGACTGGCTTACGCGAGTGCTGAATCTGTTTGGGAAGAGGCCGGAGTGGACGTTGATCATTCGAGTTCATCCGGCGGAAACACAGTTGCCCGGACGTGAATCGTATGATCGCGTGGAAGACTGGCTTAGGAAGCATTACAATCCACTCCCTGCAAACGTACGCGTCGTTAGGCCTAATCAATCGGTGGATTCGTACGCCTTGATGAATCTGGCGACCGTCGGCCTTGTTTACGCCTCAACGGTTGGGCTCGAAATGGCAGTAAGCGGAATTCCTGTCGTCGTTGCCGGCGCGGCACATTATTCCAATAAAGGATTCACGTATGATCCGCCAAGCCTTGAACAGTATGACGCGCAGATTACCGACTTGATGCAAGGGACGCGCTCACTTGATAAGGACGAACAAGTGGACATGGCTGAGCGTTACGCGCACCTTTTCTTCCTGAGACGCACGTTGCCAATGACGGTTTTGGATGAGCCGACATCGGACCGGCCCCGCGCTCTCTATTCCTGTGTTGATGAGCTGCTTCCCGGAAAACACAAGGTACTGGACATCGTGTGCTCCGGCATACTCAACGGCGCAGAGTTCTGCTCATGACTTCCGCCGCCGCTCGGAGTTCCGGCGAATCGGGCGCGGCGCAGGGGAGCAAGCGGGAACCCCTTGTTAGTGTTATCACTCCGGCATGGAATGCCGCCCAGTACATTCAGCCGACAATGGATTCATTGCTGAAGCAGAGTTACTCCAATTGGGAGTGGCTCATCGTTGACGACGGATCGACAGACAACACGCGAGAAATTATAGCGCGGCAGAGTGATTCGCGTATACGCCTCATTCAGAACAAACATACGGGACTTCCGGCCGCGGGGCGCAATGTCGGATTGGCTAATGCCAAAGGTGATTTTGTTGCCTTTTTGGATTCCGACGATCTCTGGTTGCCGGAAAAAATAGAGCAGCAGATCGCATTGTTTGAAAAAGAACCCGATGTCGGCCTGGTTTTCAGTCCGTACGCGGTCTGGAATGATGGGGAAACGAGTCCGCATCGAATCCTGCCGGATGATATTGCGCACCTGCCCAATCCGGGAAATTACTTCGCCTTGCTCTGCCTGAAGAACCGAATAGGCAACTCGACAGTCGTCGTTCGGCGCTCGCTGCTTCTAGAGCATGGTAATCTGGACGAAGATCCCGCCGTGCGCGGTTCAGAAGACTACGAACTCTGGTTGCGGCTTTCCCGTTTCACCCGGTTTGCTTTTGTGCCTGTTCCGCTGATCTGGTATCGCGTACATGCAAATAGTGTCAGTAGCAATGAAACGCGCAATTGCCGTACATCGATGCGGGTTATCGAGAAGATCCTGGCGCGATATCCTGAAGACGGTCAGCGGCCCTCCTCACGGTGTTTAAAGGCAAACTGGCAGTACTATCTTGGCCGCGCGCAGCTCCTGGATGGGCTTGACGACAAAGGCCGCCGCGCGCTCGCCAATTCGTTGCTCCTCTGGCCATTCAACTCCCGCGCCTGGCTTTACCTTCTCATCGGTTTGACGTTTCCTGGGTCGGTGCGGACGCTGCGCCGCCGTTTCGGGATTTGAAAACCGTGGCTGCCAAACAATCAACCTGCGCAATTGTCATCGTCACCTACAACAGCGGCTGCTATTTGGAAACGAATCTGAAGTTTCTGAACGCGCAGACGAAAAAACCTGAGCGCATAGTCATCGTCGATAGTGCATCGCCTGACGCGTCGTTCCTGCCTGAATCCGGCGTGAATGGCCTGACGGTTCTGCGGCAAACCGAAAACGTCGGTTTCTGCCGCGGAAATAACATCGGTGCCTGCAGCGTTCTGGACACTATCGACTACCTTTTATTCCTGAACCCGGATGCGTTTCTTCCCCCGGCCTTTATCCAGGAGGCAGTCGCGTGGATGGATGCGACTGAAAACAAGAACACAGGCATACTCACCGGCCGCCTGCTTGGCTTTGACATGGATAAAAACCAGCCCACCGGTCGAGTCGATTCAACGGGCATCTTTCAGAAGTGGTATGGCCGCTGGTACGACCGCAGCCAGGGAGAGCCAGTCGAACAGTGGCGCGAAGACGCTGCGGAAGAGTATGTTCCAGCAATCTGTGGAGCGCTGATGTTCTGCCGGACGAGTGCTTTGAAATCCGTGCAGATTCAGGGTCAGGTGTTTGATGAGTCGTTTTACATGTACAAGGAAGACATAGAGCTTTCCATTCGTACACGCCGCCAGGGTTGGAATACTGTTTATGTTCCAAAGCTCTCGGCATATCATTGTCGAGGTTGGCAGAGCGACAGAAAAAAGATGAGCTTCAAAAGCAGGTTGCTATCGGCCCGCAACGATGCCCGCCTGGCACTGCGGTATCCATCGCTGGGAATTGTCTACGCGCTGGCGAAATTGGCCTACGTCAGGTGGTGTGAAGGCGCAGAACAGCAGGCATTAACGGCTGAAAAGAAATGAAATCAGGCACAGCAACGCTTATTCAACTCCCGAAAGTGCATCGACATGTGCTGTTGCATCCGGCATTTTTATTTATTTCAGTCTGGGTTCTGGCCGGCGTGCTATACGCCGCTCGCCTGAGTCATCTTCTGAAATTCGGCGTAGACGCTGTGCTGGAGGTGCTTTGTGCAATTGTGCTGCCGTTCGCATTCGTGAGCCTGCTAAGCTGGATCCTTTCGTTATCTCACACCTCTGCAAGCCGTACTCAGGAATCCGTTCGCTTTCTGAACTCGAGTGTCTGTCGCAGAAGAATTCACAGGCTGTTTCTGGTTTGGGCCTTTCTATCATTGGTTGAAATTGTGCATGCCAAAGGCACCCCGTTTATCTGGTTAATTCTGAATATTCCTCGCGATTATTTCAGTTTCGGAATTCCATCCCTCCATGGAATGTTAAACGCGATGATACTCGGAATTTCAGCCGCAAGCTTCTTCATGTACAAGGTTGAAAAGCGCCAGCGACATCTGGTAATCCCAATCATTTGCCTGGCCTGGAGCATCATCATAATTAGCCGGCAGATCCTGGTAACAGCCCTTGTTGAGTTTGCAGTCATCATGATCGCGACACAGCGGTTCAGTCTGGGAAAGAAAGTGAGTCTTTCATTTGCGGCTCTCGGTGCTGTTGTGTTTTTTGGGCTGATCGGAAATTTCCGAACGGGCCTGGAATCATTTACTGCTCTCGCCCAGCCGCGCAATTTCCCCGACTGGATCCCATCGGGATTTCTATGGGGCTATATGTATCTCACAACGCCGTTGAACAATTTGCTGAATACTATCGCCCTTGTTACTCCCGCTGGGGATCCGATTTTCAAAGAAACCGTGGCGCAACTTTTTCCGACTGTCATTAGAAACATCGTTTATGGCGACATAGCTCTCGTTGGGCCGAAGCTTGTTGAGCCTGCATTTAATACAAGTACTGCTTTTTGTCAGCCCTTTATCGATATGGGATTTTTCGGAATAATTCTGTTTTCGACTTCAATTTCTGTGGTCGTTAATTGTCTCTGGTATAGACGTAAAATCACTTCACTGCCGACCTACGCTGTGCTTGCGCAGTGTCTTTTAATATCAACATTTGTGAATCCTTTTTTCTACCTTCCGATCATCACACAAGTCGTATGGACCTTTCTGATTTTTCGCGGTACCGAGCGCAGCTTTCCAGTTTCCCAGCTCAAGAGTTGCCCTGTTCAGCCAGGCGGTAATTCCAATTTGCAGGCGTGTGGCTGATCACAGAAGGATGTCAAATCTCTTCTGTTAACTATTCTTGCAGATGATAATACAAATCACCTGACAGGAACCATGGCAGCTCTCTATGCGCTTCGGCGATACTCGTTTCAACCACTACGAACGGATTGTCCTCTCCGTTGCATCCGGACTGATGCTTCTGGCCTGGATTGCTTTCTTTTTTGCGGATCTGAACCATCCTCCCGGC